>Ga0335398_10002070_pt1 | contig 32461 bp, 27 predicted proteins | sample BON03_FD_205742 | JGI IMG/M metagenome (GOLD analysis project Ga0335398, IMG submission 205742) | Freshwater microbial communities from Lake Bonney liftoff mats and glacier meltwater in Antarctica - BON-03 (spades assembly) (version 2) | ecosystem: Environmental > Aquatic > Freshwater > Ice >... | reverse complement strand
AATACGCGCGGACGTTTGCTGCCGGGGCTGGCTGGCTCGCACCTCGCGGCCATCCAAACACCAAAGCCCCGGCCATCACTGCCAGAGCATCAGTTGCGGATACGGCTTCAGCGTCACGGACCGACCGGACGCCGACCGCTTAGCGCAGAAACCGCTTCCACCTGCGCCAGTCGCGGGCTTCCTTCTCCTGCCGGGAATCAATCAGCAACTGGCCAACGCCGGCGATGTTGATCGGCATGTCCTGCGGGTTGTATCTGGAGATGTACTCCGCGAAATCCTGATGGTATTTCGCGGCGAGCCAGGAACCTTTCCCTCGACCGGGGCCATCTTCCCTTAGGGCTGCCAGCTCCAGATGCTCGCGAACGAGCCTGCGCTGGTCATTGGCGATCCGATCAAGAGCGGTCCGGACTCTGGGGGGAGCCGTAGACGAACTCATGTAGTGGGCATCTAAACCACTAGGCAGGGTTGGTTACGCGCCTCTGGCCTCCAGGCTTGGGGCCAGTGCATTCTAAAGTGGCGCGAATATTCTCGAAAGGCGCGAATAGACGTCTAAGTTCGGTGCATCTTCACATTTTGGTGCTCTCCGGGGTTTGGCCGACCGAAGCCTAAGGCTCTCGCCTCGCAGCTATCTGCTACTTGCACCCTGCCACGCCTCGCAGGAGCGGGCGTACCACCAGTTCTGCTACGCCCAGCCGTCAGAGACCCATTCGGCTAGGTTCAGCTGGGTGGGCCGCAGGTCAGCGGCAGATCCGGGCGGCGATGCTCGCTCCACTGGCTTCCGTCCCACCAGCGCTGAAGCTCCGGGGCTTCTGGGTCTCGGTACCAGCCCGGCGGCGGCAGCTCCGGCGCAGGCTGGGCGACCGGGTAGTTGCGCCGCTCAAACAGGTACCAGGGAAAGAAAAGGATCCAGATGAACAGCACTCCCAGTGCCCAGTCCATCGACAAGCCGGGGCGCTTGGAGGTGTCATAGGCCACCCAGATTGCGGAGGGGATCAGAACAAACACCAAGGCCCAGAGAAGCCCGCCGAGGTCTGCGCCGGAGCTGGCGGCCATCAGTCTGCGCGGTAAAGCCTGGTGGTCACCGTAGTTGAGCTTCCCTCCGCCGAGTCGGCTCTACCGATGACCATCAAGTCGCACTCCCAGCCTGGCTTCCAGCCCTTCGGAAGCTTGAAGCTGGTCCCGTACTCGGTGGATTGGCTTAGGAGGTCTGAGCTGTCGATGTCGCGGTTGACCGACTTTGAGTAGTCGGCTGTACGGCAGGACAGGTTGGTGACGACAGTAATAGCGGCCGGTGGGTTGGTTTTCACCAGCAGGTAGTAGCGGGACTTAGAGGCCGGAAATGTTGCTTCCAATCCAAAGTCCGGGTTTTCTCCCTTGTCGCGGGCTCGCTTGACCAGCGATGCACCAGATGGAAGGTCCGCTTGGGTGAGAGTGCCGGACGCCTTCGAGTCGCTGCCCGCATTGCTGCCTGAGTCAAGGCTTGAGCTCACCAGCGCTGAGCAACCCACCACCAAGATCACCATCGCGGCAACAATCGCGGCAGTGATGATTGCGAATAGCTTCCAGCCTCTCACGCCACCTGAGCTCGACTGGTTCCCCTGCGAAGTTTGCTGGGTCCAATTACTTCCGTCCCACCAGCGAAACGGCGCTTGGCCTTGAGGATTCGGATACCAGCCAGGCGGTTTGGGTGGCGGTGGCTGGCTCATCAATCAGGGGAAACCTTAGGGCGCACTTCGCAACTGCCGAATGAATGGACAGTATTCAGTATCATCACCCGAGAACGCAACCCTGCCTTCTCATACAGAAACCACGAGTGACTGACTCAATTATCAGAGTATGGCGTATTACTGCTGCGGGGATAGCCATAGCGGTTGTGGCCTTAGGCGTTGCCGGGCTTGCGTCCCCAACCAGCGCTCAGGCGGAAACCAGAGTTGCTACTGCTGAAGACCCGGCCGACGCGACACCAACCGTCGGAGGAATTCCAAATAACCCTGATATTCGCCGGCTCATTGCGACCTACGACACAGCAGGGTCGCTCAGTGTGACAGTCAACTTCTATAACTCGATTGCTTCGCTTGACCTCAGCCAGAACTACGCGATGTCTGGGCAATTCACGCTCGGCAAATGGGTGCGGAGTGGGGCGTACGACTACTGTCGCGCCGAAGTCTCTGGGCAGCATCATGTGACCTGGTCGGGCTCGGGCAGTAGTTTCTACAACCGAGCGACCATCGATGGCTACGACGGCTACCTCGCCCTGAGCCGAACTGTCGACTCAGCGGGCACGTCGATCACCGTCACCGGATCCTCTCCAGCGCTAGCCGGACGCGACATCACCTGCCTGACGTACCACCTGAGCGCGCGGCGCCTTTCCAGTGCCAGCAACCCCAACAGCCAATATGACAGCGTCTGTGACTGCTGGTTCATCTCCGTCACCCTCGATGTCGTCGGCCAGAGCTCGCAATACGACACCATCGGACGGATCTCATTTTCCGGATATGAACTGCCCCCCCACCCGGAGTGTTCGAACGGGGCTGATGATGACGGAGACGGTAAGACCGACTATCCGGCAGACCCAGACTGTTCAAGCTACGAGGACGCATCCGAATCACCACCGCCACCACCGGCATGCTCTGACGGTGTCGACAACGATGGTGACCGCCTCATCGATCTCAAAGACCCAGGCTGCGCTGGAAAGAAGGCCGGGACGAGCGAAGCCGACAGCTTCCCGGTGCGGGCGAGCTTCGCTCTGAAAGCCAAAGCACGAAAGTGCAGCGTTGAAACTGAGGTTGACGTCCTTCCCGACCTGAAACCGGCCAGGAACTTCCCCTTCAACCGAGTTCGGATAACGGTCATGGGGCCTAAGTACTCAAAGACCAAGCAAATCCCATTGGGATATTACAATGCGTATGTATTCAAGGTCCCATCCAACGGCCGCTACCAGGTCAGCGGCTACTACCTCGGCGATCGCTTCCGCACAAAACCTAAGACTAAGGCGACCGGTGTCAGGGTTCGTAATTGCAACTAGGCGTTCTTGAAGCTAAGAGCTTTTCTTCGGCGCCGTGAAGCGACTGGCAGCCGCGTGAATACTCTCCAAGACTTTCTTATCACTCTCGGAGAGCGTGTCCATAAAGCCCTTGCTCTTCAAATCGTTCGTCCGCTGATTGTGAAGTGTCCTTAGAGCGGCCTTCGACGCGCGCGCCGTCGTCCGCTGCCCAGCTAGAAGCTTCTTGTGCCTCTTGACCGCCTCCTGATAGGCGCGAACACCTTCGTTAGTTGCTTCCTTAGATGTAGCCATACGCCGGCGCCTATCTAGTTCCAGCTCAAATTGCTGGTGATCTCCTCATAGCGCCACCATCAGCACAATGACCAGTATCACGAAGAACGCAATGACCCAAATCGCTACCAGCCAGATCAGTACAGTGCTCAGTACACTGAGCGCCTTAGTGGTTGCAGCTACGAGCTTGTCTTGATCGGGTGTCAGGGACATCACTGAACCTCCAGCTTTTCGGTGCTGCTGCTAGATCGCTTGCGCCGCGCTGGTGCTGGCAGGCTGTCGCGCCGCCGAGCTTTGCGTGGCCGCTGGTATCCAAGTGACCGCTGTATCGCGCTCGGCCTCCACTGAGCAGCGCCGCGAGCCGTCGGCACCTGGTCAGCGTTGAGCTGGTCAGCGATCGCCTGGAAGGTGAGACCGGACTCCCGCATGACGCAGATACGTTCCGCAACGTCAGCTGGCACTGTCGGCCTGCTGATCGCTTCACCAGCTTGACGCTTCGCAGCTAGCGCGTCCTTTGTGCGCTGGCCGATCGTCTCCCGCTCCCATGACGCGACAGCCGCCATCACAGAAGCGACGAGCCGACCGCTGGCGCTGCTGGTGTCAAGCCCAACGTCAAGCGCAGCGATCGTCTTGTCGGTCTGCTCGCTCCACTCCAGCAGGTCGGCAGTGTCGGCAACGCTCCTGCTGATCCGGTCGAGCTTGCTGGCGATCAGACCGTCAGCCTCACCAGCAAGCAGCCGGTTGAGAGCTTCAAGCAATCCGTCGCGCTCAAGCGTGGCCGCTGACAGCCCTTCATCAGCGACGACAGCTACCAGCTCGCCGCCGATGCCCTCGATGTAAGCCTCGATTGCTTTGCGTTGAGCGGCGAGGCCAAGCCCGCTGTCGGTCTGTTCGCTGGTGCTGACTCGCACGTATCCGATCCAGCGTCGCGGTGATCCGTTAGCACTGTTTGAGTTGGTCATGCTGACTATCTTATACGCAACCGACCGGTTGCGTCAAGTCATCAGCAGATAACCCTGCCACAGCAACGCCGATCAGCGTTGCTTGAGAGCGATCGCAGCGCCCTGGACAGCTGCGCTGACCCGCGCATGACGCGCTACGAGGCTACGCGGATCAGCAGCCTGAGCATCAGCGACCAGCTCCTGCTCAGACAGTGCCTCAAGGATCGCAGCGAGCGTCGCCGCTGCTGCTTGCGCTGTGGCCTTAGCTGCCATGATCAAACTCCACGAGGTGGCCGACGCTCGCCGGAAGGCCATGAGACGCGAACTCCTCGCCGCCGCGAGCCGAAGCCTCATCGACGCCTATTGAGTTAGCAGGTATGAGGATCTACGTTAGTAAACGTAGTCTCACCTCATTTGGTTAACGACGACTCGTATCGCCAGTATACTGTCTGGGTGGTAACAATTCGAAGTGCTCTTCTTCTCGCAGTAGTAGCTGTGGCTGCTCTTTGGGGGGCCAGCCCCGGCTGGGCTGGTTACTGGCCGCAATACGGTGGCGGGCCGGGACGCGCGTCGGCAACCGGCGACGAGCTACCGAATACATACGTTCGGCAGTGGCGGAACACCAGCGTCACGAGCAGCGGGCCCGGCTCAGGCTCGTCATGCGTCGTAGCGACCTCAGACTACGTCGCAACCTACGTCATAGCTCCTACTGGGAAGTCTCGCCTTTATGTCTTTTCGCTTAACACTGGAGAGTCCGTCTGGTACGAGAACGTTCCCCGCAATTGGGTTGGGTGTCCCGCGATAGGTAACGGCCTTATCGTCGGCGGTACTGTAGACGATGGCGTGCGTGCCTACCAGGTAGCTAATGGGACGCCTGAGTGGGACTACAACGCGGGAATCGCGGGGGACAGCAACGGCCCAATCATCAAAGGCTCAAAGGTCGTCTTCGATGGAACCGGCGTCTTCGATGGAACCGGCGAGAGTGTCAGGGCCGTTAGTGTGCTCGCTCTATCCACCGGCGCTCTCGAGTGGATTAAGCCGTCCGGCTTCTCCTCCGTCGTCGCCGGTGATTCCGTCATTAGTGCCGCTGGGGGCACGCAAGCTCCGTCGCTTAAGGCATTTTCCCTCGCCGATGGAACTGAGCTTTGGAGCCGCGGAGCGTTGACTTCACCCACCTGCCCGACCGGCTACCCCCCCCGCCTTATTGCAGGAGAGAGCGTCTACTTCTTTGTGTACTCGTGCGCCGGAGGAGATGCCGTGGGTGACGTAGTCGGTGCCTCTCTCAACGCCGACGGATCCCCGGTTTGGCAAAGGACCTTCTCCTTCTCCTTCCGCGTCGACATCAGACAAGTTGCCGCTACAGGCAGCCAGCTCGTATTTGCCGCTGGTGGAAACGATCTGGGGTCAATTGGACTTCCCGATAGTAATAAGGCCGTCGTGGCGCTGGACGCCGGGACCGGGTCCGACCTTTGGGCACGGCCGCTGCGCGGCTACGGCGAAAGCAACCTCCTCATCGCCGGTTCGAAGGGATTCTTTATTCACGACAACTTTGAGTCAAAGCCCCTCTTCAGGATGGCTTCCGGAGTGCCGGAGCCATCAAATCTGTTCGAAGCTCCGTACGGCGAGAACTTCCCGCTTCTCTACGGCTATTCAAAGATCGCCATTGCCAACAACTCCGTCATCGGCTGGACCCTCGCCCGGAACGACACCGCCGAGGTTCACCACCTAACTCGGTTAATCGGAGGCACGCCGGTACAGCCACCGCCGGTACAGCCACCGAGTGGCGGTGGAGGGTCCGGCAGTGATGGAGGCTCGGGCGGCGGAGGCTCAGGCGGCGGAGTGGACACTTGCGCAGGGCTAGCCGTGCCTCCGATGGGCCGTGTAGGAGTGTCGGTCAATGATGGTGCCACCTACGCAAACGATCCAAGTGTCGAGGTTGACGTCGTGTGGCCAGCCTGCACGTCCTCGATCCTGCTCTCGAATGATGGCGGGTTCAAGAATCCCTTATCGGGAGAGCCATCGACGCCCCTTGCGTGGCGGCTTGTTTCGAGCGGCCCGGAGCGCCTGCCCAAGACCGTATATGCGCGTTTTGGCTCGTCGGTTCAGACGTTTTCCGACGACATAATTCTCGACGAAACAGCGCCGGTAATCTCAAGCGCCGTACTCAGGAAGGCAGCAAACGCCAGATTCGCTGCGAAGTCGCGCATCTACCGGATCGTCGTCAAGGCGTCCGACAGAACCAGCGGAGTGGCTAAGGCTCAGATCGCATCCGACAAAAAGAAGCCGCGTACGCCTCAAAAATACTCAGCGAAGATCTCAGTCAAATCTACTTCAAGGCCTAAGTGGATTCGGGTTCAGGACCGCGCAGGTAACTACAGCAAATGGAAGGCGCTGCGCTAGGCCTCAGCGGTGAAACCCTCGTGGAAGCCTACGAGGCTACGAGCGACTCTCAGCCGGGAAGCTCCGCTAGAAGGTGGCGGCCGCCGATCGCGACCGCGCGACTACCATCCGCAAGACACCTGATCAGCACCGCTAGCCGTCAACGACACTTGAGGCTCCCTGCGCTTGTATTGGAGAGGCATCGCGACCTGACTGCGTGCGCTTGAGTTCCTTCTGGGCGGCCATGAGCGCGTTCGGGTAGCTACCCATTGACCTTCGGAATGTGTCGACAACTGGGAGATACTCCCTCGACTCGCCCGCGGAGCGCTGCCGGAAGGCGAGGTCTTCGGGCCGCAGACCTAATCCGCCGACTCTTCGCGTGGATATCGCTCGTCGGCTTCTTTTGCTGCTGTAATGGCATTTTCGTAGCTTCCGAGCACCTTCCAGAAGGTGGAAATGGAGGGTAGGCGAGGGTTTTGCTGACCGCTGTTTCGCGCTCCCTTGATACGCACTTGCCGCCAGATTATGTACTCGCCCCTGATCGGCCAGTGACCGAGGCTGTATTTGGCGGCTATGAGTGCGTTGATGATCTCGCGGGGATCGTAACGGGACTGTCTTGGCCAGCGAGCATCGCGATGGCCCGAACCTCTTAATGGCCCGAACCTAGCGTGGTGGGCGGCGTGGGAGACGGCGCGCGCCCAGTAGCCGTAGCTGCGAGCCAGAGTTGTGGCGTCAGGCCAGTCCTCTTCCTTCTCTCGGGCCCGGTGGGTTTCATAGATGTCCTCGGTTACGTAGCCGTCTCCTTCAAGCAAGCAAGCACGAATCAGCAGCCCCAGGCGCCTTGAAGCGGTTGGCGGGGTTGCGACCTGTGTCTCAATAACCCTCTTGACCTGCTTGGCTGACGCGTCGTCGAGCAGTTCCCGGCTGGCAGCGATCCAGCAGAGAAGCTCAGCGGCATCGAGCCTTTCAGCCTCGTTCATGGCTTTCCGAGCGCGACTTTTAGCGCTTCCGTCCAGCTTGGCTTGCCCGTCGAGAGAGTGCGCGTGATCGTGAGGTCATGGGGGGCCGACGGGCAGGAACGCTTTCGCCATAACTGGTAGGCCCGTCGAGTCGGGACAGAACCAAGATCCGCTGCTGCGCGACGGAGAGCCGCTATGCAGGCCTCCTTCTTTATTGGCGGGCGCCCGCGGCTGCCGTCGGGTGGTTCTATCGCGTCCGGGTCGAACGGAACACCTGCGTGACTTTTGAACCGGCGCCAGCCATACCCGGAGCACTTGATGGTGCTGACAGAGGGCAAGGCGACCACGATCCCAAGCGCGGCACCCTCAGCCTCAAGCTTCACGATCAGCTGTTTGTAGTCGGATAGCCGCAAGGCGCTGAACTCCTGCTCGCCCAGAAGGTCCCGCAGCCACTGAGCCCAGGTGGCTAGGTCGCCGGCGCGCGCCGTTGGCCCAACTTGGGGAACAGTCGCTGGATCAATGTGCTGACATGGCACGTGCCGTGACTGTGTCTGAGCCAGAGGTAGTGGCTTCGGCTGGGACGATCCCGGTCTCCCTCTGCGCGTCGAAAGTCCAGCGCTCAAAAGCGCCAGGCGCCAAGGTCCCAGCCAGCGGTTGATCGTCTCTACCGACGTGGGCATCACCCCTCCCATTAGCCGCTCGGCCTCTTTGGTCCTACACCAGGTAGCAAAATCCTTTTGGTAGAGGGGACCATCCCGGAGGTCCGCCCAGACCGTGAGGGCCCGAAGCACGTACTCGCTGTCAAATGCAGTTGTCATCAGAAGCCGCGCGGACGCTGGGTCGGCCTCCACCTTTTCGCCAACCGCAACTCGGGCATCGGTCCAACTCCCAAATACACGAATGATTCGGGCTGAGGTCGGAACAGAGCCCGGATCGTCAAGGTCCTCTCGCCAAGTTTGATATCTGCGTTTAGACAGCCGTCCTGTCTCCTCGCGGCATCGGCACAGGGCATCGGCACAGACTTCTTGCGCAGGGGAGTAATGCGAACCGGGGAGGCGCTCTCGGAGCACGTCGAGCACAGCAACCTTGTCGGCCTCCGAGCGGTCCTTCATTAGCTTGAGGAACGCTCGCGCACCCGGCGCGATGTCTTCAACGGCAGGATCGGGGCTGACAGTGGTCATTGTGCCAAGGTACGCGCCGATTGACCCGACAACGATGAAGCCAAGAAAAGTTATTGGGCAAGACAGGAGAAACCAGCTCAGCCGTACTTGGTCAACTCAACGGCCCCGAAATGTCGGGCTCTGAGGGGGATCAGCGAGCGACTAGTTGGGCGGACCCACTGCAGAAGTTGGGCAGCGCGCCATTTATCCTGCTGTTAGAACGGTCTCAGACCCTGTATTTACAAGGGCGTGACGAGACACCACCAATGGCCCCTGGGGGGTTAGCTGGGCTGACCAACCAGTCGTAATCGAGGCCAATTGGCGCGCGGCGCTGGATGCCCGCCTGGCGTAAATAAATCTATGACGGACCCGCCAAGCTCGCAGGAGACTTCGCCGGTGCTGACCAAGTGCCAAATCGCGTCGGTCGCGCAAACATTCGCGCTTGGGTCCGTTGATGGCTTGCCGCAGCGTATGCAAGGGGGCGTAGCCAACCCGAGCTTCACGGCATCCGCGAATAACGCAGACTTCGTAATAACCAGACTTGATAACCACGACGAAGAATCCGCGGAACGCTTAGCCCGAACCACAGACTGGGTGCGCAGCGCCGGTATCCCGGTGCCAACGTTCCTACGAACAAGTGCTGGCGCCGCAGTGGTGGAAGTCGACGGATACCTCTTCTGCGTGAAGCGGTTCGAGCCAGGGTCCGTATCAGACAGCCTTACGCCGCAGCAGCTGCAGAGCGTTGGCGAAGCGCTGAGGCAACTTCACGCCAGACAGCCGCCGGACAGCATTGCCCCAATCGAAACCAGGAGACTGCCCGTCGATTTCAAAAACGAGGCAGACAGTGCAGACCCTGGCTACGGCGAGTGGCTAGATGCAGTGGCGCGCCAGACTGAACCCGAGAGACTCGCCCCGGACAAACGGGCACTGATTCATGGCGACTTATTCCCAGACAACGTTGTAGCCGACGGACGCTCAATCGCCCTGTTGGACTGGGAAACTGCGTGCCTCGACAACCCCCTACTTGATGTTGGGATGACCATCGTCGGCCTGTGCAGCCACAACGGCAAGCTGCTGCCAGAAAGAGCCGCGGCGTTTCTGATCGCGTACTACGGAGATGGCCCCGGGACCAAATCTGTGGCGATGTGGAAGTGCCGCGACGCAGCCCGGTACTGCGCCTGCGTGATCGGGTTCCACCGCCTGATTCGCCATCGCGTCAGACATCCCAACAGAAGCAAATGGGAATTTCACCGCGAAATGGTGGCCCTCGAGGGATCCATAACTAGGGACTGGAACCTCGTGGCTTGATGCTCTGCTAGCGGCCATTCCCGTCTAGAGGCCATTATCGTTCAAGCTGCGAGAATCCCTTCAACCGGCCTTGACAATACATCCTAAGGGCGCTGCAAGTCCACAGGTACTCCGAAGCCGTGAAGACTCCCCGAAACCGTGGCATCGGGCTCCATTTCCAGCGGGATTCCTCGCCGGACCCCCGACGCAAGGGCCAACATTGCCAATTTGCGCCAATTTTCTCAAATCACCCGAACAGATATCTAAGTTCGCTGCAACGCCACAGATGGGCGCGAACCGCCTGCAGAAGACGGCCCGCGCCCATTCCAACACCAAAATCTCCGGCGATCACCACCAGAGCATCAGTTGCCGACCTGGCTTCAACGGCCCGGGCCAAGCGGGCGGCGACCGCTTAGCGCAGAAACCGCTTCCACCGGCGCCAGTTACGGACTTCTTTTTCCTGCCGGGAGTCAATCAGCAACTGGCCAACGCCGGCCATGTTGATCGGCATGTCCTGCGGGTTGTATTTGGAGATGTACTCCGCGAAATCCTGATGGTATTTCGCGGCGAGCCAGGAACCTTTCCCTCGACCGGGGCCATCTTCCCTTAGGGCTGCCAGCTCCAGATGCTCGCGAGCGAGTCTGCGCTGGTCATTGGCGATCCGATCAAGAGCGGTCCGGACTCTGGGGAGAGTCGCGGGGGAGCTCATTCGTTTCAACTACTCCAGATAAGAGTCGCAGTTACGCTAACGGCCCACGATCTAGTCCGTCTCCGCCGTGCTGTCAGGGTCAGAGGAGACGGGGAGCGCGCTGACGGAGCGAACCCGCAGTTTGGCCATCGCCAGTGAGGGAATCAGGTGGTGCCGGCAGCGTGGGCGTGCCGGAAGTAACGAGGCTGACGTCCTCGCTTACCGCCCTGACCGCTTGGGTGCGTACAGCCTGATGTGCGTACACGTCGACTCGCCAGAGATGTCGGCCCGGCCCGGCTGCTGTGTCAAGGCCGGTCGAAAAGTGCTCCACTTTGGCCGGTTGAATAGTGCACCACCTGGTGGAGGTTGTCCCGTAGCTTGTAGAACTTGAGGTGGCGGTCCTCCATCGCCTCGTCCGTTGCCGCTGGCAGCGTGGCGAGTGCGAATCAGTCCATTCGAGACGAGGAGAACCGCCATGAGGAACGTAGACGAAGCTGCCGACGGGATCGGCGGGACGAAGTTTGAGGCGTTGCCTGAGCGCGCGGGGGAGGCGCTTGGGGAGCTGGCTGACCTCGTCGATAGGGGCCTGGACGTTGAGCAGGGCGTCCTGGTCGTGCTGGACGGGTCGAAGGCGCTGCGGGCGGCCGTGAACGAGGTGTTTGGCCCCGTGGCTGTCCAGCGCTGCATCCGTCACAAGGAACGCAACGTCCTTAACCATCTGCCCGAACGCGACCGGCCCGCCGTGAAGATCAGGTTGCGTCGGGCGTGGGCCTCAGAGAACCACGCGCTCGCCCTGAACGCCCTGAACGCGCTCTGCGGTGAGCTGGAGCATTCCCATCCCGGCGGCGCCGCATCACTACGAGAAGGCCTGGAAGAAACACTGACGATCACGCGCCTGGGGATCAACGGCCAGCTCAAACGCACCCTGGAATCAACGAACCCGATCGAATCAATGATCGAATTCACGCGGCGAACCAGCCGCAACGTTAAACGCTGGCAATCCGGCGACATGTGCCTGCGCTGGACGGCCGCCGGCATGCTCGAAGCCGAACAGCAGTTCCACAGAATCGTTGGCTACACAGACCTCGCGAAGCTCGCCCTCGCCGTCGAACGCGACCTCGCCGCAACCCGTTCCCCAACAACCATGCCCACAACCCCACGGGAGGCCAATACACTCACCACCATCAACTGACCACCACCGGACCGTCGCCACCAAGTTCCACGACGAACGGGACAACCTCACATGGTGGTTGGTCAGGGCAACTTGGCCGGAGCGTGGATCCTGTCTCTATGTGTTGCTGCTGACCTGAGGTTTCGGGGGAGCGTCTTCATGCTCTTCCCGTTGAGCCCTACGTCGGTAGGGCTTCTGTTCGCATCTCGCCTAGGGGGGTTCTTGAGCCTCTGTAGGTGAGATGCCGCGGCATTATCTGCCGGGCCGTCGTCGAACTTCCAGCTTTCTTCAAGCCGACCTCTTTACTTCACGCTGCTTCTTTTAGCCCATGAACAACTTTTGCCTTGGAAGCATTTGATCGCGTTTTTTGTGGCGTTAAGAAAAGCAGGATCGTAGATCGTGTGTCCGCCGCTGGTTGTGATCAGCCGCATTTTCGGCCAGCGCGCTTTCAAACGCACCGACTCCTAGTAAGACACAATCATGTCATTGCGACCATGAACAACAACTGCCGGCGATGATGTTTTGCTCGCCCACTTGACTGCCGACAGTCGCATTAGTGTTTTCGCTGACGAGTCCTTAAACGCTCTCCAGTCAAGGAAGCCGGTTGCTTCTGTCTCTTTTCGCCATGCGACAAGGTCAGATACTGGCGCCCAAGCGTACGCTCCGTCCGTCCAGGAACGAGCGGCAGCGAGAGCGGCAAGACCTGCTCCTGCTGATTCGCCGTAACTGTAAACTGTCTTCGCTTTCTTCCTCGCTTCAACTACCGCGTTGTAGAGAGCTTGTTCTGCGCCGACAAGATCGCCGAGAGGATAGTCAATGTTGATGACACGAAATCCTTTGGCTCCCATTGCTCGGCAAGTGTCAGAAGTCAAGCTGCTGCTTCCAATCACAAAAGCGCCGCCATGAATGACAATCACAGCAGTTCGTGCCGACCTTGGACCGCAGTACTCGTTTGCTGCTGATGCACTCGCAGGTAAAGCGAGAACAGCGGCAGCCAGAAAAGCGGCAACGACAGTTGAAAGCATCACTTTGCTGCCGTTGATATATCCAGACTGTGCAAAGTTCATTATTAGCTTGATCCTAGTCCTTTCAGGTTGTGGCCGGCAGCTTTTGAAGTCGATCGGGACGGAGGAAGGCAGTGCTTGAAGTGGAAAAGTGGGCCGATATCAGACGCATGAGCCGGGTCGAAGGGCTCTCCCAGCGAGAAGACGTACCGGCCTTAACCGGAGAACCATCAAGCGGGCGCTGGACTCAGCCATGGCGCCGAGCTACAGCCGTCAGCAACGAAAGCCCTCGAAGCTTGATCCCTTCCGCGAGGAGGTCGACGGGCTACTGCTTTTGGACCCGGCTCTTTCCGGGGTTCGGATCCTCGAAGAGACCAGGGCCCTCGGATATGCTGGCGGCAAGTCGGTCCTCAACGAGCTGCTCGGCGAGATCCGACCCCGGCACGTGCCGCCGAGAACCTTCCAGCGCACCACCTACCGTGCCGGGGAGCTTGCCCAGTTCGATCTGATGGAGCTGCGCGAACAGGTCCCGGTCGGCTGGGGGCAGACGCGCAGGGGCTATCTTCTGACCTGCGAGCTTCCATTCTCGAAGATGCTGGCCGCGGCCCTGATCTTCAGGAAGAACTTTGAAGACATCGCGTGGGGAATGAATGAGTGCTTGAAGCAGCTTGGCGCCCTGCCACAGAAGGTGGTGGTCGACCGTGAGGGCGCCCTCCACAAAGGCGGAGGCCGACCTTCAGACAGCTTTGCCGCCTACCTCGGGCAGATCAACCTTGGCTGGATCATCCTTGAGCGCGGCGACGCGCAGGCCAAAGGAGCTCTTGAGCGAAGCCACCGCTTCTTCCACGGCAACTTCGAGGCTGGCCGGAGCTTCGCCAACCCGCTTGATTTCCAGGACCAGCTCGATAGATGGCTGGCGAAGGCAAACAACCGAAAACACCGCGCCACCAAACGGATCATCACCGAGCACTTCCAGGAAGAGAAGGCCGAAATGCGCCGGCTGCCAAAGCATCTGCCGGGCACCGATCACCACCAGGTGATCCGGGTCCCCCCCACAGCCATATCTGCGTTTTGATCGAAACGACTACTCGCTCGACCCCCGCCTGGTCGGCAGGAGAGTCGAGGTCAGGGCATCTCAGGACAAGCTCACCGCAGTTGAACTCGGCACCGGAAAGCCCGCCTGCCGGCACACCCGCGTCTTCGCCGCAGGGCTCACCTTCACCGATCCGGATCATCAAAGAGCCCTTGACGAGATGAGAATCGAGCGCAGAGACCACGAACCGGGAACCCGCCAGCCCGAGGTTGAGATCAGATCCCTTGCCCGCTACGACCAGCTGATCAGCGCATGAGCACCACCTCCGAGCTCACCCATCTCTTCCGCCAGATGAAGGCGCCGGCGGCGGCCGAAGCAATGCCAAAGCTGGCCGAGCGGGCCAGGGGTGAGGAGTGGTCTTATGAGCGCTTCTGCGAAGCGCTGCTTTCAACCGAGGTTTCAGCCCGCCAGTCCCACGGCGGCGAGGCGAGGATCCGCGCGGCCCGCTTTCCGGCCCGCAAGTCGCTGGAGGAGTTCGACTTCAAGTTCCAGTCCTCAATTAAGCGCCAGGTCGCCGAGCACCTCGGCCAACTCGACTTTCTCGCCGGATCAGAGAACGTGATCTTGCTCGGGCCTCCCGGAACCGGCAAAACCCATCTTGCGACCGCGATCGGGATCCGCGCCTGCCTTGCCGGTCACCGGACGATCTTTGCCTCGGCAACCGAATGGGTCGCCCGGTTGCTGGAGGCAAAACGCGAAGGCCAATTTGAAGAACAGCTCACCCGCCTTCGCCGGATCCCGCTTCTGATCATCGACGAGGTCGGCTACATCCCGTTTGACCCCGAGGCCGCCAGCCTGATGTTCGCGTTGATCAGCGCCCGCTACGAGCGAGCCTCATTGATCATCACCTCGAACAAGGCTTTCTCCTCCTGGGGCGAGATCTTCGGCGACGAGGTGGTCGCCGCGGCAATGATTGACCGATTGGTTCACCACGCCGAGATCCTGAGCATGAAAGGCGACTCCTACCGGCTCAAAGACCGGGACCTCGGGCGCGCGAAGCCAAGCCCCATCTGAAGCACCTCGCCTCCGGCTCACCGCTTCAGACAGGGCTTTCAGAACCACTAGGTGGTACACATTTCAACCGGCAGGAATGGCACACTTTTCAACCGGCCTTGACATCGCGCAGCGGCTGAACCAAGAGGCATCCTAAACCTCCCAGGGCCACTCCGTTGAGCCAACTGAGCAGAGCGTTGCAAGTGGAGTGATGAGCCCGCACCGAGCTAGCCGCAGAGGCGCGCTAAGACTCCTCAAACCCGTGCTGTTCGAACTTCAAGGTGCTGGCGTTCTCCGTCACTGTCCGGACCGTGTCGGAGGGCACGCCGCCGGGAACGTCGGCTGATATCTCGATCTTGATCTCTACGTCGGCACCGATCAGGCCGACTAGGTGCTGGACGATCTCGTCAGCGATCTGTGAGGCGTCTCGTGATACACGCTGAGGGTCGAGCGACTTGACGCCGTAGAAGCGGACTGCGACCGGGCCCACTTCGTGAGGTGGCTCTCCGCCCTGGGCGTCCCCGGTCGTCGCACCGGGCGCGCCACCGCCGCTCACAGCTCCGCCATCGCCGTCTCCGCTGGCAGCGTCGCCGTCTGACGGAGCAGCTTCTTCTAGCTGGCGCGCGGCAACATCGGGCTTGACTACCAGCGGACGATCGCCAAACTCCACGTCAACCGGCCGACCGCCAACAAGGCCTTCGTACTTGCCCGATGGCTCGTCAAAGCCGTCGGCGTAGGCAAATGTGTCCTGTCCCCAAGTGATCATCGCTACGCCATCTTCTATCGCAGCTGCGAGCACCGACGGACCGCTGAGTCTCGGCAGATACAGATACTGCGCAAAGTAGGAACGAAGTTGGCCTGTGCTGATGCTGTCCCCTTGCCAGAGCGGGATTTTGTCGAGTTCCATTCTGAGCGGGACGCCGCCAAAAGTGGTGATCAACAGTTCAGCCGCTTTTAGTTTGGCCGACGTCCTAACTGGGATTGATTCGGTGCTTTTGGCCTGCACCTTCTCCCACGTAACTTCCGCCGACCCTGATTCCTGGCCCGGAATCAGAATCCATCGGAACGCTTCACTTATCCGCTGAGTGACCGTCTGGTCAAACCTCGCACTCTGATTCTCAGCCTGCCTTCGGCTCAGCTCGTCGAGGTTAAGCTCAGCTTGCTCGTCCCAGATCGACTTCCATGCCAAGTATTGGCGTGCTGCTTTTCTCAGCTCGTCCAGCCGGGCCGTGTCGGCGGCCACGAAGACGAGCGCATTCCGGTTGATTCGCGGTCCACCAGCGCGCTCGCTGAGGATGCTGGCGGCGGCCTCCAGCGCGGGGGTGTTCGCACTACCGGAGGCGTGCGGACTACTAGGCCCGAGGACAACGAGGCGTGCTTCAGGCTCGTCGGGTACCTCCGTGTGATCACGCGGTGCCCAGTGGACGGCGCTGAATTCGCCCCGGTCCTTAATTGTCATCATTCGCCGACGAATCTCCTCGTCGGCGTGCTCCTCAAGGAAAAGCGACTCGGCGCGATCGGAAGCGGTCCGGCTGATCGTGGCGCCGAGCGAGTACCAGTACTGACTGTTGTCTTGGATTAGATATGTCGCCTGATTGGCCAGGCGACTGAGCGCGTCACCGAAGGTCTGTGGCGACTCGCCCGGCTGGACGCAGCCAAGTTTGATCGACCGGTCGTCGATTCCTTTATTTGTTTGGTCAACCGTTGGCGCCGATCCAATGTAGATCGTCCGGGCAACACGGCGCGTCGCGCTGAAGCGGCCAAAGTTGGGGTTATCGCGGTCGATCCGCATCGGCAGTGCGTTCTCGCCGTCAACGTCCGCTGCGATTACTGGCGTCCAGCCGTCCTGCAGGTAGCGGGTTAACTCGGCGATAACCGGCGGCGAGTCGATCGGCACGAATGCCGGCATGATCATCAGCGAAGTGTCGCCGCGTTCCCAGAGCTCATGAATAACGGCTGCCATCAGCCGCAGGACGCCACGGGTTCGTTGGAACTTCTCCAAAGTTGACCACTCGTTGAACAGTTTGTCGAAGAGCTCGGGGTGGATCGGATAAGCCGCCGCCATGCGCTTGCGGTAGCTGCCTTCCTGGGCTGCGCTCGGAAATTCAGCCTTGTTCTTCTGATAGAAGTCGCCGAAGGCGTCGACGACAGCGTCGCGCTCACGTGCAAGGTCGGCCGGAACTTCTTCGAAGAGCCTGCGACGGACGATCTCAAAGCCTTCCTCTGACGATGCCGGTTTCCACGATGCCTCCTGACGGAAGATCACATTCGAGAGCCGGGTCAGTGCTTCCTTGCCGGCCTCGCCGCCAACCTCAATATCTGAAGCTGGGATTGAGACAACAAGCATCGCGTTCTTGACACTCTTTGCGGCGTCGGAAAGTGCCTGCGCAAATGTCATCTGCGTATCGAAAGAACCGCCGGGCAGCTGATCTTCACGGCCGTAAAGCTGCCGTGCGTACGCCACCCATTCGTCAATCAGGATCAGACAAGGCGAATGCTGCTTGAGCAGCGTAATCAGCGCGGCGCCCGGACTTACTCGGGCCTCGTCAGCTTGACGAACGACTTCGTAACCCTCAGCCCCTCCCAGCTGCCATGCGAGCTCACCCCAGAGTGTGTTGACGCTGACCCCGTCGGCCTTCTCGCTTGCCGCGCCGGGTGTGATCATCTGCCCAACCAACACGGCACGGTTTGCCTTTGGCGGCGCCTGCGAGTTGGTGCCAGCTAGAAGCTCGTCAACGCCGGCGAGCTTGCTCGGATCCGTGCCACCAGCTAAGTGGTAAAGAGCGATCAGCGAGTGTGTCTTACCTCCGCCAAAGTTGGTTTGAAGCTGAACGATCGGGTCGCCGCCTTCTCCCCGCAAACGCTTGCTTGCGTTACGGAGCAGCTCGCCCAGCCCGTCGGTGATGAAGGTCCGACGGAAGAACTCTTCCGGGTTACCGTACTCCTCCTCGGCCTCGCCACGCCAAACCTGATGGAGGTCGGCGGCGAACTCTGCCTGCTGATAGTCGCCGGAGGCGACGTCACGATGTGGCGTAACAATTTCACGCCACGGCTTAAGGTTTCCGCTAGGCATTCCTTCCAGTGGCTCGGCCGTTTTGCGGCGCGTGACACGTCGCGCCTCTTCCGTGTAGCGGCGGCGCTGCACATCATTCTTAATCCGCGCGATCTCGGCTGCTTGATCACCGGCACTTACTGACTGAAGGAGCCGCTCGATCGTATCCAAAGCTCGATATGTGTCATCGGACGTAAAAGCTTCCTGGTGCGCCCAGTTGTTACGGACGTCAAGCAGCTCACCGATTAGGTTGCGGCCCGCGTGGCCAAGAGTTCGGAAAAAGACCAACCGATACTCGCGGATCATCACGGTCAACAGGAAGTGGGCATCGCCCTTCGCGACGGGACCCTTGACGTCGATAACTGATTCCCAAGAGTCGCCATATTGTTGCCGCAGTTCCCGATCGACGAACGGGCCCACTCCGTCTGTGAAAAGCGCCAACCCCTTGCCGACGCGTTCGTTATTGGTTTCAGCCATTACCGACCTCCAATCTCTGCTGCTGATCCCCACCGCTCGGTGCAGCAGCGAGCCTCAGCAGCTCCGGCCAGCTCTGCACGAGCGAGTTATAGGAAATCGCTTCCTGCGCCCAGCCTTTGCGCTCGCAGATTACGTAGAGCCGGTAAGCCAGCTCGCGGGCCAGACCAGCGCTACCACCGAGCCGCCGAACGAGCTCAGCGGCCTCTGCTTCGCCGCTATCCAAAGCCCGTACTAGGTGATGAACTGACTCCCAGACCGTCAACCGACCGTCGTCGCGCGGGTCCCATTCATCTGGCAGCTCGCTCGGGCGAAGCAGCCGCACCTTGCCGCCTTTCGCGTCCAGCAGACCGGCTTGGGAGACACCATTAACGCTTGTGTTCTTCGCCTGAGCAAGCTGGTTGGCAACGCCAAAGTCACCTTCGCCGAAGCCGTTGGTCTCAAACCAGACGACTGCCCATCTACTATCCGGGTCAAGGTCGCCCTCCTGCTCCGCGAGAGCCTCGTCGAGGACCTGATTGATCAGCGCCAGCGCGGCGCGTACAGAGAGCGGCTCGCCGTCAGCGTCCAAGACTTTGGCGTAACGCGTGTAGATCGCCATCCCTGGGCCGATCGAAGCTTGAGCCAAGTCAACCGGTGCGATATTGCCGTGCTGGAGATGAAGCAGCGTCTCAGGCAGCTCACTCTTGAGAGCCGTAAGGAACTGGCGCCGAGTGGCGACCTCGGCGTCAATGACGCGCGGGCGGCAGACGAGGACGATGCTTGAGGCAAGTGCGTTCGTTCCAAAGCTGATCATCCGGTTTGTCCGCTCAGTTCGCATTGGCCATGTGCCAGTGACCGCAAACCCAGCCTCAACGACAGCCTCCAAAAATGTATCCCAGCCGGTGTTGGTCGTCCCTTCGGCATCACTCGTTTCGGACTGCTTGAAGGCATAGTAGATCGTTACCGGGAATGCCGGAGATGCCGCCACACAGATGCGCCGCATAGCAATAGTCATTCCCTCGAGGAAGAACTCTTCAGCCTTCTCTCGGCCGCCATGACGATATGGACATGCCACCAGCTCATCTGCCTTAGGAACCGCAACTGTCGCGAAAAGATCAGGATAAATGCTAGAGATGGAGCGACGCATCCACACGTAGAAATAATCGGATAGGTCGGCGTATCCTATGTTGTCGTAGTAGGGCGGATCGGTTGAGACAACCCGACCAGCGGACTCTTCTTGCACACCAGCGTCCGACTGGAAAGCTGACCCCGAGAGGGCGCACGGAAGCGTCGCTATCGCTTTCTTCACCTGATCCACTGCGCTGTGGAACCCCCCTGTCGTAAGCGATAACGTGTTCGCTTCGGCGAAGTCCCAAACCATCGGGATGGCCTGGCGGCCAAACGTGTTCCTCATCGTCTGTCCCCCCGAGATCCACGAACACCCCGCCGAGTTGTAGTCAACCGCCTTATCCACCGCAATGCTGAGATAGACGGAGACTGCTTCGGCGTATGCTTCGGGGCCGGCGCCGCCGCCGCGCAGTGGGGTTGGGTCGTTGCTGTCGGAAACTTGGCGCGCGTCGGTGAGGATCTGCTCGCGCGCCTCTGAGATGAGATCAGAAAAAGTCGTCAACGCAACAAGCTGACGATCGGTAAAAAGGTCCCCGTAGGTCGTGAGGCCGTATGGAGGAGTCCAAAAGTTGCGAGGATCGTGCGGGATGTCGACAGCCGGGCGCCACTCGGGCTGCTTTGAGCTTGCCACTGCCTCCATCTCCTCAGTGCCATCCAGATAGACGCGCCCTCGCTCGCCTGCAGCGACGACCGCCATTAACGTTGAACTCATCTCCCCCGCGACGCCTTGAGCCTTGATGTGGTCGCCATCAATTGGGGTCGCTGAGAGTAGACATCGGAAGTTTGCGCCTCTTCCGAGCTTCGTGCCGGCCGTAGCGGCCTCCGGGTCTGAGGGAGCGCCGACGCGGACCTTGAAGCTGTAGCTACCAGCTTCGATAATGGGCTCGACGTAAGCCTCTTTGCCCTTTTTTGTGGACAGCATGAAATTCGAAACGAGTGGAACTTCGACGTTCGCGAAGGCCGGGTTGGGACTCTTTACAGTCCGTGCCCAAAGCCAAGCGATGACCGTCAGCTCGGTGCCGACGTACTTCTTAAGGTCCGGGCGTTCCTGCGCCATCTCCGCTGTAATCATGACCTTCGGGTAGAGATGCCCGATACGTCGCTCAGCCTGCTCGCGCATCCACTGGCCGTAGTAGCGAACATCCTCAGCCAACCCTTGGGCGCCTGTCCACTCGCGGCCGAACATTTCGCCGCCCTCCTCGCGCGCCTCAGGATTGACGGGCGGCTGAGCAGCGAACTTTGGTGGGATCTCGATCATCGCCTTGTTGATCAGGACAGCCACCGGGTTGAGGTCGCTGGCGTAGCTTTCAAGGCCGAGCCGCTGCGCCTCCAGTGGAAGCGCGCCGCCGCCGGCAAATGGGTCATGAAAACTAGGCAGAACCTCGGGATCAAACAACTGCTTGGCATCAGGATGGTCGGCGTTATCGGCGCATGCCCTGCGCCAAGATCGTCGAATCTCCTCACGGGCCGCCTCCAATACCTCCTGATTGGTTGTGTTCTCCCACAAGACGAGCTGCTCAATCAGCTCGAACAGTCGCTTGCGCTCGGCCTCCTGTTCAGCTTCGGTTGGGAACTCCTCCGGCACGTCGGAGGGGTCATCAACCATCTGGGCGAAGATCACCGAACGAGCAGCCGCCAACGGGCGCCTAGCCCACCAGAGGTGCAGCGTCGATGGGTGGCCGTGACGGATCGACTTCTCGCTAGCACACGCCTTGTTGATGGCACCAAGTGGCAGCGCGACTTCGATCAACTTTGTGCGTGATCGAACACTCACGACGGAGCGGTCCCGCGCTCAAGCATCTCTGCGACGTCCATAAACAGGCTCGTGACGCCAAATAGCAGCTCATCAGTCCCACTGAACGGTCGGCGGATGTAACGCAAGTGCGCTACTTCATCTCCGTCAACGATCACAAGCGCAAGGATATACGCGTCTTGCTTGTTAAGCGCGTAAAGCACCTCGTTCTTTGTAATTGAAAACGAGACCGCGCCAGCGGCGCGCCCCTTGACTTCAATGAACAGCAGTGGACCGCCGTCCGCTGCGCGCGACCGGATGTCAAAGCCCTTGTTGTTGCGGGCCTGTTCCTCGGGAACCCGGCCAAGCGCTATCTCAGCCGCGAGGACCGCCTCGACTGCGATTCGCTCGACACGCTCAGTCTCTTTGGCGAAGGCATCGGCGGTAGTGGTACGTAAGCCCTTGGCACGCTCCAACAGGCCGCGAGGAATGACCAGCGCGCCGCCGACAATCAACGGTGGGAGCGGCGAAAGCTGCGCTTCCTGATCAAGCTCTGCCATGCGGCGCCTCAAGCGGTGCTGCAGCTCCGTCGCGCGCTGCTCAGCCCGCTCAGAATTCATCTTTGGTTGCTTGCCTGCGAGCTCTTTTTCGCGCAGCTCTACAGCGCGATTATCCCAGCGATTCATCTCGCCTGTAAGCCGTTTATGAACGGCCACCTTCGTCAGCTCGATGACCTCTAAGCGCTCTGCACGAACCTCTGCAAGGTGCTCCGGGACGGCTTCGCTAATCGCGTACTCCAGCCCGGCTTGCTCTAAGCCGCTGCTCAGCCAATCAGCGTCGAGCAGCTCGGCGATTAAGGCGCGCTCCTCAGGCTCGATCGGACGGTAGTCAAGGTAGGGCGCGTAGCCAGCCAACTCAGCATCACCGCTCTCTTGAATCTCAACAAACTGCAACCGCTTCGAGACGACTTGTCGCTGGCCGCTGCTTAGCTCGCGCGCATTCTGGATCGCATGCTCCAAGTAGACCAAGGCACGGGGCTCCTCTCCCTCATCGCTGTCAGCCACGAAAGTGGCCCCTTGCTTCAGCAACGGCCGATAGCGCTCAAGGATCAGGTCAACCGTCGCGTCAAGCAGCGGGTGCCCTGGTGCGAGTAGCTGGGCCTGCGGTTCACCTGAGGGGGCGACAAGGTGCTTCTCAAAAGTGACGCGCTTGTATCGCTTCACAACCGGCATCCCAACGCCAACTAGCTGCCCACGGTTACGGACCTCGGCCGGGACATTCGTAATCTCGAAGCGGCCAGGCTCGCGCTCCGCAATCGTCCCACCAAGCAGCTTGAAGGCCTCAACGAAAAAAGACCTGATGTAGAACGGCTGCAGCCTACGGAGCTCGGCTTCCTCCATCCGCTGGCGGATCGCCTCAACGTCAGTGGCATCCATCATCTCAGCAAGCAGCGCCCGCTCCTTGATTGCAGCGCGTAACTTTTCGCCAACTGCGTCGTCTACAACCCTGTCCATCTGGGCGCGAACCTCGGGCTGGTCGCCGTAACGCACAGCTTTGATTAGTAGATCGCGCAGCGAAGTATCTTCGAACAGATCATCGCCGAGGACATCGAAGACCTTGCCCCCCAGGTCCTTAGCGACAGTCTCAATCTTCTCCAGCAGCCGCTGGTATACGAGTCCTTCCCGCGTCCCAGAGGCAACGAGGTTCCACATGTGACAAACCTCGGTCTGTCCAATCCGATGGATCCGACCAAAACGCTGTTCAATCCTGTTTGGGTTCCACGGAAGGTCGTAGTTGACAAGCAGGTGTGCGCGCTGAAGGTTGATGCCTTCCCCTGCAGCGTCGGTGGCAACGAGCACATAGACGTCGGGGTCTTGAAGGAATGACTCCTGCGCTGCGCGGCGGAGCTCGCGGCTCATACCGCCATGAATTTCGACAACCGCGTCGGGCCGGCCGAGCAGCGTCCGCGTTCGCTCTGTGAGGTAGTTGAGAGTGTCCTTGTGCTCGGAAAAGATGATCAGCTTACGGCGGTTACCGGAGCTGTCGAACATCTCAGCGTTCTTGTCCTGCAGGAGTTCCGCGAGCCTTGTCCACTTCGCATCGGTGCCGGAGGCGCGGACTGTTTGCGCCAACGATTCAAGCCGCTTGAGCGTCGCGAGCTCAGCTTCAAGTTCAACGATCGTCTCTGCTGAAAACGCGCCTTCAAGTGCATCTTGTTCGAGTTCCTCGAGTTCCTCGTCGGAATAGTCATCAAGATCCTCTGAGACTTCGATCTGCTGACCGCCAAGCTGCTCATAGCGCTGTGAACGCTGGCCTAAGTGCTGTTCGTTCAACGCCAATGTCAGCTTTTCCCTGCGCCGGCAGAGAGAGCGATAGATCGCTTCCGGTGATGACGCGAGGCGGCGCTGCAGAACCGCTAGAGCAAATCCGAGGATGTTCCCTCGGCGGCCTTCACCGGCTTCCTTGAGTTTTTGCGCGCGGTTCATTTCGTTACGCACGTAGTCGGTTACAGCCGCGTAAAGCTCTGCTTCAGCAGGCGATAGTGCGTAGCTAACGGTGTAGGCGCGTCGCTCTGGAAAGAGCGGCTTTCCTTCGAAGGTCAGCAGTTCCTCCTTGACTACGCGGCGCATAAGACCTTGCGCATCAAGCTCGCCCGTAACACCACTGCTCTTGCGCGGCTTACCCTCAAAGCGGTCCGGGTCAATCAGCGCCATGAACAGCTCAAAGTTCTCCGACTTGCCGCTGTGCGGCGTGGCAGTCATCAGCAGCAAGTGCCTCGTTAGGTGGCCAAGCATCTCGCCGAGCTGGTAACGCCCCGTCTTCTTGACCTCCTGACCGTAAAAGTGGGCCGACATCTTGTGGGCCTCGTCGACGACGATCAGATCCCAGTCCGCCTGCTGCAGCTTTGCCTGGATATCTTCGTTCCGCGAAAGCTGGTCGAGTCGAGCGATGATCAGGTCCTTCTCGGCAAACGGATTGCCACTTCGCGATGCCTCAATCGAGTCCCGCGTGATGATGTCGAACTCAAGTCCAAGCTTCAGCGCCAGCTCGTCCTGCCACTGCTCGACAAGGCTCCCAGGCGCGACGATCATGCACCTCTTAAGATCGCCCCGGACGATCAACTCCTTGATCAACAAGCCTGCCATGATCGTCTTACCTGCCCCGGGATCGTCAGCCAGAAGAAAGCGCAAGGGCGTCCTTGGAAGCATCTCCCCGTAGACCGCCTGAATCTGATGGGGTAGCGGCTCAAGATTCGACGTGTGAACCGCGAGGTATGGATCAAAAAGGTGGGCGAGCTGAATCCGCCGCGCCTCCGATGCCAGCCGGAAAAGACCACCGTCAGCATCGAAGCTCCACGTCCGCCCCTTCTCATCAACTGTGAACCGCGCCTCATCATCGCGATAGATGAGTTCGCTAGCGACGCTGCCGTCGTCATCTTTGAAAGTGAGTGTCACGGCGTAAGTGCCGTGCCATTCGGCCGAAATGACGGTCACCAACCGGCCTGGCAGCAGGCCACCGATCCGTGCGCCCGGGGTTAGAGCTTCAAGCACCATGGGGTGGCCCTGTCAGCGTGCAGTACACGACATTAAGCACTCCATTCACGAACTACTCCTCACTCTCACCGGACTGTGTCCACACACAGTCGCGAGGATACCTGCTGATCTGACTTGACGTCAGCCTCCAAGACGACGAACAGATCAACTCCCCATTGCCGCGCGAGCTGATCGGCGCCGAGGCTATGACCCTCGTCGTGTTCCAGCCGGGCGCGGCTTCACCGGCCGCGCTCTGGAACTCCGTCGCGGCTGGAGCGACACCGTCAGCGAGACGCAGATGGGCCGCCACGAGACGCATTGCCGCAAGCGCGGCGACCCGTGCCTGGACCTCTTGGTCAGCTTTGACCAGTTGTGGTGCATCGCTTCCCAAGTAGTCCCGCAGCGCTCGGTAAGCATCGAGCTGGTAGCTCATCGGCAATTGGTAGAGGCGCCGTAGCGCCTCTACCAATTCTTTCTTTTCCGCCGGCTGAATCATGGTGTCGCGCCGAGAGCGCATAAAGCCATGTACGCCCAGTGCGAACACGACTCCGTGAGACCGTATCCGGAAGGTCGCAACGTGCGGCGTGACTGACCGCTGACGCCGGGCCAGCCCTTACGGTCGTGGCATGACGGACGCGACCGAACTTCTGAGCGAGGCAGCGGCCTGCCTCGCCCGGGAGAGGCCCGGTATCACCGAGCTGGCTGACCGGGCCGCTAGCGCGGCGACGAAGTTCCGTGATGCGTCGAACTGGCTGGCGAACCGCTCAATCGGAACACGGGTGAGTTCGAACAAGGCGTGGCAGGGCGACTACCCCTATCTGTACTTCAAGGGTGATGGGGTCCCTGGCCCCGAGTCTGAGTACGACGTTTCGCTGTGGGAGCACTTGACCGAGAACCAAGCCACAACGCTGATTGAGGAGCGAGCCGGGCTGACCTACTCCGAGCTGACCAACCCGACGGATGAGCTACTGGCCGTCGCTGAACGGCTGCGGCGAGAGGTCCTGGTCTGCTTGGAGCCTGTCGCTCAGGACGACCAGTTCTCTTTCGTCGGTGATGACCTCGCCGAACTGCGCAAGCGGAAGCTGGCCTGTTCCAGTCTCGACGTGGTGGAGAGTATTCGCCCGGAGACCTTCATCATCGAAGGCTTCGACCCGGTCATCGCGACACCGCTCCACATCGCCCATCAAGCGGAGGATGTCGCTACGTTCACCAGCGTCAAAGCGGTTCGCGAACTTCTCGATGATTTGACGGACACGGTCGCTCGCATGCAGAAGCGCGCGAAGCTCACTCCGGCGACGGCGACCGCCCCTCATCAGGTTGCTCCGGAAGACCGCCGGCCGGAGGCGAACGCACCCGCGGCCTCGGTCCAGTCGGGGTCCATCTCCGAGAACGTGCTGCTCCTGCTGGTGTGGACAGTGTTGGTCGGCGTCGGGTTCGCCGCAATCTTGAAGACCGGCTGGCTTGGGGACGGGAAGTCGTCGGTGTGGGCGAAAGCGGCGGTGGCCGGCTTCATCGGCGCGGCTCTCTACTTTCTGGCTCGCCGTCTCCTGAACGAACGGTTCGCCTCGTTCGCTGTCGCGTTCGGTGTCTTCGTCGCAGTGTTCGGCTTGGCCGCAGTCGTGTTCGATAGTTTCGCTTAGACAGCTCACCGCGGGACTAACAGCTTGGCGAGCCGGGAGTCGAAATCTGGGTTTGGAGCGCGGACGCTAGGCATCTTCATGTCATGTCTGAGCAGCCAAGGGAGACCAACGAGCCGGCTCTCAGCCTGCACGACTAGCTGATTGCGGAACTATGCCGTAGCCCCGTGTCAAGGCCGGTTGAATTCTGACCCTCCTTCGCCGGTTGAATTCTGACCCCCTTGGGCGGTTGGCGGAGGCGTCCAGGGTGTTTCCGAATTTGCTGACCCGCCAAATGCTTTACACAGCTCTAACTCGAGCTCAGCAAGTAGCATTCGTGGTCGGTGACCTGTCTTTGATTCCAGAGATCGCAGCTAGAGATGGATCTCATCTACGTCAAACTCGGCTTAGCTCTTTACTGAAGTTCTAAAGCTAGTTGTATGTATTTCGCCGTGGATCGACAGGTCCACCTTCGGCTTTTTCTACAGCGTTTCTTATTCTGTCGCCGGTCACGCCTGGCGCATCTTTGTCAGTTGACACCGAAGGCTCATCGTTCACGCCTGCAGGCGCGTCAGGAAGTCCGTCGGGATGCAACTTGTCGACACGTTTGCGAACTGAAGCGATATCTTCTTCTTGCATCCACAAGTATATCTCGCTCAATGAGCGACCTTGCTGGGAGCGGTAAAGCTCTTCCTGAGAAAGTCCTCCTACTTCGGGGTTTCGCACGGTCTGATACACCGCCCTCATGACTTGATGCACGCCCATTACGCAGCAGGTAAATCCTTCTTCTGTTCGATGAACCCACGGGTCACGGTTGGACAATGCGTCAGTTGAGTAAACGATGATTGGCAGTACGGACATGCCTTCCGGAGCGAGGAGTCGGACAACTTCGCCGGCTCTGGCGAGCTCAGTCACTTGCTCGCGAATGTCGCGTTCGTCGGCTGCACTGATCAGAACCACACCGTATTCTCCGGTAACCATAATGTGGACTGTGCATCCGGCGAACCGTACGTTCTCGTCGACGACGTAGGGGAACGGATAATCATTACGACGGAACAGTACGGGCGAGAGAGTCGCCAGTGTCATGCGTCTATGCACTTCAGTTGAGCGGATCTGGAAGAACAGCTGATTGAGTTTCGACATGTCACGGCCTGCATTGATGTCTTTAGTCTCCGGCATTGGCATCGGGTCGAGCTTCAGTCCAGGGGAAGGTTCAGGAGCCAGGGTTCCTTCTTCGTCGCACTGACGTCCATAGTCCCAGGTGTCTTCCATGCTTGCCGGAAGAATGGGACCAATGGAGTGTGTCTTGCAACCCCCGGGATGATGGTCCTGCCAGGGCTCGGCTCGTTGCGGCCACATCTCTTTGTAAAGGTTGCCGAGTCTTGTTTCGAAGGAAGGGAAGCGCCAAGCTCCAGCCCACCAGCCTTTCTTCGGCAAAGGCAAGGTAATGTTTTTCGGGTAGTTCTCGCTGCCGTGTCGAGCTTGGTCATACGGAATGTCAGGACCGAGCTCGCTCGTGTGATCAGCATGCTCGTTGGTGTTCCCTGACCAGTTCGACTGGCCATCATTTCGCAGCGACACGGCCGGGTCTCCAGCATTCAGCGCCGCTTCTTCCTTAGCCAGGTTGTAGGCGACTGCCTTGACGCTCGCAGCTTCCAGTTGCTCTTCTGTCATGTAAGGATCGAATCCATGTCGAGGAATATCAGCTGGTCTAGGCAATCCATGCTGCGCGCAGTACATCACCTCATCCTCCCATGCCGCCTGGGGATCGTAAGTTAGCTCGTCCCTCGCCTGATCCCAGTCCGTCATCTTCGTTCGATCAATTTTGGGAAACCGCAACTCGTACGTCGCCATGTCCTCGCGCAGTATCTCTTCGAGCTCGTCTTTGTCCTCATTAGGGCCGATCGTCCGGAAGAGCAAAGAGAGTGTCAGCGCTGCAGCTGTCGCCGGAGCCCACATTGTGGCTGAGCTGGAGATTGCTGTTGCGATGTCGGTGAGCAAGGAGTTTCTATCCTGAATTTTAACAACTCAGCAGGACACAATCCGGGTCCGCGCGACCTGAGCGAAGCGGTGCTGAGCGACGCGATCTTGCGCGGCGCAACGATGCCGGACGGCTCAGTCCACAAGTAGCTTCGCTGACCGCTCGCCGGTCGACTGCTGCCGGGGTAGAGTTACGCCGATGGGACGCTAGGACAATTACGAAATTGAACACGGTGCGAACCTAGCTGGCGCGGACTTGCGCGGCGCGGATCTGACCAGCGCAGACCAAACCCAAGCGGACCTGACGAACGCAATCCTGTACGCCGCGAACCTGCAGTACGCGAACTTGACCGGCGCGACCTAGACGAACGCAACGTGCCCTAACCTCCTAGCCGCGAATCAGTCTTGTAAAACCAACGGCGGCAACACCCCGTAAGCCTCCGTGCCCCGGCGTTAGTAGTTTCGGAACGGCAGGCCGTGGCGGCTACTCCTGAGTAATTCGATGGCACTCCGTCCTGTTCAGTGCCTGTCGATTTCATTCCGTCAGTCCCAGCCCTTAGACTGCTGCTCGCAACCAATAATGGTTGCTTCTACGAAAGAACTTGAACGATGACCAACCTTATGAACGATAAAGCAGTGAGTACTGACAGTCGTAAAGACAAACTTCTTATTCAGGGCGAATATGCGCTCGAGGATACCGTCAAGTTGCTGGAGACCACTGACGACGAGCATGGGCTTAGAGAACATCTCGCTAAGTGTCAACGCATCCAAATGGTGGAGGCCTGTTGGGATATGGGCTTCCAGCGTAGTATGACCCTCCTGTTCGACGTTCATGACGAAGAGGGCCGAAAGTCAGCGAGTTTTGTCCGTGACAACCTCAGCTCACTTAAGGTGCTAATTGAGTCGCAGACAATTTGGAAGGATTGGTGTCTCAATGTCAACTATATATACGATGGCCCGGCCGGCCCGGAGGACGTTCTGGTACGTGAGCCTTTTCATGGTACCTTAGAAGAAGAGTGTGAGCCGTTTGATGGGCGCTTAGAAGAAGAGTAGGCAAGTAGCTTCGGGACGGCAGGCCGGACGACAATGCGCCCGGCCTGCGATCCCACGCCGCAACGAGTTAGGCGCCTAACCCTCATAGGCGCTAGGCGGGAAAACCCACCCTCCCTTGGGTTGGCTGCCTGGAACTCCCCCGCTTTCGACGACACTTTGATCTTCCCCCGAAAGGGATGACACGCAAGTCTGGAATCCTCCGGCAACAAGGAGGAAGCAATGCCCCCGAAGTACCAACCAGAAGTGCGCCGTCAGATGCGGACCTAGGACTCGCCCACCTGCTCAACGCGAACCTGAGCAACGCGAACCTGACCGGAGCGAAGCTGACCGGAGCGAACCTGCGCGGCGCGAACCTGCGCAGCGCGAACCTGACCGGCACGGGCCTCAGCGGCGCGAACCTGACCGGCACGGGCCTCAGCGGCGCGAACCTGACCGGGGCAGCCGGCATCAGCAGTCGCCGTAGCTTTACCGGCCGCAGCGCCCCGCAGATCAACGCGCCCGGCTCCATCTGGACCGGCGCGACAATGCCGGACGGCTCAATTCACTCGTAGGTTCCGGACGGCACGCCCCCGCATCGCAGCACGTACTTCCCGCGCGATGCCGCTCAACTGTCGCGGTCAACTTGAATGGCTTGTTCTCCGCGACGATGGCCACGATACCGCTGATCAACAGATCCCCAACCGCAAACGAACCACCGACAACACCCTCGGCCTAGCAATGGTCACCGTGATGTCTATCTCCTGGAAGAGCGACCTAAAGTCATTTCCCATGAGGAAACCAAGGCGTGCCCCGACTGCGCGGAGAGCGCCAAGTATGTCGCGAAGGTTTGGCGTTACTGCGGCTACCGCTGGGATCCCGCGGCCTGAGAGTCAGCGAGCGCCGTCCCCTTCCTTGACACAAGACGCGCTAACTTGCGCTTAAACTGAAGGCTCATTCGCGCCACGAAGGAGTAAACCGTGACACTCGCAGACTATCTCGCCCTTTCGTCGCAAGGAGACAGTGAGGAGCTGAAGGAAGCTGTCGAGGCTCACATTCTCCAATACGGCCGAGCTGACATTTGGCACCGTTTCGTCCGAGATCACCCCAAAATTGCCGATCTCGACGCTCCATTCAAGGTCAACCGCTCAAGAAAGACGATCACCACCGCCAACCCCACCCTTGAGGCGAGCAAAAAGGCGTCGCCAAAAACAGCCAACGGGATTTTGGCAGGGCGGGTCGAGTCGAAGCGAAAACTGAGGACTGAGATGAGGATTGCCCTACAGCCTGCTGGGAGCCCTGGGAGCAGGAAGCACTTTGAGGACACCATCGAGTCCCCAGTTGACCTAGCCTCCGTTGAGGATTTCCTCGCAAAGGATTTCGTTTCGACGCTCTCAAGCGCATATCCAAGCGGAAAGATCAAGATGTGGGGAGTCACTAGGGGCCGCAGCGACGCAAACGTCGTCGCCTACAAGCAACTGTCGCCCGGGGACCTCGTCCTCTTTGCGGGGGCAAACGTCATCTTCTGGGGCGGGCGGGTTCGCTTCATGTTCCAGAACGAGCCTTTGGCTCGCCACTTGTGGGGTGAGGATGGATCAGGGCGTACTTTGGAACTGATGTATGCCCTAGACCCAGGCACTCAGCGAGATATCGCGGTACCAGATTTCAATGTCGCTGCCGGCTACTCAAAGTCGAACCCAGTCCGCCGCTTCATGGTGATGAACGAGGAGCGCAGCAGTGCTGTCATCGAGAGCCTTTCTCTTACGCACTCCGGTCCCAAAGCAATCGACCTCGCAGCCAACGCGTGGAATGAGGTGACGCGATGCGCAGCTGAGCGGCGGACAATCGAGTATGGAGAGTTGGCAGACGTAATCGGATGCCGCCCAATTCAAGTGGGGAGAGTTCTCTCGCCGATTCAGGACTTCTGCATCGACCACGTTCTTCCCCCGCTAACCGTTCTCGCTATCTCAAAGGCTGCGGGGAGCCCCGGCAAAGGAAACAAGACGCCGCCTGAGAAAATCGTCGAAGAGACCCGCCTAGTTTTTGATTTTGCCTGGAGCGGCCTAGACAACCCGTTCGGTGATTCATCGTCAGTTTTTAAGCAAGCGTCCGAGCATGAGTCGCGCCGGGCTAGAAGGCATCGTGTGTCAGCGAATGTGCCTACTGGGCGGACGGGCAAGACCACCTGGAGCAAGGGAGGGCACAAGGTGGATCGGGATCCCAAAGTCGTCAGGTGGGTCAAGGAGAAGTACCGCTTCACCTGCCAACTGTGCGAAAAGCGACTGGTGACGCCCAACGGTCCGCACTCCGAAGGCTGTCACATCATCCCGCTTGGGCAGCCGCATCTGGGTGACGATCGGGTTGAAAACGTTTTGTCGCTCTGCCCCAATTGCCATGTTCTGTTTGACAGCGGAGCCCTCATCGTTGACGAGAGCATGAAGGTTCGACGCTTCCCGAAGTGGGAGAAGGTTGGTTGCTTGCGGAAGAAGCGCAATCACCTAGTGGATGAATCGCTCCGGTGGCATCGCGATAACTTCGGCTTCTCCTGACTCCGACTCCCCCACGTTTTCGGCGGTGTCGATTGACCAGGGTCGTTCGAACACCAGCAAGAAATAGTGCCGTCGGTAGGGCTTAGCGGGTGGCGCCACTAATGCAGCGTTTCCTCGTTCTAACCCGGATCGTGCAGTATGGAACTCCCCCTTCAGTGGAGGATGGGGCCTTGACGAGTCCAGATAAGAGGCGTCGGAATGCACCCAACTCAAGGAACATTCGCGGAACAAACGGCGTCCAACGGTGTCCAGCCGCGTCCTTCTTTGTCTAGGGCAGAACCCCCGGATCTCCTTACCAGGCGGGCTATCTCCCAAGCCGACGCCCGGATTCGAACCGGGGACCCCTTCATTACGAGTGAAGTGCTCTACCAGCTGAGCTACGTCGGCGCTGGCGGCGAATGATAACCGGGCGTTAGCGCTTCGCTCAGCGCGGCCGC
>Ga0335398_10002067_pt1 | contig 32472 bp, 15 predicted proteins | sample BON03_FD_205742 | JGI IMG/M metagenome (GOLD analysis project Ga0335398, IMG submission 205742) | Freshwater microbial communities from Lake Bonney liftoff mats and glacier meltwater in Antarctica - BON-03 (spades assembly) (version 2) | ecosystem: Environmental > Aquatic > Freshwater > Ice >... | reverse complement strand
CGGGGGCGGGGGCGACTTCGCGGACGAGGTGGCCAGGTTGGCGGGCGCTAAGAAGCAGGGGTGATGACGACGATCGTGTGAACGAATGGATGCAATTGAACGGGATGGGTGGAGGGGCGGCGGGGCAAGACAAGAAAGAGGCGAGACGGCGGCGACGGCGACCGGCGAGCGTGCGCTCGAGCCGTGACCCTTAACATCCGACATCAGCCCTCGGAGACAAGGCGATGACCCACTAATCGAGAGCCACTACATCAAACACGCTCCCTGCTCGACCATGGACGACGACGGCAGCTTGCCCTCGTGCTCGGGCCTGCCGCGGCGAGCGCGGGTCGTCGGTTGGTGGGGGTGCGGCACCCGCACCATCTCTTCGCCCGCGGAGCAGGCGCTCGGCGCACCAGCAGCAGCAGCAGCAGCATCAGCGGCGTCATCAACATCGGCATCAGTGGCAGCGGGAGCAGGCACGCCCGCGCCCGGACCGCGCGAGGCACGGCGAGAGGGCGGCGGCGTCGAGCGGCCAGCGGCGGCGGGAGGCGCAAGCGAGGCGCCACCGCCTGACGCGCCTCCGCCGCCGCCGAAGATCAAAGACGAAGACGACATCTGGGAGTCGTCCAAGCCCGTCGAGCGCCGCAGCCAGGCCCTCACCGACGAGCTCCACGACTGCCTCGGCCTCTTCTGGTCCTGGGTCACCTGCGGCGGCCCCGGCGCCCGCGTGCGCCAGCTCTACGTCAACGGCCGCCTCTCGCGCTGCGCCGACGAGTGGGCGCGCCTGCGCACGTGCGCGGCCATCCGCGCCTCGTCCGGCGGCGGGGGCTTTTTGTTCGGCGGCGGCGGGGGGGCGGGCGGCGGGGAGGTGGACGTGGTGGTCAACCCGGGGCCGCACCCGGTGTGGCGCATCCGTTCGCGCAAGGAGGCGCGGGCGTTCTGGGGCGAGAACTACGCGCACCTGGGCGCGGGCGCGGTGGCCGCGGGCCAGGTCGCTGGGGGGGCGGGCGGGGGCGCGGAGCGGGCGGCGGGGGCAGAGGTGGGGGCCAAGGGCGTCGTCGGCGTTGGCGGTGGCGGCGCTGCAGCCGACGGCGGGCCGCCCGCTGCAGCCGCCGGGGGAGAGGCGCCAGGCGCCAAAGATAGGTGATCGAGTGTTTTACACGCGTTTCTCTGCAGAGAGAGCGAAACCAAAACGACGCAGCTTTGGCGAAAAAGCGCGAGGGACAGGCGCCGCTCCTGCCTCCACCTCTTGCCTCGCTCCAAGGGGCGTCACAGCCCCCGCTTGAGCGCGTCGAAGCGGCGCTGCAGCTCGTCGTACTCGGGGTCGCGGCTCCCTCCGCCTCCGCCCCCGCCTCCGCCGCGCGGAGGCGACGGCAGGCCGCCTGCGCTCGAGCCAGAGACGGGCGCGGCGGCGGACGATGACGCGCCCGCCGTCGGCTTGGAGGGGGGGCCTCCGGGCGCGGCGTCAAAGGCGGCCTGCGCGCGGTGGCTCACGTCGGAGGGCGGCGGGGCCAGGTCGATCTTTGGCATGGGCTCCGCCGCCGCCGCCGCCGTGGACGGCGGCCGCAAGGGGCCGCCGGCGCCCGCCGATGCCGCCGCCGCCCCTGCAGCCGCCTGGTGGTTGTTGTTGTTGGTCCTCGGCGAGCCGCCGGCCAGCCAGCCCGCGGGCGGGGGTGGCGGCCCGCCGCCGGCGCCGTGGCCGCCGCCGCGCGCCGCGTGCGCCGCCAGGGCCGCAGAGCGCTCCGCGTCGAGCGCGGCCGCGGCCGCGCGCCCGGCCGCGCGCGCTCCCGCCACCGCCGCCCCGCCCGCCGCCGCCGCCGCCGCCCACGACGCCGCCGCCCTCGCCTCTGCCGCCGCGCGCGCCGCCGCCGCGGCCGCCGCGTCGGCGTCCGCGTAGCCGCCGGGCGCGATAGGGTGGCTGCACCCGAGGTCGGGCCCCGCCGCCGCGACGCCGCCGCGCCCGCCTCTTGCGGCTGCTCCCGCTCCCGCTGCTGCTGCCCCCGCTGCCGCTGCCGCGCCTCCCGCGACCGCCGCCGCCGCCGCCGCCGCCGCCGCCGCCGCCGCGTCCCCCTTTTCTCCTCTGTCGCGCCCCTCGCCCTCACCCTCGCCCTCGCCCTCGCCCTCGCCCTCCCCCTCCCCGAGCATCTCCCTGCGCGCCGCCGCCTCGTCCCACCCGGCCACGCCGTGCTCGCGCGCGATGTCCGACAGCGCGCGCAGCTTGACCCCGCGCTCGGGCGGCTCCACCGTCAGCGCGCGCACCAGCCGCGCGCTGGCCATCCAGCGCGCCGCCGCCGTGGCGTCGGCCGCCGCCTCGTCCGCGTAGGCGCGGCCGTACTTGGCGGCGGCCAGCCGCTGCAGCGTCAGCAGCTCGGGCAGCTCCGGCAGGCGCGCGGCCGCGTACACGCACGACGACAAGGCCTCGAGCATGTCGCGCGGGATCTCGCGCGTGGCGGCCATCAGCGGCGCGCGCACGGCCACCAGCTCGAGGTAGAGCTCGAGCAGCGCGTAGGCGTCGAGCGCCGACTCCTCACGCAGGGCGGCCTCGACGCGGATGCGCGCGTGGTCGGCGCGCCCCTGGCGCAGCAGGTCGGCCGTGTCCTTGCGGTGCTGGCGCACGGCGGCGAGGCGCTTCTGGCGCAAGAGCTTGAGGCGGCCCAGGCACAGGCGGCACGTGGTCTCGCTGTGCGGCCAGGTTTTGTTTTGTTTGTTGGTTGTTTGTTTGTTTTTGTTTGTTTGTTTATGTGATTGGTGGTTGTTCTAGTTTGTGCGCGCATTAGACTTGAGTTTGCGCGCTTGGCGTCGGCGTCGGGCGTCGGCATCGGGCGTCGGCGTGCGGCGCATGGCGGCGCCGTGATGTTCATGCGAAAGCGGCCAGCATCGCGGTGACCACGGCCACTCCTCGTCCTCCAGTAAAGGACACCACGCCGGCGCGCGCCATGACGAGCGCGCGCGCGACGTCCCGAAAGAGAGTGACAACGCTCAGGGAAAGAAAGGGGAGTCTTCAGCTCGGTTGTATGCACGCCGGTGATCGCACGGGCGCATGCGCGCCCGGAAGCCGATGAAAGACCCACCACTTGGCCGCGTTGAACGACCGGTCGAGCATGGCTCCCCCCTGCTTGGCGTTTTCTTCTCGCTGTCGGGAATTTCTTCGTTGTTCGTTCGCCCGCCTGAGACTCGTCGCTCAGCAACAGCGAGGGACAAGCGATGAGATGTATCGAGTGTTCTGGTGAAGTCTCGTGGTTTCGTCGCGATGCAGGAAAAGATAGCCGGAGAGAGAGAGAGAGGTAAAGACGGGCGGAAGCTGCGACGAACGCCGCCGCCGACGCAAGGCGGCGCGCAAAACTCGTCGTCTTTTTTCGGCAAGCGATTTACTCAAGGCCCTCTCTAAGCTGCAGTTATCATCTGTTAGGCTCGGAAATTCAAAAAGCTATCTCTTCCATCGCTTCCCCCCACACCTAGCGCGTCGACGTCCGCCCCTCCTCCGCCCCTCAAAAAACAACGTCACGGCCCCGCGCGCCGGCCGCCGGCCGCGCGCCGCTCCGACGCCCGCCGCGCCGCGCCCTCGGTCGTCTCGACGCACACGCCGCCCGGCTCGGGCGCCGTGCCCGCGGGGCACCGCGCGCACGCGCCTGAGAACGGGTCGCGCGCGTGCCCGCGCGCGCACCCCGCCGCCGACATGCGCGCCCCCTTGCGCGCGCGCCCGGGCGACGCCACGTCGGACGGCGCCACGCACCCGACCGTCAGGCCGTTGACGTCCACCGCGCAACGCGTGCGGCCGCGCGCGGCGCCGGGCACGCGGCGCCCGCACACGGCGCCGCGGCACGTGCCCTCGTAGCGCGGGTTGAACACGCGCGCGCGCTTGGCCTTGTTGCCGCCGCCGCCGCTCTTCGGGGGGGCGTCGTCGGTCGCCGCCGCGGCAGCGCCAGCGGCGGGCGCGGCGACCGCCGCCACGGGCTCGAGCGCCGAGGGCGACGGCGCGCCGGACGCGCCGGACGCGCCCGCGCCCGCGCTAGTAGTGCCCGCAGTTCCCGGCTCGGGCAGCAGCACGGTGCCGTCGGCGAGCGTGAGCTTGGCGGGCGGCGCCGCCACGCACGAGACCAGGCATAGTCCCGCCGTCGAGCAGGCGTCGGGCACGCAGACGGGCATTGCGGCGTCGCGGCAGACGGCGGACGCGAGCCCGCCGGCGGCCTTGAGCGCCGCGGCGCACGGGTCGGTCGCGCAGCGGGCGGGCGTCTTGCCGCCCGGGCAGACGCCCCCGTTGGCCGGCGCGGCCGGCGGTCCGGACAGGGGCTTGCCGCCGGCGGCGGCGGCCGCCGCGCCGACGTCGGTCCGCGTCCACGTGCTGCCGGCAATAGTGGCCGGGACGGTGGCCTTTGCGGCGGTCGCAGTGGTGGCGGTGGTGGTGGTGGCCTTGAGCGCGACGGCGGGCTTGAGCGCGGGCGCGGCCGCGAGCATGGGCGCGGCGGGCGCGGGCGCCGTCTTGGGCGCCGCCTTGGGCGCAGGGGCCGCCTTGGGCGCGGCGGCGGGCGCGGGTGCGGCCTTGGGCGCGGCGGCGGGCGCGGGCGCGGCCTTGGGCGCGGCGGCGGGCGCGGGCGCGGCCTTGGGCGCGGCGGCGGCGGAGGCGGCAGTGGGCGCGGCCGGGGCAGCGGGCGGCGGCGGCGCCGTCCGCGCCGGCAGCGAGGCGTACGGCGGCAGCGGGACGGGTGGCGGGCCGGGGGGCAGCCGCGGCGACGGCGACGGCGACGGCGACGGCGACGGCGAAGGCGAAGGCGACGCCGCCGGCTTGGGCACGGGCGACGGCGACGGCGACGGCGACGGCGACGGCGAGGGCGACGCCGGGGCCACGGGCTCGGGCGAGGGGGGCGGCACGGCGCCGTCGTCGGCGCCGCCGCCGCCGCCGAGCGACTCGCACGACGCGAGGCAGGCGCTCGGCTCGGGGCTCATGACGCTGGCCTCGTCCACGGGGACCGGGTAGCAGACCTGTTTGTTGTTGTTGTGTTGTTGGGTTGTGGTGTGCCGGGCGGCAGTGAGCATTGTCTTAATCGGCCGGCAGCAGTGTGCAAAACAACGTTCCCATCGTGTGTGTGGCGCGCCTAAAAAAAGGGCGGCGAGCGGCCAGGGCGGCCGGGGCGGCCGTCGCCGTCGCCGCTTCTGCTCCTCGGAACCAGGCCGCGCCCTCCGATCGACTCGCCTGTCCCGCCGCGCATTTGTAGTCTTTGCACGGCTCGTTGCTGCACCCCAGGGCCGCCGCGCGCGCGACACACGCGGCCAGCGCGAGCGCGAGCACCAGCCCTAGCCTCGGCGACATGTTTTTTTTTGAGTTCGTTTGCCTTTATCGATTCGTCGCTTTCTTGTCTGTGTGCGTATCTGTCCGGTTGTTGATCGGGGGCACGAAACGGGTCGCTGTTGATTGGTGCTGACGCGCGCTCGCTGTCGTGGGTTGTGCTTTCGTGGCACGCAAGAGGATCCGCGGACTGGATTGCCTGACACCTCGTCGAACTCGAGAAGTTGGAGTCCTTGCCTCTCCCGTATGGCGCCATCCCTCCTCCAGCTCTGGGGCGTCCGCCAATGCCCGCCCGCAGCCGGACACACTTGAACCTTGCCCGCGCGACGACCATACCTCCATCCTCACGCCATCGATCCATCCATCGCAGAGGAGCAACGACGAGCGCGAGGCGCCTTTGTTCCGTCGCTGACAAACGCGCTCGACGGCGAAGAGTTCGACGCCGACGGCGGGCGCCGCCAAGCATAAGCGCTCTCGCCGGCCACCTGTCTCAGTCGCACACACACAGAACACCCACGAGACACACCAACCGACGAGATCTCTCTCGTCTTCGTCCCCCTCACAGCTTGTCACCCCGGGCCTCCACGGAGGAGGAGAACCCCCGAAAGAAGAACCCGTGTGAAGGGGAGCAAAAGCATAGCACAAGTTCGCGAAGATGCAGCTCGTGTCGAACGCCCTGGCGCAGGAATGCGCCATGGGCGCCGTGATGGTCGGCTACTTCATGTACTACTGGTGCGTTTGGGATGCGGCGACGTCTCGTAGCGACGGCGGGGAGAGAGCGGGTTTTTCCGCCCTCGTCTCTCTGCCCTCTTTCCCCTCTCTCCTCTCCCCTCTGTCCCGCCCCGGCTCGCCGCTTCGGCCGCCGCGAGTGGACGGTGATCACCGTATGTTGGAGCAGGGAGATGCAGGCATCAGGCGCTGGCGGGCGCTCTCCGTCTTTCTTTTTCCCGTCCCTCTCTCCCTCGAACGCCGATCTGAGGGCTGCTCTCTGTGTACCCCGCGCTCCGGCGAGTCCGTGTGACAGGCGGGCGCACGCGCGTGCTGTCGCCTGATCAGCCTTCCAGAAGGGCGCGAGAGAGAGAGGGAGTCGGCGAAAGACGCACACCAGGCCAGATCGCGCGCCAAAAAACGCGCCGCTCGCTCGGCGCCGCCCGCCGCTCGCGCCCCGCCCGCCGCTCGCTCTCGCTCTGAATCGACCGCAACACCGCCACCCCCAACATAACGAAAAACAGGGAGACCTGGGTCCTGCCCGCCATGATGCGCCAGGAGAAGATGCAGCACTCGTGGTCCGCCGCCCACAAGCGCTACCACGAGAACGTCTGGCGCCTCAACGGCGCGCTCGACCGGGACCTGCGCGCGACGGCCGTCAGCCGCGCCCTCTTGCTCGACAGCCTCCAGCACACGGCGCCGCGCTCGGCCGCCGACCACGCCGTGCGCATGATCAACGCCAACCGCAAGGTGTACGACGCGCTCAACCCGGCGTCGAAGCGCGTGATGATCTGGCAGACGTCGCCGATGCTGCAGTGAAGGGGGGGGGGGGGGGGGGGGGTGGCGGGGGGGGGGGGGGGGGGGGGGGGGGGGGGGGGGGGGGGGGGGGGGGGTGCAAGGGGCGCAGAGAGATCGCGCGGAGGAGTGGAGGAGAGAGGGAAAACAAACGAAAAGACGACGCTTTGCCAAGGAGCGAAACGGCGCGCGCGCGCATGGTTCTCCGGCCCCTCATGTTTGATATAGAGCAGGGGAGCGCGCGCGCGCGTGTGTGCGTGCGCCACACACCTGATAGAGTAGACTGCCCCGCAAAGAACGAGAGGGTTTGCGTTGCGCCACCCGCCCTCGTTCCTGAAAGAATGAAAAACAGACGCTAAAACCCGCCGCCGCTGTCCTCGCCGTCGGCGTCGTCGCCGTCTTGGCTCCCGCTGCCGCCGCCGCCCGCGCCGTCCCGGTCCTCCTCCTCCTCCGTGTCGGAGCACGCCGACGCCGACGCCGAGCCAGTCCCGCCCTCGGACGCCAGCCCGAGCGCTTGCCCCAGCCCCTCCTGCGCCACGCGCAGCCGGTGCGACAGCCAGTCCAGGTTGCGCCAGCGCTCGCACCAGGCCGCCCTCGCCGCCTCGAGCGCCCGCGCGGCCGCCAGCAGCGCGGCGCCGCCCGCCGGCGCGCCCGCGGCCAGCGCGACCGCCCGGCGGCAGGCGCGCGCGGCCTCGGCGCGCCGGCGGGCCAGGCGCGGGCCGAGCGCCGCGTGCGCCGCGCCGAGCTCGGTCAGCTGCCGGCGCGCCGCGGCCAGGCGCTCGCCGGCGGCGGCCCTCTTGTGCGCCAGCAAGTCGGCCGCCGCAGGGGCGCGGCCGCCACCGCCCCTTTGCCCGCCGCCGTTTTGTCTTGCGCCGCCGCTCTCGCGCTCGCTGCCGCCGCTTGTGCTTGCCTTGTCCCTCGCCGGGTCCCTTGCCGCTTCTTGTGCTGCTGGTGGCGGCTGGGCGGTCGCCGTGGTGGTGTCGGGCATGTTGGCCTTGCTCTGTTGTCCCTTGTTGAATGAGCAAAAAAGGGCGAAGCGCAAGAAGAAGGGCCGGGAGCGGCGCTCTTCAACGGCGTTTTGGGGAGCCCGACGAAACCACGCCGCCCTCGCCCCCCCCCTCGCCCTCGGCGTCCGCGGCGACAGGTCCATCTTACGTGGCTCCTGCCCTCCTGCCCCGACGCTCACACAAGACACCGCGCTGGACCTGGCATTTGAACACTCCCCCTCACTAGCACTGTACACAAAATCGCAATTGGCGCACTCCCCGACAGTCGACGCACCAAGCCCAAACGTTACGCCATGGCGGCCAGGCGGCCGCCCGCTCCCGGCGGCCCATGCGGATCCGCGCAATCCGCCGCGTCCGCGCCCCCGCGCGCGCGCCTTCAGGGCCTCAGCGCGATCCTGCGCGCCCCTTCCCCCCCCCCGGTCAATCTGCCCGCGCGGCGCCTGTCCCTCCACCCGGCCCCCATCCGCGTCCTCGAGCGCGACGCCCCGACCTCCCACATGCGCAGCAACGCCGAGCGCTTCATCGAGGACGCGCTCCTCGCGGCCGAGGGCGAGGCGACCGACGACGGCGCGGACGACGGCGCGGGCGCGGCGCCCCTCGCGTCGCGCGCCGACCTGGGAAGCCTTCGCTCTGCTTTGGCCGACGCCGAGGCGCGCCTGGCTCGCGCGGACGCCGCGCTGGACGCCCTGTACGCGCGCGCGTTCGCGGGCGTGCACGAGGTGGCGGTCGAGGCGCGGGGAGAAGATCAGGGGGACCAGCAGGGCCGGGGAGAAAAGGGCGGCGGCGACGACGGCAACGGGGCCCGCCGCCCTGCCGTGCTCGTGGTGCCCGTGCCCGTGCCTCAGCCCATGTCGGCCCGCGCCTTCTCGGCACTGTCGCGCGACGACCCCTCGGCCGCCGCCGCGCTGCTCCGGGCCGCCGCGCAGGACGACGCGCAGGATCGGGGACGGGGCGCGCGCTGGCGCGCCCTGCAGCCGGCCCTCGCGACCGCGCGGCTGGCGCGCGGCCGCGCCGACGGCGAGGCGGCCGCGCTGCGCGCGCGCCTCGAGGACGCCGAGCGCGGCCGCGCCATGGCCGCCGAGGGGCGCCTGCGCCTGGCGTCGTCGCGCGCGGCGGCAGGCGACGACCCCGGACGAGCGGGCAACAGCAGCAGCAACACCGGCAGCGCCGAAACAAGGGGTGCCGACGCCGCCCCTGCTGCCCCTGCGGCCCGTGCCGCCTCGCCCCCCGCGGAGATCGTGCTCGTCTGCGGCTTTGAGTCGTTCAACGTCGCGCTCTACCGCCAGGTCGCGCGCCGCCTGGCCGCTCGCCCGGAACTGGGCGTGCGCCTCGCCGTCTACAGCGACCGCGACCTGGCCGACGACGCCTCGGGCGGGCGGCGCGCCGAGGTGGCCGCCGCCCTGTCGCGCGCCGGGCTCGCGTTTGCCTCGCTGCTATTTGACTACGACAGCGCCGAGTGGCTGCGCCCCTTACTGGCGCGCGTGCCGCAGGTGCTGGTGTTCGAGTCGGCGCTCGAGCTGATGTCGTGCACGCGCCTGGGCGGGTTCAAGATGGGAGCAGGCGGCGGCGCCGGCGGAGATGCGGCGGAGGCGGCGGCGGCGCCGTCAGATGCAGCCGACGCAGACGCCGACGGCGCCCCCCACCCAAAGCCGCCGCCGCCGCCGGGCCCCCCGCCCGCCGTCAAGAAGATCCTGTCGCTCTTTGGCTCGGGGCGCGAGGAGGACCGCATGGTCGGGTACCTGGCCTTTCTGAAAGCGGGGCCCAAACTGCTGAAGTTCGTCCCGGGCAGGGCCGCGCGCGACCTGCGCGGCTGGCTCACCGCCTACGGCTACTGGAACCAGGGCGGCGCGCGCAACGTCGAGGCCATGTTTGAGTTTTTGGCGCGCGAGTACCTGCTCGCGCCGCCGCCCGCGCCTGCGCCCGCGCCCGCGGGCGAGGCGGGCGGCGGGCCGGCCGCTGCTGCTGGTGCCGCCGCCGCGGCGGGAGGGCCGCTGTCGCCTCCGTCGCAGCGCGATGCGGGGGAGGACGGCGGCGGCGGCCTGGGCGGCCTGCTCGGCGCGCTGGCCGCCTTTGTCGCTGAGGCCACGCGCGGGGCGCTGCCCGAGGGGGCGCGGCGAGAGGCCGCGCGCGCACGCGCCGCCGCCGCCGCCTCTCCCCCACACCCCTCCTCCTTCGCCCCCTCCTCCTCCGCAGCCGCGTACACCCCGCCGCCGCCCCTCGAGACGCCCGCCACGGGCTGCCTGCACCCGGACTACCCGCCCGCCGCCGCCGACGCCGGGGAGGGCGGCCAGCGGCTGCGCCCCCCGCCGCCCTCACCCTACTTTGCCACGCCCGCCGACTACGTGCGGTGGTACGCGCGCGAGGGGCCCCTGCGCGACCGCCTCCCGGCCTCGGTCCTGCTGGCCGCGGGCGGCAGCGCCGGCGAGGCGTCCGCCCCCCGCGGCCCCGTCGCTCCCGTGGTCGGCCTCCTGCTCTACCGCAAGCACGTCATCACCGAGCAAGCCTACGTCGCGCAGCTGATCCGGCTGATGGAGGGCGAGGGCGTGATCCCCGTGCCCATCTTCATCAACGGGGTCGAGGCGCACACGGTCGTGCGCGACGCGCTCACATCGCGCCGCGAGCGCGCGTCCCGGCGGCGGCACGAGCGGCGGCGGCGGCGCAACAGGGGCGGCGCCCTTGGCGGCCTCGGCGGCGCCCTTGGCGGCGGCGGCGAGCCCGACGACGGCAGCGGCGGCGGCGGCGACCCGGACGCCGGCCTGTACCACGACTACGCGGACGAGCTCGACGCCGCGTCCGACGCCGAGCTGTTCAACCCGACGCTGTCGCCGCGCGCCGTGCCCGTCGACGCCGTCGTCAACACCATCGGGTTCCCGCTGGTGGGCGGGCCCGCGGGCACCATGGAGGGCGGGCGGCAGGCCGAGGTGGCCGCCGCCATCCTTCGCGCGAAAGGCGTGCCCTACGTGGTGGCCGCGCCCCTGCTAATCCAGTCGGTGGAGCAGTGGGCGCGCGACGGCGTGTCCGGCCTGCAATCGGTCGTCCTGTACGCCCTCCCGGAGCTCGACGGGGCCGTGGACGCGGTGCCGCTGGGCGGCCTGGTCGGCGACGACATCTTCCTGGTGCCGGAGCGGGTGCGGCGGCTCGCCGGGCGCCTGCGCCGCTGGCACGCGCTGCGCACGACGGCGCCGCGCGACCGCCGCGTGGCGATCCTGTCGTACGGGTTCCCGCCGGGCGTGGGCGCCGTGGGCACGGCGGCCCTGCTCAACGTGCCGAGGTCGCTGGTGGCGTCGCTGCGGGCGCTGGAGCTGGCGGGGCACGACCTGGGCGGCGCCGACCTGACGGCCATGGGCGAGGCGGCGCTGCGCGCGGACGTGGCCGGCGTGGCGTCGTCGGCGCTGACCGCCGCCGGGCTGCGAGGGGAGGGGGTCGGCGGCAGCGGCGGCCTTGGCGGTTCTGCCGGCGGCGAGGGGGCCGCCGGCGGCGCAGGGCTCCTTGCGGCGGCGGCGGCGGCGGCGGCGACCGCCCCGCCCTCGCCCCCGCCCAGCGAGGTGGCGGCGTTCCTGGCGCGGCTGCGTGTGGCGCGGCCGGCGGCGCACGCGCGCCTGCGCGACGCGGCGGCGGGCGAGGCCCTGGTGGCCGCGCTCCGGCTGCTGACGGAGGAGCCGCGCGCGGTGGCTGCAGGCGCCGAGGCCGTGCGCGCGCTCGCGCGCCGCGCCGCCGACGCCGCGGCCGCCGCCGACGGCGCGGCGGCGGCGCGAGACGCCCCGACCCCCCCGGGCGGCGTCAGCGCCGCCGTGGCCCGGGCCGCCGGCGTCGCGCTCGCGTGCGTCGGCGTCCGCGCCGTCGCCGACGAGGTCGCGCCCAAGCAGCTCGCCGCGTGGCTCCGCTTCGACCCGTCGTGGGGCCCCTCCGAGTGGGGGCCCCTGCCCTACCTGCCCGACAACGACGCGCTCGTCGCGCGCATGGAGGCGCAGTGGGGCGACCTGTCCAAGCACGCGGCGCGCAACGCGGGCGGGCCGCTGCTCTGCACGTCCAGGGGCGGGTTTTTGGTGGCGGGCCTGCAGCTGGGCAACGTTTTCCTGGGCGTGCAGCCCGCGCTCGGGATCGAGGGCGACCCCATGCGCCTGCTCTTCGAGCGGGACCTCACGCCCCATCCGCAGTACGCCGCCTTTTACCGCTGGCTCGCGCTCGGCGGGTGGGCCGCGGCGGACGCCAGGGAGGACGAGGGAAAGGAGGGGGCCGCTCCTCCCTCGTCCTCGCCGCCGTCGTCGGGCACGCCCCTCGTCGGGCAGGCCTCGCCCCCCTCCTCCTCCTCGGACGCCATCTCCCTCAACCGCGGCCGCCGCCCGGCCGACGCCGTCCTCACCTTTGGCATGCACGGCACCCACGAGTGGCTGCCCGGCAGCCCGCTCGGCTCCACCGCGCTGTCCTGGCCCGACGCGCTGCTTGGGGACCTGCCAAACATTTATTTGTACAGCGGAAACAATCCGTCGGAGGCCATCGTGGCCAAGCGGCGCGGGTTCGGCACGCTCGTGTCGCACAACGTGCCCGCGTACGGGCGCGCGGGGCTGTACGAGCACCTGGCCGCGCTGAAGGAGCTGCTGCAGGAGCTGCGCGACGCCGCGGCAGAGGGCGGCGGCGGGGCGGCCGGGGGCGGCGTATCGGGCTGCGGTGCGGCGGCTACCGCGGCCGCGCTGCGCGTGCCCGTGGCCGACGCGCTGGTGCTGGCGGGACTGCAGGCCGACCTGCCCTTTTATGGGAACGAGGCCGAGCTGCGGCTGGCGAGCATGCCGGCTGGCGGCGAGCTGCGCGCGGCCGCCGAGGTCGAGGCGCGAGCGCGCGCCGGGTCCGCCGGCGCCGCCCCTTCCCCGCCGCCCCTGCTCGTCACGCCCGAGAATGTCGAGGTCGTCGCGTCGCCCGAGGCCTTCGCGGCCTATTGCTCGCGCCTGTACACCTACCTGCTCGAGCTCGAGTCGCGCCTGTTCAGCGAGGGCCTCCACGCGATCGGCGGCGACGGCGACGGCGACGGCGACGGCGACGGTGCCCCCTCCTCGCGGTCGGCCGCCGCCGCCGACGCCCGCGTGTCTCCGCGCTCGCTCGCCGCGTACCTCTCTGCCTACTTTGGCGACGACCGCATGCCCGCGGACGCCGCCATGGCCGTCGCCGTGGCCCCGGCGTCGGGCGGCGTCGGCGCCGCGCGCGAGGCGCTCGAGCGCGTGTACGCGGCGGCCTCTCGCGGCAAGAGCGCTGGGAGCGTTTCCGCCGCCCCTCCCGCCTTGGACGCCCCTTCCTCTCCTGCTTCCTTGGCCGCAGACGCCGTCGCCGTGCGCGACGCGCTCGCCGCCTCGCCCCGCGCCGAGGTCTCCGGCCTGCTCCGCGGGCTGGCCGGCGGCCACGTGCCCGCGGGACTCGGCGGCGATCTTCTACGCGACGGCCCGGGCGTCCTCCCGACCGGACGCAACATCTACGCCACCGATCCCTACCGCATGCCGAGCCCCGCAGCGATCGCCCGCGGCTCGCGAGCGGCTGCGGCTGTCCTCGCGCAGCACCGAGCCGCCAACAGGGGCGCCTTCCCCGAGGCTGTATCCGTCAACCTGTGGGGCCTCGACGCCATCAAGACGCGCGGCGAGAGCGTGGCCATGGTCCTGCACTTTGTCGGCGCGCGCGTGGTCAAGGAGGGGACCGGGCGCGTCGCGCGCTTCGAGCTGGTGCCGCTCGACGCGCTCGCCTTTGACGACCCGCTGACGGGCGAGAGGGGGCTGCCGCGCCCGCGCGTCGACGTCGTCTGCTCGATGAGCGGCATCTTCCGCGACGCGTTCCAGAACGTGGTCGATCTTCTGGACGACCTGTTCCAGCGCGCGGCCGCGGCCGAGGGGGAGGACGACGCACGCAACTACGTGCGCAAGCACGCGCGCGCGCTGATGGCGGGGTCGGGGGCGGGCGCATCGGCGGGGCTGGTCGGCGGCGGCGGCGGCAGCACCGGCGACGGCGGCGTCGACGCCGCCACCGCCGCGCGCCGGATCTTCTCCAACCCGGCGGGCGACTACGGCAGCATGGTCAACGAGCGCGTCGGCCAGGGCAACTGGGAGTCCGGCGAAGAGCTCGGGGCGACGTGGGCGGCGCGCAACGCCTTCAGCTACGGCCGCGGCGCCGAGCGCGGCGTCGCGCGGCCCGAGCTGCTGGCGGCGCTGCTGTCCGGCGTGGACCGCGTGGTGCAGTGCGTCGACAGCGTCGAGTACGGCCTGACCGACATCCAGGAGTACTACGCCAACACGGGCGGGCTGCTGAGGGCGGCGCGCGACGCGCGGCAGGCGTCGCTCACCGCGCGCGCCGCCCCTGGCGACGCCGGCGCCGGCGCCGCCCTCGTCGCCTGCAGCGTCGTCGAGTCGTTCTCGGCGTCCGGCGCCGCCGCCGGCCCGCCGCCGCCCCCGCGCGAGCTCGACGACGTGCTCCGGCGCGAGTACCGCGCCAAACTTTGCAACCCGCGATGGGCGGAGGCCATGGCGGCGCAGGGCAGCGGCGGCGCGTTCGAGATCGGGCAGCGCTTCACGGCGCTGGTCGGGTGGGGCGGCACGAGCGGGTTCGCCGACAAGTGGGCGTGGGACCAGGCGGCGCAGACGTACGCCCTGGACGCGCGCATGGCCGCGCGCCTGCGCCGCGCCAACCCGCAGGCGTTCAAAAACGTGGTGGCGCGGTGTCTCGAGGCGGCGGGCAGGGGCCTGTGGGACGCCGACCCGCGGGCGCTCGAGCGGCTGCGCGAGTTGTACGGCGAGCTGGACGACGAGATGGAGGGGGTAGCGAAGACGGGGGGTGAGGCTCCGTTCGGCCCTCGACGCGCTCGACCCGGTTTTTTTTTTGGTCTTTCCCGAGACGGCGATAACTCGCCCTGTTAACGTCTGTGTAAACGTCGGATTGCGTGATGACTTGGTGCGCTTGGACCCGTTGACGATTCAACGGTGGGAGGATTGAGGATGTGGGGAGGCCAGAGAGAGTCGGCGGAAGCAGAATCACGAGGGGCCGCCAAAAGTTCCCTCCGTGCCGTCGACGGTTGGCGCGCGCACGAAAAGCTGCCCGCGTCGGCGGGCGACGCGGTCGGCGCCAAAGACTCCATTCGAGCGAGTCCTCTTTTTCCTCTCGGCGATCCGTTGGGAAGCACGCACGAACCACAACACACAACACACAACACACAACGTTATCACGCGTCGCGTCGTCCCTTCTTTCACGAGGGAGCCCTTCCCTCTCCCCTCCTCCCAAACAACCCCGTGTGTCGGCAAATCCAGCGAGGACAAGCGAAACGAACAACAGAACGATGGCGACGCCCCAAAGCGCCAAGCGTCTCGGCGTCCTCGCCAACCAGCTGCAGCCGCAGGTGAGGGCCAATATGGGTCGAGGAGACGAGGGCCGTGTTTTCAGTATTGCTTTGGCGCGCCCGGGTGGCGGGCGCAGCTCGCGACCAAGAGCCCGAGAGGGGGAGGAGAGAGAGTCGCGTCATGCACAGCTGCGCCCGCTCGGCCGCTCGTCTCTCACTCGTAGCGCAGGGACCCGGCGCGCGCGCGCCACGCCACCTCGGCCCGTTCGGGAGGGGCGAGGACGCGCGCGCGCAACACCCCCTTTCCCGGGTGCCGCCGCGGCGCCGCCGCTCGCTAGCTTGCCCGCGCGCCGCCGCCGTTCCTCTTTCTCTTCTCTCTCCGCGCTCACAAAAACCTCCCCCCCTCTCCTCTTCCTCACCAACGAAAAAAAACAAAAAACGCAGCCCACCGCCGCCGGCGACTCCTCCCCCTACCCGCGCCTCGGCGTCGCCGACGACGACGTCGTCGTCGTCGCCGCCCTGCGCACGCCGCTCACCAAGGCGCGCCGCGGCGGCCTGCGCGACACCGACGCCGTCGACCTGCTGGCGGCGGTGTTCAAGGCGGCGCTGAGCGGCACGGGCGTCGAGCCCGCGTGCCTGGGTGACGTGGTCGTCGGCTCCGTGCTGGGTCCCTCGTCGCAGCGCGCCAACGAGGCCCGCATCGCCTGCTTCTTCGCGGGCATCCCCGAGACGGTTCCCTGTCGCACCGTCAACCGCCAGTGCTCGTCGGGCCTGCAGGCCGTGGCCGACGTGGCCGCGGCCATCCGCGCGGGCTTCTACACGGTCGGCCTTGCCGCGGGCGTCGAGACGATGACGGCGCACCCGATGACGTGGGAGGGCGGCGTCAACGCGCGCATCGGCGACTTCCCCAAAGCGGCGGGCTGCCTCATGCCCATGGGCGTGACCAGCGAGAACGTGGCGGCCAAGTTCGGCGTCGACCGCCGCACGCAGGACGCCTTTGCGGCGGCCTCGCACCGCAAAGCGGCGGCCGCGCGCGCGGCGGGGCGCTTCCGCGACGAGATTGTGCCCGTGCGCACGGTCGTGCGCGACCCCAAGACGGGCGACGAGACCCCGATCGTCGTGTCGGAGGACGACGGCATCCGCCCCGAGGTGACGCCCGAGGCGCTCGCGCAGCTGCGCACCGTGTTCAAAAAGGAGGGCGGCACGACCACGGCCGGCAACGCGTCGCAGGTGACGGACGGCGCAGCCGCCGTGCTGCTGATGACGCGCCGCGAGGCCGCGCGCCGCGCCCTGCCCATCCTGGGCGTCTTCCGCTCCTTCGCTGCCGTCGGCGTCGACCCGGCCATCATGGGCGTCGGCCCCGCCGTCGCCATCCCCGCCGCGCTCCGGTCCGCCGGCCTGTCGGGCGTCGGCGACGTCGACGTGTACGAGATCAACGAGGCCTTCGCGTCGCAGGCCACCTACTGCGTGCGCGAGCTTGGGATCGACCCGGCGCGCGTCAACCCCAACGGCGGGGCCATCGCCCTGGGGCACCCGCTGGGCGCCACGGGCGCCCGGTGCGTGGCCACGCTGCTGCACGAGATGCGCCGCCGGGGGCGCGGCGCGCGCTTCGGCGTGGTGTCGATGTGCATCGGCAGCGGCATGGGCGCGGCGGCAGTGTTCGAGGCCGGGGGGGAGACGGACGGGCCGCTGGCGCACGCGCGGGCGGCGGCGGGGCAGGCGACGGGGCTGAGCCGCGACGCGCGCGGGGTTTGAGCGGGGGTGAGGGGGGGTGAGGGGGGGACGCGGGCGTGCGATCGAAAAGTATTGCGGAGGAGGAGGGGGCGTTTCTTGCTTCTTCTTCTTTCTTCGCCCTCCCGGCCCTCCTCCTCGCTTTGGCTTTCGCTCGTCCCCCGCCTATTCTTGTGTGTTTCAGCGCCCTCTTTTTCGACTCGTTAGATTTTTTCACGTGTCCGAAGCGCACGGCAGAGCACAGAAACAAACAACATCATCAATTCGCATCGCCGTGCCCCCCGCATTGTCGATGTCGCCCTCTCGCCTCTTCACCACGCCTCGTCGTCCAGCGCGTCGTCGTCGTCGTCGCCGCCGTCGCCGTCCTCGCCTCGCTCGTCGCGGCCGGCCTCGCCCGCCGAGGCAGCGGAAGCGGCAGCGGGCCTGCGCGCCTGCGGAGCGCCCGCACCAGCCCCAGCACCAGAGCCAGCACCAGATCCAGCACCAGCACCAGCGGCACGCGGGCCTACGCCGGTGTGCACGTCCGCCTCGTTGGCGATGGCCACGGCCTCTTCGGCGAGGAGGAGGAGCGGGCTCGTCGCGGCTGCGCCGGAGGCGACGCCGCCTCGTCGTCCCGAGGCGGCGGCCGCAGGTGTGCTGCTGCAGTCGGCGGAGCAAGTGAAGACGGCGACCGTGCACCACTCCCAGTCGGACACGCCCGCGAGGACGCCCGGGCTCATGGCGGCGCACGAGGCGCCGTCGGCGGCCGCCGCTGCCGCCGGCGCAGTGCCAGCGCCGCCGACGCCCGCGCCCTCTGCCGCGGCGGCTGTTGCGGCTGCTGCCCCCGCCTCCACCCGCTCCTCCTGCCCCTCCTCATCGGTCGCCGCCATCGGCGCCCCCAAACCGAGCTCCTGCCCGGCCTCGATCACCATGGCGATGAGCGCCGGCATCAGCTGCAGCTCGAAGCGCCGCGGGGCGCCGCAGCGCGCGCATGGCGGCGGGCGGGGGCAGCGCGCGAGCGGCCACAGCAGGCCGCGCGAGGCGGAGGGCGGGGCGGACGCGGCCGTCGGCGGCGGCGGGGGCACGTAGCGCGCGCACTGGCCGGGCTTGCGGGCCAGCCGCTGCCCAAACCGCACGTACGAGGCCGCCACGCCCGGCGGGGGCGCGTCGCGCTCGTATTCCTCTGCGGCCAGCGGGCCGTCGTCGTCGGCGGCGGCGGCGGCGGCAGCGGCGGCAGCGGCGCCGCTGCTGCTCTCGCCGCCGCCCGCCTGCTGCTGCTCGTCGCCGCCGCTCGCGCTGGCCGCCGCAATTGAGGCGCGGTAGATCGCTCGCCGCTTGCCGGGCGCCGGCTCCTGCTCGGCGTACAGATGAAAGGGCGGGAGGGGCGCAATCGTCGCCTGTCCGCCGCCGCCGCCGCCGCCGCCGCCGGGCCACCCCCGCCAGCCCGCTGCCGCCGCCGCCGCCGCGCGCGAGGCCGCCGTCCGCGCCTGCTCGCGCGTACTTGCGACAGGGACCGCCGCCGCCCGCGTTTGCGCCTGCTCGGCGGCGCTCGCCGCGACGCGGTCCAGCTCGGCGGCCAGCTCGGCAAAGCCGCTCAGCAACGGCCCGGCGCCGGCGCCTTGTCGCCCGTCGCTCGCCCCTCCTGCCGCAGCGGCGGTCGGCTCTGCCGCCGCCACGCCCCATGACGCTTCTCCCGCCGCTGCACCGGATCCAAACGCAAAAGCGTCCTCGCCGCCGCCGCCGTCCCCGCCCAGGGCCGCTGCCCACGGGTCGTCGTCGCGCTCCTCGGGTTTTGGGTCGAGCGCGTGGTGTCCGGCGCCGGGCGGCGGCGGCGGTGGCGGCGGCGGCGCTGTTGCTGCCGTGGTTGCCGCGGCGGCCGTTGCGTGCGTCCCGCAGCAGCGCAGGGCGCGCCAGCACTCGGGCCGGCGGCCGCACCCGGGCGCCGCGCACCCAAACACGAGCAGGGAGCGGTGGGGCGAGCGCTCGGTCGGCGCGTACGCCTGCATGACCAGCGGCAGCGGCCGGCCGCACGCGCCGCACGCGGTGGGGCCGGCGGCGGCGGCGGCGGCGCTCGAGGAGGGCAGCGGCGGCGACGGCTCGGCAAACATGCACGGCGTGCCGCCCACGCGCGTCGAGTAGGGGTCGGTCTCGGCCACCTCGTCATAAATGATGGCGCCGGGCAAGCCCAGCCACACCTGCGGAGGCTGCGGCGGCTGCTGCTGTCTGGCGGGCGCGATTGAAGACGACATCGGGGCCCGCCTGTCGCGCGACAGGCTCGCGCCTCTTTGTCAACACAGCTGAGTCGTCAATCCATCGTGATGATGAATGTTGACAGTAACTGGCTGGTTTGGACGGTCGTACGAATTGGGGCATCTGGCGACGATGCTGGACGTGAAATGAAAAGGCGCCGGCCCCCCCGCCTCCAAAATTCCGTCGTGCTCTGCCGGCGATCGCGGCGTCGGACGACACGTTTGCACACAGCGAGCGCACACGCCCTTGCGACACCAGCAAAGACACATCGCGCGCCAAACAAACGCATACACCTCCACCGCAGAGCCACCACCACGTCTGGCACGCCCAGCGCGACGTACCAAACGTCCACACCTTTGAAAAACCTCGAGCAGACGGCGTCTGTCGGGGAGTTCCCCCTGCGATGCGGCCGTTTCTGTGACCGGGCGGCGTCTAGGCCGATTCGTCTGCTGTCGTCCTGCACTCATTTTGAACACGCCAAAATGCGGACCGACATGGAGATGGTGCGTTCCGCAAAGCACGCTCTCGGAGTTTGACAAGGAGAACATTTTGATCTCACCCGCCCCCACCGTCATCCTCAAGCCGATCATCAACACCCAACACAAACAACAGGATTCCACCGAAGCCCCGCTGCAGCCGCAGTCGCGGCCGGCCCAGCCCAGCAGCGTGACCGGCTTTCCGCTGATGGCGGCAGCAACGACGGCGGCGGCGCTGCCGCTGCAGTCGCCCGCCTCGCACAAACCGCCGCCATCGCCGCCGCCGCGCAGCGACCCACCACCCCGACCCACCACCGCCGCCACAGACAACATCGCGCGCCTGCCCGCTCCCTCGGCTTGCTCCGAGCTCGAGGCGGCACTCGCGGCCGCGGCGGGGGCGGGCGGCGGAGCGTCGGCCGACGACCCCGTGCGCCGCGCCGCCGCGCTGCTGTCGGCCGGCGCCCGTGCGCTGCCGCGTGCCGCGGCCGAGGCGGGCGCGGACGCGCACGCGGCCCTGCGGGTGCAGCGCGCCGCCGTGGCTCTGTGCCGCTTGGGCGCTGCTCTCTGCGCGTGCCTGGCCTCCACCGAGCGGCGGGCGGTTGCCACGTCGCTGCAGCAACATCAGCCGCAGCAGCAACAGCAGCCGCAGCAGCCGCAGCAGCCGCAGCAGCCGCATCAGCCGCATCAGCATCAGCAGCAGCAGCAGCAGCAGCAGCGGCGGCGGCGGCAGCGGAAGGGAGACGCAGACTGGCGGCTGCTGGCGCAGGCGGCGGCCGGGGCGCCCGCGGCGGTGGCGCTGGCCGCGGTCATGCTCTCGGACGGGGTCGTCGGGCGCGTCCTCTCGCTCGGCGGGGAGCCGCGGAGCGGCAGCGCCAACAGCGGTGGCGGCGGTGCTGGCGGTGCCGGCGGCGGCGGCGGCCACAATGCGGCAACAGCGGCGGCGGCGGCGGCGGCGGCAGCGGAAGCGGTGGCGGCAGCCGGCACGGCGCCTCCCAGCACCATGGCCGCCGTGGCCGGCATGGCGCGCGCCATCGTCAAGGATGCGTGCTCCGTGCTCGTGGCGGGCTGCGGCGCGGGTCGCGAGCGCCTCGAGGCGTGGGCGGCCGAGGTCGAGGGGGGCGCCGCGGCGGCGGCGGCGGCGGAGACGATGGCCGGGCCGGCCGAGGGCGACAATGCCGCTGCGTCCGTCGCGCCCCCGTTGCCCGCTGACGTGGCGGACGACGCACGCTGCCGGTCGCACGACGCGGCCATGGCCGTGACGCGCGTGCTTCTCGACGTCGGGGCGCGCTCGGCGCGCCTGCAGCAGCGCGCGGCCAAGGCGGCGGCGCTGGCGGCGGCGGCGGCGGCGGCGGCGGCGGCACGCGGCGACCCTGGCGGCGGCGGCGGCGACGGCGGCGGCGCCGGCGACGAGTTTGGACCCAAGGAGCAGCGGTCGTTTGCGGTGGTCAACGTCGCGTGGATGTGGGTCCCGCGCGTGCTGCAGTCCGTGCGGTCCTGCGCCGTGCTGGCGGCGGGCGGCGACAGCGCGGCGGACGCGGCGGTGGCGAGGTCGTCGGCGGCGTCGGCGATGGCGGTCGACGGCGCCGACGGCGGCGTGCACGGGGACGGCGGCGGGCGGCGGCGGGCCGAGTTCGAGGCGCGCGCGCGCGAGGCCCTGGACGAGGCCCTCCTGCAGCTGCGCCTCACGGTCGACGGGCACTGGCGCGCCTCGGAGAGTCAGCAGGACGTGCGCCAGCAGCAAAGTCCGCACCAGGACCAGCAGCAGCAGCCGCAGCAGCGGCAGCAGCGGCATGAGCAGCAGCGGCAGCAGGGCCAGCAGCGCCTCACCGTCGCGCGCTTCTGGCTGCAGGTGGCGCACCGCCTGGCGGGCGTGAGCGACGGGGCCGTGGCGGGGGGGCTGAGGCGCGTCGGCGCCGGCGGCGTCGCTGCGCTGCCTGCGCTGCTGCTCGAGGTGCACGCGCGCTACTACTTTGCGGCCTTGACCGCAGGGGCCGACGCCAGGCAGGGGGGCGGGGGGCTGCAAGAGGCGGGCGGGGCGGCCGGGCGCGGTCTGTCGTCGTCGTCGCTGTCGCCCTGCCGCCCCCTGCCCCCTTGCTCCTCCTCCTCTTCCGCTTTGGCGCCGCTGGCCGAGATGCGCGCCATCTGCACGCGCCGCCTGACCGAGGCGCTGCTGGGCGGCATGCTCGCCCTCGCCCGGGGCGGCGCGGGCGAGGCGGACCTGCTGCGCGCCGTGCTCTCGGAGGACGGGCTGTCGGCGGCGGCGGCCGGCGACGGCGGCGGCGGAGAGGCGACGGCGGCGGCGGCAGCGGCCGCGCGCGCCCTGCTGTCTGCCCGCGCCTCCGACCCTGAGCAACAGCGGCCGCGGCAGCAGCAGCAGCAGCAGCAGCAGCAGCAGCAGCGCGCCTCGGCCGCTTGCCTGGCCGTCTCGCTGGCGCGCACGGCCATCCTCAGGGACGTCCTCGAGCTCGGGCCGACGCTCTTTTGCCGCGAGGGCGGCGGCGGCCTGCTCCCCCTCCAGGCCGACGCCATCAGCGACGCCGCGGCCGCCGCCCGGCTTCGCGGGGCGCTCGCGCGGCGCGCCGCGCCGGGGCTCCTGCGCGCCGCCGATGCTTCCTGCGGCGCCCGGCCCCACGCGCGCGCCGCCTGCGCTGCCTTTCCCGCATCCGCCCCTGCCGTCTTGGCCGAGGCCCGCGCCGAGGCCGTTGCCGCGGCGGCGCAGTTTTTCGGGGGCGCGGCTTTCGGCGGCAGCGGCGGCGGCAGCGGCGGCGCCACTGCCGACGCCGGCGACGACGGCGACGGCGCCGCGCGCTGGCTGCTGCGGCAGGCGCTCGCCCTGCCCCCGCACGCCGGCGGCGCGGCCACCTGCCAGGCCCTCGCGACGCTCACCGCCGCCGCCGACTGGCGGGCTGCCCCCGACGAATCTTCGCCCCCGCACAACCCGCAGCAGCACCAGCAGCTGCCCAAGCCGCCCGCTGGCGCCGCCGCCGCCGCCGCCGCCGCCGCCGCCGCCGCCCCCTTTGCGCTGCCGGCGCTCGCCGCGCTGCTCGACGCGCTCTGGGCGGCCGCCCGCGCAGGCGCGGCGCGGGGCGCGCTGGCGGCCGTGGGCGACGGCGACGGCGACGGGGCGGGGGCTGCCGCGGGTCCGGCTATCCCTCAGCCCCCGGCCATGACGGCCGCGCTAGGCGCGCGGGCGCGGCGCGCGGCGCGGCTGCTCGGGCAGGTCATGGCGGCGGCGGCGGCGGCGGCGGCAGGGGGCCCGGGGGTCGGCGGGAGCAGCGGCGCGGGCAGCGGCGGCGGAGGCGGCGGCAGCCAGCAGAGCCGGGACGCGCCCGCGGTCGCCACGGTGCGCGTGTGGCTGCGGCGCGCCATGCGCGAGGCCGTCAGGACAGGAGGGCGGTCCGGCGCGCACGTGGCGTCGGCCGCATCGCTGGCGCTGCTGCTCGAGGCCTCTTGCGTCGCCGCCGAGCTGTCGGCGCCGCCGCCGCCGCCGTCGCCGCCGCCGCCGTCGGCCGGCGCCGCCGCGGGCCTCTCCCCCGTGTCGCCGCCGCCCACGCTGCACGCCGCCGCCAGCGGACAGCCGCAGCCTCAGCAGCAGCATCAGGACATGTTTGCCTTTGCCGCCGTCGCCCGCGCCGCACTGCTGGCGCTCCAAGGGTCGCTGCGAGAGGCGGTCGAGGAGGCGGCCGTGGAGGCGGCGGTGGGCGCAGGCGGCGCAGGCGGCGCCGTGGCGTCGGCATCGTCGCTGCCGACCCCGCCGACGCAGTCGCCGTCGCTGTTGTCGGCGCCCTCGGCCCCTTCCCCGGGCGCCACGCTGTCCCGCCGCCTCGCGCGCATGCCGCCGGGCATGGCCCGCCTGCGCGCCGCGCGCCTGGGCTGGTGGCTGGACGGCGCCGCGTGGGCGGCGCAGCTGCTCAAGCAGCAGCAGCAGCAGCAGAAGCAGCAGCAGCAGCAGCAGCAGCAACAACAGGCGGCGGCGGCGGCGGCGGCGGCGGGCAGCAGCAAGGTGCCGCCGGGCGACCCCGCCGTCTCTCTGGTATCGTCCTCCGCCGCTGCAACGGACGACGACGCCCTGCTCGACTCGAGCGTCGTGGTGGTCGCGCGCGCCGCGGCCGCGGTCTTGGCCAGCGCGGCCAGCGGCGCGGCCCGCGCCCGCGCGCCGCCGCCCTCCCCCGCCTCTGCCCCCGCTCCCGCGCCCGCGCCCGCGCCTCTGCTGGCGCTGGCGCCGGCCCTGCGCGCGCTCGGCTGGGCGACGTCCGAGGCCGCCCTGCGCCCGGACGCCGCCGTCGGGCAGGCCGTCGACTGGGGCGCGGCGCTGTGTGACATGGCGCGCCTCTTTGCGCCGCCCCCCCCCGCTTGCGCCGCCCCCCCCGCCTTCGCCGCGGACGAGGCGTCCCCCTCTCGGGAGCCCGGCGTCCCGCCGCTTCCGCCGCCGCCGCCGCCGCCCCCTGTCGTCGCCGCCGCCGCCACCCCGGACGCCGCCGCCGTCACCTACGCGGCCCGGTGCGCCGGCCGCGTTTACGCGCTGTCGGCGCGCCAGCTCGACCGGCGCGGCCGGCGCATGGCGCAGAGCCTGCTGCCGGCGGCGGCCGGCCAGGCGGCCGACGCCGACGGCCGCGCGGAGCGCGAGCCCGCGGCGGCCCGGCGCCTCATGCGGGCGCTGCTCGCCGAGGGGGAGGGCCCTGACGGCGAGGACGGGGAGGAAGGGGAGACGGGCGCGCCCGCCGCCGACGGCGACGACGCTCCGTCCTGCCACGGGCGCCACCGCCCCCCCGGCCCCCGCCCGGGCCCCCCGCCGTCCTGGCCTGCGCGCCAGGCGGCGCTCGGCGCGCTCGTCGACGTGACGCGGTACGCGCCCGCGCCGGCCGCGCGGGGGTACCGCGACCTGGTGCCGCCCCGCAGGCTGGTGGTGCCGCGGGGGGCAGGCGGGGCGGCGGCCGGGGCGGCGCAGCTGGACGCGCGCATGATGGCCGAGCTGGCCGCGCACGTGCGGCGCGGCTGCTGCCCGGTCGGCGGCGGCGGCGGCTCCGGGGGCGGGGGCGGGGACGGGGGCGGCTGCGGGGGCGGCGGCGGGGCGGGCGCCGCCGACGAGGCGGCGCGGCGCGCGGCGGCGGCTGCTGCGCCTGCATTGTCCGAGCGCCCCGGTGCCTCGGAGACGCCCATTCCCGCGCTGCCTTTTGCGAGAATCGAGGCCGACGCGCGCCGCGCGCTGGAGGACTGGGATGCGCAGGCCGCCGCGGTCGCCGCCGCCGCCTCGGCCGCCGCCGCCTCGGCCGCCGCCGCCGCCACCGCCGCTGCTCCGCCTGCCGCCGCCGCTGCCACGGCTGCTGCTGCTGCTGCCGCTGCAGCTGCTCCAACGGGCCCCGCTTCGGTGTCGCCGCCCGCCGGGCGCACGCCCGCCGCCGCCGCCGTCGCCGCCGCTGCCACGACGCTGTCGGCCGCGCTCGACGCCGCCGAGGCCGCGCTCGAGGACGCCGTGCTCGCGCGCCGCGGCGCGGCCGCCGGGGCGGGGGCGGGCGCGGGCGCGGACGGCGCCTCGCCCGCGCTGCGGCAGCAGCAGGCGTCGGCCAAGGCGCAGGCGGCGCTCGTGGCGATGGCGGCCGAGCTGGCGAGCGCCGCCTCGCGCGCGCGCGGCCTGGCGCAGGCGGCCGCGGACGCGGCCCGGCAGGGCGCGGCCATTTGATCGGATTTTCTTTTCTGGCAGGGAGGGTGGCGAGAGGGCGCTGCGCCCCCCCGTCCAAAAGAGCGAGGCGACGACAACGAAACTTCTACTTCTACTTTTCAGGTCTCTTTCTCCCTCTGTGCCCGTTTCTGCACTCGCACCCTTAACGCACAAGTTACGAAGTGTTACGATCCGACCAACGGCGACGTGGTTTGCGGACACTTTCGAAGAGACTCTGCGTTCAAACGCCACAAACACACAAACGAATAGAAAAACACATGGACAACGACGGGGTCGTGCCATTTGACTGGGACGCGTATGAGTGGTCCGAGGAGGCGCGCGGGCGAAAGGGGTCGCTGCTTCAGGGTACGAGGCCGCTTGCAGTGAGGCTGGGCGAGCGCGATTGGGTCCATGCGCGTCGACGCGCCAAAAAGCTCGTCGTCCTCCTCCTCACCACCCAAAATCAAATCGCCCGCACGCACAAACGACAGACATCATGGCCCGGTTCGCCTCGATGCCCGGCACCATACCCATGCACGGTGGCCTCCCGCCCGCCGACGCCTTTCCCTTTGCGTCGCTCTCGTTTGCGCTGGCGCCGCCGGCGGCCGGGGGCGGCAATGCCGGCGCCACAGTGGGGCCCGGCTCGTCCGGCGACCTCGTCGACGACGGCCTCCTGTTCCCGTCAGCTGCGAGCGCGGGCGCGGGCGTCGACGCCACCATCGTCGTGACCCCGGCGAACGGCAGCCCCGCGGCGCGCAAGCTGGCCGTGGCGGCGGTGGCGGATGCGCCCTCGCCCGACCGCGGTGCGCCGCGCGACCACGGCGGCAAGGCGGCGGCCGCAGCGGCCGCCCCCCTCCGCCGCTGCCGCTGCAACGCGGCCGGCGCCGCAGCCCTCTCGTCCGACCTGTCGTCGCCGGCCACCCTCGTCATCGACGCGCCTCTCGCCGTGGCTGCCGCCCAGCAGTACAACATCGGCAACTACGGGCAGCCTGGCCTGCGCGCGTGGGCCGCGCGCGCGACGTTCGAGCTGCAGCGGCCGCGCCCCATCGCCGGCAGCAACGCGTGGCTGCGGCAGGGGCAGCGGCGGCTGCGGCAGGGGCGGCAAGGAGGCGAGCGGCGGCAGCAGGGGCAGCAGCAGCAGCAGCAGGGAGGAGAAGGACGGGGGCAGCAGCCGCAGCAGCAGCAGGGGCGAGAGGCCGGCGGCCCGACCGCCGCCGCGCCCCCCGCCCGCCCGGCCCCGTCCCCGGCGGGCCCGCTGCTGGCCGGCGGGCGCGACCTGGCGCTGACGGCCGGGTCGACGGCGGCGCTCGACGGGGCGCTGCGCGCGCTGCTGTCGCGCGGGGACGCGCTGCTGGCCGAGGCGTTCACCTACTCGCACGCCCTGGAGGCCATCATGGCGCCGCACGGCTACCGCCTCGTGCCCGTCGGCATGGACCGCGCGCAGGGCCTCTGCCCGCGCGCGCTCGACGCCGCCGCGCGCGCCGAGGTGGCGCGCTGCGGCCGCGCGCCGAAGGTGCTGTACACCATCCCCGTCGGTCAGAACCCGACGGGGAGCGTGGCCGGGGCGCGGCGGCTGGCCGAGGTGTACGCGGTGGCGCGCAAGTGGGGCATGGTCGTGATCGAGGACGACGCCTACTGCTGGCTGCGGCTGCGAGGCGGCGGCGGCGGCGGCGGCGGCGGCGGCGGCGGCGGCGGCGGCGGCGCCGTGCCGGGAGTGGACGCTCGGAGCAGCAGCGAGGGCGGCGTTGGCAACGGTCCCCCCGCCGCCCCGCCCAGCCCCGTCGGCCGCGCCCCCCCGCCCGCGCCCCTCCTCCCCCGCCCGGGGCTCCTCGCGCACGACGCCGACGGCCGCGTCCTGCGCCTCGACACCTTTGCCAAGCTGCTCGCCCCGGGCCTCAGGCTCGGGTGGGCGTCGGGCCCCGCGCGCCTCGTGCGCGTCGTAGCCGAGGCGACAATGGCGGCGACGGTGGGGCCCCCGGCGCTGAGCCAGGCGGTGGCGGCGGGCCTGCTGCAGCGCTGGGGGTGCTGCTGCTGCGTGTTTGAGGAGCAGGCCGATGATGATGAGGAGGAGGAGGCCGATGATGATGAGGAGGAGGACGCGGAGGAGGAGGAGGAGCAGGAGGACGCCGAAGGGCAGCGAGGCGGTGAGGCGGAGGCGGCCGCCGCCTCTGTCGCCGCCGCCGCCCCCCGCCGCCGCCGCCGCCGCCTGATGTGCAGCAGAGGGTCGGCCATCGGCCCGGGCTTCCGCCACTACCTCGCCGCGCTGCAGCACCGGTACGCCGTGCAGGCGGACCTGGCCGCGCGCTGCGCCGACCGCCACCTCTCGGGCGTGGCCGACTGGATCCCCCCGCGCGCGGGCATGTTTCTGTGGGTGCGGCTGCTGCCGGCGATTGGGGCGGGGGCAGCGGCAGAGGCTTTGGCCGGCGAGGGCGGGGCCGGCGCTTGCGCGTCCGCCCCCTCGCGCCCGCCGGCGCCTCCCGCCGCCGTCGTCGACGGCGACAACGTCGTGCGCCGCGCAGGCGACCTCGGCGTCGCCGTCGTCCCCGGCCGCATCTTTGCCGTCGAGTCGTACCTGCACCACGCCGCTGGCGGCGGCGGCGCCGGCCGCCCGCGCCCGCCGTGCCCCTACCTGCGCGTGTCGTTCGTCAACACGCCGCCCCACCTGGTCGACGAGGGCATGCGGCGCCTGCGCGTCGCCATCGACGAGGAGCTCGCCGAGATGCGCAGGTAGGAATCACCGCTCGCTGATTCATTGCCGCTTTGCCGCTTTGTCGCTTTGCCGTGTCTTCCTCGGCGGCGTCGCCGTCGGCGTCGGCGCAGCACGCTCGCCGGCGACATCTATTGCGCGCGGCCCCGACCCGAGTTGTACCAATTTTGCGCTCTCCATGTACTTACCCCCCTCCCCACACCATCTGTCTTGGGGCCCTGTGTAACCCGCATCAAGCTGTCGTGCGGCACGAGCCGAAAGGAAAGGCTTCGCTCCATCCCCTCGAACGGCAAACGCGAGCGCACCCGAGGTCGACTGGCCACATGCGCATGTCGTCGCCCGCGCACGTCGTCGCCCGCCTGCCCATCACGCTCTCGGCCAGGCCGCTCTCTCTGCGCCGGTTCGGGCGCATGGCGTCGGGGTCGGCGGGAGGAGAGGCGGGGCCGGCGTCGGCGTCGGCGTCGGCGTCGGCGTCGGCCTCGGCCTCGGCCTCGGCGTTGGCCGAGCGGGGTCCGCTCGTCGCTGCCGTCTCCGCGCCTCCCTCTCTTTGCCGCGTCGCCGTGGCCCAGATGACAAGCACGGACGACCCCGAGCACAACTTTGGCGTGTGCGCCTCGCTCGCCGAGCAGGCGGCGCGCGGCGGCGCCGAGTTCCTATTCTTGCCCGAATGCTTCGCGTTCATCGGCGCGCGGCAGCAGGACGCACTCGCCTTCTCGCAGCCGCTGTCGGGCCCGCTCATGGCCCGGTACCGCGAGCTGGCGCGCCGCCACCGCATCTGGCTGTCGCTCGGCGGGTTTCAGGAGCGCTGCCCGCCGCCTCTGGCGGACGGCGCGGCGGCGGCGCCCTCCTCGACGGAACAAGAGCGGCAGCAGCAGCAGCAGCGGCAGCAGCAGCAGCAGCAGCAGCCGCAGCAGCCGCCGCCCCAGCAGCAGGTCTACAACGCGCACGTGGTCGTCGACCCGGCGGGGCAGGTGGCCGCCGTGTACCGCAAGATCCACCTGTTTGACGTCGACTGCTCGGACGTCGCCGGCGGGCCCGTGCTGATGGAGTCGCGCACGACGCGGCCGGGCGACACTCTCGTCGTGGTTCCGGCCGCCAGCAGCAGCAACGGAGGCGGCGGCGGCGGGAACGGCGGCGGCGACAGGGGCGGCGACGGGGGCGGCGGCGACGTGGGCGGCGGGGGCGGCGGAGGCGGCGGCGGCTGTCCCTGCGGCCCGCTCGGCCTGACCACGTGCTACGACCTCCGGTTCCCCGAGATGTGGGCGGCGCTGGCGCACGACCGCGGCTGCCGCGTCATCGCCACGCCCGCCGCCTTCACGCCCCACACCGGCGAGGCGCACTGGGAGCTGCTGCTGCGCGCGCGGGCGGTCGAGACGCAGTGCTACGTGGCCGCGGCGGCGCAGGCGGGCGCGCACCACGGCGGACGGGCCGGCGGGCGCGAGTCGTTCGGGCACGCCATGGTGGTCGACCCGTGGGGGGAGGTGGTCGCGCGCGTGCCGGGCGGGCCCTCGGCGACGGGGCTCGCGTTTGCCGACCTGTCGGCCGACCGCGTGGCGCAGGTGCGGCGGCGCATGCCGATCGCGCGGCACCGCGAGGCGGGCCGGGGCGGGGGCTGGGCGCAAAGGGGGCTGGCGCCGCGGGATTGACGCGCGCCCCCCCCCCCCCCCCCCCCCCCCCCTCCTGACGCATGCTCTTGTTTCGTGTCGCACGTCGCATGTCTTGTGTTCTTTCGTTGGGGGCCGTCGACGCGGCGGTCCTCGAATGGCGCGACTATTTATTTATTGTAATTCTTTCGTTTCTTAGCCTGAGACGGCCCAACCCCCCCGCCGCTCCTCGGCTGACAGGTTTTTTGGCGGAGGGACCTTTGTGGCCCAGAGGGGCGAGAGCGGCACCCCGCTCTCCTAGGAGAAACCCCCTTCCTTTCAGAAGGGAAGCTCGAGGCAGCCCGTCGGGTCGATGCGCCCGGCCCTGAGCGCCGCCGCGCGCTGCCCCTCGAGGTACGACGGCGGGAACGCGCCCTCCATGCCGCGGTGGTACTGGTGGTACTGCTCCGCGCGGTAGAACGGCAGCCGCGCCGAGTCGACCACCCACACCACGCCGACGACGTCGCCCTCGTCCCCGCCGCCCGCGCCGCGCCCCTTGCCCTCGCGCAGCTCGACGCCCGGCGGCGCCTCGCCCTTCAGAACGCCAAACAGCGGCGAGCGCACGCCTCCGGGCAGGCCCACCACGTTGCGGTACCCGGGCCCCTGGTCCTGCGGGTCCAGGCGCTGCAGGCGCCCGTCGCGCAGCCGCCGGAACTGCGAAAAGTAGGTTTTACTGAGCGCGCGCATCTCGCGCTCGGCGTCGGCCGGCAGCGGCGGCGGCGCCGCCGCCGCCCCGGCTCCCCCGTCCGCCGCGCCTGCTCCTGCCGCCGCCGCCTCTGCCCCCGCCACCGCGGCCGTCAGGCCGTCGAGGCCGTCCACGTCGACCGCCACGACCTCGGCGTGCCCGAGACGCTCGTACACCTGCCGCGGGTCGTTGAAGTGGTAGCACACGCGCCCCCCGGGGCCCGCGCCCGCGACTTGGCCGCCCGCGCCTTGGCCGCCCGCGTAGCCCGCGACGGCGCTGACGCGCTCGGGCGGGCGCGAGAGGGCGCGCATCTCGGTCTCGACGAAGTCCCTCTGGCGGCCCCAGAAGCAGCCGTTGCCAAAGTAGACGGTGGTGGTCGGGGCCGGGGCGGGAGGCAGGGGGGCCTCGACCGCGGCGGCGGCCGGCAGCAGCAGCGGCGACGACGGCGGGCCGAGCGCGGCGAGCGCGGCGGCCAGAGCGGCGGCCGCGGCGGCGGCGCCGACGCGGCGGACAAACGCGCGGCCGGGCCACGGGGTGGTGTTGCTGGTCGCGCTGCATGCGTCGGCGACGATCGACGGGCGCTGGTGGTGGCGCTGCGGTTGGGTCCGAAAGACGAGGCGCGCGCGCGCGGGGCCCGTCGTCGGCCACGAGGCGCGGAGGCCTCCTGCGCGCATGGAAGCAGGAGTGGTGGCTGTGAGGCGGTCCATCGTGTGGGGTCCGTGAATTCGCCAAGGGATTTGAATGTGGGTTGAGGGTTGGCCGACTCTCGCTCGCGTTGCGGTTTTTAGTGTGGCAAAAGCGGAGATGAGGGCGCGGCGTTTGAGAAAGCCATTCCCCCTGGTTTGGGCCGCATCATGCGGCCGCCGCATGAAAGCAATCGAGACCCCTTGCTCCCGATCGAGGCGCTATCACACTCTACGTACACATCATTGGCTACTGCATCTCCCTCTCTCCAAGTCGTTGCGCGCGCGCGCGTGGGTGACACACCTCCCCCCCCTTTCCCCTAGAAAAAAACATCACAAATGCTGCGCCCGCCCTCCCTGCTCCTGGGACGGGTGAGGCGGCCGGGCGCGTCGTCGGCAGCTGTCGCTGCGCAGACGGCCGGACCCGCCATCCGCTCCGTGGTGTCCGCGCGCGCGCTGCGCCCCGTGTCCCCTGCCCTCCTCCCGAGCAGCGACGCCGATGACGCGTCGCGCCGCCGCCGCCGCCGGCCCGCGCGCGCGGCGGCGGGCGCCCCCTCGACACCCGCGCCGCCGCCCGCGGCGGCCGCCCGGTCCTTGCCGTCCTACGGGGTCGTCGTCACGGGCGGCAGCAAGGGCATCGGGTACGCCCTGGCCCTCGAGTTCCTGCGCAGCGGCGACCGCGTCGTCATCTGCGCGCGCGACGCGGCCCAGGTCGCGCGCGCGCTGCCTGAGCTCGAGCGCGCGGCGGGGCTCGCGCCCGGGTCGGGCCGCGTGCACGGCCTCGCCGCCGACGTGTCCCGGCCCGACGACGTGCGCGCGCTGGCGGCGTTCGCCAAGCGCCGGCTCACCGACGTGACCCTGTGGATCAACAACGCCGGCACCAACGCCTACCGCTACGGCCCGCTGCTCGACGCCGACGACGCCGCGCTCGCGCGCATCGTCGAGACCAACGTGCTGGGCGTGCTGCTGTGCTGCCGCGAGGCGGTCCGGCTGATGCGCGACCAGCCCGGCGGGGGGCACGTGTTCAACATGGACGGCGCCGGGGCGGACGGCGCGGCGACGCCCCGCTTCGCCGCCTACGGCGCGACCAAGCGCTCGCTGGCGCAGCTGGGCGCGAGCCTGCGCGCCGAGCTGGCGCTGGCCGGCGTGCGCGGCGTCGGCGTGCACGACCTGTCGCCCGGCATGGTGGCGACGGAGCTGCTGCTGAGCGGCGCGCGCGACACGCCCGCCGCGCGGTTCTTCGTCAACGCGCTGGCCGAGGAGGCGTCCGACGTGGCGGCGTTTCTGGTGCCGCGGGTGCGGGCGGTGCCCGGGGGGGCGGCGGCAGGCGGCGGCGGCGGCGACGGCGGCGCGGGGGCGGGCGGCGGCGGCCGTCGCGCGGCCACGCCGGCCGGGTTTTTGCGGGCGGCGGCGGCCGGCGGCGGCAGCGGTGTGCCCGCGCCCGTGTACATCCGCTTCCTCACTCGGCCCAAGGCGCTCGCGAAGATCTTGGAACGCCTGCTCACCGGGGCCCGCAAGGGGAGGTTCGTGGAGGAGGACTGACTCGACAAAAACGAAACCACGACGGCGCTGCAAAC
>Ga0335398_10002063_pt1 | contig 32514 bp, 31 predicted proteins | sample BON03_FD_205742 | JGI IMG/M metagenome (GOLD analysis project Ga0335398, IMG submission 205742) | Freshwater microbial communities from Lake Bonney liftoff mats and glacier meltwater in Antarctica - BON-03 (spades assembly) (version 2) | ecosystem: Environmental > Aquatic > Freshwater > Ice >... | reverse complement strand
TTTTGTTAACAGACAATGACATAAGAATATTTTGTTGTTGTTTTTGTCAAAACAAAACAAAACAACAAAATGCAAAAACAAAAAACAAGTTTTTGTTTTTTTTTTTGTTAGCCCTTGGGGCAATGACAAGTCATTGTCTGCATTCTGTTGTTCTTTGGAACAAAGAACAAAGAATATTTTGTTGTTGTTTTTGTTTTGTTAACAGACAAAGACATAAGACATAGCTCTTGGGGCAATGACTTATCATTGTCGGCATTCTGTTAGCCCCAAGATAAGCTTGGGATAATCGCTTTAGCGATAAGTTATACCAACTTATCGCCAGGGGCGGTTATTCTTTGTTCTTTGTGCCAAAGAACAAAGAATATTTTGTTGACCAAATTAACCTATGGGTAAGGCTTATGCTCAAGGTTGGACTTGAACCAACGACCTTAGTATTTTCAGTACTACGCTCTAAACCAACTGGCGCTACTTGAGCTGTTGCAATTAAGGCAAATTTCTAACACTTTCAAGTTCGATTGGGTTTGGGTGCTGGAATATAACAAATTTTGTTTTGCGTTTATTGAAATTTACCTTGGAATCTTTCTGGTAGGACTTGAACCTACAAGCTAAAAAAAGCAATTGATTTTAAGTCAATCGTGTTTACCAAGTTTCACCACAGAAAGTCACTATAGTTAAATAGGTTATAACTTTTGTTTCATGAGCAAATATTGGGAGTTCAAATCTCTCTGGTGATATTCTTTGTTCTTTAGAACAAAGAACAACAGAATGCAGATAACGTAATATCGTTATCTTTGTCTGTTAACAAAAAAAAAACAAAAACTTGTTTTTTGTTTTTGCATTTTGTTGTTTTGTTTTGTTTTGACAAAAACAACAACAAAATATTCTTTGTACTTTGTTCCAAAGAACAATGAACAACAGAATGCAGATAACGATATTTCGTTATCTTTGTCTGTTAACCGCCTCTGACGACATGTCTTGGGGCTAAAAATAAGTTTTACTTACAAATACCCTATATGGGAATTGCACCCATCTTTTACCCGTGAAAGGGGTATTTCCTGACTAACTAGAAGAATAGGACATCAAAATGCAAACAATGATTTCTCATTGTTTTATCAGTTAAGCCAGATTGGACTTGAACCAATGACAGTTCCTTTATGAGAGGAAAGCTCTACCAACTGAGCTACTGGCTTAATATATCAATAGCTTTTAATAGCAATAAGGGGTTTTCAATATTAGGTGTAACACAAAACATTTTTATGTAAACAAAACAACCTGCTATTAAGTATAAATTATCGGTGATTATGGCCTAGTTGGTTAAGGCGCTTGTTTGTGGTACAAGAGTACATCGGTTCAACTCCGATTAGTCACCCTTTTTTTTTTGTTAGCTCAAGACATGTCGCCAGGGCGGTTAACAGACAAAGACAATGACTTGTCATTGTCTGCATTCTGTTATTCTTATGTCTTTGTCTGTTAACAAAATAAAAACAAAAAATATTTTGTTCTTTGTTTCAAAGAACAACAGAATGCAGATAACGACAAATCGTTGCCCTAAGAGCTATATCTTATGTCTTTGTCTGTTAACAAAAAAAAAAAACAAAAACTTGTTTTTTGTTTTTGCATTTTGTTGTTTTGTTTTGACAAAAACAACAACAAAATAATTACGAATGCCAACAATTAATCAAATTATTAGAAAACCTCGTCATAAAAAAATAACATCTACTAAATCTAAATCACCAGCTTTAAAAGGACAACCTTTAGCTAAAGGTATTTGTTTACGTATTTATACTAAAAAACCTAAAAAACCTAATTCGGCTCTACGGAAAGTTGCTAAAGTAAAATTAAGTAATGGAAGTATTGTAGATGCACATATACCTGGTGAAGGACATAATTTACAAGAACATGCTATCGTATTAATACGTGGACGTGGTGCTAAAGATTTACCAGGTGTTAAATATAGATGCGTCAGAGGTCATTATGATTTAGGTGGTATACCACAAAGAAGACAAGCCCGCTCTAAATATGGTACACCTAAACCCAGTTAAATAGCAAAATTTTTTTATAACAAACAATGTCAAGGCATTGTTTGTTATTTTAAAACTCACAAAACAAAAATAAGGACTTGCCCCAAGGGTGAACAAAAAAAAACAAAAACTTGTTTTTGCATTTTGTTGTTTTGTTTTGTTTTAACAAAAAACAACAACAAAATATTTTTATCTTCTTGTTTTACATTTTGTTAGCCCAAGACATGTTGTCACAACATGTCGCCAGGGGCGGTTATTTTGTTCTGTTTTGATAAAACAACAAAATAACATAAAAATATAAATTAAAATGTTATTAAAACCAAAAAAAACAAAATATGCTAAAGCCCAAAAAGGACGTATATCTTATACTTATAGATCTTCTAACATAGACCCTAAAGTTTATTCGATTATTGCTTTAGAGCCAGCAAGAATAACAGCTAGCCATATCTATGCTTCAGAACTTGCCATGAAGAGAAAAATTCGAATGGGTGGAGTTAAATCTAAAAATGCTTTAAATATTAGAATTTTCCCACATATACCTGTAACAAAAAAACCTATCGAGGTACGTATGGGAAAAGGTAAAGGTAAAGTAGACCATTGAATGACACGTATAAAAACAGGTAGTTTGTTATTTACTTTAAATTTAACAAATCCTTTATTAGTGGAGTCTGTATGACGATTAGCTGATTCTAAATTGCCTATTAAAACAATATTAATCCCACCTCGGGATCTGTAAGAAAATATTCTTTATTTCTTAAAACAAAGAACAAAGAACAACAGAATGCAGACAATGACAAGTCATTGCCCCAAGGGCTAACAAAAAAAAAAACAAAAACTTGTTTTTTGTTTTTGCATTTTGTTGTTTTGTTTTGTTTTGACAAAAACAACAACAAAATATTCTTATGTCATTGTCTGTTAACAAAAACAAAAACAAAAACTTGTTTTTTGTTTTTGCATTTTGTTGTTTTGTTTTGTTTTGACAAAAACAACAACAAAATATTCTTATGTCATTGTCTGTTAACAAAAACAAAAACAAAAACTTGTTTTTTGTTTTTGCATTTTGTTGTTTTGTTTTGTTTTGACAAAAACAACAACAAAATATTCTTATGTTTTTGACTGTTAACAAAAACAGATAAAAAAATATTTTTGGCTAGAAAATTTAGTGGTCAATAACCATTGAAGTTTGAAACTCATAAATTATATTTTGTTTTGTTATGACAAAATATACTTTGTTTTTGTCAAAACAAAATATTCTTTGTACTTTATTTATTCTTTGTTCTTTGGAACAAAGAACAACAGAATGCAGACAATGACAAGTCATTGTCTTTGTCTGTTAAAAGAACAACCGAATGCAGACAATGACTAGCCATTACCTTTAGGGTTATGTCTTATGTCATTGTCTGTTAACAAAAAAAAAAACAAAAACTTGTTTTTTGTTTTTGCATTTTGTTGTTTGGTTTTGACAAAAACAACAACAAAATAATATGTCGTAAATTTACGACAAAACAAAAATAAAAATGATTGAACAATATTTAATAATAGGAATATATTTATTTGTATTAGGTGTGCTAGGAATCGTTGTAAATCGTAAAAACATTATTGTAATGTTAATGTCAGTAGAATTAATGTTATTATCTATAAATTTTTTATTGATAATAGGTTCTACTATATTAGATAATTTACAAGGTCAAGTATTTGCATTATATATTTTAGTAGTAGCTGCTGCAGAAAGTGCTGTAGGTTTAGCGATACTTGTTGCATATTACCGTGTAAAAGGTTCTATAGCTGTAAAATATATTAATCTTTTAAGAGGATAATATTTTGTTCTTTGGTACAAAGAACAACAGAATGCAGACAATGACAAGTCATTGCCCCAAGGGCTAACAAAAAAAAAAACAAAAACTTGTTTTTTGTTTTTGCATTTTGTTGTTTTGTTTTGTTTTGACAAAAACAACAACAAAATATTCTTATGTCATTGTCTGTTAACCGCCCCTGGCGACATGTTGTGACAACATGTCTTGGGCTAAGGGAATGTAGCATAGTTGGTAATGCCCTTAATTGTCATTTAAGTGGACGTGGGTTCAAGTCCCATTATTCCCGTTTATCTTCAATAAGATATGTTTTTGTGGTAAACAGCTTAAGGCTTACAATATACACAAAAAATTTTTAATTTGGTTAATATGTATATCACAACAGTAGGCAGTTAAGGACAAGTTATTGTTTTAACAGACAAAGACAATGACAAGTCATTGTCTGCATTCTGTTGTTCTTTGGAACAAAGAATAGTCTGTTATTTTGTTCTTATTTTGAAACAGTGATAAAAAAAATCAAAAATTAAAAAGAAAAAAAATGACAGAAGCAGCAAAATTAATAGGAGCTGGTGCAGCAACAATTGGTGTTGCGGGATCAGGTGCCGGAATTGGTACTGTTTTCGCGGGATTAATTCAAGGTTACTCTAGAAATCCTAGCTTAAAACAACAATTATTTACATATGCTATCTTAGGTTTCGCTTTAAGTGAAGCTATGGCGTTATTCGCTTTAATGATGGCATTCTTAATTTTATTTACTTTCTAATAAAACAAGAACTTGTTCTTGTTTTATAACAGACAAAGAATATTTTGTTGTTGTTTTTGTCAAAACAAAACAAAACAACAAAATGCAAAAACAAAAAACAAGTTTTTGTTTTTTTTTTTGTTAACCGCCCCTGGCGATATGTTGGCATAACATATCGCTAAGCGGTTATCCCAAGCTTATCTTGGGGCTAACAGACAAAGACAATGACTTGTCATTGTCTGCATTCTGTTGTTCTTTGTTCCAAAGAACAAAGAATATTTTGTTGTTGTTTTTGTCAAAACAAAACAAAACAACAAAATGCAAAAACAAAAAACATGTTTTTGTTTTTGTTTTTGTTAGCCCTTGGGCTACGATTTGGCGTTGTCTGTATTCTGTTGTTCTTTGTTCCAAAGAACATGCGGTTGAAACGTAGTATAAAAAAACATAACTCTTAGCTAATGCAACACCAACAAGTTGGTGTTGCATTCTGTTAAGGGCTATCTAATAGAAAAATAAATTTTAAAAAAATTATATATAATTTTTTTATTGTTGTTTACCCTAAACAACAACAAAAAAAAACGCCCCTGGCAATATGTCTTGGGCTACAAAATCTTTCTAAAAAATATTCTGTGTACCACAGAATCACAGAACACAAACAAAGATTTGTGGGAATCTGTTAACAAAACACCCCTGGTGACATGTTGAAATAATCTGTCATGGGCTACAAAACAAAAAACAACCGCCTCTGGCGACATGTCTTGGGGCTAACAAAAAAAAAACAAAAACTTGTTTTTTGTTTTTGCATTTTGTTGTTTTGTTTTGTTTTGAGAAAAACAACAACAAAATATTCTATGTTCTTTGGAACAAAGAACAACAGAATGCAGACAATGACAAGTCATTGCCCTTAGGGCTATGTCTTATGTCTTTGTCTGTTAAATTTTTGTTTTTTTTTTTAGTTAGAAAGAAAAAAAAAATGGAAGCATCTTTAAAAACATTAGTATTAATACCTACTATAGGTTTAGTGCTGGTCGCAATTTGACCAACACAAACAGAAAAACAAAAAGAAAATATAAAAAATATTGGTTTATTTGCAAGTATATTATCTTTTGGAGAAGCTATTCGAATGTGATTAGCTTTTGATCAACAATTGCCAGGTTTTCAATATATAACAACATTCAATTGATTGGGTATAGGTCAATATAATCTAAATATTTTATTTGGGGTCGACGGTATTTCTTTATCTTTTATTCTTCTTACAGCATTATTAATACCTATATGTATATTAATTAGTTGAGAATCTGTTAAAAAATTAGAGAAACAATATATAATTAGTTTATTATTAATAGAAATAATGCTTTATGGTGTTTTTTCAGTATTAGATATAATAGGTTTTTATATATTATTTGAAGCAATTTTAATACCAATGTTTATAATAATAGGTGTATGAGGATCACGAGAACAAAAAATAACAGCAGCTTATTATTTCTTTTTTTATACATTAGTTGGTTCAGTTTTAATGTTAATTAGTTTATTATATTTGTATTATATTGCAGGTACAACAGATTATTTGACATTACTAAGTTTAGATATTGATTTAGAAACACAAAAAATTTTATTTTTAGCTTTTTTTGCGAGTTTAGCAGTAAAAATACCTAAATGACCTTTTCATATTTGATTACCACAAGCTCATGTAGAAGCACCTGTTGCAGGTTCTGTTTTACTTGCGGGTATTTTAATTAAATTAGGTAGTTATGGTTTCATAAGATTTTGTTTACCTATTTTACCAGAAGGTTCTAAATTTTTTGCACCTTTAGTTTTTACATTAGCTGTTTTAGCTATTATCTATGCTAGTTTAACAACTTTAAGACAAACTGATTTAAAAAGAATTATTGCTTATTCATCTGTAGGTCATATGGGAGTTGTGATGTTAGGTATTTTTTCTTTCAGTGTAGTAGGTTTAGAAGGTTCTATTTTTTTACAAATAGCCCATGGTTTAGTCGCTAGTGCATTGTTTATTTCAGTTACAATTTTATATGATAGATTTCATACAAGATTAGTCAAATATTATAGAGGTATGACTATAACTATGCCTTTATTTTCATTTTTATTTTTATTCTTTACATTAGCCAATATTGGTACACCTTTAACCTGTAATTTTGTAGGTGAATTTTTAAGTTTATTAGCTGCTTTTGAAGTTAATACCACTATAGGTTTTTTAGGTTCTTTAGGTATGGTTCTATCTGCAGCTTATGCACTATTTTTATACAATAGAGTTAGCTTTGGTTCTATGTCTAAGTATTTAGCAGCGGATCCTGCCAACAGAGATTTAAATAGAAGAGAATTATATTGTTTATTGCCTTTAGCTAGCTTAGCTTTTTTTTTAGGTGTTTATCCTAATATTGTTTTTTCTTTAATACATACAAGTACTTTATCAATAGTTACTTTACTATAAAAAACAATAACACAATAGCGTTAAGTTATACCAACTTATCACCAGAGGTGGTTTAATAGACAATGACAAGCCTTAGCTCTTAGAGCTTGTCATTGTCTGTTAACAAAAAAAAAACAAAAATTTAGCCCCAAGATAAGCTTGGGATAATCGCTTTAGCGATAAGTTATACCAACTTATCGCCAGGGGCGGTTAACAGACAAAGATAACGAAATATCGTTATCTGCATTCTGTTGTTCTTTGTTCTTTGGAACAAAGAATATTTTGTTGTTGTTTTTGTCAAAACAACAACAAAATATACCCTAGACAGAGACGGTGATATTAGAAAATATACAATTCCTGTGAAAGTCAAAAGTAGATGATGAAATTGGTAAACATAATTGTTTTAGGCACAATTGCAAATTTTTGCTTGAGAGTTCAAGTCTCTCTCTACTTATTCTTTGTTCCAAAGAACAAAGTACAAAGAATAACAGAATGCAGACAATAACAAGTCATTGCCCCAAGACATATTGTCACAACATGTCGCCAGGGGCGGTTGTTTTTTGTTTTTGTTAATATCCACTCTTCCCAAAACCATTCTTTTGTTAGCTTTTGTTCTTTGGAACAAAAAACAACAGAAAGCAGACAATGACAAGTCATTGCCCCAAGGGCTAACAAAAAAAAAACAAAAACTTGTTTTTTGTTTTTGCATTTTGTTGTTTTGTTTTGTTTTGACAAAAACAACAACAAAATATTCTTTGTTCCAAAGAACAACAGAATGCAGACAATGACAAGTCATTGTCTTTGTCTGTTATTCTTATGTCTTTGTCTGTTAAACAAAAACAAATTTTTGTTTTATCTAAGCTAACAAAATATATGACCCAAATTTTCAAATATGAAAAAATTAAAAAAAGATTTAAATAAAAGATTAAAATATCAAGAATTTGAAAAAGATATGAAAATTTATAAAGCTTTGATAAATAATGAATTGTTACCATTAAACTTACGTTTAAGTATACAAGATGAAATGTTAAAATTAATACCTAATCAAGCTAGAAGAGTAAAACAAAGAAATTTTTGTTTAGAAACAGGTAGAGCAAGAGGTAATTTTAATGCTTATGCTTTATCAAGATTAAAAATAAAAGAAAAAGGAGAATTAGGAGAGATTATAGGTTGAAGAAGATCTAGTTGATAAGAATTTAACAAAAACAAAAAACAAAAACTTGTTTTTTGTTTTTGCATTTTGTTGTTTTGTTTTGTTTTGACAAAAACAACAACAAAATATTCTTTGTACTTTGTTCCAAAGAACAATGAACAACAGAATGCAGATAACGATATTTCGTTATCTTTGTCTGTTAACCGCCCCTGGCGATAAGTTGGGACAACTTTCGCTAAAAAAACAAAAACAAGTCCTTGTTTTTTTGTTTTTTTATTTTATTGTTTTGTTAGGTCAAGCCTAATAACAATAAAATATTCTTTGCACCCTATCACAAAGAACAAATTTATATTGTTTTAACACAATCATATTTCATATTATTTTGTTAAAATTTAATATGTAAAAAAAAAAAATGAATATCGCTTACAGTGCATTTGATCAATTTGAAATTATCAGATTAATACCTTTACATTTATTCGGGAATTTTGATATTTCTATTACAAACTCAACAGTATTTTTATTAGTTGCAGTCGGAAGTTTTTACTGATTATATCTTTTAAATGTAGAAGAAGGTCCATTAGTACCAGGAAGATGACAATCTATTATAGAATTAGCTTATGAAAATATGTTAAATGTAGTTAAAGATAACATCGGTTCTAAAGGATTTCAATATTTCCCATTTATCTTTACTTTATTTATATTTTTAGCTATGTTAAATTTATTTGGTATTGTACCATATACATTTTCTCCTACATCACATATAGCAATAACTTTCGGTTTAAGTTTAAGTATCTTTTTAGGTGTAACATTATTAGGTTTAGTTAATTATCAAAGTAATTATTTATCAATGTTTATGCCAGGTGGTGCACCAATGATTATGGCACCTTTTTTAGTTGTGATTGAAATAATATCACATGTAGCTAAAGCAATCTCATTAGGAGTTCGACTTGCTGCCAATATTACTGCGGGACATTTACTTTTTGCAATTCTTTCTGGATTTTGTTGAACAATGTTGACAGCTGGAGGAATGTTAGCTCTTTTAAGTACTTTTCCTATTTTAATCGTTGTTTTTATAACAGGTTTAGAAATGGCAGTTGCTTTAATACAAGCTTATGTATTTAGCTTATTAACTTCTATATATATTAGTGAATCTATTGATTTACATTAACAGACAAAGACATAAGACATAGCCCTTAGGGCAATGGCTTGTCATTGTCTGCATTCTGTTGTTCTTTGTACTAAAGAACAAAGAATAACCGCCCCAAGACATGTTATAATAACATGTCTTGGGGCTAAAAAAAAAAAACAAAAACTTGTTTTTTGTTTTTGCATTTTGTTATTGTTTTTGTCTTAACAAAACAATAAAATGTAAAAATAACTGCCCCAAGCGACATGTTGTAACAACATGTCTTGGGCTAACAGACAAAGATAACGATATCTCGTTGTCTGCATTCTGTTGTTCCTTAGAACAAATAATAAAAATGCCACAATTAAATATAGAAACTTTTGTAACACAGTATTTCTGATTAATAGTAATATTATTTGGATTTTACGTTATAGTTGTTACAACTATAATTCCTTCAATAGCATCTGCTATTAAATTAAGAAAAAAATTGACAGTGACAGATGAGTTAGAAGGGTCTACACTAAGTGTTGCAAATGAAGAAGCAGGAAGTTGAAGTCCATTTATAAATGTTTCACATGAAATTTGAACACCTACTGATTTAAAATCTTTACATTTTAGCAATAACGATTGAGTCAAATCTAATCGATAAATTTTGCATATTTTATAACAGGCAAAGACTTACAAAAAAAAACAAAAACTTGTTTTTGCATTTTGTTCTTTGTTACAAAGAACAACAGAAAGCAGACAATGACAAGCCATTGCCCTTAGGGCTATGTCTTATGTCATTGTCTGTTAACAAAAAAAAAACAAAAACTTGTTTTTTGTTTTTGCATTTTGTTGTTTTTTTTTGTTTTGACAAAAACAACAACAGAATATTCTTTGTTCTTTGGAACAAAGAACAACAGAATGCAGACAATGACAAGTCATTGTCTTTGTCTGTTAATCGCCCCTGGCGACATGTTGTGACAACATGTCTTGGAGCTAAAAATATATGTTAAAAAATATAATAATGTCCCCGGAATTATGAGAAGGGATAGGTAAAATATTAGGTTTAATTGTTCCTTTATTATTAGCTGTAGCTTATGTAACATTGGCTGAACGTAAAGTTTTAGGTTCAATGCAATTAAGGAAAGGACCTAATGTTGTAGGTATATATGGTTTATTACAACCTTTAGCGGATGGTTTAAAATTATTTACAAAAGAAGCAATATTACCTTCACATTCTAATTTAGGAATATTTATTTTATCACCGGTTATAGGTTTTACTCTTGCTTTAGTTAGTTGAGCTGTTATACCTTACAGCGAAGGTGCTGTAATAGCTGATATAAATATAGGTATTTTATATCTATTCGCCATATCCTCTGTTAGTGTTTATGCTATCCTATTATCTGGATGAGCTAGTAACTCGAAATATGCTTTTTTTGGTGCCATACGTGCAGCAGCTCAAATGATATCTTATGAAGTATCTATGGGATTAATTATAATAGCTGTTGTTATATGTGCAGGTTCATTAAATTTAACGGCAATAGTAAAAGCACAAGAAGAAATTTGATATGTTATACCTTTATTTCCAGCATTTATAATGTTTTTTGTTTCGGCTTTAGCCGAAACAAATCGTCCTCCTTTTGATCTTACTGAAGGTGAAAGTGAATTAGTCTCAGGTTTTAATGTAGAATATTCGGGTATGACATTTGCTCTTTTTTTTTTGGCGGAATACTCTCATATAATACTAATGTCATTAATGACTGTGTTATTGTTTTTTGGTGGTTGATTAAGTCCTGTTAGTTTTTTAGGTTTACCCACTTTACCTATAGATCTTTCTTCTTTTTGACTTGCTCTTAAAACATCTATGTTCATCTTTATTTTCATATGAGTTCGAGCTACTTTCCCTAGAATACGTTATGACCAATTAATGCAACTATTGTGAAAATCTTATTTGCCTTTATCTTTAGGTTATGTTATTTTCGTAGGTTCAATACTTTTAGCTTTTAATGGTTTACCTTTAGCTTAACTTTATATTAGCAGACATGGACAAACTATTGTCTGCATTTCTTTGTTCTTTGTTCCAAAGAACAAAGAAGAATCGCCCCTGGCGACATGTTAACATAACAGGTCTTGGGGCTACATATTTTACGTCGATGTAGCAAAATTGGTAATGCCCCCGTTTTGTAATCGGGTGATTTTGAGTTCGAGTCTCAACATCGGCAATATTCTTTAACAAAAAACAAAAATTTGTTTTTGCATTTTGTTGTTTTGTTTTGTTTTGACAACAACAAAATAATAAATTTATAGAAAATTTTCCCCTCTTACCTAAAATATATAGGTAAGAGGGGAAAAATTTTTATCTAAATAAATATATATAAATAAGTCTTTGTTTTGTTAAAAATTTATATTTACAATTAACCGCCCCTGGCGATAAGTTGGTATAACTTATCGCTAAAGCGATTATCCCAAGCTTATCTTGGGGCTAACAAACAAAGACATAAGAATATTTTGTTGTTGTTTTTGTCAAAACAAAACAAAACAACAAAATGCAAAAACAAAAAACAAGTTTTTGTTTTTTTTTTTGTTAAAAATATATCAAACTCTGAAAATTTTAGACAACAAGCGCCTTAACCAACTGGTACACAGGGGGGGGATTTTTTCTCTCTCTCTCTCTCTCTCCCTCTATATATAGTTAAATATAACAAACAAAATATATAGTCCTTGGCCAACGATTTGTCGTTGTCTGTATTATGTTGTTCTAAAAAAAAAAAGAACAAAGTACAAAAAATATTTTTTGGTTGTTTATGTCAAAACAAAACAAAACAACAAAATGCAAAAACAAAAAACAAGTTTTTGTTTTTTGTTTTTGTTAAAAGGGCCTATAGCTCATTAGGTAGAGCATTTCACTTTTAATGAAAGGGTAACAGGTTCGATCCCTGTTGGGCCTATTCTTTGCTATTTATTTTGTTGTTGTTTTTGTCAAAACAAAACAACAAAATGCAAAAACAAAAAACAACCGCCCCTGGCGACACGTTGTCTTGGGCTAAGCTTTTGTTTTTTTTTTGTTAATGTCTAAAATGATAAAGACTTATCTGTTAACAAAAATAACCGCCCCTGGTGACATATTGTGACAACATGTCTTGGGCTAAGAGCAGACAAGGACTTGTCATTATCTGTTAACAATTAGGGTTATTTTTTTGTTGTTTTTGTCCAAAAAACAACAAAAAGCAAAAAACAAAGAAAGATATAAACAATATGAGTAGATCTATATGAAAAGGTCCATATGTACATCCAATAACTAAAAAAAAAATAATAGAAAAAGGATGAACAATGAATCAATTAACAGATAAAGGCAATGACTTGTCATTGTCTGCATTCGGTTGTTCTGAGGAACACAAAATAATGTCACAAAAAAAAAGTGATGTCAAAAAGTCTGAAGACTTAACAGTTATTCAAAAAAATATTCAATCTCGAGAACTTACAAAAATAGAAATAATGAAGTTATATGGTATAGAAATAAAAGATAGAAATACCACGATATTACCCGAATTTATAGATAAAATTGTAAAAATCCATAAAGGAAATGGATACGTTGCAATAGAAATAAAAAAAGAACATGTAGGTTTAAAATTAGGAAATTTAGTAAGAACAAAGAAGATACCAGAATATAAAAAAAAAAAAAATAAATGGGACGAAGAATACCGAAAATAGGAATAAGAATAGGTAATTCATTAACATGAAAAACAACATATCATTCCTGTAAAAAAAATATAAAAAGAACATGGTCATTTGAAGAAACATTAATAAAAAAAATCATAAAAGGTATAAATAGAAAATTTAATTATTATGTATCAGATATGGTAATACATGTATTACCATGTACGGAATCAAATAAACCAGTAACTCCAAGACATATTGATACAACATGTCACCAGGGGCAGTTAATAGACAAAGACAACGATAAATCGTTATCACCATTATGTTATTCTGTGGAACACAGAATAAAAATTAATATAAAATATTTAGTTTGATGTGAAAAAGAAATAGGTACAAAAAATGTACATTATATAACATCTCAAATAATCTCGCCACTATTATCATATATTTTCAATAATTATGATATGTTATATGATGTAAAAGTAATAAATAAATCAATGTTATCTAAAAATGCAGAAATGTATGGAGATTACATAGGAGATAAATTAATGGCCGAACCACATCGTGATAAACAAATAATAACTCGTGAGTTTAAAATAGCCACAGAAGAAATATTTCGTGTGTTTAAAAAAACAAAACACCAAAAATAACCGCCCCTGGCGACATGTTGTGACAACATGTCTTGGGGCTAACAGACAAAGACATAATAATATTTTATTGTTGTTAGGGTAAGCAAAACAAAACAACAAAATGCAAAAACAAAAAACAACCGCCCCTAGCGACAAGTCTTGGGGCTAAGTTTTTGTTTTTGTTAGCCCTTGGGCTACGATTAATCATTGTCTACATAAAATTAAAAATGATACAAAAACAAACGAAATTAAAAATAATAGACAATACAGCAGGTAAATGAGGCCGATGTATACATGTTTATGGTAAAAAAAAAGGTATAGGTAATATAGGGGATATAATATTGGTAAGTGTTATAGAAATAGATAAAGACAAGAATCAAAAATCCCCACAAGCCATGTTAAGAATAAAGAAAGGAGATATTTATAAAGCAATAATCGTGCGAACAAAAAAAGAATATTCAGCATCTAAAGGAATAGAAAAAAAAATATCTTATAGAGAGCGTTATGATGACAATAGTATAATATTGATACAAGGAGATAGAAAAAATATATCACCTTTAGGTAATAGAGTTACACAACCTATATCACGAAGAATATCAGAAAAACCTGGATTAGAAAAAATCTTAGCCATAGCGCCGAACCTAATAATATAAAAATGTGACAAAGAAAATTAAAAAACACACATGATTTAAATTTTAAAAATGATTATATTATAAAATTTCCAAAAAATCATGTAAAAAGTGCACCATACCCTGAAAAATTAACTATACAATCTAATAAATTAAAAGCCAATTCTGGGGTAGCACATGTACAATATACAGAATTAGGTAATTTATTACGAAAAATAACAGGTCAAACAGGTAAATTAATAATGGCACAACAATCGGTTGCCTCATTTCAATTAATGAAAGGCGATATTATAGGGATTAAAACAACATTAAGAAAAAAAAATTTGGAATCATTTTTAGAAAAATTATTGTTTATAGTACAAGTAGGAGAAGCCTCAAATGTTTTACCTTTGGGTAAACCTTATTGACATCCTCAAGGTTCTATACAATGAGGTTCACCCTTATACTTCCATAAAGTAAGATTTGATAATAAAGAAAAATTTGGTTGAAATATATCCTTAACTTTCAGAGATAATATAAATAAATTGTATTACATAGAACAACAAAATGCAGATAACAACAGAAAACATAGCCCTTGGGACAAATCGTTGTCTTTAGCTCCAAGACATGTTGTCACAACATGTCGCCTGGGGCAGTTTAAAAATTCTCAAATTTCAAAATTGGCTAAAGCATATTGTTGTTCATATATGCTAATATTATTTAGACAAAATTAACGGCCCCTGGCGACATGTTGTGACAACATGTCTTGGGGCTAACAGACAAAGACATAAGAATATTTTGTTGTTGTTTTTGTCAAAACAAAACAAAACAAAACAACAAAATGCAAAAACAAAAAACATGTTTTTGTTTTTTTTTTTGTTAGCCCTTGGGGGGCAATGACTTGTCATTGTCTGCATTCTGTTGTTCTTTGTTCCAAAGAACAAAGAATATTTTGTTGTTGTTTTTGTCAAAACAAAACAAAACAACAAAATGCAAAAACAAAAACTTGTTTTTTGTTTTTGCATAGAAAATAAAAAAATTTATCAAAAAGAAGAGAGAATGAAGAATGATCAAAAGATCATTCTCTCTTCTTTTTGATAAAAAGATTATTTTGTTATTTTTTCTAAAAAATGTGAGCTAAGTATTCTTCGCACCAAAAAACAAAGAACAACAGAATGCAGACAATGGTAAGTCATTGTCTGTTAACAAAAGGAAGGAAAAATTTTGGAACAAAAGGGTCAAACCTAAATAATCAAATGAAAATATACGAGGTATATAGAGATATGGCAGAGGCTAGTCAATTAGGATTTCAAGATCCAGCTAGCCCAATAATGGAAGAAATTATTAACTTCCATAATTATGTCATGGTGTATATAAGCTTTATAGCAATTGGAGTATTTTGAATGATGTTAGAAATATTAAGATCCTATTCAAAAAATAAAAGAGTAATATCTCATAAATATTTAGTTCATGGTACATTAATAGAATTGATATGAACAGTAACTCCAGCTTTAATTTTAATAACAATTGCATTCCCATCATTTAAATTATTATATTTAATGGATGAAGTAATAGACCCAGCAATAACAATAAAAGCTATAGGTCATCAATGATATTGATCATACGAATATAGTGATTATGCTAAACAAGATGGTAGCACAATAAACTTTGATAGTTATATGATACCAGAAGAAGATTTAGAAATTGGAGATTTAAGATTATTAGAAGTAGATAATAAGGTAGTAGTACCAAAAGAAACACATATAAGAGTAGTAGTAAGCGCAGCGGATGTATTACATTCATGAGCTGTACCCTCTTTAGGTATAAAAGTTGATGCGAATCCTGGAAGATTAAACCAAACTGCATTTTTAGCAGATAGAGCAGGACGATATTATGGACAGTGTAGTGAAATTTGTGGTGCAAATCACAGTAAAATGCCTATCGTAGTAGAAGCTGTAAGTTTAACAGATTATTGTAATTATATAGAAGAATTATTAGTTGAAGCTAGAGAGGAAGAGTAACAAAAAACAAACATTTGTTTTTTTGTCATATTCCGATATTATTTTGTTGTTGTTTTTGTTAAAACAACAACAAAATATTCTTTGTTCCAAAGAACAAAGAACAACAGAATGCAGACAATGACAAGTCATTGCCCCAAGGGCTAACAAAAAAAAAAACAAAAACATGTTTTTTGTTTTTGCATTTTGTTGTTTTGTTTTGTTTTGACAAAAACAACAACAAAATATTCTTATGTCTTTGTCTGTTAAAAAAGCCATGAATTGGTCAGAAAGATGACTTTTTAGTACCAACCATAAAGATATCGGTACATTATACATGATATTTGGGGCCATAGCAGGTTCTATTGGTACAGCTTTTTCAGTTTTAATTCGTATGGAATTATCTTCACCCGGTGAAGCGTATTTAGCAGGAGACGATCAACTATACAATGTTATTGTTACAGCTCATGCGTTTGTGATGATTTTTTTGTGCGCCATTGCGGTGCATATATGCTTGATGGAGTAGTCCATCTGTACTTTAGTAATGTACATAAACCACTCAGCTTAACCCAACTAGGAATAGAAAGGCGAACATAGCATGCTGAGAAAGCTCTTGTGAGGAAAGCGGTATATTTCCAAAAAGTGAGAGTGAGGAAGGTTATCCAAGGCTAAATTGAACGACTATTGAACTGGAGTGCCGATGTGAATCACATGGTCAATGCCCTGCAACATACCTACTGGTAAGAAGCAATAACCGAATCGGGGCATCTCTACTGCGGCAGACCCCAGAAGAAAGGTACTGTCGAACTAATGGTAGGGCATAAGGCGTACACTCAAGAAGTATGCCTGGAGGTACGAAACAGAGCCTAAAGATATAACACACAGCGTATATGCGTAACTATGGGATTGCCCTAACCCTCGAAAGAGGACGGGCAACGGAGTTCTCGTATTAGCAGCCCTTAGTAATTACCTAGGATACGGTCAGGGTAATTCCTGAAGAATGTGAAGGGGAACAGACTGTGAACACAGAGAAACTGTATACCTAAGTCTGAAATATCGACCGTGGGAAAAATCAGTGGACTCAAAAGAAAAAAAAAATATGAAAAGAAAACTATACAGGAAACTGCTTTCAGAGGACTTATTTCAGGCATCCTATGTCGAGGTTAGTAAAGGTTTTGGAGCTAACACACCAGGGACGGAAGAAAGCCAACCGTTAGACGGATACTCAAAGGAAATTGTAAGAAGCACTATCGAAGACCTAAAAACGCACAGATTTAAGTTTAAACCTATACGAAGAGTATACATACCCAAATCTAATGGTGGTAAGCGTCCTCTCGGAATACCATCACCAAGGGATAAGGTCGTGCAGAAATGCATGTCGGTCTTACTAGAAGAGATCTATGAGAATGGAGAATTCCTAAACTGTAGCCACGGCTTCAGAAAGAACAAAGGAACTCATACCGCCCTGAAAGAAATAAGTACCTGGACAGGAACAAAATGATTCATAGAGGGGGACATAAGTGCCTTCTTTGACAAGATGGATCATCACATTTTAGAAAGACTACTAAAAAAGAAAGTCGATGACCAAGAATTCATTGACCTATATTGGAAAGCAGTCAGATGTGAATACGTCACTCTGAAACCCAAGCAACATGAGTACGGATACATTGGAACACCGCAAGGTGGGACATTGTCTCCACTTCTCTCAAATGTTTATCTACATGAGTTAGATAAATTAATGGAAGAAAAATGTAAGGAAAGCCTTGAAAGTGGTCCGACAAGTATACCAAACCCGGAATACCAAAAAGTTCACAATAAGATCAATAATTTAAGAGCCTACTTTTTACCTACATATCGCTGAGGTCAAACTCAAAGTAAAGAATGGGAGTCAGAAAGGATAAAGGACATAAAAAACCTAGAAAAAGAACGTGCAAGATTACCCTCAAAATTGTCGGGGAAGGGACATCGTATATATTATGTCCGTTACGCGGACGATTTTTTAATAGGGGTAAATGGACCAGAGAACCTAGCGATCAAGCTGAAAAGTGAGATAGCAAGTTTCCTTAAAACGGAGCTGAAGCTTGAAATGAACCTGGACAAAACTAAGATTACCTCGGCCGTAAAAGAAAGAGCGAAATTTCTAGGTGCAGATATAAGGGTATTGACCAGTCGAACTAATGACCAACCCCGTTCAAAAGGGAAGGGTCTAGACAATCGAGTGACCAAGAAAAGATTCCCACAAAAAGGCATCATAATATTAGCACCGATAGATAGATTAACCAAGAAATTGGCTGAGCAAGGAATGTGCAGAATAGATAATCTTTCGCGCCGAGAAGTAATTCCGACGAGAAAGACAGCCTGAGTGAACCTTGATTTACACGAAATCGTACGAAAATATGACAGAGTGTGAATAGGACTGCTAAACTATTATTCGTTCGCCTGGAACAGATGTCAACTAAACTTTATCCAGTATCTTATACAGCACAGTTGCGCTTGTACGATAATGAATAAAATGAAAATAAACTCAAGAAGGCAAGTATTTCAAAAGTACGGGCCTACACTGAGAATATTCGTTGATGGAAAAAAGAAAAAGACGGTAGAGCTATCGATTAAGAAAAACCTACCCCGACTAAGTAAATTTTCCATCAACCCGCAGAACCCCTATGATGTAACCAATTGGAGTCTAAGAACCAAGAGGCCTCTGGACGCAAAGTGTACAATATGCGGTGCCTTGAAAATAGAAATGCATCATAGACGGCCACTGAAAGCAGGGAAGAGTGATAATACACTACGTGGAATTAAAGAAGCGCAGAGTAGGAAACAAATACCCTTATGTAGATCTTGTCATATAAAAGTACATACTGGTCAATATGACGGGCCAGGTATATACTAAAGAAAATATAATTCACAGTTGGAGAGCCGTGTGCGATGAAAGTCGCACGCACGGTTCGGAGGGGAGGTCATGTGCTCTAAATCGAAAGACATGACATGTGATCTTACCCTACTTTCGTTATGCCTTTTGCTATAGGAGGTTTTGGAAACTGAATGGTGCCTTTAATGATAGGAGCACCAGATATGGCATTTCCAAGATTAAATAATATCTCATTTTGATTATTGCCACCAGCTTTAATTTTATTATTAGGTTCAAGTTTAGTAGAAGGAGGTGCAGGAACAGGATGAACGGTCAAAAAAGGGTAGGCTGTTCTAAAATTTCACTCGATGCGGGAAACTTTCGTTGTAAACGATATTCTGAAAAAAGCAATAAGCTACAGAATACAAACAATTCCTGAAATTGCTTGTCAACTACTTAGTAAAAAAAAAATATTTTGTGTTGCACAGAACAACAGAATGCAGACAATAACAAATCGTTGCCTAAGGGCTAACAAAAAAAAAACAAAAACTTGTTTTTTGTTTTTGCATTTTGTTGTTTTGTTTTGTTTTGACAAAAACAACAACAAAACAACCGCTCTTGACAATATGTCTTGAGCTAATACAAGTAAAAATGTTATCGTTAGAAACAACCTGCCTGAATATTAGGTTATTTTGTTGTAGCTTTTATCAAAACAAAAAAATGCAAAACAAGGACTTGTTTTTGTTTTATAACATATGAAATTAAACAATAAAAAAAATGGCAAGTCGTTGTCATTGTATATAAAAGAATATTCATCAGAGACTGGGTTGAAAACCCGATCCTTAAAATTTAAGGATAAACGTGAAACACATGATTGATTTTATAATTGATTTATAGGAGTTACAGATGGGGATGGTTGTTTTTCTATTTATACTAATAAAAATAAAAATAAAATAAATTTTACTTTTAAGATATCTCAAAAATCTAATAATTTACAAATGTTACATTATATTAAAACAAATTTAAAACATGGTCAAATAAAAACAGACAATAGAGGTATGTCTCATTTTTTGATAAGAGACTCCAAAACGATAGAAACTATATTAATTCCTATATTTGAGAAATATCACCTAAAAACTAAAAAAAAAAATAGTTATAATATATTTAAAAGTAGTTATGCGATTTGAAAACAAAAGAGCTTAATTCAAAGTGCAAAAATAGAATCTATAAGAAAAAATATTGAAAAGATGAAAAAAAATATTAGCCCCAAGGCATGTTATGGCAATATATCGCCTGAGGCGGTTATTCTTTGTACCAAAGAACAACAGAATGCTGACAACGACAAATCATTGCGATGTCTTAAGTCTTTGTCTGTAAATCTATGTTCACCAGATTATAACTCTGTAGAACACAGAATAATATTAACAAAACCTTGAATAGTGGGATTTATAGAAGCGGAAGGTTCTTTTTATTTGACATCAAAAGATGACAATAGAATAGTGCATGGCTTTGGGATAACACAAAAAGATGATAAAGAGGTATTAATAGAACTGGCCAAAAATATACAGATAAAATCTAAAGTAAAAAGAAATAAAAAAGGTTTTTGAAGTTTAGATGTGACAGGATCTAAAGATATCAAATTGATAAAAGATTATTTTTTTAAAACAATGAAAGGAAGAACATCTTTAAAATATAGAATATGAGCACGTACATTTAAGTATAAAGGTCATAAGGAAAAATTAGAAAAAATCAAAAAAATATTAAAAAATATATAACATGTGAAGGTATAGTCCATTTACATAAACAGACAAAGACATAATAATATTTTGTTGTTGTTTTTGTCAAAACAAAACAAAACAACAAAATGCAAAAACAAAAAACAAGTTTTTGTTTTTTTTTTTGTTAGCCCTTGGGGCAATGGTTTGTCATAGTCTGCTTTCTGTTGTTTTTTGTTCCAAATAACAAAGAATAACCGCCCCTGGCGATATGTTGGCATAACATATCGCTAAGCGGTTATCCCAAGCTTATCTTGGGACTAACAGACAAAGACAATGACTTGTCATTGTCTGCATTCTGTTGTTCTTTGTACCAAAGAACAAAGAATATTTTGTTGTTGTTTTTGTCAAAACAAAACAAAACAAAATGCAAAAAAAAAACAGAAGAAAAATGTTACCCACCATTATCATCAATAGAATTCCACTCAGGTGGATCGATAGATTTAGCTATTTTTTCACTACATTTGGCAGGTATAAGTTCAATTTTAGGTGCCGCAAATTTTATAACAACAATATTAAATATGCGAAGCCCCGGAATGACTATGCATAAAATGCCATTATTCTGTTGAGCAGTGTTTGTAACAGCAATATTATTATTATTGTCTTTACCCGTACTAGCCGGTGCAATTACTATGTTATTAACAGATAGAAACTTTAATACAAGTTTCTTTGACCCCGCAGGTGGAGGAGATCCAATCTTATACCAACATCTTTTTTGGTTCTTTGGACACCCTGAAGTATATATTCTAATATTACCCGCTTTTGGTATAGTTAGTCATATAGTATCAACATTTTCAGATAAACCAGTATTTGGTGCATTTGGTATGATATATGCGATAGTATCGATAGGGATATTAGGTTTTATAGTATGAGCTTATAAAGATGGGCTCCTTATTAACAGAATGCAGAGAACGACAAATCGTTATCTTTGTCTGTTAACCGCCCCCTGGCGATAAGTTGGGACAACTTTCGCTAAAGCGGTTATCCCAAGCTTATCTTGGGACTAACAAAACAAAAACAAGGACTTGTTCTTGTTTTGCATTTTGTTGTTTTGTTGCAAAAACAAAATAGTGTGAACTAATATGAAAAATTCTGCTATATGCTGGGATACCTTTATTTTGCAATAAAATGCAAAACCAAAACATACAAATTGTTTTGCGAAATTTATACTACTCGTTAGAATATTCTGTGTACCACAGAACAACAGAATGCAGACAAAGGCAACGATTTGTCATTGTCTTTTAACCGCCCCTGGCGATAAGTTGGTATAACTTATCGCTAAAGCGTTTATCCCAAGCTTATCTTGGGGCTAACAAAAAACAAGTTTTTGCATTTTGTTGTTTTGTTTTGTTTTGACAAAAACAACAACAAAATATTCTTTGTTCCAAAGAACAAAGAACAACAGAATGCAGATAACGATATTTCGTTATCTTTGTCTGTTAACCGCCTCTGGCGACATGTTGCTACAACATGTCTTAGAATTAACAGTAAAAATGTATAAATTTAGGCAATCAGCCGGAAACTTTCATTAAGAAGTGAAAGGATCCTCAGAGACTAATACGCAGAACAACTAATTTTTTGTTGTTGTTTATAAGAAAACAAAAAAAATATTGTTTTGTTTTTTGGAACAAAGAACAGCAAAATAACCGCCCCTGGCGACATGTTGATATAACATGTCTTGGGGCTAACCTAGAGCTAAAAATGAAAAAAAATAAAAATTTGCAAAAAAATTTAGAATGATTTGTAGGTTTTGCAGAAGGCCAAGATTCTTGACAAATTACCAATAATCGTAATATTTTTTTACTAACTATGACCCAACCTCAAGTTTTATATCGTATAAAAACATTATTAAAAATAGGCAAAATAAGAGGTCCAATAGAAACTAAAGAAGGTAAAAAATATTATACATATATAGTAGGTGATATGAAAGGAACATCAAAAATTATAGATGTATTTAATGGAAAATTAGTATTAGATAACAATAAAAAAATTTTTGAAAAATATGTAACACTATATAATAAGAGATGTACAACGGATACTGTGGAACACAGAATAACTGCCCCTGGCGACATGTTGTCACAACATGTCTTGGGGCTAGATAAAAAAAATTTTATAGATAATAAAATTTATCCCTCATTCAATGACGGCTGATTAAGTGGTTATATAGATTCTAAAGGCATTTTTAGTGGTATATTCAAAAAAAAAAAAGATGAAATTATAGGTTTACGTACGCGTTTTACTTTAGCTCAAAAAGATGAAAAAAAAATTTATGAATTTTTAAAAAAATTACTAGGTGGAACCTTACATTATGAAAAAAATTCAAATATTTATCATCTTACCGTTGGTGCAAATTTACAAATTGGTAAATTATTAAAATATTTAAATACCTATTCTTTGTATAGTACGAAATCTATAGCATTGGCTAGATTTAAAAAAATATATGTACGTATGACAGATGGCCAATTCAAATTTCGTTTAGAAAGCCCAAGGGCTAAAAAACGTATGATAAATTTAATACGTAATATAAATAAAGATAGAGAAAATAATAAGCCATGTACCACAGAACAACAGAATGCAGACAACGATAAACTATAGTTGATATTTGATAAGATGAGAATATTGAAAAATTAGTTGAAGAGAGAGTCCAATTTGTATGTTGCTTTGTTACCACAAAACAAAGCAACATACAAATTACATCATATGTATACAGTAGGTATGGATGTTGATACGAGAGCTTATTTTACAGCGGCGACAATGATTATAGCAGTTCCAACAGGAATAAAAATCTTTTCATGATTGGCAACAATATTTGGAGGTTCTATACGTTATAAAGTACCAATGTTATGAGCTTTAGGGTTTATCTTCTTATTCACAGTAGGTGGTTTTACAGGAGTATTATTATCTAATGCAGGTTTAGATATCGCATTACACGATAAAAAATTAAAAGATGTCTAAAAAAATGTTCACTTTTGGATTATTAATAGGTGATGGTAGTTTTCAAATAAACCATTGACGAAAAAAAATTCTGCAATATCGTATAGTTATTAAACTAAAGTGTACACCCGCAAATGTTAGTATGCTTCAAATTTTAAGAGATACTTTTCAAATAGGCTCTATATGTTTCAACAAGAAACTTTTTGTTTTATGAATAATAAATGATAAAAAGCATATTTTAAATTTTATTAAATTTTATATTGGTGAAAAGCAATTATTATTTCTAAAACAAAAAGTAGGTATAAAAATACTAAAAATGGAATATTGTATAGAAAAAAATATTAAATATGCCGAATTTCAGTATATGGAAGAAAATCCCGAACTTTGAAAAGATAAAATATTAGTAATGCCAAGTAATTGGCATAGTATATTTAACCCTAAGATATATAGGGGTAACCGCTTGATACCTTGTTCAAATAACCAAGAACAACAACAGAATGCAGACAATGTCAAGCTATTATCTTTGTCTGTTAGCGTTAGCCCAGGTGCAGTTCATACAGAAGCGGATATCTTAGATTCTTCAAGTGATATAAATAATTATTTGGTACAAGAACTATTATCCTCAAAACATAAAAAATTATTATGAGAAGAATGACTTTGTGGCTTTATAGAAGCAGAAGGTTGTTTTAGCATAAGAAAAACAGGAAAAGTTTCTTTTTCTATTTCACAAGCAGAAGATTTTATTATTATCCTAGCAATTAAAAATTATTTTGATTTACCGAATAATATCCAAATAAAATTATTACCCTCCAAAAAATTATTATATGTTATAGAAACTTATAATACAACTAGTTTAAATAAAATAGATAAATATTTAAAAAAAATGGAAGAAAAAAATATAGGTTTAATGGGTGAAAAAAAAATAAGTTGAGAAAAATATAAAAAACATAGAAGTAAGTGTCGTGTATAAATTTGGCTGTATGCGAGGAACTCCTAAAGATATTAGATTACAAAAACTTGTTTTTTTTTGTTAATCTACTATAAGTAAAGATTTTCTTTTATAAGTGTAACACAAAGCAATACAATGAAAAAAATTATTTGTAGAATTTTTTGTTGTTATAACAGACAACGTGAAAATATTATGTGTTCCACAGAACAACAGAATGCAGACAACGATTTTTCGTTGTCTTTGTCTGTTAACAAAAAAAAAAACAAAAACTTGTTTTTTGTTTTTTCATTTTGTTGTTTTTTTTTGTTTTGACAAAAACAACAACAAAATATTCTTTGTTCTTTAGAACAAAGAACAACAGAATGCAGATAACGAAATATCGTTATCTTTGTCTGTTAACCGCCCCTGGCGACATGTTGTGTCAACATGTCTTGGGGCTAAAGAATAAATGCTCTTATAGGTAAAAAATATATATTACAATGGACAATTCGCAGGAAACTTTAATTCTTTGTTCTTTGTACCAAAGAACTATTGATTGCAGACAAAAACAAAAACTTGTCATTGTCTGCAAAAAAACAAGGATCCTCAGAGACTATATGCCAAACTGGCTATTTGTTATTGTATATTGTTTTTCTTTTTTTTTTTACTAAACAAAGAACCGCAGAATGCAGATAATGACAAATAAAAAGAAGATAGAGTCCAACTTTTTATGAAAGTAAAAAGAGATATTTTGTTGTTTGTTTTGAAAAAATAAAATAACCGCCCCTGGCGACATGTTGAAACAACATGTCTTGGGGCTAAAACAACAGAATGCAGAGAACGACAAATCGTTGCCCCAAGGGCTAACAAAAAAAAAAACAAAAACTTGTTTTTTGTTTTTGCATTTTGTTGTTTTGTTTTGTTTTGACAAAAACAACAACAAAATATTCTTTGTTCCAAAGAACAACAGAATGCAGACAATGACAAGTCATTGTCTTTGTCTGTTATTCTTATGTCTTTGTCTGTTAAACAAATTGACTTACTATGTAACAGCACACTTCCATTATGTATTAAGTATGGGAGCAGTATATGCAGTATTCGGTGGAATTTACTACTGAATAGGTAAAATAACAGGATATGAATATCCTGAAACATGAGGAAAAATACATTTCTGATTAATGTTTATAGGGGTTAAGACATTGGCTCCTTATATTCTGAGTACTCGTAAAAAAAATATACGACAGAATATTAACTTGGCTTGATGCTGGAACAACTATTTCAAGATATTATCTGATGTCAAATCTAACCACTTATATTTAGTAACTAGCAATTGTAGCAATAAAATATTTTGTGTATCACAAAATATTATGTTATTATTTATGACAAAACAACAACAAAATATTTTGTGGAACACAGAACTACAGAATGCAGACGACGACAAATCGTTGCCCCAAGGGCTAACAAAAAAAAAAAACAAAAACTTGTTTTTTGTTTTTGCATTTTGTTGTTTTGTTTTGTTTTGACAAAAACAACAACAAAATATTCTTTGTTCCAAAGAACAACAGAATGCAGACAATGACAAGTCATTGTCTTTGTCTGTTATTCTTATGTCTTTGTTTGTTAAAAGTGGGAAAATTCCAAGGATTGACATAAAAAATGTTAATATAAAGAAAAAAAGGGAAATTTCGAATAGTCAATCAGCAGGGGTATGTAAAGATTCTTTAACAGCTCCTCAGAGAATATACGCCAAGGAGTTATGATATATTTTAGGTTTATTTGAAGCCGATGGGTCTTTAAGTTGTTATAAAGAAAAAAATTTTCTAAGATTAGATCTTACAATAGCATTAGAAGAAAAAGATGCAAAATTAACACATTGAATAAAAAAACATATGGGTCATGGGCAAGTTAAGACTGTCAAATATTCCTATAATAAAAATAGGAATTTAACACGTTATATAATAAGATCCAAATCACAAATAATAAATATATGATTTAAATTATTTGAAAATTATCCATTATTGACTAAAAATAAAAGAGCTTATTATAATTGAATAAAAGCAAGTTTGGAACAAAAAGAAATATTATCAAAAGCAAAATATTTTATCCTGTGTCCCAAAGAACCACAGTATGTAAATAAACAGACAATTTCTTGCAATATAAACGAGAATCCTTATATTAAAGATTGAATAATAGGTTTTATAGAAGGAGATGGCTCTTTTTATTTTACAAAAATAAACACAGGATTAAGAGCTGAATTTAATATATCTCAAAAAAATGAATATAATTTATTAAAAAATATAGGTGAAATAATAGGTCTAACTGGTAAAAACAAAATATCTACAAAAAAAAATGGTCAAAACATATTAACAGCCGTATCTTTACAAGATATTCAAGCTGTTGTTAATTTTATGTGTAATAAAGAAAGAGTAAGATTAAAAGGCTTAAAAAAAATTCAATTTCTTTTATGATTAAAAGAACTTAGAGTAAATCCAAAATATTCCGGTTTAAAAATACCTGATATTTATTAATAGACAAAACAAAAAAACCGGCCCTGGCGACAAGTTGTATCAACATGTCTTTGGGCTCATATATAAACATAACTCAAGATTTATTCCAAACTATATTGAGAAATATAGAAGGTTATTTTGTTGTTTGCATAAACAACAAAATGCAAAACAAGAACAAAAATGTGAACTTGCTTTGTATGATAGATGCGACTATCTAACCAAAAATTATATTATTTGTTCTTTGTTCCATATCACAAAGAACAACAGAATGCGGACAATGACAAGCCATTGCCCCAAGGGCTATGTCTTATGTCATTGTCTGTAAACCTAATATAACAACATAATGCAATGTAACATTTTTCCCACAACATTTTTTAGGTTTAGCAGGGTTTCCACGAAGATATAGTGATTTCCCAGATGCTTATTTAACATGAAATGTTATAAGTTCAATAGGAAGTTTAATTTCAGTAGTAGCTACTATAGTTTTCGTATATGTAATATTTAGAACATTGACAGACGGAAAAGAAGTATCTTCAAACTATTGACATTCTCCAGAATTATTTGAACAAAAAGGTGATTTCGTAGCTGTAAGTAGCTTAGAATGAACACAAACTTCACCTCCATCATTGCATACATATAATGAATTACCATATGTAACAGCAACAAAAGAAGCGTAAAGTTTGCGAATTTCTGTGTTTGTTCGCCCCAAGATAGACTTGGGATAACCGCTTTGGCGATATGTTCTACCAACATATCGCCAGGGGGCGGTTAACAAAAAACATGTTTTTGCATTTTGTTGTTTTGTTTTGTTTTGACAAAAACAACAACAAAATATTCTTTGTTCTTTGGAACAAAGAACGACAGAATGCAGATAACGACAAATCGTTGTCTGTTATTGATATTGTTTGTTAAATATCTTCTCACTCTTATATATAAGAGTGAGAGGTGTGATTTAAGTGTCTGTAGCATAAATGGTAGTGCATTGAGCTTCGGATTCAAAAGTTAAGGGTTCGAACCCCTTCAGACATTTTTCATATTTAACCGCCCTGGCGACATATTGTTTCAACATGTTTTGGGGCTATTTTGTTGTTTTGTATTTTTTTGACAAAAACAACAACAAAATATTCTTTGTTCTTTGGTACAAAGAACAACAGAATGCAGACAATGACAAGTCATTGCCCCAAGGGCTAACAAAAAAAAAAACAAAAACATGTTTTTTGTTTTTGCATTTTGTTGTTTTGTTTTGTTTTGACAAAAACAACAACAAAATATTCTTATGTCTTTGTCTGTTAGTCCCAAGATATGCTTGGGATAACCGCTTAGCGATATGTTATGCCAACATATCGCCAGGGGCGGTTATTCTTATGTCGTTGTCAGCATTCTGTTGTTTTTTCGAACACAGAATATTTTGGGCAAAAAAAAAAAATGGAAATCACAAATATTAAAGACATAATTGTCATAGTTTTGGGGATAGGTACAATTATTTCAGGTTTTTTAGTAATCAGTTCAATAAATCCAATGCATTCTGTTATCGCTTTAGTCTTAACATTTGCAAATTCGGCCGGTTTATTGATATTACAAGAAGTTGAATTTTTAGCTATTCTATTTATGATCGTTTACGCAGGAGCTATAGCTATTTTAATACTATTTGTTGTTATGATGCTTAATATAAAATTAGTGGAATTAGTGGATAATACCACTCGTTATGTACCCATAGGGTTCATAATAGGGGTAGTATTATTAACACAATTATGAATAATAGTTGAAAAAGAAATACCTAATAATTGAGCAGGAATTAACCAAATAGATTTTGTGCATGCTCTATCAAAAAAAACGAATATAGAAAGTCTTGGAGAAGTATTATATACGGAATATTATATATATTTTATAATATCAAGTTTAGTATTATTAGTTGCAATGGTAGGTGCAATAATATTGACATTAAGTCATGAAGAAGAAGTAAAACGACAGGATATTTTCAGTCAAATACAATCAGATTACACATCAATTGTATCTCGTACATCTTCTAATTAACCGCCCCAGGCGACATGTTGTAACAACATGTCTTGGGGCTGACAGACAAAGACATAAGACATATCCCAAGGGCTAACAAAAAAAAAAACAAAAACTTGTTTTTTGTTTTTGCATTTTGTTGTTTTGTTTTGTTTTGACAAAAACAACAACAAAATATTCTTTGTTCTTTGTTCCAAAGAACAAAGAACAACAGAATGCAGACAATGACAAGTCATTGTCTTTGTCTGTTATTCTTATGTCTTTAACTGTTAACAAAAAAAAAAACAAAAACAAGTTTTTGTTTTTGCATTTTGTTGTTTTGTTTTGTTTTGACAAAAACAACAACAAAATATTCTTTGTTCTTTGGAACAAAGAACAACAGAATGCAGACAATGTCAAGTCATAGCCCAAGGGATATGTCTTATGTCTTTGTCTGTTAGCCAAATAAAATGTATTTAGAAAAAATAATAGAAAACTGGTATTGATTAATGCCAGAAATATATTTAATAATAATGGTTGTAAGCTTATTAGCTTATGGTGTAATTTATGGAGCAAGTACGGAAGGTCGTTACTCTCAATTAAAAAAAATTACATGATTATCCATAATTACCTTAATATTAACTTCATTTATTGTGATGTATTTATATTCACAATTAGATGGAAGAATAGAAATAGCAGGTATAATAGGTATAGATAAATTCAATTTGTTTGTAAAAGAAATCGTATTATTTAGTGGTGCGGCAGTTCTTTTACTATCTCTTGATTCATATACACAAGAAAATATCAAAGAATTTGAATATACACAATTAGTTTTATTAAGTATTTTAGGTATGTTAATATTAGTATCCTCACAAGATTTAATAATTTTATATCTAGCAATAGAATTAATAAGTTTATCTTTATATACACTAGCTGCAATAAAAAGAGATAAAGAATTAAGTACAGAAGCAGGTTTAAAATATTTTATAATGGGAGCATTAAGCTCAGGATTATTATTAATAGGTTGTACCATACTATATATAGAAACAGGTGATACAAATTTTATAGCCATCTCCAATTATGTTATATACTCAGTAAATCCAGGTATAGAATTAGGTGCTTTAATGGTAATTATTGCAATGTTATTTAAATTAGCTGCAGCTCCTTTCCATATGTGAGTACCAGATGTTTATGAAGGATCTCCTACAATTGTAACAGGTTATTTTGCAATTGTACCCAAAATTGCTTTATTAACAATTTTAATTAATTTATTATTTGGCCCTTTTTTAGGTATTTGAAATAATATGTTACAAGCAGTTATATTGGGTAGTGCTATATTAAGTATTATTATTGCAAGTATTGGTGGTATTAATCAAGCCATGTTTAAAAGATTAATAGGTTATAGTGCGATAGGTCATATGGGTTTCATGTTATTAGGTATAGGTGTTGCCACTTTTGCTAGTATACAAGCTACTTTAATTTATGCTGTTTTGTATATCTTAATGTCTATAAATTCTTTTGCTTGTGTCTTATGTATTTGAAGAGGTGGTGAAAATCATATTTCTCGATTATGTACTATCTCTCGTACGTCTCCTATTTTAGCTATAACTTTTGTTATTTGTTTATTTTCTATTGCAGGTATCCCTCCTTTAGCTGGATTTTTAAGCAAATATTTGGTTTTATTAACAGCTGTTGAAGGTAAATTTACTATCCTAGCTATTATTGCTGTTTTATTTACTTGTATCTCTTGTTTTTATTACTTACGATTAATTCATTATATTTATTTCCAAGATAAATCTCTGTATCTTGTAAGAGCTTTAAATGAAAATGTTGAAAAAAAAAATAGATCTGTTAGAGAAATATCTATTGAAAGATCTCTTCTTTTAGGTTCTACTTTATATGTAATATTAACTTTATTAATTTATCCACAACCCTTGTTAATGTTAAGTTTTGATTGTTTAATTAACTCTTTATATTAACAGACAAAGACAATGACTTGTCATTGTCTGCATTCTGTTGTTCTTTGTTCCAAAGAACAAAGAATATTTTGTTGTTGTTTTTGTCAAAACAAAACAAAACAACAAAATGCAAAAACAAAAAACATGTTTTTGTTTTTTTTTTTGTTAACCGCCCCTGGCGATAAGTTGGTATAACTTATCGCTAAAGCGATTATCCCAAGCTTATCTTGGGGCTAAAAGACAAGGACTTAAGTCCTTGTCTGCATTCTGTTGTTTTGTCAAAACAAAACAAAACAACAAAAGCAAAACAACTTGGGTCTACAGACAATAACAAGTCATTTATCTGTTATTCCAAGCTGTTTTGAGTTTTATTATTTATATATAAATAACAATTAAAGGGCCAAAACAAAAACTTCTTTTTGTTAAGGCCTAAGTTGTAGGAAAGATGGCAGAGTCTGGTCGAATGCGTTAGTTTTGAAAACTAAATTTGCTTTTTAGCAAACGGGAGTTCGAATCTCCCTCTTTCTATTTTGTAGTTGTTTTTGCTTTTTGTTGTTTTTTGTTGTTGTTTTTTGTTGTTTTTTATTGTTGTTTACAAAACAACAACAAAAAACAACAAAAAGCAAAACAACAACAATAACAAAACAAAACAACAAAATGCAAAAACAAAAAACATGTTTTTGTTTTTTTTTTTGTTAACCGCCCCTGGCGATATGTTGGCATAACATATCGCTAAGCGGTTATCCCAAGCATATCTTGGGACTATTTTGTTGTTTTGTTTTGTTTTGACAAAAACAACAACAAAATATTCTTTGTTCTTTGGAACAAAGTATATTTCTCAATTTAACATGTTAGAATACACAAATGTCTTGATTTTTTTAGTAATAGCTTTAATTTTATCGCTAGTTATTATAGGTGCTTCCTATCTATTTACAGTAAAAGCTGCTGACCAAGAAAAAATTTCAGTTTATGAATGTGGTTTTGATCCTTTTGGAGATAGTCGTAAAGTTTTTGAAGTTAGATTTTTTTTAGTTGGAATCTTATTTATTATTTTTGATTTAGAAATATCTTTTTTATTTCCATGATCAGTTGTTTTAAGTGATATTCATTTATTTGGTTATTGAACTATGATAGCTTTTTTACTTATTTTAACCGTAGGTCTTATTTATGAATGAATGAAAGGTGGTTTAGAATGAGAATAACAGACAAAGACATAAGAATAACAGATAAAGACAATGACTTGTCATTGTCTGCATTCTGTTGTTCTTTGTTCTTTGGAACAAAGAATATTTTGTTGTTGTTTTTGTCAAAACAAAACAAAACAACAAAATGCAAAAACAAAAAACAAGTTTTTGTTTTTTTTTTTGTTAACAGACAATGACATAAGAATATTTTGTTGTTGTTTTTGT
>Ga0335398_10002036_pt1 | contig 32798 bp, 16 predicted proteins | sample BON03_FD_205742 | JGI IMG/M metagenome (GOLD analysis project Ga0335398, IMG submission 205742) | Freshwater microbial communities from Lake Bonney liftoff mats and glacier meltwater in Antarctica - BON-03 (spades assembly) (version 2) | ecosystem: Environmental > Aquatic > Freshwater > Ice >... | reverse complement strand
GGGGGTGCTGCGCTTCAACGCGATGGCGGCGTGGTGGGAGTGCGAGTTCGCCGACGGCTCGAGGGTGGGCGGCGAGCATCAGCCCGCGCTGCACTGGCTGCCGGGGGGGGAGGTGCGCGTGGCCGCGTCGTCGCCGTCGTCGTCGCCGTCGTCGTCGTCGTCTCGCCCTCAACAGCAAGGCCGCCGGCGGACGAAGAACTCTTAAAAGCGGTCGAGCTCCCCCGCCCTCTCAATCCTACACTCCCTGTCAAACTCTATCATCATACGCCAAGCAGCATCCGCACCTTAGTAACCACACGGACAGATTGGCGCAACCCGACTGTGACCCCGGGTGCCGCGGCCACAACTTTTTCCACGCTCTCTCCCCAAAAATCAATCCGTGAACAACAGCGACACAAACGCCCCCTCCTTTCCCCGTCCGTTCCTCGCGCACTCATCTATCACGGACGAACGCGATCGGCGCGCCCGCGCACGCACCGGGGCATTGCCGCCGCGAGAGGGTACTCTTTCCGCGCCGCGCCGCCGGCAAAAAGGACCGAGGCGGCGACGGCGCCGACGATGATTGGCGGCAGAGGGGGCGGCGGCGGCCCAGCGCGCTCGGCGGCAGGGGCCACCACAGCAGCAGCAGGGGCGGCGCAGCGCCTGGGCCCCCCGTCCCTGACGCTGCTCTCGACGCTCTCGACGCTCCACCGGCGGCCCCTCGCGCGGCGCCGCTTGCCGCCCCTGCGGCCAGCGGCGGCGGCGGGGTCGGCCGGCGCCCTGCAGTTTCCGGCGGGAAACAACGGCAACGGCAACGGCAACGGCAACGGCAACGGCAACGGTCACAGCAACGGCAACGGCAACGGCAAAGGCGGCAAGGCCCTCCCCTTTCTGGACACGGTGTGGCGCACCGTCCCCGCCGGCGGAGCGGGCGCCGCAGAGCACCACCACCAGCACCACCAGCACCACAACCAGCAGCAGGCGACGGCAACGGCAACGGCAGCGCCCGCCGTCGCCCCCCGCCCGCCGCCGCCGCCGCCCGCCCCGCGTGTGCTGCCCCTGCCCCCGCCGCCCCGCGACGCCTCGTTCGGCGCCGTGATGCCCTACCTCGCCTCCCTCGCCCTCTCCGAGCGCCACATGTGGTGGCGCCTCGCCGTCGCCTCCGCGTGCATGGTCGTCTCAAAGGCCGCGGGCCTATCCGGCCCTTTGTTCTTAAAGCGCGCAGTCGACGCCCTCACGGTCGACCCCTCGGCCGCCGCCGCCGCCGCCGCCTCGGCCGCGTCTTCCGTCGCCGCGTCTTCTCTTGCCGCCGCTTCTGCCGCCTCGCCCCCCGGTCTCCTCACCCCGGCCGTGGCCGCCGTTCTCTGCTTCGGCGGGTGCAGCATGCTCCAGCACCTGGCCAAGGAGCTGCAGCACCCCGTGTTCACGCCGGTATCCCAGGCGGTGACGCGGCGGGTGGCGCACGAGTGCTTCGCGCACGTGCTGTCGCTGGACATCAAGTACCACCTGGAGCGGCGGACGGGCAGGCTGTCGCGCGTCCTGGAGCGGGGTGCGTCGTTGTCTTCGTCTGAGGGGGGGTTGGTTGGGTGGATCGGGTGGTGGTGTTTTTTTGCTTTTTCGTTTTCTCGCGCAGGGGACCGACCGCCCCTCCGCCGCGCGCACTTGCGCGCAACGCTCACAAAACAACGACAACAACAACTACAAACAACACCAACCACACCTCACCATGCAGGCACCCGCTCCGTGCAGGTGCTCTACCGCGCCGTGCTTTTCACCTTTGCGCCGACCGCCGTGGAGCTCGTGCTGGTGGTCGCCTTGCTGGCCGGCGCCTTTAGCCCCTTGGTCGCCGGCCTCGTCGGCCTCACCTTTCTGGCCTACGTGGCCTGGACCCTCGCGCTCACGCACCTGTCGGTCGAGGTTCGCAAGCGCGTCAACAACCTGGACAACCTGGCCACGGCTAAGGCGGTCGACGCGCTCCTGAACGCCGAGACGGTCGCGCTGTTTGACAACGCCGCGCTCGAGGTGGCGCAGTACGACGCGCACCTGGTGGGTTACCAGCGCGCGGCGGTGCAGACGGAGCGGCTGTCGGCGCTGCTCAACGCGGGGCAGTCGGCGGTGCTGGCCATTGGGCTGACGAGCGTGCTGCTGGCGGCCGTGATGTCTTCGGGCGGCGGGGTCGGCGGCGGGGTCGTCGGCGGCGCGGCGGCGGCATCGGCGGCGGCGGGAGCTGCGGCGGCAGAGACCGTCGGCGGCGGCGGCGGCGGCCTGGCCTCGGCCTTCCACTCGTTCATGGCGTGGGCCGTCGCCACGCCCGCGGGCGCCACGCGCTTCGGCGTCGGCGCCGCGGGCGGCGGCGGCGTGACGGGCGGCGACCTGGTGCTGCTCCAAGGGCTGCTGCTGCAGCTGTGGGCCCCTCTTCAGTTCCTCGGGTGGTTCTTCCGCGAGCTGCGCGCGTCGCTGGTCGACCTCGAGGAGTTCTTCGACGTGCTGCGCACGCCGAGCTCGCTGCCGGACGGCACGCGCGACCTGCCGCCGCCCCCGCCCGCGAGGGCGGCTGTCGCGGCCGTGGCGGCGGCGACGGCGACGGCGGCGGCGGCGGCGGCAGCCCACGGCGCCGCGGCCGCCCACGAGCAGCCGCCGCTTGTCTCGCTCCCGCCCCCCTCCGCGCCCCTCGCCCAGGAGTTCTGGGGCCTGTCGGTAGAGCTCGACAACGTGCGGTTCGGCTACCACCCGGGGCGCGACGTCCTGAAAGGCGTGTCGCTCCGTGTGGCCGCCGGCGAGTCGGTCGCCATCGTCGGCCCCAGCGGCAGCGGCAAGTCGAGCATCCTGCGCCTGGTGACCCGCCTCTACGACTGCGCCTCGGGGGCCGTGCGCGTCGGCGGGTTGGACGTGCGCGACCTGCGGCGCGCCTCCCTGCGCGGGGCGACGGCCGTCGTGCCGCAAGAGACGGTCTTGTTGAACGACACCTTGATCCAAAACGTGAGGTACGGCCGGCCCGACGCGCCCGACGCCGACGTGCTGGCCGCCGTGCGCGCCGCGCGCCTGGACGCGGCGGTGGCGCGCATGCCCGAGGGGGCCGAGACGGGCGTCGGGGAGCGCGGCCTCAAGCTGAGCGGCGGGGAGAAGCAGCGCGTGGCGATCGCGCGCGCGTTCTTGAAGGCGCCGCGCCTGCTGATCTGCGACGAGGCGAGCAGCGCGCTCGACTCGGCGACCGAGGTGAGATTAGGAGAGGGAGAGATATAAGAGAGATATGGAGAGAGAGAGACGGGAACAGAGGGAGAGAGAGACAGCGGGAGAGGAAGAGGGAGAGAGGACGAGACGGGGCGCGGGCCCCGTCTCTCTCTCGTCCGCCTGCTTCGCCCCCCGTTCCTTTTGCGAACGACGGCGCCGGGAACGCAGAAGCCCCGTCACCCCGCGTCGCCCCCCGCGCGCCCTCGAGACAAAAGCACGACTCACCCGCCCCCCCCAAAAAAAACCTTTCTCCCCTCCAACACAACAACACAACCAAACAGGCCGCCATCATGGCCGAGCTGGCCGAGCTCGCCCAGGGGCGTACGTGTCTGTACGTGGCCCACCGCCTGTCGACGGTCCGGGGGTGCGACCGCATCGTGGTGCTGTCGGACGGCCTCGTGGCGGAGGAGGGCAGCCACGAGCAATTGTTGCAAAAGAGGGGACTGTACGCGCAGATGTGGGCGCGGCAGAGCGAGGGCGGCGCCGACGGCGGGGGGGAGGGGGGAATGCGCTCGGCGGACGGGAGGACGCGGGACGAGGAGGCCGAGGGCCTCGAGGCGGGCGGGGGCAGCGAGGCGGTGGCGGCAGTGGCGGCGGCGGTTGCGGCCGCGTCCGAGGGCCAAGCGGCCGTCGCGGCGCTGCCCGCCCTGCTGCACGCGGGCAGGGATTGATTCTCACTCTTCTTGTGTCTCGTTGGTGTTGTTTTATTCATTTTTGTGTTTTTGGGTCTTTCTCCCACATGTCGGCGCACGCGAGGCGGGTCTCTTCTTCGATACTTGCCGGCGACGGCGTGCGCGCGCCGAGCAAACGCCACGAATGCCGCGGAATACACGTCCTTCTTCCGCTGGCGACGCCCGACAAAGAGTCCGCCTCACTCTCCCTCACAATGGCAGCTCACTGATAGCTCATTCGCAGCGCAATCGTACGCGCGCCCCTTCCGTCACCCCGGCAGTCAAAGCACAACGTAGGTGGCGTTTTGCGCGTCGACCGAAGATCGATCGGAGGGAGAGAGACAGAGAGAGGGCGCCTCGCAGGAGACTCTTTCTCCCACGCTCTTTCTCCCACTCCTACAGACCCGCGCCCTCTCGCCAGGAGGAGATTCGAGCGGCGCCCGACCGCGGCGCCCGGCGAGCTCGCTGCAGAGAGCGCGCGCCTGAAGGCGCTCGCGGCCTGAAGGCGCACGAAGAAGCATGGACCCGTCGCCGACGCCGACGACGCCGACGACGCCGCCCCCTCCACCGCCGCTCGCTCACACTCGCACGCCGCCGCCGCCCTCACTCCGCAAAAAAAAAACAATCACAGCCCACCGGCGCAAGAGACCAGAGACAAATCAGAGAGAGCGAGAGACAGAGAGAGATGGCCGCCCTCTCTGCCGCCTCGTCCGCCGCCGCCGCCGTCGCCGCCTCCGCGCCCCGCCCCCACCAGCCGCAGCAGCCGCCGCTCCTCCGCCGGTCGCTGACAAGGGCGGCGGCAGGGCGCCCGCGCCGGCCCCGCCTCGTCGCCCCCGCCGCCGCCGCCTCGTCCTCTGCCCCGTCCCCCGCGACCGACGACGAGCCCTCCTCGCGACGAAGCGCCTCCGCGGCCGACGCCGCCAAGCCCCCGCCGCCCCCCAGGCAGGCCGGGCGCGTGCGCAGCGTCACGGCCAGGGAGGCGTGCGAGATGGCGGGCCTAGGGCCCTCCGCCTCGGGCGGCGGCAGCGGAAGAGCAAGCGGCGGCGGCAGCGGCAGCAGCGACGCCGACGGCGACAGTCGCGGCGGCAGCGACTCCGGCGCTTCGGCATGGGCGGCACCCGGAGGAGCAGCAGCAGCAGCAGCTCCGCCGCCCCAGACCAGCACCAGCGGGGCGGAGCGCTGGACCCTGCTGGACGTGCGCCCGCCGCACGAGCGGCTCAAGGTGCCGATCGAGGGGGCGGCGCCGGCGCCTTTTTTCGTCGCCGACCCGGACGGCGGCAGCCTGGCAGGGCTGCTGCGCGCGGCGGCGTCGTTCGGCATGGGCGGCTGGTGGCTCGGCGCCGCGCCGCTTGTGCCCAACCCGGCGTTCCTGGACGAGGCCGCCGCCGCGCTGCCGGGCGACCGGCAGTCCGCGCGCGTGGTCGTGGCCTGCCAAAAAGGCCTCAGGTCGCTGGCGGCCTGCGAGGCCTTGATCCGCGCGGGCTACCCGCACGTGGCCTGGGTGAGCGGCGGCCTGGACTCTGCCTTTCCCGGCGACCTGCCCACGCCCGGTGGCAAGGACGTGCGGTACGCAGGGATTGGCGGGGCGAGCGAGGCGCTCGGGTGGACCGAGGTGCAGCGCGAGGCGCGGCGGGCGCGCCGCGGCGGCGCGCCGAGCGACCTGGGCGGCGTGTTCGCGCTGGCCGGCGCGGTGCTGGCGGCCGACCTGCTGCTGTTCGCGTACGAGCACTGGGCGTCGACGCACCCGGGGTGGCCAATGCCGTTCCGGCAGTGATTGAGCAGAAGAGTGGGACGAGATCGTTCCGGTCTTGGCAGCATTTTGGCGTTTGCTTTTGTTTTTCTGTTGCCGTTTTGTCTCTCGAAAGGCGGGCGGGGGGGGGGGGGCGCCGCGAAAGGAAAACTGGCGCGCGCTGCCCTTCTTCCCCCCCCTTTCCTTTGCCTCTTTAACCGTCTCTCTGTCGCGCGCGCGCTCTGCCCAACTCGCTCCTGCTTCCCTTCTTTAAATCTCAAATCCCCTGGATGTGTGTGCGCGCGCGCGGGCGTGCCCGTCGTCCTTTTCGATTCCGAGGACGACGACGACCGCCGCCGCCGCCCGCTGTCTCCTTTTTTTTTTTGGACCGCTGCTGCCCCTTTTCCTCTCCCTTCCCCCCCCGCGCCCGCTTCAATTTTTGTGTTTCGTTGGCCCGTAGCAAAGACGTAGTAAAACTGCATCCGCACATGATTACATACTACGTCAGCTGTTCATCCGCTCGTCGTGTCGTCGCTCCCCTCCTCGGACGACGAAGCGGAAGGCAGCGCGGCCGGCGCAGCCGCGGCCGCCGCCGCCGCCGGACGGGCCGCTGCGGCTGCCGCGGCGGCGGCGGGGGCGGCGGCACCGGCGCCGGTAGCGGCGGCCTCGGGCTCCGATCGCCTCTGCTGCTGCCGCTGCTGCTGCGCCTCGGCCGCCGCCGCCGCCTTGCGCCCGAGCCGCCGCGCCAGGCGCGCCGCCGCCGCCTCTGCATCAGCGCGCTCCCGAAGCACCGTCCGCCCGACCTCGTCGGCCGACACGCGCGGGCGCAGCACGGGAGGCAGGCCCGGGCCGCGCTCGGCGGCGCTCCAGGGCCTGGGGTCGGCGGCGGTGAGCGCTGCCGCTGCCGCTGCTGCTGCTGTTGCGGGGCCGGCGCCGGCGGCCGCCGCCGCCACCGCGTCGCCCCGCAGGATCCGCCGCCGCCGCCGCTCGCGCGCCGCGTCCGCCGCGGCCTGCTGCGACAGCTGCCAGCAGCGGCGGTCGTAGAGCATGGCGGCGACGGCGGCGGCGCCAAAGGCCGCGAGCGTCAGGAAGCTGCGGAGCGACGAGGGGCCGCCGCCGCTGCCGCGGGTGCGAGGCGTGGCCGGCGGCGGCGGCGGCGCGGCGGCGGCGCCGGCGGGCGACGGCGACCGGGATGGCGACGGCGGCTGGGCCTCTCCGTCCTGCCGCTGGTGCTCCTCCTGGTCTCGATCGTAATGATGCTGCCGTTGGTCCTCCTCCCCATCGTGATCCAGGAGCGCCGCCGTCGCAGCCGACCCCTCGTCGCTCATCGGCCACAGCCCCTCCTCTCCCTCCTCCTTGTTCTCTGGGCACGCAGAGATGGGGACGACTCGCAGATGCAGGGACGGAACGATGTCGATTGTTTCCGGTCTAGTGCGTTTCTAATGAAGGGGTGTCCGGAGGACTGCGCGCGTGGCTAAAGTCCAAGGGAGGACGAGCTGCCGACTTCCGAGCGAGAGAGACGGCGACGCGCACGGGCGCCCGCGCCAGACCTCCAAAAAACCAAAACCTTACGGGACCACGGCCGCCGAAAAAAAATCTCACATCGTCGCGCGGATAAAGTTGGCCGCGTCGGACAGGCCCGCCTCCGCGTAGGCGTCCGCCAGCTGCCCGCGGATGCCGTCGTACGGCCCCTCGACCGCGCCCGCCGCCACCAGCACCGCGCCCGCGCCCGCGCCCCCGCCCTCCGCGCCGCCCCCGGCCCCGTCCCCATCCTCCGCGCCGCCGCCGCCGCTCTGCGCCGCCGCCGCCGGCGCCGCCGCGCCCGCCGCCACCAGGTCCAGCAGGTCCCCCGCCCGCTCGAGCGCCTGCTGCTGCTCCGTCCGGGGCTCCCGGTGCCCGAACCCCGTCTTCTGGGCCGCGCTCTGCGCCGCCGCCGCCTCGGACAGCAGCCACTTGACGCGCCGGGGATCGTCGGGCAGGCCCGCGCGGCGGCGCGTCGCCTCGTAGCTGCGGAGGGTCCACCACGGCTCGCCGAGGGCAAAGCGGGCGGTGTCGCGCGCCTCCTCGCGCCGCGCGTCGCCGAGGCGGGCGTACAGGGAGGCGGCGAACTCGTAGGGCCGGGCCCAGCCCTGGAAGTGGCCGGCGCGCATGTACCACTCGGCGGCGACGAGGGCAGAGGTGGCGTCGGCCTGGGAGGGCAAAGGAGGAGGGGCGACGGCGGGCAAAGCGCCGCCGCCGCCGCCGCCCATGCCGCCGCCGCCCACGCCGCCCGCCGCCGCCGCCGCCATCCTCTCGGCCCCCCTGTTCAGGTGCCCCTCGGCCAGCGACTCGCACACGTCCGGCAGCATGGCCCCCGACTGCCGCGCCAGGAAGACCGCCAGCCGCCGGCGCGGCGGCAGCCGCGCCACCAGCGCCGCCGCCGACGCGCCGCCGCCGCCGCCGCCGGCGAGCGCCTCCTCGGCCGCGCCGCGCGCATACAAGCCCTCGGCGTCCGCGGCGCTGACCGCCTCGGCCAGCGGCCGCGACGAACAAGGGGCGCCGTCCACGTCCAGCCCCAAGCCCGCGGCCGCCAGGACGTCCTCCTCCGCCAGCAGGCGCAGCAGCAGCTCGTCGACCGAGCGCGCCAGCAGGCGCACGCCCCTGGCGCCTCGGCTCATCGCGACGACAGGGAGCGGCATCTTTTGCCTTCCGCGCGGATCGGGCCAGCGCAGCAGTCCGACGACGAGCTCGGCGCCGGGGACGCGGGACGCGTCGGCCTCGCCGGGGGGCGCGGCCGAGGGGGCCGAGGCGCCGCGCGAGGCGGCGCGCGAGTCGGCCGGAGCGAGGGCCAGCGGCAGCACCAAGGGGTGCAGGCCGCGGCGGTCCGAGGGGGCGGCGACGGCGTGGCCCTGGGCCTCGAGGGCGCGCAGCAGGGCGGGCAGGCGTTTTGGACAGGGCGAGACGACGGCGACCTCGGACAGGTAGGCGGCGTGCTCGGCGATGCGCATGGCGCGGGCGCTGCTGCTGCTGCTGCTGCTGCTGCCGCCGCGGGCGCCGCGCTTTCCCGCGCTCGGCGCCGGGGCGGGGGACGCAGGGCCGGCGGCGGCGGCGGACGCGGCGGCGGCGCGCCGGCCCAGCGCGGCGGCGGCGGCGGCGGCCGGGCGCGCGGCGCTGGCGGCCGCCGCCACGGGCGCGCGCATGATCATCTCCCGCGTCTCCCTGACTCGCTGATCGCTGGGGCGATCGAGGGTGCGTTCTCTCAATGTATTGCGCTGAGGGGAGGGGAGGGGAGAGGAGGAGAGAGTTGTGTGGAAGAGGGGAGGGGAGGGCTGCTGCCGCTTCTTCTTCTGCGAGGGGGAGATCCACGGGAGAAAAGGGCTGGTCGAGGTGCAATCCGGAGAGAGTGCTTGAGTATTAGCGTGAGAGCGGATGGTTACAAGGGGGCTCAGATTCTTGATATGGGACAGGAGGGGAGAGAGGAGGAGGAACATTTCCCAAACCCAATTTCCGATCGATCAACTTCTACCCACGCATGAATGGCATATAACAAAGTCCAGATTGTCACTACTAAGACTCTCGTGGGTACTAACGCTCTCGTGTTTACCAGTTGGACCCCCCAACATCGATCAGAGCTGCGGTTCAAAAAACCTCTCGCCCACCTCAAAAGGAAATGAACTGCGCCCGCCGGTAGCCTTCTGTCCCGTACTCTCGGATGCGGCGCGCGGGCGCCGTGACCAGCAGCAGCCGGGGCAGCGCGGCGAGCGTGCTCAGGAGGATGACGGCCGCCGTCCCGTCGGCGCCGCGGTCGCCGGTCCGCGCGCCGACGCCGACGCCGACGACGAGCGCCGCCGCCGTAACCGCGGCCTCGTCGTCGTCGTCGGGCGCCGCCGACCCGCCGCCGCGCCCCCAGCCGCCGACCATCCTGCTGCTCGACGTCATGGACACCCTCGTGTCCGACCCCTTCTACGAGGCCATGCCCCGCCACTTCGGCCTCCCCTTCAAGGAGCTGCTCGCCGCCAAGCACCCGACCGCCTGGCTCGAATTCGAAAAGGGAGACATCTCCGAGGAGGCCATGCTTTCGAAATTTTTCAAGGACGGCCGGCCCGTGGACGGGCCCGCCCTGACCGGGATGATGGGGGCGCACTACCGTCTGCTGGACGGGGTGGAACCGCTGCTCGACAGGCTGAAGCAAGCGCGCGTGGAGATGCACGCGTGCAGCAACTACCCCGTCTGGTGGCGCAACGTCGAGAAGAGCGTGGCGCTGTCGCGGTGGCTGGCGTGGACGTTCGTGAGCTGCGAGGGGCCGATGATGGTGAGGGGCGCGAGAGGGAGGGAGGCGCGAGAGGGAGAGGCGCGAGAGGCGCGAGAGGCGCGAGAGGGAGAGAGAGAGAGGTCGCGCGGTTTTTGCTCGGGGCAGTTTGGTTTGTCGTGCCTGGCGCCGGCTTTCGGCCGAAACAAGGCCTGCCGGGGCAGGCTTTCGAATTTTCGGATTTGAATTCGGATCGGACCGAGAGCGGGGGGAGCGCGCGTTGCGTTGCGCCCGCCGCTCGAGATTTGCGTCGTGTTTGATTTTGCCACGCGCGCCCCCGCCAAGTCCACCACGCCCACGTCGCCTTCACTCTCAACCACCCAACCCTCGAACAACACCCGGCAAACAAACACCCGCGAAACAAAACAAACAACAACACCAACAAAAAATCACAGGGCCACCGCAAGCCGTCGCCCGAGGCCTATGCGACCGTGTGCCGGCACCTGGCCGTGGCGCCGGACCGCTGCATCTTCGTCGACGACCGCGCGGCCAACGTGGAGGCGGCGGCGGCGTTCGGCATGCGCGCGGTGCGGTTTGAGGGGTGCGCGGCCAAGCTGGAGCGGGAGCTGAGGGAGCAGGGGCTCGAGTTTTGAGGGGACCCGGAGAAAGAACTTTTCGGTGTTTGCCGCGCTTCGTCCGACGTCGCGCCCCTCGCTTTTTATCGAGAAACTTCCTCCACTCCTCCTTGCTTCATTCCCTCCACTTAGCCTCGAATCCCAAGCTGTCCTCAACCTCGAGAGACGCATATCGAACTCAATCACCTCATCCTCAGCGCGTCGGGGATCAAATCTGCCGCGATCCAAAACCAAAAACCTCCCTCACGACAAAAGAATGCAGGCGATCCGGCCGCGGGTGGGCGCGATCCAGCCGCGGCATGCCGAGAGGAGCACGCCGAGCGCGCGCCCGGCATTGGCGGGACCCTCGTCGCGCGCATCAACGGCGTCTTGGGGAGCAGCAGCAGCATCAAGGAGGGGCGACGACTCCTCCGCCACCTCGGAGACGCGCGTCGCCTCCAATGGCCGGCGAGAGGAGCAGCAGCGGGAGCAGCAGCCCACGCCTGAGATTGGCGACGACCATCGCCGCCAGCCCAGCAGCAGCCGCCGGCAGGCCCTCTTGACCACGGCCGCCGCCGCCGCCGCCGCCGTCGTCGCTCCCCGTCCGGCGCGCGCGCTCGAGACCGAGACCGCGACGGCAGCCACCGCCGACGCCGCCGCCGACGCCCCCACGACTTTGCCGCCGGCCGCCGCAGCCGCCAGCGCCGCCCCCCCGGTCGAGCTCGAGCCCTTCCTCGACAACGACTGGTCCATCAGCTACCCGCGCGGCTACACCTACCGCGAGGACCTCTCGGCGCCGCCGCCGCGCGACCCCAAGCGCTCCGGCGGGCCCGCGGCGCCGCGCTCGCCGCTGCGCGCGCGCTTCGACGCGCCCCCGCTCCCTGGCGGCACCGCCCCCGCCGCCCTCCTGAGCGTCATCGTGCGCCAGGCCCAGACCCTCCGCCCGACCCTGGTGCAGGTCGGCGACATCAGCGCGTTCGGCACGCCGGAGGAGGCCGCCTCGCTCCTGCTGCCGCGTGGCTCCCGGCTCGTGGCGGCGTCGTCGGCGACCGAGGCGCTGGCCTCCCGCGAGACGCCGCTGGGCGCCGTGCCCATCCCGCCCGTGAGCTACTACTACTACGAGTTCGTGGCGCGGGGCGGGGACGAGCGCGCGGTGCTCGCGGCCGCCGCGTCGCGGGGCAAGGTGTACGTGGCGGGCGGGTCGGCGGCGGTCGGCAGCGGCGGCGGCGGCGGCGGCGGCGGCGGCGGGGGCGGCGGCGGCAGCACTGGGGCGGGCGGCAGCGGGTGGGCGGCGCAGGGACCCGCGCTGCTGGCGGCGGTGCGGACGTTCCGGTTGCGCAACCAGGTGGCCCTGGCCCTGGCAGACCAGCAGAAGAAGAAGGCCTAGCTTGTTGTGTTTTAATGCGGGAAAAACAATCTCGGTTTCTTGAAGACGACGAGGGCGCATGAGCGACGCCCGCGGCGTTTGGCCGGACGACGACAACGGCGACGAGTGTGTGGCGGCGACGCCGCGCTCAAGTGTTCGCTTCCCGCGCCTCCCCGTGCACGCGACACATCCTGCCAAAACGCGTGTACACTACAGACCTCGGACCATCGCATCTCCGACCCTTGCTTGCATCGGACCAACGCAACCTCAGCATCTGGCCAGCGCACGGGAAGCACAGAAAGCGTCTCTCGGCCCAAACGAAAAGCTTTTCTCGCGTCTGCTCCCCTTTTGTCCTGCCACAGCGCGCGCGCCGTGATGATCGTGGCACGGGCGCGGGTCGGCGCGGCGGCGGGCCCGGCATCCCGAGCGCCCCAGCGATCGACGCCGCGGAGGACCGCTGTCGTCGCCGTCGCCGGCGCCGGCCGCCCGCTCCGGTCGTCGGCAGCGGCGGCGAGGCGGGCGCGGCGGTCGCCGCCCCCCGCCCGCGCGACCGACGACGGGGACGGCAGCGGCAACGGCGACGACCCCAAAGCGCAATCGCCGCCATCGCCGCCGCCACCCTCGCCGCCGCCCGACCCCAAAGACGGCGTCAAGACGGAGGCCGGCGGCAACAAGCCGCCCGCGCCGCTCCTCGACCGCAAGCCCGACCGCCCGCCCGCCTCCGGGGGCCCGCAGCAGCAGCTCCGCGACGCCGCGCTCGGCCTCCGCCGCCTGCGCGCGCTCCGCACCCTCTCCTACTGCCTCGAGTACGGCGCCATACCCGGCACGGTCGCCGCCCTGGCCGCCTGGGCCCTCGGCCTCGACGCCCTGGGAGGCTGGCGATGGGACGCGCCCAACGCCCTGGTCGGGCTGCTCTGCTTTGCGCCCGTGGCGCTGCTGGACGCCGCGCTCATGCTTCCCGACTGGTCTGCGGCGGAGGACGGGCTCGAGACGCCTCTCGGCCGAGGGGGCGGTGTCGGGCGAGTGGCGGCGCACGACCTGGGCGCGGCGCTCAAGGCGCGGTCGCGCGCGGTGGAGGCGCGCGCGGGCGCCAAGGAGGCGCGGCGGCGCGCGCTGACGGGCGGCGGGGGGCCTTGGCCGGCGGCGCGGGCGGCGGCGGAAGCCGCGGCGGCGCCGTCGTCGCCGCTGCCGCCGTCCTCGCTGCTCCCGCCGTCGTCGCTGCTGCCGCCGTCGTCGCTGCTGCCGCCGTCATCGCTGCTGCCGCCGGTCTCGGCGACGGCCGCGCTGCTGGACCGCCTCGTGCCGACGACGCCCAAGGCGGCGGCAGCGACGCCCAAGGCGGCGGCGGCGGTGCCGGCGGCGCCGGTCGCGGCAAACGAAGAGGTGCGGGCCGCGCCGCCGACGCCGCCGCCCGCCACCGCCCCCTACTCCTCCGCGCCCCAAGACGGAGGTGAGGCAGAGGGAGACGGACAAGGACAAGACGGAGCAAAGCGGACGGGCACGAGCCTCGCGGACGCATACGCCGCCTCCTTGGCTGCCGCCGCCGCCGCCGCTCAGAAAGCGCGGGACGTGGCGGCGGCGGCGGCGCGGCGACAGCAGCAGCTGGCCGAGGAAGAGGCGGAGGAGGCCGCCGCAGCGGCCAAGGCCCGCGCGGCCGGCGCGGCCGCCGTCGCCGCCGCGGCCGCGGCCGGCGCGGCCTCGGTCGCCCAGCCGCCCTCGTCTGCCGCCGCCGCTTCCTCGCCGGCCCCGAGACCCGGCGGCGGCGGCGGCGGCGGCCCCCTCATCGACCGCGTCGCCCTGCCCGTGCGCCTCGTCTCCGCCCTCGCGTCGCAGCAGGCCTACCACGCCAAGAACAACCCGGGCGCGTCGCTGTCGCCCTTTGAGGAGGGCGCCGTCGTCGCCGCGTCCGTCCTGGGGGAGGAGATGCTCCAGCGCGCCGTCGGCCTGGGTTTACTTGCCGCGTGGCTGCGGGACCGTGCCTACGAGGCCGGGCTGGACGACGAGGTCGCGGCGCCGGGCTGGCTGCTCCGGCCGCTGGAGGCGCTGGTGGCGGCATCGTCCGGGGCCACGGCGGCGGCGGCGGGGGCCGCGGGGGCTGCCGGCGGCGGCGCGGCCGTTGCCGGCGGCGCGGCGGCCTCTGCGGCGGCGGCCTCTGCGGCGGCGGCGGCCTCTGCGCCCTCGGCGGCCTTTGGCGCCGCCGCCGGCATCGCCTCTCTGTCGGACGGGCTGATCGCCCTTCCGGACGCCGCCAAGCTCGCGGCCGTCCTGCTCACGGGCGCGGGCGTCATGGGCCTCGCCGTCTTCCGCCTCGCGCGCGGCGCAGACTTTCCCGCGCGCGCCACAGTGATGATCGGCGGCGGCGCTGGAGGCGGCGCTGGAGGCGGCGCGCCGGAGGACGTCGACGGCGGCGACACGGGCGAGGGCGCCGCCGAGCGCGCGGCCGCCGTCCGCCGCGCCCTGCGCGCCCTGGTCGGGCCCCAGGCCACCGCTCTGCTCGGCACCGAGGCCCTGAGGTCGGCCGGCGGCTCGCTGGCCGCGGGACTCGCCTTCTGCGCCACGGGAAACCTGTGCGCGCCGGCGGCGGGCTCGTTCGCGGCGCAGGCGCTATTCTGCGGGTACCAGCGGCTCGGGGCGGCGCGGATGGCGCGCAGGCGGGCGGCCGAGGGGAAAAAAGCGATGGAGCGGGCGCGGCGGCTGGAGCGGGCGGTGCGGGCGGCGGCGCGGCTGGCGCGCAGCATGGAGCGGGTGGACCGGGCGCTGGCGGTGCGGGAGGCGGGCGGGGGGGGGGGGGGGGGGGAAGAGGCTGTCGCGGCTGCGGTGGCGGCGGCGGCGACTGACGCTGCGTCTTGCTCGCTTTCGCCTGCCGCCGCCGCCGCCGCCGCCGCCGCCGCACCTGCCGCGTCGCCGTCGCCGCCGCCCGTGCGCCGGCGCGCGCGCTCCCTGTCCGAGCTCGAGGCGCGCGCCGAGCGGCTGTACGGCGAGCCTGGCCTGCTGACGGGCGCCGCCGCGCCCGCGGGCCCCCCCTCGACCGCGGCCGCGGCGGCGGGACGGGGGCGCCTGTTGCCCCCCCGGAGGACGGCGGCGGCGGCAAAAACCGACAAGGCGGCAAAAACCGACAAGGCGGCAAAAACCGACAAGGCGGCAAAAACCGACAAGGCGGCAAAAACCGACAAGGCGGCAAAAACCGACAAGGCGGCCGGCGAGACGGACGAGGGCGACGGCGACGCCGACGGCGACCGCCTCCCCACGCCGGCGCAGCTGGCGCACCAGGTCGCCGACGTGCGCGCGCTGCTCGACGACATGCTGCGCTCGGACGACGGCCGGCGCATTGCCCTCGCCTTCCTGCGCCGCACGACGGCCGCCGCCGCCGCCGCCGCCGCCGCCGCCGCCTCCCCCGCCGCCGCCGCCGCCGCCGCCCCTCCCGACCTTGGGGACGGCGACGCGGCCGACTCGCGCGAGGCGGTTGCCGCCGTCGAGGCCATGCTGTCCGACCCGGCGGCCGCCCGCGCCCTGATGGACGAGCTGTACCGGCAGCTGGTGGACGCGGCGGAGCGCCTCGGCGCGGGCGGGGGCGGCGTGTCGGCGGGGCGGGCCAAGGCGATGGCGGCGCTGCGTGCGGCGGCCGAGCGGCGGCGGCGGGAGCAGCAAGGGGGCGGCGGGCCGGGCGGCGGGCCTGGCGACGGCTCCGCGGGGGGCAGCGGCGGCGGCGGCGGCGGCGACAGCAAGACGAGCGCGCGCTGACGGATGCCTGTCATGTGTAACACTTTTCCTGATGCTGCTCTTCTTGCGTTCCATGCCACGTTGCGACCTCTGCCACGACCCGCGTCAGCAGCAACAACAAACAACTGCCGCGGCCGCTCGCCCCCCTGCCGCCGCCTTTTTTAGCGCCCCAAGCGGCGGGCGGTGAGAAGTGTTTTTGTTGTTGCTGCTGACGCGGGTCCTGGAGGTGCTGTACCTGGAGCTACCACGGTGCCCCTCTCCTTGGCCAAACGACCAGAATCGCCGCCCCGCCCGCATATCAACCTAATAACAGCAGCTCGAAGCCCTGCCTGGCGCATCCAATCTCCAAGTGGTGCGCGCGCACGACCGCACGACGCGTCTCGGCCCACGTCACGCGAGGAGGGGCCCCCATCTCGTTCGCTCTCCGTGGCGCGCCTCCTCGACCTGGTGTGACCAGTGCAACTGCTGCTGCGGCTGCTGCTGCGGCGGCTTGCTGCGCGCCGAGACAGCTCTCTCCCCATCTGGACCCAATCCCTCCTTTTTTATTTCTCGCCGCCGCCGCCCGCCGCTCGCGCTTAAAAAAAAAAACGCGCAAAACAACACAACGTGCGCGACACAGACCAAGCCCGAAACGAAGAACGAAAACATCATGGGCCTCTTCCTCGAGCACTTCGTCCCCGCCCTCGGCGTCGCCGTCGCCAACGCCCTGTTCCTCTCGCCCCTGCGGCCCGTCCTGGCCGCCCGCCGCCTGGGAACCCTGGGCGGCGGCCTCAACCCGCTGGTGTTTTCCGCGATGCAGGCAAACTGCCTCGCCTGGCTGGTCTACGCCTTTTTGCGGCGCGACCCCTACATCCTGGCGTCCAACTTCTTCGGGTCGCTCGTGGCGCAGTTCATGCTGCTGACGTGCGTGGGCCTGGCGGGGTCGGCGGGCGGGGGCGGGGGCGGCGGGGGGCAGGGCGGGCCGCCGCCGGCCGGCGGGTCGGCGGCGGCGCACGCGGCGGCGGCGGCCGGCGAGGCGGCCGTCCGCGCGTCGCTCTTCTTCTCCGGCCTGCTCGCGGCCGCGGGCGCCGCCGTCGCCTTCTCCGGCCTCCCCCTCGACCGCGCCGCCGCCGCCTGGGGGTACGTCGCCGTGTCCGTCCTCCTCGTATTCTACGCGTCGCCGCTGTCGGTCCTGGCGCGCGTGCTGCGCGGCCGCAACTCGGCGCCGCTGCAGCTGCCCTTTGCTGCGATGAACGCCCTGAACGGCGCGCTGTGGTCGGCGTACGGCCTCGCCGTGGGCGACGCGTTCGTGTGGGCGCCCAACGCGTTCGGGATGCTGCTCGGGGCGCTGCAGGTGGCGCTGTGCGCGGCCTACCCGCCGACGCCGCTGGCGCCGGGCGCGGGCGGCGGCGGCGGCGGCGGCGGCGGCGGCGGCGGCGGGATGGGCGGCGGGATGGGCATCATCGGCGGCGGCGGCAAGGGCGGCGCGGCGGCGGCGGCGATGCTGTCGGCGGAGGAAGGGGGGGGCGGCATCCTGCTGCCGTCGTCGCGGCCGTCGTCGGCGACGGACGGCAAGGGCGACGGAGGGCGATGATCAGACCGCGCCTTGTCTGTGTGCGTCTGTCTCGCCCCCCGTGGCCGCGCCCCCGTCGCTGCATCCCCCCTCCCTCCCTCTTGCTTGGCGCCGCCCACTCCTTGTTTCGCCTCTCCTCCTCTTTCAGCCGCCTCCTCCCGACCTGTTTCCCCCCCGCCGCTTCCTCCTCGACCCAAGTTATAAGGCACGCGTTACCATCACATGCTCCTCTCCCAAGTAAAATCTGTAGAACACCATCGTCGTGGCTGCAAGAAGAGGAGAGAGAAGGAGGAGAGAGTTTGACCACGCTGATCGATCGATCGGGCGTCCTTGATGGCGCCCGCACACGGCGCGCCAACCCCCCTGCGGCAAACCTCGATGCACTACCCGGGCCACGGGGAATTTGAGGACGCCATCGGAGGCGGCGGGCTCGGCGGGGACGGCGGCGGCGGGTGGACCAGCGCCGCTTCTATTTTTAACGACGACGACGGCGGCGCCGCCTGCGGCGAGCGGCGGCGGCCGTTCCTGCGGCGGGGCGAGGGCACGGCCCAGCGCCTGACGGCGTTCCGCAGGCGGCCCGGGCGCAAGCTGAGCGCGGAGGAGTGCTGCCCGGATCGGTTCAGCAAGGCGCCTTTGCCCCGGGCGGCCCCGTCTGCCGCCGCCGCTTCGTGGCGCGGCGCGGCCGAGGCCGCCGCCGCCGCGGTCGCCGCCTCGCCTGCTCCCGCCTCTGCTTTCGGCCGGCCGTTTGGCGCGGCAGCGGCGGCGGCGGCGACCCCCTCCGCTTCTCTTTCGATCCGGGCCGCCAAGCCTGCTGCTGCTGCGCTGGCGGTGACCGTGAGCTCCGGCTGCCGATTGCGCAGGCCCGCCGTGGTCAGCGCGAGGTCGGCGACGGTGGTGGCGCGGCCGACGCCGCCGACGCTCACGCCCGCGCCCCGCGACGAGGACGACGAGGACGGCGACGAGGCCGCAGGCGGCGGCGGTGGCAACGACGGCGGAGACAACAACGATGACGACGACCACGACGACGACGACGATCGGGAGGCCGAGCGGATCCTGGAGCGCGTGCGCGCGCTCATCGAGCGCGAGAAGGCTGCCGCGCTGTCGTGGTTTGAGCAGGACGACGAAGACGGCGCGGGCGGGCGGCGAGGAGAAGAGGCGGAGGGGGAGGGGGACGGGGACGGCGGCAGCGGCGGCGACGCCTCGCGCTCTGCCACAGGGGCCGGCCAGCGGCAGAAGGAAGACGAACGGAAAGGCCAGGAGCAAGAGGACGACGACGACAAAGACGACGACGAGCGCGACCCTTCGCGGCAGGACCCGCCGCCGCCGTCCCCCCCGTCCCGCCGCTCCCCGCCGCTCGAGGCCCTCGTGCGGCGCGCGGCCGGGGCCACGGCCGCCGCCGCCGCGGGCGCCGCCGCCGCGGGACGGGAGGCGGCGGCGCAGCAGTCGGCGCAGCTGCGCGGCGAGGCCGAGGCCGAGCGGCGGCGTCGCATCCTCGCGGCCGCCGCGGCCGCCGCCAAGCGCCCGCCGACCCCGTCCCGCCCCTTTGCGCGGCCGGGCGGCAGCGGCCGGGTCGGCACTGGCACGGCCAAGCCGCCGCCGCCGCTGCCGACCCAGCCGCGGCGAGCCGGCAGGGACGACAGAGGCGGCGGCGGCGGCGGCGGCGGCGGCAGCGGCGGCGGCCACGACCGCGACGACTGCGGCCGCCCCGCCGCCGCAAGCGCCCTCGTCGCCAGCGCCACCGCCCCGACGACGGCCGCCGCCGCCACGGCCGCCGCCGCGCAGCGCCTGGCCGCCGAGGCCGGCGCGTTGGCCGCCGCCCGCGCCGACCTCGAGCGGGCAGCGGGCAAGCTGCGGGCTGAGCGCGCCGCGTTCGAGCGCGAGGCGCGCGCGCGGCAAGGCGCGATGGCGCGCGCCGAGGCCGAGGCCGCACACCGGCAGGCGCGGGACGCGCTGGCAAGGGCCGGGGCCGAGCGGCGGGCCGCGGCAGAGGCGGCCGAGGCGGCAGCCGAGGCGGCGCTGGCGGCGACAGGCGGCGGCGGCGGCGGCGGCGGCCAAGGCGGCCAAGGCGGCGGCGCCGATGCCGGCGGTCACCAGGCGCGCGCGCGCCACTGCGCGTTCCCGCCACTCGAGACGGCCGGCTTTGCGGCGGCGGCGGCGACGTCTCCCTCCTTCTCGGCGGCGCGTCCCCTCTCCCCCGCTGCAGCGGCGGCCAGCGGCGCCGCCGACGGCGGCCGCCGTGCGCGCCTTGCCGCCGAGCGGCTAGCCGCCGCGCTCGGCAAGGAGCGCGCGGCGGGCGGCGCGCTGGCGGCGCGCCACCGGCTCGAGAGCGCGCGCCTGCGGCGGCAGGCGGACGGGCTGCGCGCGCAGGTGGCGGCGCTGAGGGCAGAGGTCGGATGGCACGAGGCGCGGCGGCTGGAGGACTGGCGGGCGGCGGGGGCGGGAGGGGACGCGGCGCTCTCGCTGGGGGGGGCGGGGGCGGCGGCGCTGGGCCGCCCGGCGGCGCAGGCAGCGGCGGCGCCGCCTCCGCCCTTCCGAGAGGGGTCGCGTCCGCCGCGTCACGAGGGCGGGTGGGCGGCGTTTGGGGCGGCGGCGCCTCTGCCGCCGCCGCCGCCGGTGCCATGGGCGGCAGGCGCGGCGGTCAGTCCCTGCCCGGCCCGCGCCCAGAGGCAGCAGCAGCAGCAGCAGCAGCCGCAGGCCCGCGAGATCGTCGTCGACTTCCCCGACGGCACCCGCCGCACCACCACCACTGGAGACGGCCGCGTCGCCGAGCGCCTCGACCGGTTCCCAAACGGCGACGCCGAGCGGTGCGTCTACCCTTCTGCCCCGGCGGCGGCGGCGGCGCCGTCGTCTTTTTCCCCCCCCAGCGGCGGCGCGCAGCAGCAGGAGCAACAGCAGCAGCAGCAGCCCTCGCGCGTCGAGTACTTTTACGCGGTGTCGCGCACGTGGCAGGTCTCGCACCCCGCCACGGGCCTGCAGGTGTACCACTTCCTGGCGCGCGGCCAGGTCGAGGCGCACTGGCCGGACGGGCGCAAGGAGCTGCTGCTGCTGGTCGTGGGCGAAGGGCGGGACAATGGCAGCAGCGGCGCGGGGGCCGCTTTGACGTCGTCGGCGGCCGTCGTGCCGGCCGGGCCTGGCGCCTCGCCCGTCGCCGTGCCTCGCGCGGCGCTCTGCGCAGAGCTGCTGCTGCCCGCCCCCTGCCTGCCTTGACGTATGTGCGCGGCGATCGGCGGTTTAAGACGGGGCGTTTGAAAAGGCAAAAGAAAAGCGCTAGAGCAAAAAGCAAAAAGCGGCAGCCGCACAAAACCCGCAAAGCCGTTAGCCGCTTCGCGGGCGGCGGCACGGGTTTCCTCCCGGGGGTCCCCCTATGAGGCGACGCGGCGAGCTCGGGGTGCATCGTCATTGATGACCCACCCACCCATTCAGAGCTGCCCCAGACTGACAGACACAGGCGTGCCTTTGCGCGAAAAGAAAAGGAAAAGGTCGCCGGACGCTTTCCCCCCTCCTCCTCCTCCTCCTCCCCCTTTCCAAGAACAACTTCCGCCCGCCCGATGGAGGCGCACCCCATTCCCCAAAAGTAAACGAGAGCACCGGCACATGGACTCGCAGGCAGACCCCGCCGCGGAGGCCAAGGTAGGACCCCTGAGAACGCGGCGCGTTTTCCATCGGGCTTTTCGCAGCGTTTACATAAAAAGAGCCCCCCCGCCGTTTGGTCGGTTGTCCCCGCTGCAGACCTGACGCGCGCGCTCCAAGCGATGGACGGGATGCACCGCCGGGATCGGGCTTCTCGGCGCCGCCCGAGGGAAGGAAACGGATGGCGGAAACACGCCGCCGCCGCCGCTCACACAAACGCCGCCTCGACGCAAAAAGCGCCCCTTCGAAAAACGCCAAACGCGAAAACGCGAAAACGCAGCCCCCTCGGTCCGAGACGCCCGGCTCGTCGGCCGGCCGCAAGCAGTACACGCTGTCGCGCCCGCGCGAGCGCTGGAGCGACGCCGAGCATGCGCGTTTCGTGGAGGCCATCAAGCTGTACGGGCGCGCGTGGGGCAAGGTGCAAGGTGCGTTTCAACTCGATGTTGGGTTGCTTTTCCGCGCGCCGCTCGGAACCCGCGGAAAAGACCAAAAAAAAAGACGCCGACCGCCGCCGCTCATCGATCGAAAACAAAAAACCAGCAAACCAGCAAACCACACACCAAACCAAACCCCCAAAACTAAAGAGCACATCGGCTCCAAGACGGCCGTGCAGATTCGCTCGCACGCGCAGAAGTTCTTCGCCAAGGTGACGCGCAAGCGCGCGGCCGCCGCCGCCGCGCACGGCGCTGCCGCCGCCGCCGCGGGCGGCGGTGACGACGACGAGGACGAGGACGGCGGCGGCGGCGACGAGGACGACGAGGCGGACGGCGAGCAGCGGCAGCAGCAGCAGCAGCAGCGGGGCGTCAAGGCGGAGGCCTCCGTCGCCGCGTCCGCGGCCGACGAGCACGTCGGCCTGGTCGTGCCGCCGCCCCGGCCCAAGCGCCGGCCAGGAGAGCGGGCCGCCGCCGCCGCCGCCGCCGCCGCCGCCGCCGCCGCCGCCGCCGCCGCCGCCGCCGCCGCCGCCGCCGCCGGTCCCTCCGCGCCGTCGGCCGGCGGCCCGCGCCAGCCCCTCCACGCGCGCCCGGTCAGCGCCCTGGCGCCGGCCAACCTGCCGCGGCCGCCGTCGCTGCAGCAGTCGCTGCAGCACGGGCGCGCCCTCGCCCAGCAGCAGCAGCAGCAGCAGCAGCAGCAGCAGCAGCAGCAGCAGCAGCATATTCAGCAGCAGCTTCGAATCCAGCAGCAGCAGCAGATGCAGCAGCAGATGCAGCAGCAGCAGCAGCAGCAGCAGCAGCTGCAGCAGCAGCAAGCAGACGGCGGCGCCCAGCGCCTCGCCCTCCTCCAGCAGCAGCACCAGCAGCACCAGCAGCAGTACCAGCAGCAGCAGCACCACCAGCAGCCGCCCGACATCGCCGTGGCCGCGGTGGCCGCCGCCGCCGCCGCCGCCGCCGCCGCCGCTGCCGCCGCCGTCGTGGGCGCCGCCAGCCGGGAGGTCCAGGAGGCGCTCGCCGCGCGGCCGCCGTCCGGCTTCCCGTTCTTCGGCCTGCCTCCGGCGGCGCTGGCCGCGCGGCAGACGCTCGCGCTGGCGATGCCCCTCGCTCTGCTGCCGCCGCCGGCGCCGCAGCAGCCGCCGCCGCCGCAGCAGCAGCAGCAGCAGCAGCAGCAGCCTCTCGCTGCCCCGCCGTGCGCGCCGGCCCCTCGCGCGGAGGACAGCGCCGGCCGCCCCCACGGCGGCGGCGGCGGCGGCAACGCCAGCAACGCCAAGCCGGCGGCGGGCACGGGCCGGGGGACCAACACCAACAACAACGGCGGCGGCGGCGGCGGCAGCGGGAGCGGCGGCGGCCCGGCCGCGGGCGCGACGGGCCCGTTTGGAAGCGGCAGCGGCAGCGGCGCACCGGCGGGCCCCAACGACAACAACGGCAGAGGCGGCGTCGGCGGCGTCGGCGGCGGTTGCAGCGGCAATGAGGCGCCTGCCGCCGCCGCCAAGGCGCGCGCGCCGCCGTCGGCGTCGCCCGACGGAGGACAGACGTCGGCGGGCGGCGGCGGTGGCGAAGGCGCGGCCGGGGCGGGCGTGGCCGGGGTCGCCGGCCCCAGCGCGGCCGCTGCTGCTGCGGCGGCCGCTGCGGCCGGCGGCGGCGACGGAGCGCCCGCCGCTGCCGCCGACGCCGCCGCGGCCAACAACAACAACCACGACGGGGGCCGTTCAACCGGCCGGCAGCAGCGCCGCCAGCAGCAGTCGGCAGCGGCCGCCGCGGCCGCCCAGGCCGCGCTCGCCGCGGCGCGCGCCAACCCCGCCCTGTACGCCGAGGCCACGGCCACGACCGAGGGCGGCGGCGGGGGAGGAGGCAGCCGCGCTGCCGCCCGCGCCGCCGCCGGGCAGCCCGCCGCCGCCGCCGCCGACGCCGCCGACGCAGCCGCAGCCGCCGCTGCCGCTGCTGCAGCCGCCGCCGCAGCCGCTGCAGCCGCCGCCGCCTCTCCTCGCGCCGGCGGCAACACGGCGGCTGCGGTGGCCCTCGGCGCGGCTCTCCTGGCGACGGCGACGGCCGACGCCGACGCGCCTCGGCGACAGCAGCAGCAGCAGGGCCGCGGCTCGGACGTGGACAGCGCCTGCTGCTCGCGCGAGCGCAGCCCCCCGGCCGCCGCCGCCGCGCCCGCGCCCGCCATGCCGGCGTCTGCGCTCGCCGCCGCTGTTGCCGGCGTCGCCGCCCGGGCGCCCCCGGCGCAGCCTCGGGGCGTCGTCGCCTTCCCCGCGGCCGAGCTGACCTCCTTTGTCAACCAGTGGGCCTCGGCGCAGGTCTCCCTGCTGCTGCAGCAGCAGCAGCAGCAGCAGCAGCAGGGCCAGGAGGCCGCCCGCGCCGCCGCTGCCGCTGCCGCTGCCGCTGCCGCCGGCTCGCTGCGCGCCGGCGACGAGCAAGTCGCGGCCGCCGAGCGCCTGCGGTGGGCGGTCGCCAACGCCGGCTGGGTCACCAAGGGAAGCGAAGGCGCCGGGGGGGGCGCCATGGCCTCCGCGGCCTTTGCGGCCGAGCTCTTGCAGCAGCAGCGGCCGTGGTCCCCTGCCGGCGCCGCCGCCGCCGCCGCCGCCTGCCCCGGCGGCGCCCGCGCCCCCCACCCCCACCAGGCCCCGGCGGCGGCGGCGGCGAGGCCGGCGGCGGAGCCGGCCATCGCCATCCACACGCAGGGCCCCTCGCCCGCGCGCGGCGGGGACGCCAGCGCCAGCCCGCGGGCGCAGCGTCCACCCACTGCCACCGCCGCCGCCGCCGCTGCTGCCGGCGGCCGCCGCGCCAGCCCGCCCGGCGGCGGGCGCAAGCGCGCCGCCTCGGGCCTCCCCCCGCCGCCCTCCGGGGGCGCCGGAGCCAAGGCCGCCCCGGCCGCCAAGCGCCGCCGCGGCGCCGCGGGCGCCGCCAGCGCGTCCGCCGCCTCGCCCGACAACAGCGAGGCGGCGCCGTCGGCGCCGATGGCGGGCCCGCCCGCCGCCGCCGCCGCGCCCGCCGCCGCCGCGCCCGCCCAGCGGCAAGCGGCTCCCGCTGCCGCCGCGCCCCCGCCGCGCCCCCCGCCCCGCCCGTCGCCCGAGGCGGCGGCGAAGACCAGCGCGCAGCTCGCCCTCGCCGCCGCCGCCGCCGCCGCCGCCGCCGCCGCCGCGCGCGCCAGCCTCCCGACGAGCGCGACGGGCGCCACCGCCGCCGCCGGGCCCGCGGGCGCGGCCGCGGCCGACTGCGCGAGCGGCGGCACCGGCAGCCGCGGCGGGGGCGGCGGCAGCGGCAACAACAGCGGCAGCGCCAACGCCGCCGTGCCCGCCGCCGCCGGCTCGGGGGCCGCCCTCGCGGACGGCAACGGCAACGGCTCTGGCGGCGCGGGCAGCGGCAACGCCGACGACGAGGAGGAGGACGGCGGCAGCGGCAAGAGCGGCGCCGCGGGCGCAGCGCGCGCGGCGGGCGGCAGCGGCACCGGCGACGGTGGTGGCGGCGCTTTTGGGCAAGCAAGAGCGGCCGCGTGAGCAGCCGCCGCAGCAGCAAGAGCGCGCTGCAGGCGCCTCCTCACAACGCCGGCGATCGCAACAAGCGATCGCTCGCATGCCTCGCCTTGTATGTTTTCCTCCTCGTTTCCTCCTCCGCCGGCGGCAGAAGAGAGACCCGCGCGCCCTTTCGCGCTCCCTCTCTCTCTCCGGTCGCAAGTTTTGCTCCTCCCGCCCCCCTCCACCCCGTTTCAATGCACTCAACCGCCGGTCAAAGGAAACGCATCGCACGGATTAACCCGCAACACCCTCACCCGCCCCCTTTGAACGTGGCGCGACGGGCGGGGCGAAAGCGCACGCTCGGCCGATCGTCGGAGGAGCGGCAAGAGCGGCAGTAGCGGGAAAAGGAGGCGGCAATTGCCAAACGGCGCCCCCTCTCACCCGATCTTTCTCTCCGCGGCCACCCTCATTTTTCTGTCATGGCTCGCGCGCGCGCTCCTTGCCGCCCCCAAAGATGACACAACCTCCCACGCAGGAGGGGCAGATTGCCTCTTTTTGCCGCCGCCGCCACTTTTTGCCAATGGCTTGTCTTCCTCCATTTTTGAGACCCCTCCACCGCCCCTCACATGCACACCTGGTCACCAGGGGCCGAGCGCACGCCGCGCGACCCCTCTCTCGAAGAGGGCGCCGGCGACCAATGATTGCATGCCGCCCTTGAAAAACACCAAAAACCCCGCCTGGCGACTTCCGCCGCCGCCGTATTGAGCGAGCGAGCGCGATTTTTGCCGCCACCATCACAATTGATGCCAAATTTTCCTCATTTTTCATCGCACTTGTGTCTTTTGTCCTCGAGGTCGGCTGATGATTGTAACACCCTATACGCGGGATCGAGAGGCCGGGGGGAAAAGAGGGCGAGTCGTTTTTGAACACCTCATTTCACGACAGCTCGTACACCCGCAGCGCGCCGTTGGCGCAGCCCGTGACGACGACGAGGCGCGGCGGCGCAGGCGCGGGTGCGTCGCCGTCGCCGCCGCCGCCCGCCCGCGGGGCGGCCGCCGCCGCGGTGCGCCGGCACCACCCGCGCGCCGGCGCGAATGCCAGCGCGGTGGCCGCCGCCCCCGCCTCGTGCGCCTGGAACGCGTCGTAGTGCGGGTTCTTGCCGCCGGCGGACGCGCCGCCCGCCCCGGCCCCGCCCATGCCCCCCATGCCCCCCATGCCGCCGCCGCCGCCGCCGCCGCCGCCGCCGCCGAGCGCCGCCGCCGACGCGCCGACCGCCGCCAGCGCCGCGGCGCCCGCCGGCGGCAGCGGCAGCCGCCGCCAGAGGTAAACCCACCCGTCGTCCGAGCCGCACGCCACCGCGTCCGCCGCGGGGGCCGCGGCCCCGCGCAGCTGCAGGCCCGCGGCGTTGCGGTGCCCCTTGTACTTGACCACGGGCGTGAAGCCGTCCAGCAGCCTCAGGCGCGAGTCGTTGGTCGAGACCAAAAACTGGTGCGGGCGCCAGCTGGCCGCCGCCGCCGCCGCCGCCCTCGCCGCCGCCCTCGCCGCCGCCGCGCTGTTGGCCGCCGCGCTGCTGCTGCTGCTGCTGCTGTTGGCTCCGGCGCCGCCCGCCGCGCGCCCGGCCGCGGAGGAGGGACCGGGCCCGCCCGCGCCTCCCGCGTTGACGAGCTGGCCGCCGCGGCCGCCGGCGCCGTCCGCCGCCGCGAGGCCGTTGGAGGACAACGACGAGGAGGGCGGCGGCGGCGGCGGCGGGATGGCGACGATGCCGCTGACTTTGCGCCCGCCCGCGTAGTGGCCGCGCTGGTTGCGCACGTCCACCTGCGCCACGTACTCAAGGGGCACGGGCGGGGGGCCTTGGGCGGCGGCGCGGCGTCCCGCGCTGCGCTTGAGAGGGTGGCCGGGCGCGGCGGCGGCGCGGCCATAGCCGCCGGCGGCCCCGCCGCCGCCGCCCGCCCACGCCCCTCCTCCTCCTCCTCCGCCCTCGTCGTCGGCCCCCCGCTCCCGCCCGCCCTCGCCTCCCTCCCCCAGGGCGTCCCCCTCCGGCGGGGGCGCCCGCGGCAGCTCGTAGAACCGGCACCGCCCGCGCATCGTCCCGACCGCCGCGCGCCGGCCGTCGGCGCCGACGGCAAGCGCAGTGACGGCGTCGCCGCTCCCGACAGAGGCGGCGGCCTGCACCCGGCCGCACGCGACGCCCCAGGCGCGCAGGCGGCCGTCGAGGCAGCCCGTGAGCAGGCGGCCCGCGGACGCGCCCGCGCCCGGGGATGGGGGACAGGCGGCCGGAAAAGGCGGCGAGGCGCCGGACAACGGGGCGGGCTGCCCGCTCGCGCCCGGCGGCGGCGGGGGATACGGCGGCGGCGGCAGGAGGGGGTCCCGCGGCGCAAAGGCCAGGCACGTGACGACGTCCGGGTGGCGCAGCACGCGCAGGGCGGCGGCGGCAGGAACGGCCTGGCCCGGGTGGCTTGGGGAAGACGAGGAGAGGGCGGCCGCGGCCTTGGCGGCAGAGGCCGAGCCGCCGCCGCCGCCGCCGCCGCCGCCGCAAGGCGACGCCACCGCCCAGAGGCGGACGCAGCGGTCGGCGGAGGCCGAGGCGAGGAAGCGGGCGCCCGGCGACCAGGCCAGGTCGAGCACGTCGCCGCGGTGGCCGAGGCAATCGCGGACGGGGGACGCGCCGAAGTAGGGGCCCCACTGCTGCTGCTGCTGCTGCTGCTGCTGAGAGCGGCCGCCGCCGCCGGCCGCGCCGGGCGCGCTCGCCGCCGCCGCCGCCGCCATGGCCGCCGCGCCCGGGAGCGACTGCGCGCGCGCGGCCGAGGCCTGCCACACGCGCACGACGGCGTCCTGCCCGCCGGCCGCCAGGAAGCGTCCGTCGGGAGAAAACGCGAGGGCCCAGACGGCCGTGCCCGTGGCGCAGGCAGCCGCGCCGCCGGGGCCGCCGTCGCCGCCGCCGCCGCCCGCGCCGCCGCCGCCGCCGCCGGCCTGGCCGCCGCCGCCCGGGCCGTTGCCGCCGCGCCCGTTGCCCGGCAGCAGCAGCTGCGCGAGCCGCGCGGACGAGAACAGCTTTGGGGATCGGCGGCTGGAGGCCACGCGCACCGAGGCGCCGGGGACCACGTATGGCGGCCAGACCGGAGCGGGCGGTGGCATGAACGAAGGGGGGGCGACGGGCGGGGCGGCGCGCGGAAACGAGGGGGGCGGCGAGCGGGCCAGGGCGGGGACGGGCTCGGGGGCGGCGGCGGCTGCCGCCGCCGCTGCTGATGCTGTTGCTGCTACTGCTGCTGCTGCTGCTGATGCTGATGCTGCTGCTGCTGTTGCTGCTATGCCAGGGCTCGGCGACGTCGGGCGGAGATCGGTCATCGGTGCAGTTACGGGCGACGTCGAGGCCGCGGGCTCTGGCAGGAGCTCTGCTGGCGCGACCGGCGAAGAAGCCTCCGCCGCCGCCGCCACAGCCGCCGCCGCCGCCGCCGCCTCTCGCGTCGCTGCCATTGGCGCCTCGGGCGACGGCGACGAGGCCGCCGGCAGGGGGCGCGGGGGCGAGGAGCCTTCCGCGGGCGCCGCCTGCGACGCCAGAGGGGGGGAGGCGGCCAGGTGGTGGTGGTGTCCCGCGGCGGCCAGGGCCGCGATGCCCGCGGACAGAGGGCCCGCGGTTGGGGGGGGGAGCGGCGGCCGGGGGCGAGGAGGAGGCGAGGAGGACGGCGCGACGGCCGCCGCCGCCTGCTCTGCCGCCGTCGCCGTCGTCGGCGCCTCCGCTGCTGCTTTTGTTGCTGCTGCTTCTGCTGGAGGCGGGCGCGAGCCTGGCGGCGAAGGCAGGGGCTCGGCCGTCGCCGCCACGAGCGCCACCTCTGCCTCTCGCGCCGCCGCCGCCTCTGCCTCAGCCACCGCCTTCCCCGCCGCAGCCGCCGCGCCGCCGCCGCCGCTCCTCCCGAACGAGTGCTGCTGAAGCTGCGCGTGCTTCTCTCGAGCGGCCGCAGCCGCGGCGAGCGCCGCCGCCCGCGCGCGCTGGGCCGCCGCGGCCGCCGCGGCCGCCAGGGGCTTGAGCGCGGGCGGCGCGTTTCCGCCGCCGCCGCCGCCGCCGCTCGAGCGGCCCGCGCGCCCGGCCGCCGCCGCCTGCTGCTGCTCTCCCGTCGCCGCCTGCGCGGCTTCGCCGACTGCGGGCTGCGCGGACGCGCCCGTCTGCCGACGCGACGCCGTCAATGGCATAAAGTCCGCGAGGGGGTCGGACGGGCCGCTGACCAGCGGCGGGAGGGGGGCGCCACCGCCGCCGGTCGTCCGTTCGCGAGGCGGCGGCGACGACAGCGCCGGCGCCGGCGGGAGAGGAGGCGGGGGAGGAGGGGAAGGAGGTGGACGAGGAGGAGGCGCGCTTTGCGGCGGCGGCGAGCTCGCGCCTCCGCCAGCAGAGCCGTAGGCGGGCGCCGAGAAGGGCCGGGCGGGCTGCGACGGCTCGTGGGCGGGCGCGGCAGCGGCGGGGTCGGGCCTGACGCCGCCGCACCCGCCGCTGCCGCCGCCGCCGACGCTTTGGCCGGCGCCCGCCGCTGCTGCCGCCGCCTCGTGCTGCTGCTGCTGCTGCCCGGGCGACGACCCCCCCTCCCGCGCGAAAGACGCCCGCCGGTGCTGCTCCCCGCGCTCCCGCAGTTCCTCCTTGAGCTCGCCCACCGCCTGCCGCGCTCTCGCCGCCGCCTTTGCCGACCATGACTTGAGCCGCGCGCTGGCGCTGGCGCTGGCGGCGGCGGCGGCGGCGGCGGCCGCCCGGGCGCGCTGCGGGTGCTGCTGCTGCTGCTGCTCTTGCTGCCGCTCTTGCTGCTGCTGCTCTTGCTGCCGCTCTTGCTGCTGCTGCTCTTGCTGCTGCTGTCCTCTGACCTCGGCCGGCGCGCGCCCGGCCCGGGGGGACGAGGGGCTGGCGCGTCCGCCCCCGCCGCCGCCGCTGCTGCCGCCGTCGCTGGCGCGCGGGCGCGGCCGGTCCAGCTCCCCGGTTTTGCTCGCGGCGCCGCGCGGCGTGGACGCCGCTGTTGACGACGCCGCGCGCTCGTAGGCGTCGAGGTGCATGCGCGCGCCCGTGTCCAGGTCGCGAATGGTGAAGATCTGCGCCTGTGGGTTGTGTGCGGATTGGAAAAGAGGGGGGCGGGCGGGCGTGTGAGGAGAAAAAGGCGGGGGAGGGGCCATCAAGCTGCTCCCCCTCCCGAAAGCCCGAAACGCACGTCTGGATCGCCGGGCTGCGCCCCATCCCCGGCCGGAGGCACCTCCGCAGGCCCCTGCTCCTCCTCCATGGATCGTCCACTCGGCGTCGCCGCTGCAGGACGGGGCTCGTGGGAAGGCACAGGGGTTGGAGAGAGTCGCTCTCGCCAAGTTTCAAAGCAGAAGGGAGAGAGGGGTTGGGTTTGATGGTGGGCACGTTCGTTTCAGAGGTGGAAGACGAGAGGAATGGGGGCCGGAGCAAAGGATGAGTGAATGGAGAGAGAGAGAGAGAGGGAATCCGGACGCTCTCCGCGCTTTGCAGAGCTGTCGGCGACGCGGCGCCATTCCGGCGACAAATAGAGTCGCACCACTATGTCCCACACACACACACGCACTCACACGCACACACACACACCACACATATAAGAACCCCATCCTGCCGACTTGCCACATCGATCCATCCGTTCGACGAGGAACAAGCAGCGCCAATTAAGCAGAACAAACGGAGATAGCAGCTTTTCCCCCTGCCCCATCTCCCTCTGTCTCTAAAACGACCGCGACACCCCGGGCATCCGCCGGATCGCGGGCGAGATGCTACCGGGCGCCAAGATGCCGAGCCTTCGCACGCGGACGGCCGTCGCCGCCGCGCGAGCAACCACCACCCCGCCGACCGCACTCGAGCTGCCCCGGCCCCCGCCGCCGCTGGTCCTGGGCGCCGTCGAGGCGCTGTTCCGCATCCAACCCCTATTCGACGCCGCGACCCGCAGGGCCCGCGCCACCATCGTGGACCGGGCCGCCGCCATCGGCCTGGACTGGGAGTCCGAGAAGCGGCTGCTGTGCGACGCCGTGGCCGACTGGCCCGCGGCCGTCGACGCCGTGCGGCGGGAGCGGCAAGGCGGCAGCGCGGGCGCGGCGGGGGCAGGGGGCGCGGGGGCGGGGCTTTACCCGTCCTACTACGAGATGCCCTTCCACGCGTACAAGGACGGCAACCTGTCGCTCGACGCGGCTTTCGAGGTGGGCGTCGCCGCCGCCGCCGTGCACGCGACGGTGTTTGCGCCGCCCAGCGGAGGCGCGGCGGCGGCGGGGAGCTTGCCCGACCCGCGCGGCGACCAGCGGCTGCGCGAGTCGTACATGGCGGCGGCCCTGGGCCTGCTGCGCGAGCTCGAGGCCGAGGGCCTGCTGTCGTTCGCGGTGCCGGCGCCGTCGGGAAGCGGCGGCGGCGGCAAAAGCGGCGGCGACAGCGCGGGGCAACCCCCCCCCCTGCGCGCGGTCGACTTTGGCGCGGCCACGGGCCTGTCGTCGCTGGCGCTGGCCGAGGCCCTGGGGCCCTCGGCCGAGGTGACGGGGGTCGACCTCAGCCCGCACTTTGTCGCCGTCGGCCGCGTCGAGATGGCGCGCCGGCGGCAGCGCGCGGCCGGCGAGCGGCTGATGGGGGGCGCCGCCGACGCCGCCGCCGCCGCCGCCGCTCCCGCCGCTCCCGCCTCTCCCGCCTCCCCGCCCCCGGCGGCAGCCCGCGTCGCCCTCATGCACGCCGCCATCGAGGACACTGGCCTGCCCCCGGCCTCGTTCGACCTCGTGTCCATGTGCCTGGTGGCGCACGAGCTGCCGCGACAGGCCAGCCGCGACGCGCTGCGCGAGGCAAAGCGGCTGCTCAAGCCTGGCGGCGCGCTGTGCCTGATGGACATGGACCCATCGAGCGCCGCGTTCCGGCGGATATATGCGAGTCCCTTTGCCCTGGCGGCGTTCAAGTCGACGGAGCCGTGGCTGACCGAGTACGTGGCGCTGGACGCGCTGCGGGAGGTGGCGGACGCGGGATTGGAGGGGCGGTCGGTGCGGGCGGCGGCGTGCTCGCCCCGGCACAGGGTCATCGTGGCGTCGGCGCCGATGGGGTATAGGGCGACGCCATAATGCTGTGGCTCTGCGGAGTCGCGAGACTTGTGGGGCCGTCGGCGAGCCCCCCGCCGTGAAGATCAACGCAGAACTCTTGACGGGCGTGTCGACCGGCGTCGCAAGGCACGGTCGTTTCCTCGAGGAGTTGAGTCGTACCACGCGCGCAAGCAAGCGCGTGCGGACGTGTGCGACTGCGTGTGCGAACGCGTGCCAACGAGTGTGTGCGCTGCGTTGGCAACTCGCACGCGCGCACACTTTCCTCAATTCCTTTTGCGCAAAAAGACGGCCGTCCGGAAATACAACACGCGAAGGAACTAGCTGGCGCTTGTTGAGATCGGGGACGCTCGCTACAAGGACGGCAAGAACTTGTGAAGATAAGAAGGGGCAAAAAGACACGAAAAAGCCGGAAAAAAGGGGGGGGAGAAGCCTCCACCGTGGGGGCGAGGGGGAAAGATGGGCGTCCAGTGCACTGTAGCCAATCGGGGCGGGGGGGGGAAGGGAAGGGGGGGGGGGAGGGGGGGGGTGGGGGGGGGGAGAGGGGGGGGGGGAGGGGGGGGGGGGGGGGGGGGGGGGGGGGGGGGGGGGGGGGGGGGGGGGGGGGGAGACACGAAGGGCACAGGGCGCCGGCTCTGACAAGCCTGGCAGGGAGAGTGCGTGGTTGTTCGACGACAAGGACGCGAAGGGAAGTTCCAGGCGTCATTTGTTACGGGGAGGGTGGGGGTTGGGTATGGCGCGTTAATTTTTCATTGTCGGCGCCGCGTGGCGCTCCCTCTTTCATGAGGAGGAAACAAAAACGCCACCTCCACAACCCGCTCACACGACGTTCTCCGTGTCCACGACGTCGCCGCTCTGCTTCTTGTTGAACGACAGGCCGGTCTTGACCTTGTCCGTCAGCGAGCCGAGGTTGATCTTCTTGGCGACGGCGGCCACCTCGGCGTTGTTCTCCTGCCGCTGCAGCAGCTCGGTCACGTTCTCGTCGCCGTCCGTGCGCAGGCGCTTGGGCGGCGAGCCGGTGATCCACATGTGCACGGCCTCGCCCCACGTGAGGCCGAGCGACTTCATCGAGGTGAAGGGGGTCAGGGGGCCGAAGCCCGAGACCACGGCAAAGATGGCGCACGCGCACAGGGCCGCGAACACCT
>Ga0335398_10002022_pt1 | contig 32921 bp, 36 predicted proteins | sample BON03_FD_205742 | JGI IMG/M metagenome (GOLD analysis project Ga0335398, IMG submission 205742) | Freshwater microbial communities from Lake Bonney liftoff mats and glacier meltwater in Antarctica - BON-03 (spades assembly) (version 2) | ecosystem: Environmental > Aquatic > Freshwater > Ice >... | reverse complement strand
TCACTTATTTACGTGGGCCATTCGCTGTCTGATGGCATCTCAACTTCAATGCTCGAAGCTATGGCAATGGGTGCAATCCCAATCCAGACTTGCTCTTCTTGTGCCGACGAATGGGTAATTGACGGCGAAACCGGTTTTCTAGTCGAGCCAAATGATACTGAGTCAATAAATGCCGCCGTGATCTCCGTTTTGGAGTCGAACTTTGACTCGGACCGCGCGCGGTCAGAAAATTACAATGTTGTTAAGTCGAGATACGATCCAGATGTTCTCAGTGCCATTGCTTTCACTTACTACGAAAACTTCAAGGGTTGAAGATGGAACTAAAACCGCAAGTTCTCAAAGGTTTCAACCACGAAGACGCGCGTGGCCTACTTTCGTACAACAACAACTTGAGTCTTTCAGGGTTCAAGCGACTTTACGTCATCGAAAACTCGGCGGATCAGCCATTCAGGGGCTGGCACGGCCATGAGTTCGAATCTAAGATTTTCATAACCATATCGGGCAGGATTCGGTTTGGAGCGGTTAGGGTGAAGGACTGGGCAAATCCTGACCCTTTGGCTAAGCCTATTACAGCAGACCTCGACTCTTCCTGTGCGGATGCTTTTTTTGTTCCAGGCGGGTACGCGAATTCAATCCTGGCTCTAGAACCCAGATCACAAGCGCTTGTCCTTTCGTCGTCGAGCCTGAAGGAAAGCCTTGGCGATGACCACAGGATTCCGCCACAGTTCTGGTACCTCTAGGTCCAAAAGTCTGGTACCCATGCTTTTATAAGAAACAAATCTCGAAATTCCGGTGTGCACCTGTCTTTTCGTGGTGGGACGTACCTACATTTAGGAGCCAATCTTCTCTCCGGGCTGCTTGCCCGCCAGCACGCCGGCATCGCGGAGCTTTCGCCATTCGGTTATCTGGGACGAACAGATGCCTTGCTCACGCAGATATGCCCCCCCCTTGCTTGTGGCAGTCGCAAGATTGTAAGCGGCAAGATGGACAAGTCTCTGGGCCGGAGTAATCCAATGCCTCCCCGTCGGACCACCCGACCTTGGCCCCTCCGGGATGTCGTTTTTCATAGGACTATCGTGGTGCACGCAGCTGATCGATGTGTTGGACATGGTGAATCAGTGCCTAGTTCTCGCCCTGCGATACGGCGGACTTGCTATTAGCTGCTGACCTCACTCAATCCTGACACTCAGGGGAAAGGGAAAACTTGGGGTGGGGCACAAGCTTCAGCTGGTAGGACGACTGCAATCTGCCGATTTCTTTCGCAACGTCTTTTGTAACGGAGGTAAGGTGAATTTCGAAGCCAAGAAGATGGTGCTGAATTGTGTCGAGGACGCGTAAAACATAGATTGCTCTGCCCCAGGTCCCTCCATAGCCTTTCACGGTAATGATTGTGCGGCTCAACACTGGCACAGGCTTTGTAACATCAAACTGCAGAGTGTCGACGGCAGGCATGCTTGTCAGCACCTCACCCTGAAAGCCGTATTGGCGAGCGAGTGCGCCGTCTCTTCCACACTCAGGAAATATACCGTCGACAAGGCGGAGTGTCCGACAAATTTGAGCTAGGTGTTTAGCATCGTTCTGAAACCAGAATAAGTCACTTCCGTATGGGGTGTAGAACACCTTTGACCTAGATAGCAAGTCAGCTGGAAGCAGAGTGAAAGGGTATCCACCAGACTGCATTTCGTGAAAGTGCACGCTGTCGAATGGCCCTATCTGTCAGAGGACACGAAGGATCAAGGCCCTTAGTTCTCCTCCGAGGAACCTGTCCATGAGCCAAATCGGAAGAGAAAAAAAAGCCATCGGCTTACTCAACGAGACTTGCTTTCTCTCCTTCGCAACAAGTTCCCCGATAATTGGATGAACTCTTCGATTCGGCCCGGATGGGAAGATGGTAAATTTCGCATTTATGCCCTTGGCAGAGCTCTGCCACCGAGCAAAGTGAATGCTATTTACCATGCCAATTGCTAGCACTCTATTGGGAGCGATTTGCTTTGACGCCATATGAATGACGCTATCGGATAAGCGGGCAGCAGCCTAAATACCAATTCGCCCTTTTCTTCGCCGACTCGTGACCCAGCTTCCGCATGACGGCTCGAAAAGAAGTGTTACAAGCCATACTTTACTTACGCAACTTCACCACCTCAGCACCGGCCGGGGCCTTTACTAACCTGAGACGTTGTTTAATCGCATTCTTGATCAACGGGACCGTAATCTGGCGCACAGCTACTCAGCTGTCTCCAAACCATTTGTCGCAACAAGCGGTTGAGGTTTGAACCGGGATAGCCCCATTGCTATGGCTTCGGACATAGAGGTGCTGATTCCGTCACTCTCAGAAAGGCCAACATATATCTTTGATTTCGCAAACATCTCAAGAACCTGCTTATGGCTCATGGCTCCTTTGCCGAATGCCTTGATCTCGAGCCCCGTTTGCTTAGAGACTTGTCTTGCTAGCTTTAAGACTGATCGGTTGGCCGAATAGACGATGATCTTGTAGCCCCGCAGTTCTTCTGACATTTCCCTGACTGCCTCGAGGGATACTTTTGCCCTACCCACCCAGCCGTGATAGCCCTTGAGGGCAATTGTCTTGCGTTCGCTGGGAGTAAGTCGTGGAATCGCGAAATCAGCTTCAGAGAAGCCACCTGCGTTAGGTATGACTGGCATTGCTTGTCCGGTGAAACCCAGGTTCCTTGCAAGGACGACATCTCTCTCGCACTCTGCTGAGTAGACGTCCGCAAGCTGCAAAAGCTTCTGAAGTTTTGCTTTGTGCTTTGGGAACCGTTGAAACCAAAATATGTCACTACCCCAGTTGGTGACCAGCAACTTAAGACCTTTTGGTTTTCCAGAAGACAGGGCCCTGAGGGCTAGATAGCCTGCATTCTGAAGCTCCAGAGAGTGAACAAGGCTTGGCTGGAAGCCTCTAATCGCCGCTTTCAAAAGCGACCCACGAAAAAAATTATTGGCGAACTTGTCTAGGACCCAGAGAGGAAGAGCGAAGTAACGGGCGAGTGGGACTAACCGGAAGGTTGCTACCTCAGAACCAGACAGAAACCGCTCAAGCTCAGGGTGAACTCTTCTATGAGGGGAACTAGGGAAGAGCAGGAAGTCGATTTTTTGGTTTTCAAATTGGGATAGCCACCGGGCAGAGTGGACGCTGTCGAACATGCAAACAAAGACTATTTTACTTCTAGCCACTGACTCAGCCCTCGTTTGAACGGTCTTGAGGGCAGTTGTTGAAACTTCCCAAAGCATGTCGGCCGCAAACAATCACTAATGAACCTGAGAGGGTCATCAACCTCAACCTTTCATTATCATTCCGCAAAAACTAGGCGATGAGAGATTTCTTCATTTTCTAGAAGTCAATGGAGGTGAGCCAACAGCTAACAACCGGGTTCACTCTTACACCCTCAAACTTTTACTTGACTACCAAAGCGGGACGAACTAACTACTCTCCGCCCTTTAGCTTAGTTTGGTACCACCCTATTTCTTTAGACAGACTCTCGAGTATTGGTGAGTGATGGGGACGCCAGCCTAGTTCCCGTTCCGCGCTTGAAGGATCTATAGCGTACTTTAGGTCGTGGCCCGGACGATCTTGAATAAACTCGATACGGTCACGATCCATCCCTAGGTTCTTTAGAATCTCCACTACAACGGAGAGGTTTGATTGAGTATCCCTTGAGCCGAAAAGATAAGTAGAACCGACCGTACCCTTTTCTACTGCTGACCAAATTCCGTCTACGTGATCATTAACATGAATCCAGTCTCGAACATTCAGTCCAGACCCGTAGATCTCAGCATTGCCTCCGTTCAGTAAGAGTTTTATCGTATTCGGTATAAGTTTTTCCCAGTGCTGCCTAGGCCCATAATTATTTGAGCAGTTTGAAATCGTCGCCCGCAGACCGAAAGACCTAATCCACGCTCTTATTAAGTGGTCTCCTGCTGCCTTGGATGCCGAATATGGGCTGGAGGGGCTGTAAGACGTTTTGAGGTTGAAAGAATCTTCGCTGTCGAGTGCCAATTCTCCGAAAACCTCGTCTGTGGAAACGTGATGAAGACGGACGTCGTGTTTTACACAAGAATTTGCTACGTTCAAGGTTCCCATAACGTTTGTATCGAAAAATAGATTCGGATACCTCAAGGAGTTGTCATTGTGAGACTCCGCCGCAAAATGCACGACTAAATCGCTTGCAGCGATGAGGGAATCCATTAATTCTTCATCGCGAATATCTCCTTCCACAAAAATAATGTCCTTCAAAAAAGGGTTTAGGTTCCCCTTTGAGCCAGCAGTGGTCAAAGCATCTAGGACTGTTATTCGATGATTTCCCTTGTTTTCAAGCGTACGAATCACGAAGTTCGAGCCTATAAAACCCGCCCCTCCAGTGACCAATATCCTCATGCTGGACTCCTAATTAAGTTAAGCTGCTTGGATGAAAGGTATCTTATTAGCAGGCGGCTCTGGGTCAAGGCTCTACCCCTTGACTGCAACAGTTTCAAAACAGCTCTTACCGGTTTACAACAAACCAATGATTTATTACCCGCTCAGCACCTTAATGCTGTCCGGAATCAGGGAGATCTTGATAGTCACCACCCAAAGGGACAAGCCGCAGTTCAAAGAACTGCTCGGCGACGGTCAATCTCTCGGACTAGAAATAAAATATGCAGTCCAGAATGAACCTCTGGGAATTGCTCACGGGATGCTTCTGGGAGAGAGCTTTGTCGATGGCGATTCTTTTGCCCTAATCCTAGGAGATAATATTTTCTACGGCTCCGGAGTTGGGGAGAGCCTCAAATCTTACGCAGTTACTACTGGTGCTACCGTTTTCGCTCAAAAAGTTACAGACCCATCTCGCTATGGGGTGATTGACTTGGACCAAAATGGGGTGCCAATTGGAATTCAAGAAAAACCAACGAATCCCAGAAGCGACCTTGCGGTAACTGGCCTTTATTTCTTCGATAACACGGCTTTTGAAAGGGCTAGGGGACTAAAACAATCCATCCGAGGTGAACTGGAAGTCACAGATCTCAATCTGTCCTACCTTTCTTCAGGAGAGCTAAATGCGGTAGTCCTGCCCCGGGGAACAGCATGGCTGGATACTGGCACAATAGAGTCTCTCGCTCAAGCGGCCGAATTCGTCAAGGTAGTCGAGTCGCGGCAGGGTTTCATGATTGGGTGCCCAGAGGAGATCGCTTGGCGCAACGGGTATTTGAGCGATGAACAGCTCTTACAGCTTGCCTCGACACAGGCCAAGGGCGAGTATGGGAACTATCTCTTAGGTTTGTTGTCTAGTAAGCGCGAAAAAGTTAAGTCTTAGCAAATTTAGCTCCGAATTCTAGGTCGCAAATTAGGCAAGAGCTCTCGTCTAAAGAGGTTTCGAATCTGCGTCACGGCTAATCGATGTTCTGTAAGAGAATTTCCGCAGCCAGTTTTGATGCATCTCTACTCTTGAGCCAGGACCTGACTGTAGTAACATGGACAAGTGATTCCACCGTACGGACAAGTCCCAATAGCTTTGTTCAAGTCCTCCGTCCCATCGATTGGGAAAGTGCTGCCCTACCTTGAAAGAATGCACGAATCTGGGCAATTCTCAAATTTTGGTCCCTTGGTAACAGAACTGGAATCAAGAATTGCGAGCTCCCTGTCGATCGACCCAGAGAACGTTTGCTCAGTAGCAAATGCCACTCTGGGGATCCTGGGGGCAATCGAAACAAGCCCAAAAAAATACCGTGGCTTAAAAATTCCAGCCTGGACATTCGTGGCCACGGCTGCCGCCGCAAAACAAGCAGGAGTTTCATTTGCTTTCGTCGATGTAAACGAGGACCATCGCTCCCTTGCCTACGAATTTGAGGACTCCGTAGAAGTTCTTCCCTTTGGATCTGGGCTTAGAGACTGCCAAAGTTTTTTAATTGACGGAGCGGCGTCATTTGACGCTTTGACAGCAAGGCCCTTGCGGATGAAACCGCACCAGGGGTCCGTAATAAGCCTTCATGCGACAAAGTCACTTCCCGCAGGTGAGGGCGGTATATTTTTTTCACGGGATAAAAAGTGGGTAGAACGTTTTCGTGCGTGGACAAATTTTGGGTTTGCTCCAGGAATGCGATCATCGAGCCATTTTGGAATAAATGCGAAAATGCCGGAGGTGTCTGCCGCCTACGGTCTGGCCAGCCTCGATGCATGGCCAGAAATTAGGGAAAAAGGAATTCAGATGCGGCTTGAATTCATTGAGAATTTCAACCGACTTGGAATAACCGTTGCACCTCCTTCGCTTGAGATTTTCGCAAATCCATACTTTCTATTGGAGGTGCCTTCTCAATTGAAAGCCTCGATTATTTCGGGCCTCAGCAACGTGGGTGTCGAAACTCGCGATTGGTGGGGCAAGGGGGTGCACTCTATGAAAGAATACGAGGATTGTCCGAGGAGTTCTCTGACGCAGACCAATAAGCTCGCTGACACCTCGCTGGGAATTCCATTCTGGCACGGGGTGGACAAGGCCAGGCTGTTCGATGCGATAGATAGGGCGTACAACAATTGCAGACACTAAGAAAACCTAGAATTTTAATCACAGGGGTCGGAGGAGGAGTGGGGCAGAGTGTCCTAAAGTCTCTCTCTGAAAAAGGTTTTGAGCTAATAGGCGCAGATTCATCATCAACGGCAGCTGGCCGTTTCCTGGCTGACTCTTTTGAGAAAGTTCCAAAGGCATCTAGTCCAAATTACATACAGGAACTCTCAAACATATGTTCCAAACGGGGTGTAGACATTCTTATTCCTGGCCTTGATGCGGAAGTCCAAATAATTGCGGAGGAGGTCGCTGGCCCAGATCCCCACTACCTCCCGAAGACGGTCACTCAGACCCCCGCGATTGTGAAAATCGCGGATGACAAACTCATGACTGCTGAATTTTTAGAAATGAATGGTTATCCCTTCCCAAAAACCTCTAATTTAGAGCACGGTTCGCTTGACAAGTGGTTTACCTTTCCTGCGATTCTTAAACCCAAGACAGGCGGGGCAAGGTCTATAGGAGTTTACAGGCTCGCAGGCTTGCAGGATCTTGAGCGATTGAGGCTCTCGCTGCCGGAGGGTGCGCTGGACAACTACGTCATACAAGAATTTGTAGAGGGCCCAGAGTACACCTGTGGGACCCTTAGGTTCGATGGTGAATTCATTGGTGGAATTGCCATGAGAAGAACCCTGAGGAGCGGAGACACTCACAAGGCTGTCGTCGAAAAAAATCACATAATTCTCAAGCACTTAAGGGACGTCACTCAATCCTTAGGGACCGAAGGTCCATGCAATTTTCAGATGAAAATGAATGGCGCCACCCCGTATATTTTCGAGATTAATTCTAGATTTTCTGGGACTACGGCCGGTAGGGCCTTAGCCGGATTCAATGAAGCCCTTTACGTTGTTTCTAGGTATCTAGGACTGCAAGTTCCGAAGCTGGAAATTCGAGAGGTTTTGGTCACAAGATATTGGAACGAATCTGCAACCCCGGTCTGCGACCTAGAGGAAGATGGGATTGACTTCTAATGGCGAAGGGGACGATTTACTTGTCAGGCTCAACTGGACGTCTTGGCAAGGCCCTGTCTAAGGCCATTCAAGGCCAAGGCGGCTCTTTTCTGCCCGTATCATTCCGAGCCGATAGCAATTCACCGAGTTACTCGATAGAGCCGGAAAGTAGTTTGTTTATAGCGGGTGCCCTCGTGCCCAAGAGTGGAGATGACCGTAACCTATCCCATTCGTATCTTCGATCGAATCTTGGATCTACTTTCAGGGCTCTCCGTTTTTCCAAATTACACGGCATCTCAGTAATAGTCTTCATGTCAACTGCGAGCGCCTTCTGGTCTCGATCCAGAGAAGCAGATATCCGCCTTAGGTTTGCTCAACCGCACCTTGCTTATAAATGGTCAAAAGTTTTGGCCGAGTTGATCTTCTATGCCTACGGTGCTTTGACGCGAACTCAGATATTTAGAATACGACTAAGCCGCTTGGAGGGCGATGGCTATGGGCTGTTGGACAAATTATCCGAGAGCAGCTTGAATAAAAGTCTTCATTGGAGTGCTTCCCTAGCGAGTGAATTGAATTTTCTCTGCATAGATCAAGCAGCTAAAGATATTGTGCACATTTATAAATCTCACGTTGGGGGCTCCTACTACATTTCTGGAGAGAGCGTAGAAGCACTTTCTCTCCTCAGGGCCTTATCAGTCGGGGGGCTGAGGACTTTTTCAATTCCCTTAGAAAGAGCCAAGAAGCTTCCCCTGAAAGAAGCTTGGATCGACTCTCGTTCCTGTGGATGCGAACGGGCAAGAGTAGCGATTGTGGACCTAGTGGCGAGGGCACAGCTTGGGAACCACGAGGGCAGCTTGTGAAATTAGCCGTAATTTCTGACGTTCATGGAAACCTGCCTGCGCTAGAGGCATTTTTTAGGATATCGAGAAGACATGTGAGCGGATATATTTCCTTGGGGGACGTGGTGGGTTTCGGCCCGTGGTCTGCAGAGTGCTTACAGCTAGTGAATTCTAAGAAGTTTAGAATAAAAATTTTAGGGAATCACGAAAGATACGATTCAATTCAATCCTTGGGCAATGTACCTGCGATTGTCACTGAGTTTTACTCTCACACAGGCTTTTTTGCAGACTCCGCCAACCTTGAAGGCTGGAAAGAGTTAGACACAATAAACACTGTTAATTTTTCTCACACGATTCATGATTTGCGAATTTACTGGGACACGCAAGTTAACTTCAGTCTAGAAAATCATCACTTTATAGGGCATAGTCATCAGCAATACATCAGACCCATAGGGATTTGGAATCTTATAAACCCAGGAAGTCTTGGACAAAATCGAGCTGATTTGGGACTGGGACAATACGCAATCTGGGATTCCAGCTCTGGCGCTGTGTCTTTGGAGTCATTCAGGGCTCCAACCTCACCCATAATTTCTAAAATGCGCCTGGAGAATTACCCAAAAAACTGCATAGATTATTACTTGTCTAAGGTGGCAAATTGAGTGGCGCAGTAATTCTCGAGGACGGCCTAGTCAGCTTTTTTAATCCTGAGCTCAATGCTTGGGTTTTTAAAAATTGGCGATGTACCTCATGCCCCCAGGACTGCAGGTGCATGAGGGTTGCCAGTTTCGTCGAAACGGTGCTTTTGACTTGGAATCATGAGTCCTTCATCAGAGAGTCAATTCTCTCGTGTTTGAAACAAAATCTTTCAAGCAAGTCTTCAGTTTTAGTTCACGACGACGCTTCCTCCGACAAAACTACCTACGAGGCTATTAGCCTCATGAGGAGTGCCAAAATTCCGATGACCTTACTATCGAGGGTCGAAAATCAGTTTAAAATAGCCAACTTCAGTTTTGTTGCCTATTTGTTCACGGCCTCAAGGGCCAAATATGTTGCCCTTCTGGATGGTGATGATTATTGGACTAACCGGTCAAAACTTCGAGTCATGACATCCGCTCTCGAGAAGTTTCCGAGGTCTAATCTGGCCTACCACGACTTTTACGTTCCGTTGAGAAAGCTTCCGTTTATTTCGATACGAAACCCCGGACCCCAGGGGCTAGAACAAGGCTCGCTAAAATCTGTGCTGAGTGATAATCCCATTGGTGCACTCACGTCAGTGTTCAGGCCGTCAGTTCTACCTGTAGAGATGCCGAAGGGTTTTGAGAAGTTACCAATCGGAGATCTTCCTATTTGGGCGCTTTTAGTGAAGGATGAGCCAGCAGTGTACGTAAAAAAATGTATGGGTGTTTATCGGCTGCACAGACAAAATTACTTTGGAAATTTGAAACCCCTGAAAATGGAGTTGGCCCACAAGCAAGCTTTAGATTACGTACAGAACAACATAGAAGTGATAAATCCAAGACCCGTGTTTCGCTCAAGAACTGGGGGATTTTTAAGAAAACTGCTGAAATTGAGATTCACTCCCTTAATTTGGCTCAATGTCTCCGCCCCGGGACTTGGCAGATTGGTTCGGGCGATCATCCAGGGCGATTTCAGGCGGCATCGAGCTTAGAGGTGTCGTTTCTTCCTCACTTCGCATCGAGCTTTTCTGGAGCGAGGGCACCTACTTAGGCAGAGGCGACAATTATGAGAGAAGCCGATTAGGTGAATGGCTTGGTGCGTTAGATTTTGGGCAGCCGACCCTGCAAGGTGTCTCGTTCAGGAAACGTGGTCCAAAGCGACTGTGCCTCGCTGATAACTTGCTCGATAGGCGAAGAATATGCCCATGGATTACTGATGTCGCAAATGACAAGTATGGAAACAAGATCCTTGGTCTCTAATCTATAGATTGTAACTATAAATAACTGGCCTCTCAGTCTTTTTCTCCCATGCGGAGCGTAATCCCAGGGACACCATTTTTGTCTATTGGCGCAACGTTTTATTGGAGAATATCACCTAACGACAAGTCGTAAGAGTCAACTAAGAATGTTGCGAACTCGCGGTGATTGCACTTCGGCGGCGGCCGGGGCATGTTGTAAATCTAGCACTCCCAACTCGGGTCTCGGTACAGGACAGGCAGACCATGGCACACCTCTGGAAGGCTGCTGCAAATACACAAGGATAAGTAAGGAGATATGAACAGGTTTATGGAGTCAAGGATTCAATTGGTTGGTGGGCTGGGAAACCAATTGTTTGGATATTTCTTTGGTAAATATCTTGAGTGCGAGAGGGGGCATGCGGTCGTCTTTGACACTTCAGAGCTAGGTCGGGGTTATTATAACTATCTGCTAACCATCGAATCCCTCAACCTTGAGGGGCCTTTTGTAAACTACCGATCACTAGGCGGCTTCCTCTCTTACGTCATTAGACGAGCGACATTCGCAATTTAGCAACGGTTTCCGGAATGGAACGTTCCAAACTTTCTTCCTAGGAGCTACACGGCCCTAGAGACTGGATTCGATGTTAGGCACGAAAGTCAACCCATGGGAATTACTTATCGGGGTTATTTTGCTAGCGCTAAATAGTTCCGGAGCATATCCATGAAGGGGATACGGTTCCCACTTCGCGAACGCTTGAGTCAGAACAGTTTTTATCAATTCACGTAAGGCGAGGAGACTACGTCGGCCCAGGCGATTTGTTTGGATTGTTGGGGGGTGAGTACTTCCTTGATAATATTCAAGTCCTCCGGAGCATGGGCTGTCGCTGGTCGATTATTTCTGTGTTTTTGGACGACATAGTCGCGGCTCGAAACCTCTTCGAAAAGAACCTCGAGGACGAGAATGTCCTTTTTATTGAGCCGCCAGAAGGTTCAGATGATGCAGAGAGCCTAGTTCTCATGTCACTAGCGGCTCACCATATCATTTCAAATCCCACCTTCTCCTATGGGCAGCCCTTCTGGGAAAATCGAATGCCCAGGTCGTGGCTCCTGAACCTTGGAGCAAAGGCCTTTCAGAAACACGTGAAATGCTCCCAAGTGAATGGTTGAGAATAGACTCTAATTTTCTATAGACCCGGTTTTAGGAGTGTAAGAATAAAACCCGAACTCAAGATGAGGGTGCGCTTCGGTCGAAATAAGCTTTTCAACCCTGTGATGAGCTTGTCCTCCTCGCTAAGAATCTCGACTTGTACTTCTGGGCCTGGCGAGCAAGCATCTTTAACTGGAAAAGACCACATCGAAGAGGACGATGTTCCCAAAAATGTCCGTTGCTTCTGGTGTCGAAAAGACTCAAGCAATTATTGCTTGGCAGAAATAAGTAACGCCTTCCTTCGGAGAAATCACCTCTCCTTCGACAGAAGAGAACTAATTTTGCTCGAAAGGCTCAAAACTTGAATAAATTGTTTAGGCGTGGAAATCAAAAGCCGAAGTTTTTCTTCGAGGTGAACTAGTTAGTTATCCTTCTCAATTTATAGCTGAACATGCTTCAAGGCGTCAAAACAGTCATTTGGAATTGCGTACGGACCTGCTTCACGTTGGTCGTGATGACATCGTGGGTATCTCAAGACGGTCTGAGTCGTTGAGTGAGATTTCATATTCTGGCCGAATCTCCTCGCTGAAGAATCTGCCCTATGGCGGAGCTAGCTTTTTCTTGAAGAGCAACAGTCCACTAATAATTCTGAGCGACCACACCGGCCTCCTCCTTGCCAGTGCAGGATATTTTTATAGAGACCTGGATCGAGATTGGGCACGAATTGCAAAGAAAAGCAGGGGCAAAAAACTAAGTTCATTTGTCATGTCGCCTGATTTTGCCTTCGAGGTCGAAAGTGATCTGATGGATCGAGTATGCGATGTGAGGTCCATCCCGTCAGGGAATGACTTCACAATGCAGTTCGATACGTAATCGATAGAGTTTGCCAAATAGGTCTTGACCGCAAGTTCCACGATGCCTGAATCGATTAGCGGGCAATCGCCAGTAATTTCGACAATTACATCCGGCCCTACCGAGCTGGCTGCCCCGATTACCCTACCCATGACGTCTAGCGTGCTGCCTCTAAAGCAGGCAATACGTCTGCTGTCAGCCAAATCCGCCAGCGGGTCACTCTCGCTCTCGGCAGTTGTGGCCAAAACTATTTCGTCGATGAGAGAAACCGACTGGATTCTTTTCAGCAGTGCGTCAAGCATCGTTTCACCACCCGCGGGGAATAAGACTTTTCCGGGAAGCCGGCTGGATCCCATGCGAGCTTCAACGGTGGAAACAATTTTTAAGATTTCTCCCTAACATTGACTTACTGATAAGCGCTTGCAATCAGTGGTACTCAGTGTTTTGGCCAATCATAGCCAACATGGTAGCCCGCGAACTTGGCTCCAGTACACCCGATGGTCTTTCAGTAACTAATTTACCTCAAAACAATAATCAAGCGCGCGACGAGCTAGCCGGCCTCAGCGCTTCAGGTGCAGGCTAAAATCAAAGAGGTCCAGACTTGAAAACAATCCCTAGTTTGTGTAAATTCAGAACTCCAGCACTATGGGGCCTTATAGTTTTTTAATGCCAGAGAACAGGCAAAGAGCCACCAGAAAGTTGTTAAAAATTTATGTCACCTGAAAAGTTCTTTGTAACGCACTCTGGAACATCTGGAATATTTCTGTTTTTGCAAGAGGCAGCGCATCTTCATTACAGTCAGTTGTCCGATAAGAAAATGAACATTGCGTCGATGGGCCATCGTAAGTTCGATCATTATGTTGTCCTAGCTTCGTTCGAAATAATTTTCAGCTACTTGAGGCACTTGATTGTCAAGTCAAAGAAAACCCCTTTTTACGTTTTTAATTTGCGAAACATAGAACTAGGTAAGTACCTAACCAGCAGCGCTCTGAGAGACGTGGATACAAACAGGAGCAACTTTAAGTTTGCCCTAGCGTTCCACATGTCTTTGATCAGGTCATTTTTTGTGTTCGGTGCGGCGTTGAGGTCAGAAAAGTCCACAGAGGCAATCTCTCTGGGCGATGTCTTCTATATGGATGGGATTTGGATTGACTTCTTCCTCAATAAGCCAGGAGTTACAGTTTTCTTGACCATTCACCCCTATGGCACTATTTGCATAAGGGATAATTTCACGAACCTCACAGCATTACGAGCGAGACTCGATATCGACAGACGCAGACAGCCAATGGCTAACACTGCAGCAATTGACCAATATATGAAAAACCGTCTTGAAGATCCAGAAAAAGCAATTTTTTATTACAACGCAGTGGCGTCACAGTTTTCTGTTTCAGCAGAGCTTCGAAAACTTCCTAATAACGCCATTATCTATGCCCATTCCTTCACTGACTCCCAAATGGAGAATGGGTTCGACGGCTTCAAGAGCGTTTACGACTGGTTAGTTTTCACCCTTGACATACTCGAGGGAAACGCGGGAAAAACTAACATTTTTCTCAAAGCTCATCCAAGCTTCTTCAGCGAGACGAACGAGAGAGACGCCGAGGTTTTGGATCGCGAACTTTGGAAGCTGTTGGAATCTGAGATTCCAAAGAATGTGCACATTATCAACAGCACTGTGACGAATTGGGAGTTCCTTAAGCAATTCGATCCCGAGAGCACTGTGCTGATTTCTCACCACGGCAATGCAGTGGTCGAAGGGGCATATCTCGGATTCAGATCTATTAGTTCTGTCGCATCTCCTTGGGGGACCCGTTATCACTTCTCCAGCACTTGGGCGAGCAGAAGGGAGTATGCAAAGATTTTGGGCGAATGGAACCATGGATCTTCAATGACTCCTGAGAGTCATTTTGGAGCACGCAAGTTTATTTCAGACGTGTACTTAAGCGAGTCTTCGAGCATTTCTTCGAATTCCTACCTTTTGAATGTTATTTCCCGGCATTGCGGCATCTCCGTGGAAAATCTTAGGTTATCCCCATTTTCTGATCCAGAAGTCGACAACGAAGCGAGACATAATGCGGTTGGAGAATTGGCAGCAGGCATTAAGGATCTATCTTAGAGATCGAAGAGAGGGTTGACTAAAACCCCTTATTGTTAGCCGTCATCCCAAGCGCATTCGAGTAAAGTCAAGCATCGGTTAAACGGCGAGGAAGAATCAATAAGTCTAGGTAAAAGGCCGTTGCAGGATTAGGTTTAATAACTTGCCTCGGTTCGAGTCTTCTTCGCACCCTTAGTGGTCTTCTTTGAGGTAACGTTTCGAGAGTTGTGATCAAATGTTGGCAGTGCTTAACGACACTCTCGGATGGCTTGTTTGGGCGCGTAAACTTCCAGTGAAGCTCACTCATTAATTTGTCGCTCTGAAGCCAATGAGAAATCTTGCGCTTTTGGGTTGTCCTGTGTGTTTTAAACTGGCCCGAGGGATCGCCATCTAGGAACTCCACAGACTCCCGAGGACTTCGGATTACAGGAGTAACGCCCGGTGTGAATCGAATTCTGGTTGTAAATGACTATTTAGACACTAATGGCATCGTTTTGACGAAGCCTAGATTCGTACCACTTCTCAACTCGCGACGACTCGAGCTAAGCCAATGCGCTAAATCTCAGGGAGTCACCGATTTTCTTGATGTTGAGCTGCAATCCCCTGAAGAGAGAGAAATGACCATGCTGAAGCAATTAGTTGAATTGACCCAGGTTGATGTCTCGGTCTTGCAACGGCTGGAGGGCGGGGTCTTAGTAATGGATGGTGTGCACCGACTAATGGCCGCTTTCGCTAGGGATCAAAGCTTGATTAGTTTCAGCTTCTCTATTCCTTTGTAGGCTGTTGCTTTTGAATTTTGTCCTAATCCGTTTTTAGACATGGAGATGATTATTCAGCAGAGGTTGGGGCGACTTTGTCTCTCAGAAGCCCCGCAGTCGGACACTTTGGCTTAGAAGATGGTCTGGAAGCCAGGCCCACTCTCAAGATGGTTAAAAACATTGGAGACATCCCCCTTTGAAAGCGCGGGAAAAATTGGCAAAGATATCGCGCGTTCGTAGTATGACTCGGCGCCAGGGAAGTCAGATGGATCGTATTTGCCCATCTCTGCATAAAAAGTTTGTCGGTAAATTGGACGGTAGTGCACATTAACTAGAGTGCCCTCTTGTCTCAATTTGTCGAAAATCAATTTGCGTTGACTCGGCTGTGCAATCAGCGTTACGAACAAATGCCACGAACTCATGTCCTTGGGGTCTTGAGCTAAAATTCCGTTACTGCTATTTTAAAATAGGTCCGAATACTGCTTGGCAACCCTCTGCCTGCGTTCGATGAAATCATCAAGCCTTTTGAGCTGAGACCTGCCCAGAGCGGCATAAAGATCGGTCATACGGTAGTTGAAACCTATTTCTATTTGGTCATAAAACCCAATCACCCTCAAACCGGACTTCTATGGCGTTAGGGTCTCTTGTGATCCCGTGGCTGCGAACGCGCTGAAGCTGCGCATATGTTTCCTGAGAATTAGTCGCCGCCGCCCCACCCTCGCCAGTCGTAATCATTTTTACAGGGTGAAAACTAAATACTGTGATGTCGGAGTAAAGGCAACTGCCCACGGCCACGCCTTCGTAAGTTGCACCAAGAGCATGAGACGCGTCCTCGATGATTTTGAAACCATATTTTTTACCAAGTTTTGCAATCGCGGGCATATCAACTGGCTGTCCGGCGAAATGAACTGGAATGACCACTTTAGGAAGCCTGCCCAATGATTCGGCTACCTCCAGTCTCTTCTGAAGATCCGGAATTGACATGTTTCCAGTATTTTCAATTACGTCAACAAACTCAACTTCGGCCCCGCAGTAAATGCCGCAGTTTGCTGACGCAACAAAAGATATTGCAGAAGTCCAAACACTGTCGCCAGGTGCGACTCCAAGAGCCAAACAGGCAGAATGCAGTGCGGAGGTTGCACTGTTCATTGCGACGCAGTAGGCGGCTCCAACTCGCTTACCAAGTTCCTGCTCGAAAGCAGGTACTTGGGGGCCTTGAGTGAGAAAGTCGGAGTCCAAAACCTCTAGTATGGCCTGCTTGTCGAGCTCATTGATCTCCTGCCTACCGTATGGAATCAATTTTTACTCCTCAACTTGATGCGCAATCGACTTTCATAATAATCGGTCCTTCGACGAATTTCCCACTTAGGCCTATTGTTATTTAGGTGAGATCACGGCCCATGCCCGACAAGCTGATGGAAGACTTGATTATGCCGCGAGATGAAAACCATTACCAGTCCTTAATCGAAGCCCTGATATCGGGGTCGTTATCAGGATTGGGTTCAGGTTGGACGCTGGTGACGAATTCGGCCTAGGCCATTTTTTCAGATGTCTATCAATTGCCGAGGCTTTTTTGGGCCTCGGCCATGAAGTTTACTTTCTAAGCCGTAATCTTCCGGCTTGGTTGCAGGAGATCGCTCGAGAACGTGGTGCGATAGTTGCGCAAATCGCGAGTCCTAGCCTTGGTGTTCCCTTGAGCGGCGAGCGTGCAATTTCGAACCGGCTATCGTTGGGGGATTCGTCGAATAAAATCCTGCCACACTCGTCTGTCGAGAGCAGCGGCGTGCAGGAGGCTTGATTCGGTGTGCGAGGCATAAAAATTCGGGTGCACCTTTAGGAATACGTCGATCGTTCCGGTTAGTCCTTCGAGCACCCTCAGCGTGAACTTCAGCCAGTCATAGACACTTTTGAAACCATCGTAACCACGTTCCATCTGAGCGTCTGTGAATGAGTGCGCGTTCACGATAACTGACGTTTTGCGGTCATTGGCTGCAAAGAGACCCAGGTCCGAGCCGTCGAAAATCACCTCATAGTATGAAATCTCATCTTTCGGGTTTCTTAGTCTTTTCTCCATGTAACTGTCGGCTTGGTCAGGAGCATTTAAGTGACGGCAAGCCTGACTTGCCTCTAGGTGGCTCCTTAAATCCGAAAGGTTTTTGAAGGATTTTATGACGCAAAGAGTGCCGTAGGGATAGAGGTCCAAATAGACATGGACCCCCTCTTTGTTCAAAAAGAAATCAATCCAAATTCCGTCAAGGTAGTGGACATCTCCCAAAAAAATTGCATCGACTTTTTTGGCGTTCCTAATGGCTGCGCCTAATACAAACATGGATCTCAACATAGAAATGTGGAAGCTAAGGATAAATCTCAATTGACTTTGATTTGTTTTTACATCTCTCAATACGCTTGAAGTTATGTACTTTCCAACTTCCACTTCTCCTACGTTGAAGAGGTAATAAGGGCGGCTATTGAGAAACTTAAATAAATTAAAAACGTAACAAGAAAAAACTTGCATCGCTGCCAGCAGCACGTATGCGTCTAGTCTCCTGTGGTCCATGCCACGGCGAGTCAAATTATCTAAATCCAGAAACTTCTCGTAATGTTTCACCGCCGAGTTTTCAAGTAATGAGAAAACACCGGTGGTTTCGGAGTGCGTAATGAAGAGTTTTTTTGGGGGGGGGGGGGTGATCACAGTTATGCTCGATTAATTTTTTCCGATCGACTCAACAGCGTATGGGTGCTTTCAAAATCGGCCTAAACGTGGTGACTCTTCGCGCGATCACAACCACAGTCAAGCACCTTGAATTCATTCGACATGTCAACTACCTGCGACCGGGCATGGCTTGCCAAGCAGCACCATCAACTCGGTTGTGATGGAGGTATTTGTGGTTCTCAGAACAGGACGTTTCTTCATCTAAGATTTGAACCCGAGCACGTAAGAAGAAACTCAAGTAGCTTTCTTTTTGATTCAGGGACTAGAGCCTAGGCATCCTGGGGATCCTGGGGATCCTGGGGATCCTGGGCATCCAGAGGCAGACTGCAGAATGTCTCCATCTCAATGCCTCCATAATCGAGCTCGATTGTTGGAGGGAAAGCCTTCCGAGGGGTTATTTCTTGTGTCGGGCCCTTTGAGTATTGAACCACGAGAGATACCGGATGCTAGTTATTGCCATTAGAAATGGGATGTACTGCAGGTCTGTGACTGAACTAAGCCCTCTAATGGGGCGAATTAATTCCACCACGAATGGGTGGGCTATTGACTTCAGAAGCCTACTTGCTGGTGCACTCTTTTCCTGAAGACCGCAAAAGGTCTCCCAATCAGAGACGCCGTAAGAGCGCCATCGGCCCAAAACCTCATTCCAGTTGCTTCTTCCAATTTCGTAAACAATAGCTTCAGAGTTGTAGAAAGAATGGCCGAGTTCCGACAGTCGATCGCATAGTTCCCCATCATCTGAAAATTTACGTGTCGTGTCAAAGAGGTTCTGAGAGAGAACGCTCGCCACGAAGAGGGAAGGCGTGCCCACGACGGTTGCGTACCCCGCTTGAAATCTCGTTACTCTCCAAAAATTGATTGATCTCCCCAAGTATCCGGGTGCCGTTACCCTTGTGAGCGCCCCCACTGCAGCTGACTCTGACTCAATCAACCTATTTAGCATTAGTTCAATTGTTAATTTTGACGCCACGTTGTCAGAGCCAAAATTCAGAATGTGAGTTCCAGTAGATACCCGAACCCCAAGATTCCGCGCGAAGCCAAGCCCGAGACCTGGGTCTTTTAATAGGACATCGTAAAGACCCTCGGCCTTCGTAAGGGTTTTGTCTTTACTGCCCCCGTCCACAAGTATGATCTCATGCACGCCACTATCTCGCAGTGACCCAAGGCATTCCGTTATTGTGTCCTCGGAATTCAGAGAGCAGACGACTGCTGAAACTTTGAGGTTATTTTTCAACTGGTCAGTCCTTCTTTCTACTCTCGGGCTGCCTTTTGCTTCGGCGGAGTCGAGGTGACACAATGTTACCGTTTTGGATTTTCGGTCCAGGATCGAAACGGTGGGCATCGCCCGCAAAGTGCTAAGTTTGCAGCCCCCAATAGCTTGGTTTATCCCCAAATGCCCTACCTGACTTGATTGCATCAAGTTCGGCTCTCACCATAATATCAGCGAGTTTAGTTACGTCTATTTGAGGCTCCCAACCAAGCGCCTCTTTTGCCTTTGAGGCATCTCCAACCAATGAGTCAACCTCCGTAGGGCGGAATAATCTGGGGTCCTCCGTCACGAAATTATCAAACTTTAGGCCCACGAGGGCAAAACACATCTCTCCGAACTGCCTAACAGAAGCTGCTTTTCCAGTAGCGATTACGTAGTCGGACGATGACTCTGCCTGCAGCATGGCCCACATTGCCCCTACGTATTCCGGTGCGTAGCCCCAGTCCCGAACGGAATTCAGGTTCCCTAGGGCGATTTTGTCTTGGATGCCAAGAGAGATTTTGGCAGCAGCGGTAGCTATTTTCTTGGTCACAAAAGACTCGCCTCTTCCGGGGGATTCGTGGTTAAAGAGGATTCCATTGGAAGCCCTAATGCCGTAGGCCTCTCTGTAGTTCACCGTGGTCCAGTATGAGAAGAGTTTGGCAATTCCATATGGTGACCTTGGGTAAAATCTCGCCTCCTCGTTTTGAGGAGGAGGGGTTGCCCCAAACATTTCTGAACTGGAGGCCTGATAGAAACGACATTCAGGGGCAAAGTTTTTCAGTGCTTCAAGCGCGGTCAGGGTGGAGTTCCCAGACGCTTCAGATGTGTAGCTAGGAGAGTCAAAACTGACTCTCACATGAGACTGGGCACCTAAATTGTAGTACTCGTCAGGACCCACGCTGTGGACAAGCCTTCCTATAAAACCTGCATCGGTGACATCTCCATATTCCAGTGAGAGACTGGAGTTGTAACCAAAGGCGTGCATTTCTTCCGAATTGTCCTGCAGGTTTCTTAGGCGATGAGTATTGAAGCTTGAGGATCTCCTCACAACCCCCACAACTTTGTAACCTTTTTCAATCAGGAATTCCGCCAAGTAGGAGCCATCTTGACCTGTGATGCCAGTAATTATTGCGGTTTTTTGGTCTGCCATACTGTCATCCCTTCCTTTTCGAATAAACTACTTTATATATGAAAATACTACTCACCGGCTCAAATGGAATGCTGGGAAAAGAAATTTTACTTGAGATGGAGCTGAACGGGTCATTTCAAGTCCTGGCACCAAGCAGAGATGAACTAGACCTTCTCAATCTCAGTAATGTTCTGACGTTCGTCGAAAAGCGCAAACCAGACTTAATCGTACACGCGGCGGGCGACCTCTCCGAATCTTTCGATGTTTTAGGGGGGGGTCTCGGAACTTGAGAATGGCACAAAACTTGTTCCGAACCAGTTTGTCAAGGGAGATAGGGGTAATTACTTTTGGATCCTCTTCGTCCTATCTCGCGAATAATGAGCGCCCATTGGAAGAAGCGCAGTTCACCCGGAGCGACCTCAGCGGGCAGTTAACGGGTTACTCAAAAGATAAAAGAAAGCAAGTGTTGCTTGCGCGCCGATTAGACATGTGCCCGGGAACTCCAATCGTGAAATCCATCATGTTGTCCAACTTGATTGCACTGGTCTCTGAAGTAACAGGCTTAAATTCTAAGCATCTGATTCCAGAAGCAGTCCGTCGGGTTGAAGATGCGATCGAGCTGAAATCCTTGATGGTTGTTGTCCCCTCCTCGCCCAATGTTTCCAGAGAGTTCACTTCGGCACGTGATATTGCGAAGTGGCTAATTGGGTCCCTTAAGGATCGTGAAAAATGGCCTCCCGTGCTGAACCTTGGATCGGGCAATGTGCTCTATGTTAAGAATGTTTACGAGTCAGCATCGAAGGTGCTGGGCTTTGAGGGTCATTTCATGTACTCGCCCCTCAAGAGCAAAGGGCCACGAGCGAGAGTCTTGGATAGCTCAATAGCCTCCGATAATTTCGAATGGCAGCCCAACGATAATGTGGAGAACATAATGCAAGATTACTTGCTCGCCGTAGGGAGAACTCATGGTAACCGGGCCTAATCGTGACTGGATTTACCCATTAGCTACCTCCACCTGGGATGAAAATGAGGTCGCAGCAATGCAGGACGTCATGAGTACGGGCAGGTTCACAATGGGTGAAAAAGTATTCCAGTTCGAAGGGATGTTTGCTCAGAAATTTGGAGCGAAGCATGCGGTCATGTCGAACTCTGGAAGTTCGGCCAATCTTCTCGCTCTGACATCTCAAGCTCTAATGCGGCACTCTGGGTTCCCCAAAGAAGGAGCGGAAGTCATAGTTCCAGCTGTTTCGTGGAGCACTACCTACTATCCTGTCACGCAAGCTGGCTTCACTTTGCGGTTCGTAGACATAGACATTCACACGTTGAATATTGATCTCGACGCCGTCAGGAGCGCCGTGAACGAAAATACGGTGGGCATCTTAGGAGTTAATTTGTTGGGTAATCCTGCAGACCTTAGAGGGCTTCGTGAGATTGCTGATAGCAACGCCCTTTTTTTAGTTGAGGACAATTGTGAGTCACTTGGATCGAGCTTGGAGGGGAAATACTCCGGAACTTGGGGAAATGTCGGCACCTTCAGCAGCTTTTATTCACATCATATCTCAACGATGGAGGGAGGCCTTTCCCTTACGGACTGCGATGAAACTTATGAGGTAATGAAATCACTTCGTGCGCATGGTTGGACTCGGGGGATGTCCGAGAGTAGTCGTTTCTTCGAAAGCTCAGGGGACTCATGGCAAGACTCCTTCTCTTTCGTGCTTCCTGGTTATAATCTCAGACCCCTAGAGCTGGAGGGGGCAATTGGTATTGCGCAGATGGCTAAAATCGATGACATCGTCTCAGGCCGGCGTTCGAACGCAGAAAAGTTCATTGATCTCATGAGGAAATTTCCTGACCTGCTGCCTCAAAAGGAGATTGGATCTAGTTCCTGGTTCGGTTTTGCCATTACCCTCACCGGAAGACTAGTCGGCAGAAGAGCAGAGCTTGTTCGTATCTTGGATCAATTCGGTGTTCAGTCGAGGCCTGTGGTCGCTGGAAACTTTACTCGTAATCCGGTTCTGAAATATTTAAGGACAGCCCCGATTGGTTCGTTGCCTAACTCAGATTACGTACACGATAACTCTCTATTCATAGGAAATAATCATCACCCTATGGACGTGGAGCTTCAAACACTAAGCAAGGCCTTAGAAGCCTTTTCGATTTAAGGCTCTTGGTTGTTAGGCCATCCATGCGTGAGGACGGATCTCCCGAAAGTTTAGTAATTCTTGCAGGAATCAAAGTGTCGATGGAAGGCCTTTCCGGCCTGGGACTCAGCCTTGCCAGGCAAGTCGTGCCCCTTCATCCGGGCCCTTCATCCGAACCTAAATGCGAGGAATTTCCTGAACCCTTTCGCTAGAGCCAAAGATATCAAAACATTCGCCTCCAAGGTTTTAGCAAACCTGGGGCTGTCTGCCCTACTTCTTTCGATTATTGGAACAGTTGTGACTCTGTAGTGCTTAGCGATGGCATACACCAGTAACTCAGTACCCACAGATTCGTATGTTTCCAATTCGCCTTTATCTTGAAGCAGTTCGGCCCTGAAGCCTTTCATTCCGCACAAGGGATCGCTCACATTTGAAAGAGAAGCGGTTAGGAGCCCAAAAATCTTTTCCATCAGCCTCGCTCTTTTAAGTCGTCTACCAACCACTATGTCCGAGTCGGACATGAGTCCGTTCACGAAATGGGCGATGTCACCGGGGTCGTGCTGGCCGTCGGCGTCTAGCGTCACGATTAGCTGGTACCCCTGCTCCAGGAGAAAAGCCAGACCAAAGCTGAGAGCAGAACTATATCCATAATTAGCACCTTGGGAGATCACCGTCGCTCCGTGAGCTCTAGAAGAGTCAGATGTGGAATCAGTGGATCCGTCATCTGAAACGAAGACATCTCCAAATCTAAGGGAACCTGTAATTACATCCCCTACCGTCCTTTCCTCATTGAAGGCAGGGATGAGAATAGCTATTCGAGGTGTTTCCACGTCAGGTGCTCTCCGAGTCGCATTTCAGTTCTTAATTTTTTACCCAGCACGAGGCTAAGTTCGTGGGGTTTCAATGAGCCTTCTGGGCATGGCCGCAGGACTTCCAAATCGCCGCGAGTCAACTGTGCTCCCGCCTCGAGTTTACGCCCTGCCCTTATCGATCTTCTCTGGACAACGCTTGTAGCTGACTCGTTTAACTCAATCCGCTTTACCCCTCCGCCCAGAGCGCTTTCAAGTTGGCGGCTGCGAATAACCATCTCGCGCCAAGACGTCGGATCCATCGAAAACTTGTGGTCTGGTCCAGATCGCGAAATGTCGTCGGTGAAGTGCTTCTCTACCATCCGAGCTCCCAATGCAATCGCTCCCAGAACAGTCGCATGGCCTGGCGTGTGGTCACTTAACCCAAGAAGCACATTGGGAAACATGTTCCGATAAGTCTTCAAAACGTTGAGGTTTACATATTTTAGATTCTCTAAATCTCCGGTGTAATTTGTATTGCACTGCATTAGGCAAAAGTTGCTATTTATCGCCAGTCCAGCATCTACCGCACGTACAACATCGTCGAGCGTTGAGGCACCAGTCGCCAAAATGTAGGGCTTCCCCTTCGCAGCAATGTGCTCGATTAGTTCAATCCAAGTGATATCCCCAGAGCCAATTTTGTATGCGGGCACGAAGGCATCCATTGCGTCTGCAAGTTCCAATGAGTAAGGGGTTGTAAAAAACGCAATACCTGCTTCATCGCATGCGGCACGCAGAGATTCTGACCACTCAAGCTTTACACTGGCGTCCTCGTAGACTTCCGAAACTGACTTTTTCCAGTTCGATTGGTGTGTAACAGTTTCTTCACCGAGAGAGTCGAAGCCGACTTGGCTCACAATGGTGTGTGCTTGGAAATGCTGAAATTTGGCAGCGTCGGCCCCCGCTTCGGCAGCCGCGTGTATCAAGTCCTTAGCCCGCTCTAAATTGCCGTCGTGGTTTGCTGCTATGTCAGCAATGAAATAAGTACTTTCGTCTAATCCAATTTTTTTTGACCCAATCGAAAAGCCATTCGGGCTATTTCTGCTCATATTCCAGTGCAACCTTTCGTATTTCGTCACTCAGGCTAGGTAATTTCATTCCCAGAGACTGCTCAAGCTTTGAAGAGTCCATCCTCATATCCAGTGGCCTTCTTGCTCGAAGAAACTTAGCGTTGCTGGAGTCAATTCGGGTCATGTACTTGATCGGAAGCCCCAGTTCGCTAGCAAACTCAAAATCAAAATCTGCCTTTGACATTCCGCCGCTTGAGCCTAAGTTGAAGACCCCGACTGGCCGTTGTTTGACCACCTCGGTTATAACCGAGCACAGAGTGGAAATAGAGACTGGAGAGAAAAGAACGTCATTCAAGACTTGAATGTGCTCCTCTCGAGACAGCGAGTCGTAAAGCCAGTCGGTAAGACTTTCTCGTCCAGGAGCAGAGCTCTTGCCCACAAAATTTGTCCTTAAGATAGTGGACGGAACTAACTTCGCGGCGAGTTCAGCTGCATATTTGGTAAGGGAGTAAGAATTGATGATTGTGGTAAGAGCCTCCCCATGGGGACCAACCCCGTCGTACACATGATCGGTACTGATTTGAACTAGGTGGGCGTGCGGACAGAACTCAGCTATCCAAGCAGCAATATGCTCCGCTGGCAAGACGTTGATCCTGTGCGCTAGGTCTGGTCTGTCCTCACAAGTTTCAACACTTGTCAGGGCAATTAGATTGATTACCACATCGAAATCCTGACCCGAGAGGGCCTTAAAAAGCATAACCTTATTGGTAGCATCAATCTTGATGTTACTGGGTCCACTTTTGGACAGGGTGGCAACGACACACCCATTGCTCTTGAGCTTGGCGCCCAGTGACGTGCCAAGAAGACCCGTCGATCCCATTAGTAACACATTAGGCATTTAGCCCCCATTTCGTAACCATGGGGATACTCTACAGACAAGAACAGCAACAGCTTCCGCGCAAATTTGGAGGTCACGGAACGCTGGCATTTATGCTCATCACTACCCATTACCATTGAGATTAGAAAAGGTGGTTGGGGCTGGACGTTTTCATGAGTCCAACATTGCGCAACTTGCACCATCAACAAATCTAGACTCGACTAGAAGCCCCACAACACCAAGGAGGACCTGTGGACGAGGGGAATGTTCTAATGAACGTCAAGAAAGTTTCTCTGGGGACTGCCTCCTTTGGCAATCAATATGGGGTGCTCAACTCTTCACACGTGGACCTGGAAGATTCGAAACTCCTGTTGAAAATAGCTCGAGATGCTGGAATAGCAAAGATAGACACAGCCCCCGCATACGGAAAGTCCGAACAGATCCTAGGCATGTCAGGGTTGAGTGAATTCGATGTGTACACCAAAATCGACGCCGAGACCTGGACACGCGGCTCCGATGCCTCTCTTTCGCAGCTCATGGCTTCTCTAGCGCGATTACGCAAGTCGAGCCTGAAGGGCCTAACTTTTCACTCGGCGGAATCATTTCTGCAAGACCCGCGACGATCTTCGGAATTCGTTTCAAGGGCAAAGGACGAGGGCTGGATTGACACTTGGGGTGTTTCTGTTTATGACCCGAGCGAGGCCGAAAAAATTTTTGAAATCTCTTCCCCGGATTATTTACAAGCACCTGTCAGCATCGCCGATCGAAGGTTTTTGGACGGTGAAGTTTTGAGTCACTTCAGGGAAAAGGGAACTGACCTTCACGCTAGATCCGTATTTCTACAAGGCCTTCTTGTCTGCGACGAAACTAAACTCCCACCCAATTTCGAAAAGTGGGTCCCACTATTCATGGGCTACTCCCAAGCCGCAAAATCCCTAAATATTTCAAAATTTCAACTGGCTCTTTTGGCAGTCATTCAGAACCCATCAATTCAAAGTGTGGTGATAGGAGTGAATGAACAGCCTCACCTCTTAGAGCTAATAGACTCGCTGAGAGCTGAAGATACGCTTTGCCCAGAAGATTTTGACTATTCAGAGGATTTGGACCTGATAGACCCCCGGAGGTGGACTACATGAAAACAATTGCAGTCATTCAGGCGCGAATGAGTTCGTCTAGGTTTTCGGGCAAAGTAATGAAAACGATTCACGGAATAACTTTGGTTGAGTTAGTTGCCAGTCGAATGTCGAGGTCCAGGACACTTGATCAGATCGTGTTCGCCATCTCCGACGACGCAGGAGACGATCCGCTAGCGCTTCATTTGAAGAGACTGGGGTGCGAAATTTTCAGGGGGCCCCTAGATGATGTTCAGCAGAGATATATCGATTGTGCTGAGGCTTTTGGCGCCGACAACTTAGTGAGAATAACCTCTGACTGCCCTTTAATTGACTGGGGCGTTGTCGACTTGGTCGTCGAGGAGTTTCTCAAGGCGAACTCCGATTACACATCGAACACAATCGAACCCACTTTCCCAGACGGTCTGGATGTTGAAGTGTTTTCTGTTTCATCTCTGATTTCATCCCGTGACCTTTTCGAGTCTGATCTAGGCAAGGAGCACGTCACTTACGACTTAAGAGAGTCGGGCGCCTACACCACTTCAAACGTTCGACACGTAACTGATTTTTCTAATTTACGATGGACCGTTGATTATCAGGATGACTTGAAGCAACTCGACGAGAAGTTGCCAGCGGGATTCAAAGATATGACGTGGCAAGAGCTTCTAGGGACCGGGTTTACTGGGGTTATGTCGTCGAATTTGAGGAACGAGGGAATGAACATGGGAAGCGGTCAGAAGTTATGGAATAGAGCCAAGCAGGTAATTCCGGGTGGTGGCATGCTCTTGTCCAAAAGGTCAGAAATGTATCTCCCTGACCAATGGCCGTCCTATTATCAAAAATCTAAGGGAATCGAAATAACTGACCTTGATGGTCGAAAATTTCTTGATTTCTCGTTGATGTCGGTTGGAACCTGCAGCCTCGGCTACGGAGTGGACTCGGTGGACAATGCCGTCAAGGAAGCCGTGACTGATGGAGTAATGTCCAGCTTAAATTCTCCGGCCGAGGTGCAACTTGCCGAACGACTGATAGACCTTCATCCATGGGCAGATATGGCTCGGTTTGCTCGGTCTGGTGGAGAGGCAAACGCAATCGCGATCAGAATTGCTAGGGCCAGGACTGGCAAGGACAAGGTAGCAATTTGTGGCTATCACGGCTGGCACGACTGGTATTTGTCCGCTAATTTGGCCTCGGATTCCAATCTAGATGGTCATCTGTTGCCAGGACTGGAGCCTTCTGGGGTTCCAAGGGCGTTGGCTGGCACAACGGTTCCATTCGAATACAACGACATAGAGGGCCTTAGAAAGCTTCTAGTTACTGGTGAATTTGCAGCAGTAAAAATGGAGGTGTCGAGAAATTTTGGACCAGCAAAAGGTTTTCTGGAGTCCGTAAGGGAAATGTGTACCCAATTTGGTGCCATCCTAATTTTTGACGAATGCACTTCTGGGTTCAGAGAAACTTTCGGTGGGCTACATCTGAAGTACGGCGTAGAACCAGATCTGGCCATGTTTGGAAAGGCTCTGGGAAATGGGTTTGCAATAACCTCAGTGATAGGCCGAGGAGATGTGATGCAAGCTGCCCAAAGCACGTTTATTAGCAGCACCTTTTGGACCGAAAGGCTTGGCCCGGTTGCCGCCCTTGCAACCTTGGCAGAGATGGAGAAACAACGAAGCTGGACTGTCATAAGCCAAAATGGGGCCAACATCAAGGCTCATTGGAAAAAAACTCTTACGGGCTTAGGGTTGCCAGTCCAGGTAGGGGGGCTGGATTCCTTAGCTACTTTTTCACTAGACCTACCAAACTGGAATGCGATAAAGACTTTTTTTACGCAGGAGATGCTCAGTCGGGGATTATTGGCAACTTCAGCATTCTATTCCTCTACTGCTCACACCGAGGAGCTCATGGCTGAGTACTTTAACGTTTTCGATGAAGTTTTTGAAGAGGCCGCACTCATGGTTACGGAGGGAAAAATCGAATCTCGTCTTCTTGGGCCAGCTGCCCACCAGGGATTTAGGAGGCTTAATTAGCGACACCGGGTCTCACGCCATTCCGTCGGAATGGATTACAGCAGACTTTTCCACTATCGATGAAGTGAGCAAGTGGAAAATAAATATTTCAGCACCCTATGGGAAAAGTTGCTTGAAGCATAACCCTCGGACAAGAAGCTGTTACTTTCACCGGAAAGCTCTAGTCCAATTGATCGCAATAGGTTGTCTGGATTTATGCCTGTCATAATTATGGATCCCGATTCAAGTGCCTCGGGCCTCTCCATCGAACCTCTTAGAGTAACGGCTGAAAAGCCCATCAACGAGGACTCCTCACTTACGGTTCCCGAGTCTGAAATCACGCACTTCGCGTTCAGTTGAAGATTGTTGTAGTCAAGGTAGCCAAAAGGTTCATGGAACACAATCCCACCTAGGTCTTCACGAGACAGTGCCTCTAGCCTGATCCTGGTCCTAGGGTGGGTAGACACCATTATCGGCATGTTCCACTTCTCACGAACGGCAACCAGGCAGTCGAGTACTTTTTCAAGCCTCTCAGGCAGGTCTACATTTTCCTGTCTATGTACCGAGACGAGAAAGTACCCACCGAGACTTAGCCCCAGATCTGCGACGGCAGTAGAGGCGGCAATTTTGTCTTTGTAGTGCTCGTATATTTCTCGGATCGGAGATCCAGTTTTTTGGATGAACCTGGGGTGAATACCCTCGGCCAGAAGATTCCGCATTGAGTAGTCGTTGTAGGGGAGGTTGAAGCTCGCCACGTGGTCAACCATCTTGCGGTTGAGCTCTTCTGGGACATTGTTGTCGAAGGAACGGTTGCCTGCCTCTAGGTGATAGACGGGAATCTGCATTCTCTCTGCAACAACTGCCGCGATGGCGGAGTTGGTGTCACCTAGAATCATCACAGCATCCGGCTTTTCTTTTAGAAAAACCTCCTCTGCTTTCTTTAGAGTGTCTCCCATTACTGAACCCATTGACGAAGTATCAACGTTTAGGAAATAGTCAGGCTGTCTCAGCTCAAGGTCTTCGAAAAAGACTTCGTTGAGCTTTGGGTCGCTGTTTTGACCAGTGTGAACAAAAATGTGGTCTGTGTATTCGTCGAGCTTGGGAATAAGCCTTGAAAGGCGGATTATTTCAGGCCTAGTTCCGACGATTGTGACAACTTTTAGCTTCTTCAAAGTCCTAGCTCCTGACGTACTTCTGGAATCGTGAGTAGAAGAGTTTTTACTCCCTCAACATCTAGCTGTTTCGTGTTGTGGGATGTGTAGGACTCAAGGGATGCCTGTCTGGGCTCACCCTCTTCAAAGTATTCGGAGTAGTTCAGGTCTCTTGAGTCCAATGGAACCCGGAAGTAGTCACCTAAGTCCTCAGCCTTAGCTCTCTCCTCAGTGCTGAGCAGAGATTCGTAAAGCTTCTCTCCACGGCGGAATCCGATTGTCTGGATTTCATTATCTGCCCCACCCAAAAGCGCAGCCAGTGCCTCTGCTAGTACTTCAATTGAGGCCGAAGCCCGAGATTATCAGCGAGTCACTCTCGATTGCCAAAAAAAAGGGGGTGAGGGTCGGATTATCGGATCTGGTAAACAACCGTGAGAGCATGAATAGCAGCGACCGAAGTCGAAAGAGTGGCAGAAGGGACTTGCCTGATGGTGAAGTGATTAGTTAGGTGCTCTGCAGCCAACCTCACAGCCCTTAGCATCTATTTGTAAAGAGAAAAAGATTGAGCACCATTAACTGCGGTCTTGGACTAGCATCCTGGCCGGTAGTTCTGGCTCAAGGTAGAAATGTACATGAAGCGCCTTTGAGGGACCCAATCAGCACGGGCAGGACCTACGAGCTCAATTCTGGAGCAAAGTAGTAAGGAATCGTCAGCCTAAGTCCTTCTGTGAGTGAAACTTCAGGAGTGAAGCCCAAAACGTTATTCAGAAATCTGGCGTCTGGGCATCTTCTTGAGACGCTCCCCTCCGGAGCGCTTTGAACTTCAAGAGCTCCTTCAATTCCAGCTAGCGCCATAATTTCCTGAGCCAAGTACTCGATGGTGACCTCGTGATCGGTGCCAATATGCACTATTTCACCTTCCGACGCAACGGCCGTAGCCGCGACGACCGTTGCCGAAACAGCGTCTTTGATGTAAATGAATGACCTAGTATTTAGCCCGCCAAATAGAGTGAAATTTCCCTTGGTCATTCTGTCAATAAATTCTGGAATTACGTGCTGGGAGCCCATTCTTGGGCCATATACGTTGTGAAATCTTACGATGGTGATCGGCATGCGAAATTGACTGGAAGCAGCCGTAAGGGCCATTTCCGCCGCTATTTTTCCCGCAGCGTATGACCATCGCATGTTTTGCGAATCCTGAATAACAAGTGGTGTCGTTTCGGCCGTAGGAATCTTCGCAAGTCCAGTTTCAACGGCGCCGGCGTAAACCTCGCTTGTGCTGGTGAGAAGGAGCCTCTTGATTGGATAATTTTGGTAAAACCTTATGAGCTTGAGAGTAGGAAGGACCGCAGCTTCGACAACATCAAACGGTCTCTTGTAGAAGTTTTCCGTTCCGTTAATTGAGGCGAGGTGATAAATGTAATCTACGGCCGGAAGCACTAACTCGTCATTTGACAAATCGACCTCTAAAAAAATAACGTTTGGAAGCCCAAGAAGCTCTTCTAGCTCCTGGTCCCTTCGGCCTCTTGCGAAGTTATCCAGCATCCAAACTGTGTTTGAAGGCTCAGCTGCTAAGAATTTCGAAAGATGAAACCCAATGAAACCTGCCGCACCAGTAATAAGTATTCGAGCATCCTTAATCACTTTTTCTCACCTCCAAAGACGTAAGACCCCACGCCAAATAATTCTTTATCTCGATGTCTTACTAAGTCACCCCAGAAGTCGAGGGTGTAGGACTTTTCGAATCTTTCCTTAAAATGGAGCAGCTCACTTACGAGCTGAGCCCCGTTGTGCTGAACGACTAAGAGTTCAAACTTCACTTTGTTGCCGCTCAAGCTAGTGAGGTGATTTTTTGATAGCTCCGACGGGAGCTTGCTGGGATCAACAAGCGGGTCTAAGGTCCAAATCTCCATGTTCGGAAGCCGACTTTTTAGCTCGTCAATGATTGTAAACGCAAGTGAACCTCGGGTGTCATCTGTCTCGGGGTCACCTTTAAATGCCATACCCGCTAAAAGAATTCGGCCGTTTTTTTTCATTGTTGGGAATCGCGTCAGCAGTTGCTCAATTGCAAGCCGAGGGACATTCTCGTGAGTAGTTCTCGAAGAGCGAGTGACAGACATCACCACACCTTTATCTCGTCCAGAATTGTATAGAATCCAAGGGTCCTTCTCTAGACATGGTCCAGCTGTAAGCCCAGGCGATGAGATATTAGACCTAGGGTATCGGTGGTTAGCTGCCGCGATTATTTCCCTTGCATTAAGGCCGGCTGCATCGGACAGAACTGCGAGTTCGTTTGCAAAAGCAAACTGCAAGTCTCTAAATGTGTTCGTCGCCAGCTTTGCCATTTCAGCGGCTTCGGGAGAGGAGACCGTCGTTGTTTCGACGCCGTGCCCTGCAAAGAACTCACATGCAAGCTCCGAGGCTTCCTCGGTGAGCCCACCCACTATTTGCGGCAGTTCGATTAATTCCTCTAGAGCGCGGCCCTCGATAGTTCTTTCTGGACACATGGCGACTAAGGTTGCCTTGCCCAAATCCGTCAAAGACTTTGCCACAATTTTGCGCGAAGAGCCAAGGGAAACCGTGGACCTTACTATTACTAAGTCCTCGTTTTTTGCAACAAGAGCAATCTGCTGAGATGTGCGCGTCAATGCTTCCAAGCCAATTTGATCGCCTATTAGAGGGGTTCCTATTGTCAGGACGTACACTACTCTTGCGACCATAGCTTCCGGAGATTGCGAAAACCTTAGCGACCCTGATAACACTGACTTATTAATAGCCTCGTCTAGTCCCACTTCGTAGAAGTGTGCCCTGCCTTGGGTTAGAACGTCCATTACTTCGTTCGACGTCTCTACACCCAGTACGTCGGTTTTTCTTGCCAAGAATGCAGCCAGCGTCAATCCGACAAAACCCATTCCAATTATCTGAACTGTCGGTAATGAGGAGGACATTGGCAACAATTTAGCGACGGTGTCTCCTCTGGTGAATTGTGGATTGATTTAAGCTCTGATCATAGCAAACTGGATACAAAACGAGCGCTGGCACCGCCCGATTGCCTAAATTGCAAATTTGACGGTTGGCAGAACCCAAAAAATGAGAACAAACAGTGTCTACAATTAGCGAGTAAATGAGTGACCTTTTGCAAAATTGGGTGATTCAGCGAGGCAAAATATCAAATTGACTTTCTCTGCTTTCGGTGAATCAAAATCATTGGGCTTGTCGCCACTGGGTGCAAGACCGGTAAAATTGAGCTTAGACGCAAAATCTTTCCTGGAATTGAATGCAATCCAATTTCCAACGAAATCATCTCTTGATGTTGGGCTTAGCCCAATAGAAAATCTTCACACGGAAGAGTAGGTTCTAACTTGAAAATCTTGGTTGTTGGAGCGCTTGGGCTTTTGGGAAAAACTTTTGAAAACTCCGCGAGAAGCACTGTGCACAATTGGCGCTTTAGGTCTCGAGAAGACCTGAACCTGACTGAAGCTGATTCCTTGGACGCCGAATTAGCTGCATTCCGACCGGACTTGGTAGTCAACTGCGCGGGCTTTGTAGGAGGGATTGCCAAGCAAGGCTCCAATAGA
>Ga0335398_10002018_pt1 | contig 32977 bp, 32 predicted proteins | sample BON03_FD_205742 | JGI IMG/M metagenome (GOLD analysis project Ga0335398, IMG submission 205742) | Freshwater microbial communities from Lake Bonney liftoff mats and glacier meltwater in Antarctica - BON-03 (spades assembly) (version 2) | ecosystem: Environmental > Aquatic > Freshwater > Ice >... | reverse complement strand
CCATCTGTGTCCATCTGTGTCCATCTGTGTCCATCTGTGAAGCGAAGCGCATCTGTGGTTCCTTCTCATCAACCCCTCACCTCCTCACCTCCTCACCTCCTCACCTCCTCACCTCCTCACCTCCTCACCTCCTCACCTCCTCACCTCCTCACCTCCTCACCAGCACATAGAGCAGCGCTCGGTCCAGCCACCCGGCCCGCTTAGGTCCCACTTCAAGGGCGCGCCGGGCGGCGCTCAGCAGACCCGAGGCGAAACGCTCCGGTCCCCAGTCGGCGATGAGGCGTTCACTTGCCGCGCCGAGGGCGGCCCGATCCGCTTCCGGGAGCGCGGCGACTCTCGTCATCAGGGCCGCGAGCCCTTCGAGATCGGTCGGATCAAAGGTCCAGCCATTTTCCCCCTCGACCACCAGATCCGGCGCGCAGCCGCAGCGGTCCGAGACGAGGACGGGCAGCTCGCAGGCCATCGCTTCGTTGACGACGAGACCCCACTGCTCGGTCGTGCTCGCGTGGACGAAGGTTCCGGCGTGGGCGTAGAAGCGGGGAAGTTCGGCGATTTGGCGGAAGCCTGGTAGAAAAACGGTTGGCGGGGCTGACGCCGTTTCAGGTTTCAAGTTTGAAGTTTCAGGTTTTAAGTTTGAAGCTTGAAGTTCCCAGGGGGCGCGTTCGATGACGGTGAGACCGAGGTCGGCGGCGTGGGTGAGGAGAGCGGATTTCAGGTCGCCGTCGCCGAGGAGGCAGAGGGGCCATGAATTGTGGATTTCGGATTGGGGATTTCGGATTTCGGATTTCTGGCTCGTTTTGAGTCGGGCGTAGTCGGCGTAAGCTTCGAGGAGGCGGAAGAGGTTTTTCTTTGGAATGAAGCGGGCCGAGGCGAGGAAGTAGGGGGGGGGCGGGCTTTCGGACTGTCGCCACTTCGCGGATTCACTCGCAAAATAGGCGTTGTCGATCACGTCGTAGCCGACCTCGCATTCGCTCGCGGGCAGGCCGAGTTTGGCGAGGTAGTCGAGATGCGGTTTCCCCCCAGCGAGCGCGCTCGAAGCTAAGGAAATAATTCTCGACTTCATCCACTCACGCGAGGGCTTCCGCACTTCGTCGATCTCCTGGCTCTCGCTCATCAGGATCCACGGGATGCCGCGCTCGGCGCAGAGGGCGATCAGGCTGAGCATCGCCGGATGACTGTAGCCCGCGATGGCGCAGAGATCGGGCGCAACCCTGTTGAGTGCCGGACCCAGGAGGGTTGACCATAACGCCGCCGCTACGTTCTCGAGAGGGATGTCTTCGTTCTCGCAAAGCAGCTCATCCTTCTCCTCGCAGGTCCAGGCGTATTCGCCCTGCGAGCGGGCCATCTCGAGACCCGTCACCGTTACCCCTTCGGCGAGGCCCGCCTCACGGGCAGCCGCGAGGCGAGCCCGATGGTAGGGGCCATAATGAAGGAAAGCGATCAGGACCTTCATGGTTTCTCTGGTCGGATCGGGTTCTGAGGACTCGATAATGATCGACGAGGAGCCGTCCCGTCAGGACTCCGATGTCGTGACAACTCGAAGAGCCTAAGAGCGATGTAACCGAAGGCGAAGGGGAACAAGACGAGGAATGTCAGGTCGCGCCCTGTATTCAGAGTTAAGCCCATTCCGATAAGGAAAAGCGCAAGACGAAGTGAAACGGCTCGTTGGCACCAGAGTCGGGCGAGAAAGGCCGCCCAGAGGGCAAAGAGTAAGGCAGCGACAGGCGGCCCGAAAAAACGCCCGAAATTGACGCAGCCCTGACCTATCATCCCCGTAGAGATCGTGGTGTTGACCCCCGCTGCCTCACGGCTTGCTCCGAACCCACGCGCAATAGAGTAATCGATTCCTACCATTGGTTTTCCGGGCCAAAGCGTTCGTGGAATTGGATTGACAATTTCGCCAAAATATCGAGCGCCCCAGTTGGGCCTGTATCGACCTGACTCTACATACGTGTTGATCCAGCAGAGTTCTTTGAGCATGTCCTGTCCCTCGCGACCTTCGCTCTTCTTGGGAACTCCTCCAGCACTCTCGACGGCTCCATTTTCGAGGAAAGCGGTTAGGTTGCGTTCGGATCGGGACTCCATCACCTTCGAAAACCAAACGGAGAGACCAATGGAAAAAATTGCTCCAACTGCGATCTTAGTCGTCAGCCTATGCTTCCCAAGGAGTAGAAATCCAGCAAGACCTGGAAGCAAAAGCGCAAGCATTCGGTTCCTGTAACGGTCGAACCAGAAGTAGGGCCATGTTAAAAAAACCATCATGATCGCAATCCATCGGATTGGACCGCGGGCCGTCACTGCAATCACTCCAAACAGGGAGCAGATCAGAATATGAATATAACCGATGGCGTTGAAGATAAAAGACGCTCCGCTTCCCACCCGTTCAAGCGGATACATGCCAATTTTCTCCGACAGCAGCGGAGGCCAGATCAACGCCGGCCATACGGATGGCGAAAAGGAAACACCTATCAGGAAAATCGCGAACCATCCGGAAATCAGCAGAGCAAGAAGTGATTTCAGAAAACGGGGCGAGAACGAATCGTGTTTAGGGACGGTTCCTCGGATGAACTGGTTTTTTCGGATCCGAAGGGGCTTTTCGCAAAAGCGGCGGGAAAAGTATCCTAAAAGGAATCGGAATCCGATAAGAAAAATACTGACCTGGAAAAAGGCAAGAGTGATCACTTCTTTCGCAAAAACCTGATAGGCGATTGAAGTAGAAAGTAAAAAGTCGCCCGTATACCAAAAAATCACGGTCCCGTAAACTACGACTGCCGGCTTCGCCCATGGTAAATGCCATTTGCGCAGGCTTTCAAAAAGTAGCACTGCAAGCACAACAAGATGGAGCCAGAAAGTCCAGGGAGCCACATTAAAGCGTTCAATCATGTGATAAGAAAAACCTTTAGAATAGCCTAGAAACCGGTCGTTATTGGATCAGGGAGACCGAAGTCTATGAGTTCATAAGTCCCAAAACAGTCAGCGGATGACTAGCGGAACTATTCGCCTAGGCTCTCCGGTAAACTGCGTGTTGAACGGCTCAATCTACCGTAATTTTCAACTTTTTTCCTTTTTGATTCCTAAAAGAGCGAGATGAGGTGCCGAGCGATACAAACTTCGGCCTCCGTTACCTGTATTCATGAGGTGTATGCTCTCGCATTTTGAGCTGATTTGATCGTAATTGTTGAAAACCGAATACGAGTAGGCGACTCCGTCTTCATCAGAGAATGTGTAACCTTTACCCCGGGTTTTTACCCAATCGGCAAGGCCCCATAACCCAATCGCAGCCAGGGACTGTTTTAAAGCGCGGGAAAGAGGTGAACCCTGGCTGAAATTGTTCGCATCGGAAATGAATACAGCCTTTTTTGCAACCCTGAGCATTTCTGCTACGATCTTCTCCGGTTGCTTAACGTGGTGCAGCACCGCAAATTCGCAGACCAGGTCGAACTCTCCGGGATCAAATTCAAGCGAGAGCGCGTCACCGTCGCGTAACTCATCTTCGAACAGCCCGCTACGGTAGCCGACTTCGCGCAGTTCTTTCACTGGCTCGATACCGACGATGTAGAGATCTGGCCGATACTTCTTGAGATATCGAATGGCACGCCCTGTCCCGGACCCGATATCGAGAACCGATTTGACTTCAAGATAATCAATCACTCCGACAAGGACTGCCAGAGCGAGAAAGTGCTCATCCCGCTCGAGGAGATGCATTTCCTCGTAATTCAACGCCGTGTCAGCGTAATAATCTCGCTGCGCTTCAACCTCGTTACTTGTTTTCATGTAAGTGCTCGATAAACTTCGTCTTAAAGTGTATTAATCCTTGAGGTGACTGATGAGGAGACGCCGAAACCGTGACCAAGTCCACCGCGACGCATTTATCTGAGTGGACTGGCGCAGGGGTGCATTGCCGGGTAGTAGGCAGGAAAGTCGTTCCAATTCGGATACCAGTGCCGCCACTTCACCGGGTGCGGTGAGAAACACTCCGTCTAACTCCGTCCCAAGATCGCGAAGACAGGTGTTTAACGTTCCTAAAACCGGGCATCCCTGAATCAAGGACTCAAGATAGACCTGTCCAAATCCCTCGACGAGTGACGGCATCACAAACAAATGGCTGCTTGCGTACTTCTGCTGTAGCGCTACGGCGGAGGTTCCTCGAATCAATTCAACACCCGGCGAAGTTTCGGCGAGAACTTTGAGAGGGGCCTCAATATTCCGGCAAATCAGCGTGAGGGTTGAACCCTTTGGAAGACGTGCCGCTCGCCAGGCGAAGAGAAGATGATGCAAACCTTTGCGTTGCACGCCGGATCCAACGAAGACGGCATGGAATCCGGTTTCGGAAGGTGCTTGAGCGGAGAGGCTGGTCCCGGGATCGCACCCGTGATCGACTCCGTAGGGAACGACAAGGCACTTGGATTCTTCCGCTCCGTACGCGAGTAGGGATTGTTTCGTGAAGGTGCTCGCGCAGATCACGAGGTCGGCATGTCGCCACGCCTCGCGGTCACTGCGGGAACGTGCCTGATCCCGAGCTCCTGTGTCATGGCGGGGATCAAAGGTAATCCGGCCCGCAAACTCTCGGCGATCATGGGCAAGAATCTCGGACTCGAAGTCGGGGTGGGGATGATATTGGAAAAGAACCTTACGAGGGTGATGTGAGTAGCGATGGTGAAAAGCCTCCCAGGCATAGGAACTATAGAGAAATAGATGGGCCTGCGAAGTCTCGGCGCGTTTTGCGGCAGCGAGCGAGTAACGCTTGTCGAGAAGTTGGTAGGTGCTGCCGTGAGGAAATCCGAGCTTGTGTCTGAGATGCTCAAGGGCGGTTTCCGGCCAGAGGGAATTCACGAGCCCGTCCGGGATTCCATCGATTTGCCGGAACTCGACCTTCTCCTTGAGTGTTTCCGGTAGGCACTTCGCGAGGCGACGGAGATTTGCACCCGCATAGGCGTCGGTGATGAAGTGGTCCAGAAGACCGGCTTCGGCAAGAGCTAACGGAACCTGATAGGAATCGCGGCGTCCGCGGAAGGCACAAACGTAAGGCGTCATGGGACGTTTGGTGGAGGAAATTCCGAAACCAGCCACCAGTTTCCAATGTCGCGACATTCCCGGCCAAGGATGGGGTGCGGTTGCTGATCGATCTGGATGAGTTTCAATCCTGCTTCATCGAAGATTTGGCGGAGCTTTGTGAGGTATTCTTCGTGGTGAACCTCGATAAGGAAAAGGTTGTCGGGATGCATCCAGTCTTTCGCTCCCTCAATCACGTCAATCTCGGCACCCTCGACGTCAATTTTAATGAGAGTTTTGTGGCGCCGAAAAGTCGGATCGAGCTCGTCGAGCCTAACGAATCCATTTCCACTTTCTCGCCCGGCAAAGGCGTGTATCAGCTCGATGGAAACTAAATCTGAAATTTCTCCGCTGAGCGAGTGTTTGAGTTTCTCGATGTGTTGCGTCTGAGCCTCGATTGCAACGATCCGGCCGGATTTTCCCAGGCGACGGAACGCGGCCGCGCATCCAAATGCGAAATATCCGTCGTTAGCACCGACATCGACGACCGAAGAGACTTGCTTCAGTGCGTCTTCGATCCAATCGTTCAACTCACGTTCGTAGAGACCCATCATCTTTCTCAGGGAATGGCGAGGGTTCATCACCGGTTTGGCACCGCGGAACGGCCCGCGGAGCACACGCAGGGGAATGGGACGGTCTGGAAGAAGAAGTTTGAGTCGTGAAAACATAGGCGTGTTAGGGACTGAGTGGATTGGGAGGAAGTGTCGAGGAGGACGAGGAAAGTTATCCGAAGTCAAGGAAAGCGCCTCGGATTTTAGCTGCTGTCGATTGCCAAGAGAATTCCGATGCACGGCGTCGGCCATACGCAATCGCAGCGGCGCGTTCGCCAAGATTGAAGTGAAGCGACTCAACCAAATCGGCGAATTTAGCGGTGGCACTGGGATCTACAACTAATCCGCCCGGGCCCATGATCTCAGGAAGGGACGCATGGCAGGATCCGATCGCCGGGACACCGACGGCCATGGCTTCGAGGACAGGAATGCCAAAGCCTTCGTAGACCGACGGTAGAATCGCAACTCGGGCGTCTTCTGTGACCCAGCGGATAGCTTCGGGAGCGAGTCCCCGCCCTATCACCGTCAACGCGGCGCATTTTGCCGCAGCAGACTGGAACTCGGGATCAATCGGCCCGATGACCACCACCTTTAATGGCGAATTTCGACGGTCCAGTTCCTGTGATAACGCGATGATCGAGGGTGCGCCCTTCTTTCGGGTCAGTCCGCCAACTTGGAGGATGTAGGGGGCATTGGAGATCGATTCCGGCAATGGCTGTTTGCCTGGAGAGCGTGGTCCCAGAAAGATCGAATCTACTGCGTTCGGGGTGACCTGGATCTTCTCTGGATCGCATCGGAAGAGAACCAGGATTCGTTGCCGGGTAAATTCCGATACCGTGAAGACAACGTCGGCGCGGTCGAGAGCGCGTTGCCACACTAGCTTCTTTTGAAGGCGGAGGCGCAGTGATCCGGACCATACCTCAGGTTCGAACAAAAAAACGTCGTGGACGGTGATCGCGTACCGAAGGCGGCCCGGAGGACACCAAAGTTCGCGCGGGCAATAGATCCAATCCGCGCCGTCCGCCCAACGGTCGATCAAGGGGCGACCAATGGTTCTCCAGAGAATCTCGAGTTCAATACGATCCAAGGGAAGACGCCTTCGAGGAAGGTGCCCGAGAGGTGACCGGGACGGATCGGACTCCGAATTCACCGGATCGGTCCGCGGGAGCAGCAGGGTCGGGCGAAGATCGTGCATCTTCTCGAATTCCAACGCCATGTTGATGAAGACTTTGCCGACGCCCGTGGTAAACTGTGGGGGTAGGCCCGATGCGTTCCAGATCGCGATCTCTAGAGGGGACTTAATACCCGAGTCGCTTCGCGGTAAGTTATCTTCCTGTGCCGCTGAGTTCACTTGTGGAAATTGGGTTTTGGGTTCTCTGATTCCGATTGAGCTCCAGCCTCGCCCATGACGTGGTCAGCGAATTGTCGCGCCCGGCACTTCCAGGTGTGAGAGGTAATGTAGGCGCGACGGGATTCGAGAACTGACTGGTTCAGTGCCGCCGGCTTTTCGGCGAGCCGTGAGATTAAAGATTCAGGAGATTCGAAGAGATCTACGTGTTCGCGATGCATCCGCACGCCGTCAAGATCAGTAGAAAAAATAGGAACCTCTGTCGTCAGGTAATCATAGATCCTCAGAGGATCGCGGCGATGATTATGATCCGAGACTGCGAGGGGATTGAGACAGATGTCGAATCCACGGAGGAAGGAGGGGAGACGGTCGTGTTCGAGGCGACCGAGCCAATGGACGTTCTTCCGCGCAAAAAAACGTCGGATACTCTCCGTGATTTCCCCTTCCTCAAAAAGATTGCCGATGAAGACGAACTGAGTCTTCGGATTTACGGCGGAGGCCGCCTCCAGAAGGTTCCAGTCATAACTACCGTTGATCTGGCCGATGCAGCCGACGACGGGACCACCAAGTTGATGAATCGAGTCGAGTTGACAAGGTATCGGTGTTTTTTGGGCGGAAATGAAGTCCTCGGAAACCCCGTCGTGCAGAAGTTCGAAAGGGAACTCCGGGTAGCGTTTCGCATAGTCGCGAACGAGCTGCGGCGCCATGGCGAAGCGGGCATCACAAAGAGGAACAAGAAGTTCCTCGTGGTGATTCACGTAACCCGGCGCAAAACCATAGTAGGCGAATGCGTCGTGAGCCCAATAGGCGACAAGGGAAGCGGGCAGTCGCTTCCGTATTATCGCTGCGACCGCTGAATAGTAAGGGAAGGTGAATAAGAAAACCGAACCCATCGACGACGTTTTCCGACTTGGCAGGAAGGCATTTAGAATTGCCGTAGAAAGGGATTCGAAACACCGCCAACCCGGGGTCACGAGGTAGATCTCCTCCGTTCGTTCATCGAGGCGTTTCCATCGGCCAAGCCGCGAGACATCGTGCATGCCACCGGGGAGCCAAAGCGGGTTGTAGATCCGATAGTGGCGGATAGTCCAATCGTCCGGGAGCGCGTTCACGAGGGAACGGACCCAGGGAGCATTCGCGTCGATGACGTGGAGGACAGGCATGCGTTCGAGGGCAATTGACGACTCGCCGGATCGCCGGTCAGTTCGGGAGGAGTACAAAGTTCTCCAACACGATCATCGACAGATCGATGTTCTTCGGCTCCTCTCCGGGAGTGCCGTCGGGAAGGAGGCGGTAAGCACGATAGGAAACGGATTCGATTTCGGCGAAAAGCTCCGTCATCGATGTTCCTGCGTGATTCAGGTTCCATGGGCAGATTTCGATGAGAGCGACCCCGACGCGTTTCTCTAGAAACATCTTGCGTCCTCCGCGAATCACTCGCGTTTCCATTCCCTCGACGTCGATCTTCAGAAAGTCGATGAAGGCGAGACCTTCTTCCTCGGCATAGCGATCGAGAGTCGTGATCGGCACTTGAATCACGCTCGGACCTCCTGATGTGCTGATCCGACTCTGACCGGGTGAATTTCTGGGGCGCTCAAAATCGACGAAACCTTCCTGATCTCCGACCCCAAGAAGTTTAACCCGGATTAGGTCCCCTAGGTCGTTTGCGGTGACGTTCTGTTCCAGTCGGGCGAAGGTGTCGGGCATCGGTTCAAAGGCGTGGACTTGGTGACCAAGTGACGCAATACGAGTTGCGAAGATGCCCACGTTTGAACCGATATCGAGCGCGAGACCTGCCTTCCCGTCTTGGCGGGACATCGACCTGAGGAGTAGGTGCTCTTCTGAGTCGGGGATCAGCCCTTGGTAGGTCCAATATTCAGAAAACGAGATCCAGCCTCCGATCGACGCGGCTGAAATTTGACCGTCGATCTTTCGGAAACAAACACGGGGTGAGCCTCCGAATATCCGTGAGCTGATCCATCTGGCGAAAGCGATCGCCATTTTCGGGTTTCTTAACGCCGTAAAAACTTTACTGAGGAATTGCATTGGATGGGGGAAAAGCTGAAGTATTCCTACATCGGAATCGATTCGTGGGCTTCAGTTAAAAAAATTGGTTGTAATGCTGGCAGTTCACTTCTCAGCCTCCCAATACTGAGACCATTCCGGTGGTGCAAAGCTGAACCGTTCGGGGTGGGTGTCGAAGGATCCGAAACGGGAGGCTTTGTCTCTGTATTTCGATGGAATGACCTTCGTGAATCCGATTGTGGACAGTAATCCCATCAATTCATCTTCGCTGTAAATATGCTCGTGACCGTGAAGGTGGAAAATTTCATTGATGTTCCTTGTCTCTTTCGGGTTGGAAAAAAACTCTTGCGCGAAGAAATTCAGGCTGGGTGTCGTGATGCGAATCCATCCCCCCGGCTTAATCACTCGATAACACTCTTGCATCAAAGCGATCCCTTCTGGATTCGAAATGTGTTCGATGACCTCTTCTAAATAAACGACGTCAATTGAGTCCGTCTGAAACGGTAGATTCTTTTTGATGTCCACATAGGCGTCACTCCTCGGATCGACATCGGCAGTGAGCCATCGTTCATAGAGGAGGCTTCCACCCCCGAGATTCACAATCTTGAACTCCGTGCTAGCAAGCCATTTTTTAAGATAACCCTTAGTAACCACCGGTCCGAGGAGTTTCCAGAGAAAAAAACTTTTGCGCCCGAGGAAGGAACATACGGCGTGAAGATATCCGTAGCGCGTGGAGTAGTGGGCAAATCGGGCGCTTAGGCCGTCAGGCGGAAGAATGCGTTGTTCCGGAAAATTCATGGGAGAGATTTTGACGCTTGCGTAATTGTAGGGCCGTTATCAGCTTCGGTGAGTTCGAGTGCCGTCAACCATGCTTGATGTGCTATATTCAGGGAGAAACCGTTTTCGTAGACGGTTCGTGGGCCTGCCGTCGTAATTGAACCCTGATCGAGCATCCGGACCACCTCGCTTATCGCGTTGGCGATAGAGGCGTTGGAACTGTCGGTAATGAGAAGACCAGCTTCGGGATGTTTGTCGTAAAGATCAGGTATTCCGCCGACAGCGCTTGCGATTGCAAAGCGGCCGGCTTGCATCGCTTCAAGGAGCGAGAAGCAAGGTCCTCCTTCAAATCTGGAAGTGTAGATGACGCAGTGTAGATCGCCGAGGATTCCTGGTAGATCAGTTCTATTGTCGTAGGGGCCATGAAATCGAATACGGTCGGAATGACCGAGTTTATTGGCGTGGAGTTGAAGACGCTCCAGATCCGGTCCGCCGCCGTAGATATCGAGTGATATATGTTTCCGTGCCTCCGCGACTCTAGCGAACGCATCGAGCAGGGCGAAGAGGTTCTTTTGTAATTCTTCAACTCTCCCCAAAAACCCAAACTTCCACGGTGAGGAAGGCGGCAATGTCGGTGCCGTGTCGAAGCGGGGGAGATTGTGGTAGGGGACAACATGGACTTTTCCCGTGTAGCCGTAGGTTTCCCGGTACATTCCGGCCCCGCACCGTGATACCGATATGACCGCATCGGTCTGTGCAACAGCGCGATTAAAAGAACTCTGGTATTTTGCCTTCACGGGGAGAGCGTCAGGAGTGAACGCCCAACTGGCCGCTAACCGGGCTCCCTTTTTATGGATTCCGCTGGCGAGGCGCTCGTAAATTTCTTCTCGCGGTTGTCGAACGCAGTATACCCAATCACCTGGTTGGAGATGACGGAAGAGCCAGCTACAAAGGACGTGCTGTCGAATGCTCCACCGATCTCCCGGAACCCTTCGTTGCCGATACACCTGAATGCCAACTGCTTCGAGCTCATCGACCACGGGGCAGGAGGCCATTTCACAAACGGCGACTCGAAATGGAATCTTCTCTGACCTTAGATGTATGCACAGTGCGTGCAGGTAGGTCTCGATTCCGCCCGCAGTCGTGAGGTAGTCACTGAAAATCCAGATCATGGGAGGATTACGCTTCTTTACCGGAGTGAGTTCTCCACCCAGGCGTCAGTTCCGGGTCTCCCACTGTTGCCTCGGAGGAGTTCTGCAAGTCGTTCGACTCCTTCCCTTGTATCCCATTGAGGCGAATACGCGGCAACGTCGCTGCCGTCGAGTTTCACGATCTTGCGGGTGGCGCTTAGTTCGTGGAGGTATTCGGGCACTCCATTGTATCCGTTGAAACGCCCCCAGTTGGCGTAGTCGTGCCACAGAAAAAAACCACTCGGGGAGAGGAGGGGAAGGAGGATCTCGGTGTCCGACTTCACCTCGGCAAACTTGTGTCCGGCATCCAGAAAGATGAAGTCATAGCTTCCGGTTTCCCCGGGAGTAAATGCATCGGGTTTGACCGGGGTGACTCGGCGCTCGATGCGCGCCGCAAATTCAGTGCCCGCGTACGCTTCGCCGTGTTGCGGATCGCGATCGACCGTGACGAGGGATGCGTCGGCGGGCATGTGGCGGGCGAGAGTGAGGGCGGTGTAGCCGCGGAAGCTGCCCACTTCGAGCAGTTTCCGAGGTTTCGTGCAGCCAACGATTTTCGCGAGCATGAGCACGTCGGCGACGGGTGACGACCACGAGCCCGCCGGCACTTCGTAAAACGATACGGGCACTTCGGAAAAATCAGGAAAGTAGTCTGCGAGTGAGAGCACGGGTAGCCTGAGTCTCTTTTTGTCGAGCGCTGACAAGGCGAGATCCAGGCGAGGCCGGGTTTGGAGGAATCGGGTAAAGATCATGCAACTACTGAGGGTGTGGCTTTGTCGCTTGGACGGTGGTAGGGGAAGTGGCGCTTGAGGCGATTAAGCGGGCGTTCGAGGAGAAACCAGGAGAGTGAAGCCATGACCACGGTGCCGAGGAAGAGCAGGAGGAACCCGACGATGCCGTGGTTCCATTCTTCCGGAAGTCCGGAAAGCTTTAATGCATTCCGAAGCAGTGCCGGGGCAAACATGTGCCAGACATATAGTCCGTAACTAATCCTTCCGAGATACTGGATAAGCGGATTTAGAAGGAAGTGTCCGACGTGCGGTGGAAAGCCTTTGATCCCGGTGAGGACGAGGCCAAGGGAGACAATGGCCACGGCAGTAGAGTCGAGGACGGTGACGAGCAGTCCGCTCAGAGCAAGGAAGCGAGTGAAGAAGATTTCAAGAGCGGCAAGTGCAATCACCGTGATAAAGAATTTCCGCACGATGGCGGGTGATGGGGCGGATGCCGCGCGGTTCATCCAGCAGGCACCGAGAGCCCCCATGCCAAGCGTATCGAGGTTTGCGGGAAGGAGCGTGCTGGTCGATGCGAAATCCTGATCAAAGGTTAACCAGATTAAGCCCCTGGTTAGCGGACCAAAGAGAATGAGAAGGATCAGAATACGGGGAAGGTGTCGAGCGGGTGTTAGGAGAACGACCAGCGGCCAGATGAGATAAAACTGCTCTTCAACCGCGAGCGTCCAAAAATGGGAGAACGGGACTTCAAACGTTCCGAGGAGGAAAAACCGTACGTTCGAGAGGTAAAAGAAATGCCAGAGAGCCGTCTCCCGAATTTCAAATCGGTCCAGAATTACAAAGAGCAGGAGGCAGAAGTAGAACAGGGGGAAAATCCGGAGAAAGCGCCGGGCATAAAACTGACGAAGCGAAAAGCCGACGCGCTGGAGCAGCTCATTATTGCGGTTGTCTCGCAGGTCGAGAAGGATGCGCGTGATGAGAAATCCGGAGAGAACAAAAAACAACTGCACGCCAATGATTCCGAGCCCAAATTGAGGCAGGCTCCAATGGTGGAGGAAAACCAGAACGACCGCGATTGCACGGAGACCGTCGAGTTGAGGGTAGTGATCTGACGTTGCGGGGCGCATAGCACTGGAAGCGAATGTAAACCTCGTCGTTAATTTGATTATCTCGACTTGATGAAACGCCATCCCGGCACCTTCGCCAACATCCCGACAATGTGGTGATCCGGACCCAGGCGGTGGGCGATCCCCCGGGCCGTGAAGAGGAAGGCGAGGACAGTAGACGCGAAACCCAGAAGGGCTGCGGGTACTGCATCAAAGAGCATTGATGCCGCGAGCGTCCAGAAATGTGAGTGCGGGCCTTCGAAACTGCCGATCAGGAAGAATAGGATGTTCGAAAGGTAGAGAAAGTATTAAGGGGCTGTCTCGCGAATCTCGAACCTATCCAGCGCCACGAAGATAGGGTCGATCAACGCGGTGTCAGATAGAGCCATTCCATGATGGAGGGGCGCTCTTCTGAAAGTAGAACCCTTCGCTCGGCTAGAGTGTACCCCTGAAGTTCGGGGTAGGAGTAAGTGTGCGCTTTGGTGATATCGTCGCAGCTCTGAATCGCGGTGATCAGGTGCGTGCGCTCAAACCGTTTTCGCAGCTGCGATGAGATCTCGATATCAACAAAATCGTGAGTCTCAATAAGGATGTCACAGTTGGTGAGAAACGGGATAACACTCTCATTGAATAGAGAGGTTTCAAACCCTTCGCAGTCGCTTACGATAAGTGACTTCTCGTTCGTCAGCTTCTTTCGAAGTTCTTCTGAGTCGCAAAATGAGGCGGTCACGATCCGGTCTGAAGCATCATTGGCCTGCGCCATTTTTCGACATGCGAGAAGGGCGCTATCACGGAGGTCGTAGGCAAAGACTTTGGCTGTTGGGATTCTTAAGGCAAGTCCGACCGCGTAGTATCCTTCGGCACAACCCACGTCAAAAATGCTTTCGTACGATTTTGAGCAGATCTCCTCGATAATAGGCTGGATCTCTTTCTCGTAGGACCCAACGATCCGGGGTATCATTGCCCGATCAAGTGAATCGGGGACGGGGTAGATCATTCCTTTGAATGGCCCGTGGCACACTTGAACTTCCGGTGATCCGGAACGCAGGGTGTTAGTTAAGAATGAACTGATTGCCCGAGTGTAGAACCGGCTCTCTTCTGTTTCCCTCAGCGACCTCCCGAAATCGGCAAGTCTGAAGAGCGTCTGGTTAAGGAAGTACCAAACGAAATCTCTCTTTGCTGCGGTTCTTAGTGCGTTCCGGAAGGGGTGTTTCATTCGATCAATTACCTGGTGTTAAATTTGAAATGTTAATCTGTCGATTGCTTTAATTACCTGAGGCCTTCCGGAAATGGAAGCCACCGCCTCAAGATGGCCGTTTCGTCTCGGAGAAGAATCCAAACTAAGGCGCCAAAGGCAATTGTTGTCACTGCGCCGGAGACGACGATCCTGATCCATCCGGTCAGAAAATCTAACGCATTTAGGGTAACCCACCCCGAAGTGAAGGTTCCAATACAGACTACCAGCCAGCGGCCCCAGAACGCCAGTGAGGGCCACAAGCTTCTTACACCGAGCGCTCGCTTCAATTCGTGTGGAAGCAACCAACCGCTGTTCAGGGTTGCTACGACTGCCGCCGCAAGGGCGACCCACTCGTAACCGTAGAAGCTCGCGATTGAAATTGCGATTCCCATCGTCAGGATTCCTCCAATAAGATCGCTGAGAGAGGTCACTCGGTGCCGGTTGATTCCAGTAAGAGCAAAACGAAAGATAGTCAAAACGGTGCCGATCCCTGCCAGGGCAAAAACTCCCATTCGCATTCCGGCCGACAGCTCAATTTTACCATGCGTCCAAAGGTGAATAAAGGGTTCCGCTAGGAGGAGGAATCCGCATCCCAGCAAACAGAGGATCAGGAGAACCTGTCGGAGGAGCCGTCGCACCGTCTCGGCGATCCATTCGGTTTCTTCCCGGCCCATTGCCTCTCCGTATCCCGCTTGCAGGCTCGTGCTGAAGCTTGAGAGAACTCCGCAGGGTGCATGCATAAGAGTTAGAGGGATTGTATAATAGGGTACAAACTGTGCTCCAGCCGCGAAGCTGATAGCTAGAACAGGGGCGGTTCCTGAAAGAACGGCTCCGATCTGCATAACGAAACTTTTTGCTCCAGTGCGCAATTGTTGGCGGACCTGTGTCGTCTCCCAGAACCGACCCGGCTGAAATGCCCATGGATGGCGGCGACGGCAGTGTATCGAGGCAATCACTCCCACAAAGAAAGCAATTACAACATTTCCACTGAAGACCCATCCAAGAGGAGCGCCCATCGTGGCAATTGCCAGGGAAGCGACAGTACCAAAAATACGACTGAGCCCTTGATAGATGGCGGCGATATGCGTCTCCTGCAACGCGATGAAAAGATTGTAAAATGGGGACGCAGCAAGTGAGACCAGGACTGAAATTGCGATCGCGATGAGGAGCCCAGGGAATTCCGGATGAACCGGAAGCCAGGGAGGACCTCCTGCCATGCTGAGGGCTAGATAAACGGCTGCAACTACCAGAATCACGACGAGCGCAGAGCATGCAGCTAAAGGAAAACTCGTTCTCAATATGGCGGCAATTTCGGAGCGGTCGCCCCGTCCATTCGCCTGCGCCATCAGGAGCATCGATGCCCAATTGATTCCCGCGTCGGAGAACATGAGGTAGCTTGAGAAGGCAAGTCCAGTGAGGAGCAGTCCATAACGCTCCTGCCCAAGCCATATAAGGTAAAGGGGAACGGTTACGAGGGACAGAAGCAATCCCGCAGAGTTGAAGAACTGCGTGACTACTGCCGCTTTCGCAGCTTTACGGAGACGGCTCACCTGGATCTATTGATAGAGGACGAACCAATGAGTCCGGAAGAGCCGGTGACGAGGAGTTTCATGGGAGAGGGGGGGAAGCGCGCCGGGACAATCTCAGTAGCGGAGCCAATAGTAAAGAGACTTCACGACCTCGTTCTGGAAGGCGAGCAGCCCGCGTTCGTCGAGCCACCAGTTCCCGGCGGAGTATCCGATCGCCTTGAGCGGAACCATTCGAACCTCCAGTAACCGATGGCTAAGATTCTGATCAAGCAGCAGCCTCATGCACTCCCCGCAATGAGGTGGTGCTCGCGATCCGCAGCAAATGCCAGCGCCGCTTTTATGTCATCTAAATTCAAGTCGGGGAAATCCGCGATGATTTCGGCGGGGGTCATGCCTGATGCGAGCCAGCCGAGAATATCGTAGACTGTGATTCTCAGCTTCCGTATGCATGGTTTGCCACCCCTTTTTCCCGCTTCCATTGTGATATGCTGGCGATAGTCGATCATGGCACGGAGAGATTGAAGTTTACCCCGTTTACCGTAGTGCCACCCCGGGGCAAGTCAACGGAGCCGCGAATCGGGGAGGAGGCAAGAGGGGGGGGCGGAAAAGCTGAAACGAAAAGCGGTTGGCGGTTAGCGGTTAGCGGTTAGCGGTTGGCGGTTGGCGGTTGGAATCCGGGAAATGGTAGTGGTGACGTCCACGTCGCCACCGGGTCGGCGCATTGCGTTGGCGAGCGTTGCAGTGGAACAAGTCTCCCGGCTCGGCCCGGCTCGCTTCTCGAAGCACCGGCTCCTTGGGAAAACGGGCCTGGAGACCCGTTCTACGGGGAGGGTTTGTCTGTGTAGCGGAACTTGCAAAAGTTCCCTCTTCGTTGGGCGCGCAACGGGGGAACATTGGCATGTTCCGCTACGGGGAACGATCCGTGCAATCAAAGTCCGGGCGTGTGAATCGGTGTTTTTCCGGTGAGGCCGAAGAGGGGGAACCACGGATGCGCTTCGCTTCACGGATGTTCACGGATGGGAGAGGGATGCCCTGCGAAGCGAAGCGAAGACAGGATCACCGCGGTGGGTTGGAGTGACGGCTTTAGCCGTTTCGTTTGACGGGCGGACACGGGCTTCGTCCTCAAGGGCTAAAGCCCTCACTGCAATGGAGCAATCCTTGCCATCTGAGCCCATCGGTGGGAATCGGTGTTTTTTGCGAAGAGTTTCAACAAAGGAGGCCGCAGATGACGTTTCGATTGGGGTGATCAGTGAGCCGTGGCCGTTGCGGCCGTGGAGCTATTCTTTGGCCAGTGATTTCACGATTTCGAGCAGTTCATCGGACAACCAATAGCCGTGGTTCCTGGCTTGTTCCACGAGGGGCATCACGACGGAGATGCACTGTCGCTCCTTTGCTACAAGTAAACACAGCCTCAGGAATCATCACCGAGCCTGCCATTTGATGCAGCAGTGGAAGCCGGTCGATCTTCGCCAAGGCGATTACGGGCCCGGCGTTACAAACGAAAGTCATGCCGACGGCAGTTTGGAAAAGGCCTCAAGGTCGCGACGGATTTCGGCCTCGGTTTCGTCCGGAGGGTAGTTGAAGACGGAAACGCGGTAACGACTGCAGGTTTGGAGAAAATCAACTCGGGAGATACCCACCAACTCCGCCGCCTTGCCACTGCTAATCTGACCAAGCTCGAACATCTTCAGAGCCGCCATAAGTCGCAGGTGATGATCGAGTTCCGCTCGCGTCATCTCGATCGTCCTCTCGAAGTTCTCGGGAATGGTCGCGGGGAAAACCGGGATTTCCAATGAGGTGTCCATAGGTAGAGTTTCGATTGTTGGCGAACTCATGTCAAGGAGTCAGGGGCGATGGGCGGCGGTGGCGACGTCCAAGTAGCCACCGCTTCGGTTCTACGCGGAGATCCGTGAAATCGAAGCTAGTCGATGTAAATCGGTGCCCGTTGCGGAGAGGCCGAAGAGCTGGAACCACAGATGCGCTTCGCTTCACAGATGGGAAGCACTAAGCACTAAGCACTAAGCACTAAGCACTAAGCACTAAGCACTAAGCACTAAGCACTAAGCACTAAGCACTAAGAAACCTCCGAAAATACTCAATCGCCCGATCCAGCCCTTCATCGAGATCGACCTTGGGCTCCCATCCCAGTGTTTTTCGGGCGAGGGTGATGTCGGGCTGGCGCTGGAGAGGGTCGTCGCCGGGGAGGGGGCGGAAGGTGAGGCCGGAGGAGCCGCCGACTTTGGCGAGGATCTTTTCGGCGAGTTCGAGCATGGTGAATTCGCCGGGGTTGCCAAGGTTGACGGGTCCGGTGAGGTCGGGGGCGTTCATGAGCCGCACAAATCCCTCGATGAGGTCGTCGACGTAGCAGAACGAGCGGGTCTGGGTGCCGTCGCCGTAGATGGTGAGTTCTTCGCCGCGGAGGGCCTGCATGATGAAGTTGGAGACGACCCGTCCGTCATCGGGCAGCATGCGGGGGCCGTAGGTGTTGAAGATACGGGCGATGCGGATGTCGACGCGGTTCTGCCGGTGGTAGTCGAAGAAGAGGGTCTCGGCGCAGCGTTTGCCTTCGTCGTAGCAGGCACGGATGCCGATGGGGTTGACGCTGCCTTTGTAGGACTCGGGCTGCGGATGGATCTCGGGATCGCCGTAGACTTCGGAGGTGGAGGCCTGGAAGACCCGGGCCCCGACTCTTTTCGCCAGCCCGAGACAGTGGATCGCGCCCATGACGGAGGTCTTGGTCGTCTTGATGGGATTGTGCTGGTAGTGCGGGGGGGAGGCGGGGCAGGCGAGATTGTAGATCTGATCGACTTCGAATTTGAAGGGGTCGGTGACGTCGTGACGCACTAGCTCGAAGTAGGGATTGGGGAGGAGGTGGGCGATGTTGCGTTTGCGTCCGGTGTAGAAGTTGTCGAGACAGATGACTTCGTTGCCTTCGCCAAGAAGACGTTCACAAAGATGGGAGCCGAGAAAGCCGGCTCCGCCGGTGATGAGGATGCGCATGGTGCTTGGTGCTTGGTGCTTGGTGCTTGGTGCTTGGTGCTTGGTAGCGGAACTTGCAAAAGTTCCCTGTTCGATGGACGAGTAATTTCCAGTGAAAATGGCCTGGAACGGTAGTGGTGACATCCGCGTCGCCACTGCGGTGGGTTGGAGTGAAGGAAAGCGGAGTAGGGGGAGGAATGTGGGGCGGACAATCCTGTCTGCCATTTTGCTTTAGGGGAGGGGGCAAGGTGGACGAGGGAGAGGCAGACAGGAATGTCTGCCCCACATTGCGGGATTCGGGGAGATCAGTGAACTCAAAGCCCATCTGTGTAAATCGGTGTTACACAGATGGCCACAGATTTTCACGGATGTTCACAGATGGGGAGGAACGAAGAACGAAGAACCAACAACGAAGCACAGCGCCTCCGGCGCTCCACGCTACCGCCAGTGGTCGTTCTTTTTGCAGAGACCCTGGCGGTTGGGATAGGGGAATTTTCGGACGGGGCGCATCTTGAGAGGCGCGGGGGGATCAGGGTTCGGGGTCTGATCCGAAAAGCTTGAAGGGAAAGTGGGGGGCGGGGAGGGAGAAAAGTTTGTCGAGGAGCGGCAGGAGAACGAGGGCTTTGTCGTTCCAGTTCCGCAGGGAGGCGGTGCGGTTGCGGTAGTGGGCGGCCTTGTCGCCGAGTTCCGGGGCGGCGGTGGCGATGCGCTCCTCGAGGCCCTCGACGAGGCGGGCGTTGCCCTCGAGATGGGGGCGAACAGATTCATTGAGGGCGCTGCTGAAGAGCTTGCGCATGCTCGTCTCGGCCTCGTAGAAGGTGCGCCGGTCGCGGGGGACATAGACGAGGGAGATCGCCCCGATCTTGGTGAGGAACTTCAGCCCGTGACTGGCCGAGCCTTTGCTGATGCCGAGGCGGGCGACGACTTCGTCAAAGGGGCGCGGCTCGTCGGCGGCGAAAAGGAAGCCGAAGATCTCCCCGACGGAGCGCGGCAGATTGAGGGTCGTCGCCACCTGCACAAAAAACCGCACGAATTCTCCCTCGACGGGGTCGAGACCGGCACTCAATGAGGGCTCGTCCTGGGCTTTTTCCATTTGGGATCGTGGGGGCGCCCAACGATATACGCGACTTTGGTTTTGGTTCAATTACTTTTGAACCAATTGAGGAGGTCTTTGTTTCGGAATGCGCTTCGTTTGAATAACCTAATAAATCTTAAATTCTCAGAAATTTGAACATTTTCTCGTTTTTCGCAACAAAAAGTGAAGCAGGCGCGCCCTCAGTGTCCCACCCCCCGGGCTACTGTGTTGCCATGAAAAGAAACATCCATCCTCTCCCTTCTTCTGTCTCTCCTGCTCGCCGTGCCGCCGTCGGTGGGGTAGGAAGATCGTCCGCCCCGGCTCTTGTCCCGGGGAAGGCGGCGACGGTGCAGGAGTCGGCCCAGCGTGGGCTGCTTGGTCTCTGCCACGAGATCGCGGGTCTGATCCTGCGGCGTCAGATGGAGAAAAACGACGCGGTGGCGGTGCGCCGCGAGGTGCGGGCGAAGCTGGTGGAGCTGATGTCGTGCACGGAGGACCGCGCCGAGCGACTCATCGATCTCTCGCTGGAGCTGATCCACGTGAAGATCCACGGCCGCTATCGGCTCAATCCGCTCGAGCTGAGCCTGCTCATCGCCCGCGCCGGCAATCAGCTCAGGGAAGTAGGGGGTAACTGAGCGGTTGGCCTGGTGGACCCCAAGGAGGGGCGACACTCCTGTCGCCCGGCAAGATGTGCGGGGATCGAATGAGTGGGACAGGAGTGTCCCACCTCCTTGAGTCTGATCCAAGGAGGGGCGACATTCCTGTCGCCCGGTAAGCCCGGCCTCCCCGCTTCTACATCGTCTTCTCATCGACCGGGCCTGCGGCGGTGTCTTCGCCGGCGGGTTCGGCGTCGATGACGATGCCGGATTCGGCGGCGAAATCGGCGAGGGCGAGTTCTTCCATCGCGGCGCGTTCGGTCTCCATCTGGTCGAGGTCAGAGGTGTTGATGCTGTCTTTGGCGACGCGGGCGCGGCCTTTGGCTTTCTCTTTCTCTTCGCGGACCATCACTTCGAGACGGTTGAGGGTGTCGCCGGCGCCGCCGATCTCGTTGATCATGCCGGCGGCCATCTCGTTTAGCTCGGCGGTGGCTTTGGCGATCTGGGTGGCGCTGATGTCGCGCTTGAGGGACTCGATTTTATCCTGAGCGGACTTCACCGCGACGTTGCGCGAGTTCTTGAGTTCTTCGTAGGTCTTCTCCGCATCGCTGAGTTGCTCGACGTTGGAGGAGTGGCCTTCTTTGAGCTGTTGCAGGCGGAGGGCATACTCGCCGGCGAGCTTGCGGTTCCCGGCCCTGAGATGGGCGCCGGCTTTAGCGGTGAGCTCGCGGATCTCTTTTTCCTCGCGGGTGACCTGAGACATGAGCCGCTCGCAGAGACCGGCGTGGGCGGCGAGGCCTTTGTTGTATTCGGAGATCTGCTTGCGCAGGTTTTCTTTTTCCACGTCGAGGAGGGCTTCGGGGTTTTGTTTTTCCAGACCTGAGACGAAGAGGCCGAAGAAGCCGCGAATGAGATTGCCGATGCGTTTGAACATTGCCGTAGGTGGGTTGGTAGGTTTGAGAGAGAACAGGACAGTGTTGCACGACAGGAGCGGAAATCAAAAGCCGAAATGCCTGCCGGTGCCGACGCCTCGGCAAAAAGGACTCATTTTTTCTCACTTTGGCGGTAGCCTCAAATGGGGGGGCGGTCTAAGATCCTGTCATGGGAGGCACAAACTCTATCGCATCGGGCTTGTCCGCCCTCGCCGAAATCCTGGAACGGGAAAAGCGGCGGGGAGCGGGAACGATTGCCCTTTCTCCGGACTCGGAGCGTCTTCTCCGCGCGATGCCTTCGGCTTTCAAGCAGACGGGGCGCCCGGCGGCCCCGGCGCAGACTCGTGCGGGAGCAGGACCGGCGGAAACGTCCCGGGCGACGCCGTCCCGTGTCGAGCCGACGATGGGGATGCCGCTTCCGATGGCCGAGTCGGCGAACCCGCCCTCGCTCCCTGCGGGCAAGCGTTTCCCCATCCCGGCGGTGGCGGAGGCCGATCGCAACGAGGTCTGGGTGCGGGTGCAGTTGAATGCTATTTTCAAAGCGCTGAAGTCCTGTCCGGATTGCAGCGGTCTCGGCACGCTGTTTGAGACGGTGGTCTTTGCGGCGGGCAATCCGCAGGCGGAGATCATGTTCGTGGGCGAGGCTCCGGGCTTGGAGGAGGAAAAAGAACGCAAGCCCTTCGTCGGTCCGGACGGCCAGAAGCTCGACCAGATCCTCAAGGCGATGGGCCTGCCGCGGGAGCAGGTCTACCTCACGAACGTAGTGAAATTCCGACCGAAGAAGGGGGACGGTCGCTTCCAGGGTCCGACCAACCGGGCGCCTCAGGAGGATGAGATGGCGGCCTCGCTGCCCTATCTGCGGGCCGAGATCGAGGTGGTGCGGCCAAAAGTGATCGTGGCGATGGGCCGCACGGCGGCGGAGGGCCTGCTCGAAAGGGGTGGTAGTCTGGCGAGTTTTCGAAATACGGAGCATAGTTTTGAGGGTATCCCCGTGATCGTGACATGTCACCCGAGCTACCTGCTGCGCCAGGAGTCCGAGGGCGATCCCCAGCAGGCGAAGGCCGCGAAGCGTCTCGCCTGGGAGGATATGCTGCGGGTGATGGACCGGGTCGGAATGCCGGTGGCGGAAAAGCAGCGCAAGTATTTTCTCTGAGTGCGATGACGGAATCCCCCGAACCTGTGACTTCACCGGGTCCCCCGCAGCGGCGGGGGCCGGGGACGCTCTTCTGGATTGTCCTGACTCTCGTGGTGGCGGGTTTGATCGTCTTTTTGGCACCGTTCTGGCTTATCGTAAAGACGGGGGGGAAGGCGGGTGATGCGGTGATCGAAGTGGCCAAAATCTTTCGTCCGACGGAGATCGTGACGACCTTCAATGAATGGCGCGAGCTCAACGCGACAGCGACGGACGGGAATATCCTCGAAATCGCGACGGCGGAGTCAACGGAGCGTTTTTCCCGCACTTCGAATGTGGCGATGTTCGGGAGGGTGCTCCCGGGCACGACGACGGTGTCCGAGATCACGGTGCCGGCGACCTACCGGTTCCACATCGATCTGAAGGAGGAGTGGAATCTGGTGGCCGATGGGAAAAGGCTCCTCGTGACGGCACCGGCGGTGCGCCCTTCGCTGCCGGTCGCTTTTGACACGGGCGGGGTGCAGAAGAAAACGCAGTCGGGCCTGGTGCGCTGGGATGGGGCGGAGAATCTCGCGGCGCTGGAGAAAGAGGTCACCGCGAAGCTCGCCGAGCGGGCCACGCAACCGGCCACGCGGGGAAAGATTCGCGAAGAGGGACGCACTGCGGTGGCCCAGTTCGTCCGCACCTGGCTGCTCGACAAAGAGGCCTGGGGCGAGGGCCGTTTTGAGGAAATCGTCGTCGTTTTTTCGGGCGAGGACGACAAGGTCATCACTTCCGAACCGTCTTCACTGCGCCTCGAGGTGGGGGAGGCGCTGCCCTGAGCGGAGGATGGGCGGGAATCGAATGAGTGGGACAGGAGTGTCCCACCTCCTTGCGTCTTGAGCCTTGCGGGCTCACTGCCGTGGCGGAATGGGAGCTTCTGCTTTTTCCGCTCCGATTTTGTCGAGCGAGACCATGAGACGGTCGCGCAGCTCGCGGACTTTGATGATGCTCTCGGAGGCATTGCCCGTCCCGTTCTCCGTGAGACTTACATTGGCAAAAGGATTGTTCGACCCATGCTGACGCCAGGGGCCGTCGGGGACTTCGTCGATGTCGACAAAGCGCCAGTCGACGGTGTCGTGCCCGCTGGGGAACTCGAGAAAGTCGCGCACGGCAGGGGAGACGTCGAGGCCGGCCCCGCGGTTGCCTTTTGTCTTTGGCCGTTGGTCGCCGAAGACATATTCCCAGTTGTCGGTCTCGAAAGGCCCGACATCCTCCCACTGCGCGTAGCAGACGAGGTCGCCTTTGCGGATCGCGATCCAGCGGCCTTTCAGCACGGTCCGCCCACTGCGGTAGAAGGTCTTGTCGAACCAGGGGATCACGGCGCGGGCGGAGGCTTTTGTCCCGGTGCGACTAATGTCGTTGTAGGGGAGGGCAAAATAAAAGGGGTTTTGGCCGGGCGTGAAATCTTTTGGCAGGAATCCGTCGCGGTTCGCGGGCTTGGGATTGTCGTAGCCACCGTAGTTCGAGGTCCAGCGCAGGTCCCAGGCGCTAACGGTGTTGGGCGTGGGGTTGTTCGCGGTGGGCAGCTCGCCGATCCAGAAGACGGTTGAGACGATGTTCCGCTTCCACGGAAAGCGGGTGTAGACAGTTCGCGGCTGGGTCGGGGCAAAGACTTTCGGGAGGGTGTCCCGGAGCGGTGAGATGGGGAAGGCACCGGGGACGAGCAGCTCGGAGCCGGCGGAAACGAGCGGTCGCAGCCCTTCTCCTCCGAAAATGGCCCCGGGCCTGATCCCGAGCGAGGAAACGACGCGGCTGCCGGTCACGGTGGTTGCCTGGATCGTCTGGGAGAACGCCGGTTCGATCGAGACGGCGAGCGTGAGGATTAGCAGGGAAGAAAGAATGGGGAGGGGCCGTTTCACTGATATCTCTACGTTTGGGCAAAAGGGCTCTTGGAGCAATCGTCGCGAATCATATCAAAAACCCTCTTTAGTGAAACCTTAATTTTTATAAAATTCCAGTAATTTCTTTCAGTTATGTAAATTATACGTATCAACAAGCGGTGCCTTCCCGGGGTGGAATCGGAGCGAGTGCTCACGAATTGGCGCTCTCCCCGCGACTCAGCACGGTATCGACCCGCCAGTTCGCGTCATCGCGCTCTGGATGATCGAGGGTGAAGTGGAGCCCCCGGCTTTCCTTGCGGCTCTCTGCTGATTTGACAATGAGAGTGGCGGTCTCGACAAGGTTGCGCAACTCGAGCAGCTCGGCGGTGACGCGGAAATTCCAGTAAAACTCCTGCACCTCGCGACGCAGATTCTGCAGTCGGGTCGAGGCGCGGTGGAGTCGTTTGTCAGTGCGCACGATGGAGACGTAGTCCCACATGAGCCGGCGGATCTCGTCCCAGTTGTGATAAATGACGACGAGTTCATCCACGTCGGTGACATCGCCCGACTCCCACTCGGGGAGGGTGAGCTGCTCGCGGGCCCGGGCGATCGGAGCTTTGGCAAGGCAGTCTGCGAGGGCGAGTTTCGAGACGACGACGCCCTCGAGGAGCGAGTTGCTCGCGAGGCGATTGGCTCCGTGGAGGCCGGTGCAGGCGACCTCACCGACGGCCCAGAGTCCGGGGAGAGAGGTCGCGCCGTGGACGTCGGTCTTGACTCCGCCGCACTGGTAGTGGGCGGCGGGGACGACGGGGATGGGCACCTTCGTGATATCGATATCGACGCTGAGACAGGTGTCGTAGATGTTGGGGAAACGCGAGCGGATGAAGTCGGCGGGCTTGTGAGTGATGTCGAGAAAGACGCAGGGGCCGCCCGTTTTTTTGATCTCACGGTCAATCGCCCGGGCGACGATGTCCCTCGGTGCGAGCGAACCGCGCGGGTCATACTCGTGCATGAAGCGACGGCCGTGTTTGTCGATCAGCTCGGCCCCCTCGCCACGCATCGCTTCGGTGATGAGAAAGGACTTCAGCTCGTGATGGTAGAGACAGGTCGGGTGGAACTGGACAAATTCCATGTTCGCGATCTCGCAGCCGGCCCGCCAGGCCATCGCGACGCCGTCGCCGGTCGCGATATCGGGGTTGGTCGTGTAGAGGTAGACCCGTCCGCTCCCGCCGGTGCAGAGGAGGACACGATCTGAGCGCAGGGTGATGACGGCGCCGCTTTCCTCGTTGAGTACGTAGATCCCGACGCAGCGCTGGGGGGCGTCGAGGGCGAGCTTTGACGTGGTGATGAGATCGATCGCGAAATGGTGTTCGTAAAGGGTGATCTGCGGAGAGGCTTTCACGGCGGCGAGCAGCTTGCTCTCGATCTCGCGTCCGGTAGTGTCCTTGTGATGGAGGATGCGCCGGCGCGTGTGGCCGCCTTCGCGACCGAGTTCGATGACTTCTTCCCCCGTGTCAGAGATCGTGCCGTCGAAGTGTACGCCCCAGTCGATCAGCTCTTCGATGGCGCGGGGGCCTTCGCTGACGATCCTGCGCACGACCGGTTCGGGGCAGAGGCCGGCCCCGGCGTCGAGGGTGTCGGCGACGTGGCGGTCGAAGGAATCGTCCTCGCTCTGCACGCAGGCGATCCCGCCCTGGGCCCAGGCCGTGTTGGTGCTCGCCGCGTCGCGTTTCGTCACGATCGCGACGGTTCCGTGTTCCGCCGCCCGGAGGGCAAAGCTCAGCCCGGAGATTCCGCTCCCGACTACGATAAAGTCGTAGGTTTTCACTGGTACTGTTTACGCTGATCGCAGGGGATAAGTAAACCGCTAATCTCGAGGCAGTCCGACATTGTCGATGAGGCGGGTCTTCCCGAAAAAGGCGGCCGCGATGAGCCGGGGGACCTTTCCGGTGAAGCTCTGGAGCGCTTCGAGAGTCGCGGAATCGACGATTTCGAAGTAATCGAGGTGCGCGAGACCGGCGGCGGCGAAGCGGTCGAGGAAGCCCTGCCGGGCGTCGCCCGGGGTCGTGATCGCCCCCGAGGCGATGGCAGCGGCGACTTCGCGGAGGGAGCGGAAGAGCGCGGGGGCCCCGGCGCGCTGCTCGGGGCTGAGGTAGACGTTACGCGAGCTCAGGGCGAGGCCGTCGTCTTCCCGCACGGTCGGTCCGGCGAGGATGCGAACGGGGAAATCGAGGTCGCGCACGAGACGGCGGATCACCGCAAGCTGCTGGTAGTCTTTTTCCCCGAAGATCGCGGCATCGGGCCGGGTGAGGTTGAAAAGTTTCGCCACGACGGTGCAGACGCCGTCAAAATGGCCCGGACGACTCGCGCCGCAGAGCGTCGTAGAAAGGCGGTTCTCGGTCACCATGATGGAGCGATCCCCGGCGTAGACTTCGCTGAGATCCGGGACAAAGACGGCGCTGACGCCGCGGTCCTCGCATTTTTCGAGATCGGCCTCGAGGGGGCGCGGGTAGGCGTCGAAGTCCTCGTGCGGGCCGAACTGGACCGGGTTCACAAAGATCGTCGCGAGGACGTCGCCGTCTTTTCCCGCCTCGTCGCGGGCCTGGTCGAAGAGGCTCGTGTGCCCGCGGTGGAGCGCCCCCATCGTGGGAACGAGGACTCGCGGGACGCCCTCTCGCTCAGCCTGCCAGGCGTGCAGGTCCGCCCTCGTTCGGAGTCGTTTCATCAAGGTCAGGAGCCGGCGATGCAGATGAGCGCCTTCTCGGTGCGGAGGTAGAGCCGACCGTTCGCGACGGCGGGGGACGAGCTCGATCCGCTCCCGAGCTGGCTGCGGCCGAGGACTTTGAAGGTGTCACCCGCCTCGACGATGACGAGTTCGCCCTCGCGGCTGAGATTGAGGATCTTGCCATCGACGGCGAGAGGCGAGGCGAAAAAGTTGCCTCCGACCCGCTCTTTGTAGATGCCTTTGCCGGTCTCGGCGTCGAGACAGGCGAGGACGCCGCCGTCGCCCCAGAGGTAGAGCCGGCCTTCGAAATAGAGGGGAGTCGGCACGTAGCCGAGTCCGTCGCTGAGGCCGAGAGAGTAGACGACCCCGGGCTCGCCGTTCGCTTTTGGCCGCAGAGCGGTGCCGTCGCGTCCCTGTCCGCCTGACCCGAAGGTCGCAAAGACAGTGCCGCGTCCCGGGGCGATCGAGCCGACGCTGCGCTGGCTGTACTCGCCGTCGTAGCCCCAGAGGACTTTGCCGGTTTTCGGTTCGAGGCCTTTCCAGCCGTCATTGGTCTGCACGACGACGACGATTTCTTTTCCGTCGACGGTCATGGAGACGGGAGTGCTGTAGGCGGTGAGGTGTTTTTCCTCAGTGCCCGGGGTGGCCCGCGCGAGCTCCCAGAGCGATTCGCCGGTGGCGGGATTCAGCCCCATGACGAGGCTCTTGCGCAACTCGACCGAGTCGGTGTGAATGATGAGGACGCCGTCGGAAAGGATGGGCGAGCTGCCGAAACCGTGATCCGAGGTGAACTCGGGCCACTCGCGTTTCCAGACGAGCTTGCCGGCGTGATCGAGGGCGATCGCCTCGGTGCGTTTGCCCGAGCCCCAGACGGCGTAGACGCGATCGGCATCGGCGACGGGGGTCGAGGAGGCGAAGTTGTTGAAATTGTGCAGATTGTGCGCCTCCACGGCGGCTTCCCAGATCCATTTTTTTGCCCCCGTGGCGGCGTCGAAACACTCGAGACGACGGTTCGTCCCGTCAGCGTCGGCGAGGGTGAGAAAGAGATTTTCGCCCCATAGCACCGGAGAGGAATGCCCGATCCCGTCGAGCGGTGTGGACCAGGCGTAGTCGCTCTCTTTGATTTCGTTGCGCAGTCCGGTCATCTTGCCGATGCCGGCGCCGTCTTTGCCGCGAAAGCGCGACCACTCCTGGGCGTGTGACTGAGGAAGCAGGAGAAAGGTCGCGAGAGCGAGCAGGGGGAGGAAGGGGCGAGGGTGCATCAGGTCAGCAAATTGCCGGAAAGTGGGAAGAGACGCAACCCCAATCCACCCCAATCCGCTGGCGGGAACAGGGAAGAGGCAAGGCGCGGCAGCAAGCCGGAGCAGCGGGCGCTTTTCCCGATGCGCGAAAGTCGGGCCTGCGCTAGCTTTGCCGCGATGGTTAAAAACATTGTCATTGGCTCACTCGCCCTCGCCCTTCTCGTCTCGCTCGTCTTTCACCTCTCGGGACCGGACCCGGTCGCCGTCGTGGAAGTGCCAGTGCCGGTCGCCCCGGCTCCTCTGCCCGAACCTGAACCGGTCGTGGTTCCCGAGCCCGAGCCTCAACCCGATTCCCGCTTTCTCGCCTTCGAGACGGCCTTCGCCTCCGTGCAGGACGATCCCGGCCTCACCGGCGCGGCGATCGGTTTCTGTGTCCTCGATTCCTCGGGCGAGATCCTCTACGAACGGCAGGGCGACATCGCGCAGATCCCCGCCTCGTCGCTGAAGACGCTCACGACGGCGACGGCGCTGGAGGTGCTCGGGCCCGAGTTCCGCTTCGAGACTCGTCTCGGGGTGAGTGAGCCGGATGAAAAAGGCATTTCCAAAGGGGATCTCATCCTCGTCGGCGGCGGTGATCCGATGCTCTCGATCAGTGACTACCAGTCGTGGATCGAGGGGCTCATCAAGGCGGGCCTCGCGGCGGTGCCGGGACGGGTCATCGGTGACGGCCGTCTTTTCCCCGGATCGATTTTCGCGGATTTCTGGAACTGGGGCGACATCGGGAACGGCTACGGCAGCCCCGTCGCGGGTCTGAATCTGGAGCACAATCGCTTCACCGCCACGATCATCGCGGCGGAGCTCGAGGGCGAACCGGCCACCCTCGGCGCGATCCTGCCCGAGGTGCCGGGAATGACGTGGCAGAACGAGGCGCTGACCGGTCCGGCCGGGTCGGGCGACGGCATCGTCATCCATGGCGGCGAGCGGACGTCGATGATGCACCTGCGCGGCACGGTGCCGCTCGGGGAGGAAATGTCTGTGAAAGGCGCGGTGCCCGATCCCGAGAAATTCGCGGCGTTTCATTTGCGCGAAGCGCTCCTCGAGGCCGGGCTCACTGTCGGCGGTGCGGCCATAGGGGCTGCGGAGTTGGTGATGAAAAATGAAGTGGTGCCGGTCATCGGCAAAGAGCTCCTCGTCCACCAGTCGCCGCCGCTCCTCGAGATTATCCGCAGCATTCACGAGTCCTCGGACAATCACGAGACGGAGTGCCTTTTCCAGACCCTCGCCCTGCAGACCGGGATGCCCGCCGCCGAGGCGGTGCGGACGCACTGGGAGGCGCGCGGCCTCGATCTCTCGGGCTGGCGTATGGTCGATGGCTCGGGTCTCGCGCGGGCCGACTACATCACGCCGCGGGCGCTGGCCCGCCTCCAGTATCTCGCGAGCACGGGACCGCAGGGGCCGGCCTACGTGGGCTCACTGCTCGCCGCCTTCGACGGGACGCTGCGCTTCAAAGCCGGGGCGATGTCGGCGGTGCGCTCGATCACCGGACTGCTCGAGACAGAGTCGGGCGAGGTCCTGAGCTTCGCCTTCATCGTGAATCACTACGGCGCGGCCTCGTCGGTGCAGCGACTGCAGGGAGAATTGCTCGGGGCAATGGCGGCTTGGGGCGACGCGGAAAAGGCGCCCGAGCCCGAGTAAACTCACCGGGCGAGGCCGTAGAGCGCTTTTTCGGATCGCAGAATGAGATGGCCCGCGCTCACGGCGGGCGTGCCCTGGAAGCGGCTCGTGTCTGACTCGAGGCGATTGACCCGGACCAGTTCGAACTCGGGCTTCGCGGCGATCACAAAAGTGCCGGCGTTGCGACTCACTGCGATGAGATGGCCATTCACGAGGACGGGCGAGGCGTAAAAGGCCATGCCCTTGCCGTCTTTGCTCGCGACGTCGAGTCGCTCGCGGTAGACCACCTCGCCGGTGTCGGGCTTCGCGCACGAGGCGATCCCGTCCTCGCTCACCCAGTAGAGAAGACCCTCGTGTTCGACGGGGACGGGCATGTAGCTTTTTGCCCGGGTGCTTTCCCAGAAGAGCGCGTCGCCACTGCGGTCGCCCTCGCCGCCCCCGCGGAAGACGGCGCCGAGCGTCCGCGGGAATCCGCTGAAGACGGCGATGCGATCTTCGCTGAAGGCGAGGGGACTGCCCGAGAGATTGCCGCCGATCGGACTTTTCGAAAACCAGCGCACCGTGCCAGTCGCCGGATCGAGGCCCCGGATCTCGTCCCGGAAAGCGACGATGAGATCGGTGCGACCCGAGTCTAACATTTGCAAAACCGGGGTGTTGTAAGTCTGCTCGAGCATGGCGTGCTCCATGCGCCAGAGCTCTTTCCCGGAGCGCTTGTCAAAGGCGAGGAGAGCGCGGGCCTCGTCGCCGGCATTTACGATGACCGCATCACCCGCGAGCACGACGCTCGCGGCTGAGCCCCAGGTCATCGCGGAAGAAAGGATGCCCGTCGGCGCGGACCAGATTTTTTTCCCCTCGAGATCGTAGGCGAAGACGCCGTTCTTCCCGTAAAAGCAGTAGATCCGCTCCCCGTCCGTGGCCGGGGTGCTGCTCGCGTAGCCGTGCTCGGGGAGGAATCCCTCGTAGGCATCTTCGGCCGCGGTGGCGGGTTCGCTAGCGGTCCAGAGGAGCGCGCCGCTCTGTAGATCGACGCAGAGGAGATGACGCACGAGCTGGAGCGGATCGCCCTTCGCGGCGGGATCCTCGCTTTTGCCGGGGGTCTCGCCGTAGCCCGAGTAGGCGGTCGCGTAGACCCGCCCGCCCGCGATGATGGGCGAGGAAGAACCGGGGCCGGGGAGGTCGAGCCGCCATTTCACATTCGTGGTGTCACTCCACTCGAGCGGGACGGTCGCGTCGGTCGAGAGTCCATCGCCATTGTTCCCGCGGAACCTTGGCCAGTCGGTTGCGGAGGCAGTGGCGGCGGCGTGCGCGGCGGCTTCCTTGTCGGCCAGGTCAGCGAGCTGCTCGAGCGGGATATCGACGAGGGGGAATCGCTCCCAGCCCCGGTAGTCAAAATGCCACCACTCGCTCTGGATCGTCATGAATCCCTCTTCCCGCATCGCCTTTTGGAGACGTGACCGGTTCGCCGCGACCTCGGGTGTGAGCTTGAAATAGCCGGTATGGGCGCGCGGGGAAAACTCATCGTAGGGCGTCGGCATCTCTAACTCCTCGCCCGTCGCGAGATCGACGAGGGTGACGTCGACGGCAGCGCCGCGGTTGTGTTTCGAACCAACCTTCGGGTCACCGACATAGCCGGGCAGAGGCGAGGCCTCCCACATTTTGTATTGCACCGAGCGAGGCCGATAGCCGTCCCAGATCTTCAAGCCGAGCCCCTCCGCGGCGAGGCTGCGATGCGCCGCGACGAGCCGCTCCGCCACCTCGCGCCGCAGGAAGCATCGCTCGACCGGGTAGAGGACGGTCTTGCAGAAGTTGTCCTCCGTCGCGTAGGGCAGGTCGACCACGATGGTGGGGTCGAGGCTGACGAGTTCGACAAAGTCGTCGGGCGGGGTCGTTTCTTTGGCGGAAAGAGCGGGGACCAGGATCGCGAGAAGAGTGCTCAGCGCGAGCACGGCGGGAGAGGGGAGACCGGGGATTGCCATGGGAAAAACGGTAAAGTAAAACGTGTTTTCAAATTGCGGCAAGTGCTTCCGGAGATTCATTCGACGAAGGTGGCTTTCAGAAAAAGCGTCGAGGTAAAGGGATCGCATCTCACGAGGGTGCCCCCGAGTCTCACCGTGGTCCCTGCCCGTGCCCCGGGAGGCTGCGCATCAGAGGGGAGCCCGGCAAGGAGGGTGACATGGATCAGTTTGCCGCGATCGCCATCGCCATCGGGAACCGTGACGCGGAGATCGATGACGGCGATCGACCCGGGCCCTCTCCCGAAGACGCGGTCATGGGAGTAGCGATCCACTTTTCGCAGGATCCCCTCGCCCGAGAACTCATGATCGAGGTGATCGGATTCAAAAATTCGCCCGATTTCATAGCGATTGCGACCGGCGGCAAAGAGATCGAGGCAGACCCGGTCGAGCGTCGAGAGCGGCTTGGGGTCTTCGCGGGGATCGGTGACGAGTTCGAAAATTGATTCTCCGGACTCCGTCTCTGTGGGGAGCATCGTGACCCTCGTCGTCGTCTCGAGGGCTGCGGAGGCTATCTCTGCGTCTGTTGAATCGGGTTCCGGACGCCCGGGGCTCCGATCCGGAAGAGGAGGCGGTGTTGCGCTTTCTTCTCTTTTCCGCCGCGAGATGTCCCGTGTGTTTTCCGGAACGGGAACGACGGAGTCGGCGGCCTGAAGCGACCGGGTAGCGACCGTCACCAGGGTCTCTGCTTCGAGGAGAATAAGCTCGAGATCGGAGATCAGCTCCGAGGCGTGTTCCGGAACCCGGGCTTTGGTGAAAGAGATTCCTTCCCGGTCCACCTCGCAGTCTTCGAAGTCGGCAGAGAGAAACCCGATGAGGCGTCGCCGGGTTCGTCCGTAGTCCTCGACAGGCAGATCGACGGGAGTGCGAAAGGTGACCCGGTATCTCATGAGCCGGCCTCTGCCTCCTGCGGCTGTCGCCCCGACCGGGCCGGCATCGATCTCGAAGCCGCCTTTCACTCCGTGCAGCCACGGCTTCCGGAAAATGCTGCCTTCAAAAGAGAGGGCGAGATTCAGTCGCTTCGATGCCGTCGTGAAAACCTCGTCGAATTTCTGCCGTTTCTGATTCCAGAGGGAAAACGAGACGAGACCAGCGACGGCGAATAGGAAGAAAAAGATCATGGGCCTGAGGGGCAGGGTAACCAATACTCTACGAAGGGGAGGGCTTCATCAGGAGCGTGGCGCTTCATGGCCGCTACCACGGTCA
>Ga0335398_10002007_pt1 | contig 33102 bp, 33 predicted proteins | sample BON03_FD_205742 | JGI IMG/M metagenome (GOLD analysis project Ga0335398, IMG submission 205742) | Freshwater microbial communities from Lake Bonney liftoff mats and glacier meltwater in Antarctica - BON-03 (spades assembly) (version 2) | ecosystem: Environmental > Aquatic > Freshwater > Ice >... | reverse complement strand
TCTTATTTTCATCACTCTTAGCCTAGGCAAAAAAATAGAATAAAGGTTCGTATCAGCAACCTAAAGTTATCGCTGTGCTGGTGAGTCGGTAGAGTTGAACCAGCCTTGAAAGCGAGGGAGACATGGTGGCAATTGCCGTAGTGGTACCTTCTTTTCGGGTGACTGCCCACATTCTTGAGGTCCTTGCGAAAATTGGCCCCGAGGTAAAACAAATTTATGTAGTCGATGATGCTTGCCCGGATGGGTCAGGAGAACTTGTCCAGAAGCATTCCAAAGACAAAAGAGTCAAGGTTCTTTTTCACGAAGCCAACCAAGGAGTCGGTGGAGCTGTAGTGACCGGGTACAAAGCTGCCCTCGCCGATGGCATGGACGTGGTAGTAAAGGTAGATGGCGACGGACAGATGGATCCAGGCCTCATTCTCACAATTGCAAAGCCGGTTCTTGAAGGAAATGCAGACTACGCCAAGGGCAATCGTTTTGATTCTCTTGAGAACCTTTTTTCGATGCCAAAATCCAGAATATTTGGCAATGCCGTTTTGTCGCTTTGGTCCAAGCTCTCTTCCGGATACTGGAACGTCACGGATCCAACCAATGGCTTCACTGCAATTCACCGGTCAGCGTTAGAGGCCATTCAGCTTGACAAGTTACGCAAGACCTATTTTTTTGAATCAGACCTTCTTTTTCGTTTGAGCATCGTGAACGCCGTGGTGATGGATGTCCCTATGGTCTCGGTTTACGGAGAAGAAAAAAGCAACTTGAAAATTCGAAAAGTTATTTTCGAATTCCCTTGGAGACACAATGTGAACTTCCTGAAGCGAATTTTTTATAAGTACTACCTAAGGGAATGGTCAGTCGCTAGTTTCGAACTACCGGTCGGTCTTGGGTTGACAGTTTTTGGTGCCTGGTTTGGTCTTGCTCGCTATTTCGAAGCTTCCGATGCTGGACGGGCAACGACTGCCGGTCAAGTGACGCTCTCAGCGCTTGCCTTGATTTTGGGAGTTCAGCTGCTACTTTCGTTCTTGGCTTATGACGTTCAGTCAGAGCCTCGTGTGCCAAGACAGAAACGATAACCGAGGTTTATATTGAAGAACTTGAAAGCTCTTTTGCAGACCGGCCAAATTTAGCCATGATTGCGAGTACAGCAGGATGGGTATTCTCTCGAGTCAGAGTAACCAACCACGCGATTTTGCGCGATGGTTGCATCCTCTGCAAGTTGAACTAGGCCTTATTTTGAGAATTTTGTTCCTGCACGAGGTCAACTACCTCACAAAGCCAATCTTTGAAATGCATGAGTTTCCGGAGAACCTGGCCGCGTTGGGGCACGAAGTTGGTTTCGTCCACTTTCCGGAGGGTTTATCAAGAGCGGACTTAACAAATACCCCCCTCAAGCAAGCCATTGCTGGACGAGTTCTTAGAGACACAAGTCTGACCCTTTACACGCCTAAAACTCTTTCGGGTAAGCTCCGCGGCAGGTTACTCACTGTTCTAGCATTTAGAAACCAATTCAGAAAGATTCTGCAGGATTTCAAGCCCGACGTTGTAGTCAGTTTTTCTGTCCCCACCTCAGGATGGCAGTCGTTGGGTGTCACCAAGAACTCTGGGGTCCCATTCGTTTTTCGGGCACTGGACGTGAGCCACAAAATCAGAAAATCGATTTTCTCACCGCTAGTCGCAATGGCCGAGCGCTTCATTTATAGAAATGCGGACTGGGTTTCTGCAAACAATCCCGCAATGCTCGAGTATTTGCTGCAAAACGGTGGTGAAAAAGAAAAGGCTGGGGTAAATTTTCCACCTCTCGATCTGGGACACTTCACCACAGGTCAAAACGGCGGAATTTCTCTGAGGCCTCAGCTAGGAATCCCGGCTGCAGCCAAAGTTATTCTCTACATGGGCAGTTTTTTCTACTTCTCAGGCCTCCCGGAGGTGATCCGAACTTTTGCCAAGGAAGCGAATCACGATGATTATCTCGTGATAATTGGAGCGGGTGAGCAAGCCAAACAGCTGGAAGGTGTCGCAAAGGACCTTGCCATCCAAGACAAAGTCTTGTTCACCGGTTTAGTGAGATTCGCAGACCTGCCCGGATACCTCGCTATTGCTGATGTGGCCATTAACCCTCTAAGGCCCTCATTGGTATCCGATACCGCCTTGCCTAATAAGGTCCTTCAATACATGGCCTCGGGTTTACCTGTCGTGAGCACGCGACTGAGAGGCTTAGAGCTGACCTTTGGAAGTGACCTTTCGGGCTTGGTTTTTGTAGAAGACTCATCTGCCGTTGCCTCCAGAGCCCTCAGGTTGGCGCATGCGAAATTAGACCTTAGACAGTTGGGCTCGAGCAATGCCGTAAAAGTAGCCGAACTATTTGCGCCGGGACTCGCAGTGAAATCTTTTGAGGCTCAGCTACTTTCGATGGTGGGGGCTAAATCATGAAGCGCTTGATTGTTCTTGGTGCCAATGGCATGTTGGGCAGTGAAGTCGTGCGGATAGCGGAGGTCAACAGCATTCCAGTTGTAGCAATCTCCAGAAGCTCTGAGGTTCCATTCGATGCCGAGTCAATGGAGTTTGAGCAGGTAGCCCGCAAACTAGGGCTCTCTGAAAACGACTGGCTAGTGAACTGCATCGGGTGGATCCCGCAAAAGTCATCTGGGGATAAGAAAGAAGACGAGCGACTAGCTGGTCTACTGAACACGTCCTTGCCTGCGCAGATCTCAAAGGCCAAAGCTCAACTGGGCTTCAACTGGATTCAGATAGCCACTGATTGCGTTTTTAAGGGAGATCGGGGTAACTACTGGGAGAGTGACACCAAGGATGCCGAAGATCTCTACGGTTTATCTAAGGTTGCTGGCGAGGAAAGCTCTAAGGGAGCGATTCAGATTCGCTGTTCCATAGTGGGGAGAGATACCAGAACTAGTTCCGGTATCTACTCTTGGTTCAAGTCCGCCGCTTCAAAAGGACCTGTCAAGGGGTATTTCAACCAGCACTGGAACGGAGTGTCCACCACCGCATTTGCTCGGCTATCAATCGGCATGCTAAAAAACGACTGGACTACTCCAGTTCATCAGCACTGGCTTCCAAGTGATGCGGTGAGCAAATTCGAATTACTGGAACTCTTTGCTAAATCGTTGGAGCTTGAGCCCAGTGCAGTCACTCCCGTGCATGCAACTGACTCTGTCAACCGAATCTTGGTCACAGAGGACCAAAACGCCAGTGACGTATTATGGAAGCTCGCTGGATACTCGACAGCCCCTTCGATAGATGAGCTTTGTCAAGAGTTCATAGCTGCCGATAGAAAGCTAGGCTCTACTGATGAGCAAAAATAGAGCCGTCAAAGATTCAGTTGTAACAATCACCGGAGGAACCGGTTCATTTGGGTCGACTATGGCCAAGCACTTACTTGTTCGGGATGCAGCAGAGGTTCGCATCTTTAGCCGCGACGAAGCAAAACAAGACGCTATGCGGCACGCAATTGCAGACCCTCGGGTCAGGTTTTATTTGGGCGACACTAGAGACCCCGAATCTGTCGAGCGAGTCGTCAGAGGCACAGATCTAATTTTTCACGCTGCGGCCTTGAAGCAGGTGCCATCGGCTGAGTTCTTCCCTTTAGAGGCCGTAAAAACAAACATCAATGGCTCTGCCAATGTGCTCAGGTCTGCAATAGAGAATGGCGTAAAGGGAGTTGTTTGTCTCAGTACGGACAAGGCTGTTTACCCTATAAACGCTATGGGCATGACGAAGGCCCTGATGGAAAAAACTGCCCAGGCTTTTGCAAGAGATCATTCAGATTCGGACACAACCATCTCGGTCACGCGCTATGGGAACGTAATGTATTCGCGTGGCTCCGTGATTCCGCTTTTCATTTCCCAAATCAAAAATGGCAAGCCAATCACGATTACCGACCCAACAATGACTAGGTTCCTAATGTCATTGGCAGAGTCTGTTGACCTTGTTGAATACGCATTTGAGCACGCTCAGTCTGGGGACCTATTTGTTCGTAAGGCTCCGGCCTCAACCATTGAAGTCTTAGCTCAAGCTGTGATTGAGATTTTTGGCGGCGCTTCTAATGAAATTCAACAAATTGGCTTCCGTCACGGCGAGAAACTTTATGAGTCCCTTCTTGGAACTGAGGAGCGCGCTAAGGCGGAGGACCTGGGTGGCTACTTCCGAGTGCCACTTGACTCACGAGACCTGAACTACTCGGTTTACTTTGAAGAAGGCGAGAAACGACCTGTTGAGCTCGAGTCCTACACGTCCCACAACACCGAGCGACTGGACGTCGAAGCAACCAAACAGGTTCTCCTGACTATCCCTGAGCTGCGACAGGAAATAGTGCTTTGAAAAAACTAAAAGTTGTCACAATCGTTGGAACTAGACCTGAAATCATTCGCCTTTCAAGGCTCATCCCTAAGCTAGACGAATATACCGACCACATCCTCGTACATACCGGTCAGAACAGCGACCCAAAGCTCAACGAAGTTTTCTTTGAAGACCTAGAACTGCGACAGCCTGACTATTTCCTAAACGTTGATACTTCGTCAATGGGCTCGGTCATGGGAGATGTTCTAAAAAAATCTGAAGAGGTTTTTCTAAAGGAAAAACCCGATGCTGTAATGATCTTGGGAGACACCAACTCTTCCATTGCTGCCATCGTGGCAGAACGAATGCACATTCCCGTTTACCACATGGAGGCAGGCAACCGTTCATTCGATAACAACGTGCCAGAAGAGCTCAACCGCAAGATGGTTGACCATGTCGCTAGCTTCAATCTTCCATACAACGACTACTCAATGAGGAATCTTCTAGCCGAAGGAATTCACCCCAGGTTTATCCAGAAGACTGGATCTCCGATCCGAGAAATATACGAGCACTACAAGGACAAGATTGCTACCTCTAATGCCGTCGGAGATTTAGGGCTAAGTCCCGGTGGGTACTTTCTCGTCTCGGTGCACAGACAGGAAAATGTAGATCTGCCCGAGAGGCTTGAGAAAGTACTCGACTGTTTGGTTGCAGTTCGTGAGAAGTGGGGCATGCCAGTCATGGTTTCTACTCATCCAAGAACCAGGGTTCGTCTCGAGGCGCTTGCAAGAGAAGACCTTGAGGGTATTACTTTTCACGAACCATTCGGTTACCTGGACTACAACAAGCTTCAGTTAGAGGCCAAGCTCGTGATTTCGGATTCGGGGACCATTAGTGAGGAGTCCTCAATAATGGGATTCCCGGCTGTGACTCTAAGAAGCTCCATGGAAAGGCCTGAAGCACTCGCCGCCGGTTCAATAATCATGACCGGACTTGAGGCGAGTAATCTCATTGAGTCCATAAAGTTAGAGACTTCGGATAAGAGGCATGCTTCTACGCCTGAAGGTTATGAAGTTAGTAACTTCTCCACTAACGTTCTAAAATTTCTTTTCTCCACTTGCCAAGTTTCCAAACAGTGGCGAGGTATTTTCTGATTCGCACCTTGGCATAGATCTAAAGGCTTCGCAATTCTCTTCCAGCAGGCATGGGCCTTGGCATTCTCGAAAAATACAGTGAAACCGAAAACTCAGGTTGGACAAATCTCAAGGATTTGACATTTCAAGGGTGGCGGAAACATTCGTCACAAAACCCGAAACTGAGATAATCGCGTCTAGAGATTCTCTTCGAATTTTTGCAAAACTTCGTCGATTGCCCCAAAGGCATCATCCAAATTATGCGCATGATTTCCGATGAGAAAAGCTTGGTCATGCACTGCGTCCGTCGCAGCGAGACTGCCACTTACAACGTGACTAAGATGCTTGATTACCGGCTGCCTGGTTATGTTGCCTGCCATGACCGGCCTTGTCTCTATACCGGCGTCTGCCAATTTCGCCATTAGTTCTGGCCGACGACCTTCGGCTGATCCAACTAATCGAAAATAGAAGCTAAACCAAGAAGACTCCCCATTTTCCGCTTGAGGGGCGAGCCAGTCATAATTGGCGCAAATCTTCTTATACGTCTCGGCGTTTGACCTTCTTCCCTCAATTATTCTAGGAATCCTAGGGATTTGCTCTTTCCCTATTGCACCTTCCATCTCTAATGGCCTGAGATTAAAACCTGGAAGCAAAAAAGTGAACGAGTCCTCGAACTGGTCACCGGTCTTGTCTGAGATGTAGTTTTTCTCAGGAAGCTCCCTCGACCACCCATGCGCCCTTAGAGACCGTGCCACTTGTTCCAATTCTTCAGAATTAGTAACAGTGATGCCTCCCTCCATGGTGGAAATATGGTGGGAGTAAAAAGAGCTAAAGGTGCCCAGGTCACCAAATGTCCCGGTGAACTTTCCATCCAACTTCGCGCCAAGAGCCTCGCAGTTATCCTCAATTAGAAACAGCTCATTGCTGTCTGCGATTTCGCGGAGTTCGACCAAGTCGGCTGGGTTCCCAAGCATATTTACGGCGACAATACCCGCTGTGTTTTTGTCCACTGCCTTGAGCACTTGCTCAACGTCGAGATTAAGTGTTGATGGGTTGATGTCAACGATTTTCAGCCTATACCCAGCCTGGACCACTGGGTAAAATGTCGTGCTCCAAGATAGAGCTGGAACAATTACGTCCCTAGCGCTGGAATCACGAGTCTTTGACCAGTACTTCATTGCGAATAGCGAAAGTAGATTAGCGGAGCTTCCGCTATTTGACATTACCGCGTGCTTCACCCCAAAGAAATTTGAGAATCGTCTCTCAAACTCCAGTACCTCCGGTCCCATTGAGTACCTATCGGAACGAATAACTCTCTGAATCGCTTCCAGCTCTTCTTCTCCCCAGGTATTCGTGGCTAGAGGAAAATTAAAATTAGTCATATCAGGTCAGTCCCTCTCAGTGATTCATAGATTTGTGCCATGCCGGACCTAAGATCGATTTTTGGTCTCCAGTTGAATCTAAGCCTAGCCATAGTCGAGTCCATAAGCCGGGAATTGGGTCCAGAAAGTTCTGGGGATTCGTAGAGGAATCTGCCCTTGAATCCGGACATCTCACTGGCGATGTTATAAACCTCCTGTACCGATTTGTTTTCCCCACTTGCTAGATTCATCACCCGTGGCCAAGACTCGAAGTCCCCTAGGTTGCTGACTACCCAATCCGTTACGTCCTTGCTGTAGGTGAATTCGCGCATCAGCTCTGGGGATCCTAGAACTTCGACCTCGCTCTTCCCATCAATAAATGCCCTATGGGTCTTGGAAATCGCGGCTGGGACGAGATGAGCTTTATCGCCGAAGAAAGAGTCCTCAATTCCGTAGATATTTGACAGCACAAGAGTTCGATGGGGCAACCCATCCTCATCGGAATAACGCACCATAGCTGTTCCAACCAGCTTGGCCAGAGCATATGGCTCATTTGCACTGTGTGGCCATCCCGTAAATAGCTCTTTTTCGGCGAATGGGGGATTTGAGGAAGTCGGATACATGGTTGAAGAACCGAAATTCAAGTATTTTATTGAAGGTCGATGTCGAAGGAGCGTCTGCAGATTGATTTCTATCTGAAGATTATTGGACAGTGATGCAAATCTATTGGAGCCTTGCTTGGCAATCCCTCCTACAAAGCCCGCGCAGTTGACTACCAAGTCCGGTCGGAATGCAGCTAATTCGGCGTCCAAGGAATCAGCTTCAGTCAGGTTCAGGTCTTCTCGAGACTTAAAGCGCCAATTGTGTACAGTGCTTCTCGCGGAGTTTTCAAAAGTTTTTCCCAAAAGCCCAAGCGCTCCAACAACCAAGATTTTCAAGTTAGAACCTACTCTTCCGTGTGGAGATTTTCTATTGGGCTAAGCCCAACATCAAGAGATGATTTCGTTCGAAATTGGATTGGGTTCCATTCTGGGAACTTTACGACTGTAAACCTGTAGCTTACCGGTCTTTCACCTAGTGACAATGAGCCCTCAGATTTTGATTCACAGAAAGCAAAGAAGAGAAATTTCATATTTTGCCTCACTGAATCGCTCAATTTCGCAGGAAGTCACTCATTTAAGCGGAGATTCTAGATCAATTTCTACAGAGTCCTGTTGGGCTTCCGTGAATCCAAATTTAGTCCTTGCGCACAATTTGGGCACTGATGTCTACTTCTTTTGCAGGGTTTTAGTAGTCAACTCAACTGTTCCGCTGGTTTTATGTGGGTTTCGAGATCCTTGATTATCCTAATATCGCAGTTTCTCGCTGCCCAAGTCGCCCTTGAGGAGGAGCTAAACACCCAATCACTCGCAGCAGCACGCCACTCTCCCCAGTTTGATTCTTCTGCCTTTATTAGGGCTTTATTTATGGACTCCAAATTGGGCTCTGCGGTGATGATTAGATGCTGAGGAATGCCAAAGGGGTGCGTCGGTGGACCAACGTATACGGGGATTGTTCCTGCCAAGATACAGTCGATTAGCTTCTCGCTCACAAATTCGAGGCAGTTTTCGATAACGACTGAATACCTGTACTTGGACAAAGTTTCGAGTTTGTCTCTACTGTCGCCTAAATAATTAAGGGGCTGGGTCCAAAGATTTGCAAGACATGCAAAATTGAGTCGCCCATTACCTCTCACGGCTATCAAGCACTCCTTTGCCATCTTAAGTGCGTTACGGGGAGTCGACCGCTCCCATCCCATTCCGAAAAGATCCAGCGATGAAATTGTGGCAAACGCCTTTGAGCGGACTGAATATAACTCTCCTTTGACCATGGAGTACTTATTGGAACTAATTGAAACGGCTCTTTGGAGTCTATTCAAGTTATTGAAGTGACTGGTGTCCCAGTTTTGCCCCCACGGACGCGGCGGACTTGAAAATGGTCGCCCTATCTCGAATACGGCAGTGAATAGAGATTCCATTCGAGACTTTGAGTACTCCGGGATGATGACAGAAGGCTCTAACTTGATTAATATTCGGGGTAGGCCCAGCTCATTAGCACTGTTGATTGCAGCGCGAAAGGACGGATGCCAATCCATTGCTACCAAGATGTCGGGGCTTTCAGATAGATCATTTACCAATGAATGACCAAGATCGGCAGCGGCGGATTGAAGAGAGCCCGCTTCCCCTGCCCTGCCGAAGGCATGTCTATCTAAAAATAGGATTTTCAAGTTAGAACCTGCTCTTCCGTTTGTGGGTTTTCTATTGGGCTCAGCCCGGCATAAAGAGATGATTTCGTTCGGAATTGGATTGGATTCTATTCCGGGAAAGTTCGTTTATGTCTACAACCTTTAGTGTACCGGTCTTTCACCCAGTGGCAGAGAGCACTCAGATTTCGATTCACAGAAAGCCAAGAAAGGAAATTTGATATTTTGCCTCACTGAATCGCTCAATTTCGCAGGAAGTCACTCATTTACTATTAAATAGGAGTCAAGGTGTGTTCGCATTTTTTGGACTCTACCAAACGTCAAATTTGCAATTTAAGCAATCGGACGGTGTCAGCTCTAGTTTTGTATCCTGTTTGCTAGGGTAAGAGGCTCAAGTATCCCTAAATTCACCAAAGGAGTCCCCGTCGTTAAGATATCGTCAATGTCCTCCTCATTACCTACAGTTCAAATAATTGGAATGGGTTTTGTCGGATTGACCCTGGCTGCATTCTTGGCAAAAAAAACTGACGTACTGGGTGTAGAGACGTCGAACGAAGTAATGGACGTTCTAACCCAAGGCAGGGCACACTTTTACGAAGTGGGACTAGACGACGCTATTAATAAGTCAGTGTTATCAGGGTCGCTAAGGTTTTCGCAATCTCCCGAAGCTATGGTCGCAAGAGTAGTGTACGTCCTGACAATAGGGACCCCTCTAATAGGCGATCAAATTGGCTTGGAAGCATTGACCCGCACATCTCAGCAGATTGCTCTTGTTGCAAAAAACGAGGACTTAGTAATAGTAAGGTCCACAGTTTCCCTTGGCTCTTCGCGCAAAATTGTGGCACAGTCTTTGACGGATTTGGGCAAGACAACCTCAGTCGCCATGTGTCCAGAAAGAACTATCGAGGGCCGCGCTCTAGGGGAATTAATCGAACTGCCGCAAATAGTGGGTGGGCTCACCGAGGAAGCCTCGGAGCTTGCATGTGAGTTCTTTGCAGGGCACGGCGTCGAAACAACGACGGTCTCATCTCCCGAAGCCGCTGAAATGGCAAAGCTGGCGACGAACACATTTAGAGACTTGCAGTTTGCTTTTGCAAACGAACTCGCAGTTCTGTCCGATGCAGCCGGCCTTAATGCAAGGGAAATCATCGCGGCAGCTAACCACCGATACCCTAGGTCTAACATCTCATCGCCGGGGCTTACAGCTGGACCATGTCTAGAGAAGGACCCTTGGATTCTATACAATTCTGGACGAGATAAAGGTGTGGTGATGTCCGTCACTCGCTCTTCGAGAACTACTCACGAGAATGTCCCTCGGCTTGCAATTGAGCAACTGCTGACGCGATTCCCAACAATCCAAAAAAACGGCCGAATTCTTTTAGCGGGTATGGCATTTAAAGGTGACCCCGAGACAGATGACACCCGAGGTTCACTTGCGTTTACAATCATTGACGAGCTAAAAAGTCGGCTTCCGAACATGGAGATTTGGACCTTAGACCCGCTTGTTGATCCCAGCAAGCTCCCGTCGGAGCTATCAAAAAATCACCTCACTAGCTTGAGCGGCAACAAAGTGAAGTTTGAACTCTTAGTCGTTCAGCACAACGGGGCTCAGCTCGTAAGTGAGCTGGTCCATTTTAAGGAAAGATTCGAAAAGTCCTACACCCTCGACTTCTGGGGTGACTTAGTAAGACATCGAGATAAAGAATTATTTGGCGTGGGGTCTTACGTCTTTGGAGGTGAGAAAAAGTGATCAAGGATGCCCGAATACTTGTTACTGGTGCAGCGGGCTTCATCGGGTTTCATCTTTCGAAATTCTTAGCAGCTGAGCCCTCAAATACAGTTTGGGTGCTGGATAACTTTGCAAGAGGCCGAAGGGACCAGGAGCTAGAAGAGCTTCTTGGGCTTCCAAACGTTATTTTTTTAGAGGTTGATTTGTCAAATGACGAGTTAGAGCTTCCCGCGGTAGATTACATTTACCACCTCGCCTCAATTAACGGAACGGAAAATTTCTACAAGAGACCGTTTGATGTTGTCGAAGCCGCCGTCCTTCCTACTCTCAAGCTCATAAGGTTTTACCAAAATTATCCAATCAAGAGGCTCCTCCTCACCAGCACAAGCGAGGTTTACGCCGGCGCCGTTGAAACTGGACTTGCGAAGATTCCTACGGCCGAAACGACACCACTTGTTATTCAGGACTCGCAAAACATGCGATGGTCATACGCTGCGGGAAAAATAGCGGCGGAAATGGCCCTTACGGCTGCTTCCAGTCAATTTCGCATGCCGATCACAATCGTAAGATTTCACAACGTATATGGCCCGAGAATGGGCTCCCAGCACGTAATTCCAGAATTTATTGACAGAATGGCCAAGGGAAACTTCACTCTATTTGGTGGACTAAATACTAGGTCATTCATTTACATCAAAGACGCTGTATCAGCAACGGTCGTCGCAGCTACGGCCGTTGCATCGGAAGGTGAAATAGTGCATATTGGCACTGATCACGAGGTCACCATCGAGTACTTGGCTCAGGAAATTATGGCGCTCGCTGGAATTAAAGGAGCTCTTGAAGTTCAAAGCGCTCCGGAGGGAAGCGTCTCAAGAAGATGCCCAGACGCGAGATTCCTGAATAACGTTTTGGGCTTCACTCCTGAAGTTTCACTCACAGAAGGACTTAGGCTAACGATTCCTTACTACTTTGCTCCAGAATTGAGATCGTAGGTCCTGCCCGTGCTGATTGGGTCCCTCAAAGGCGCTTCATGTACCTTTCTACCTTGAGCCAGAACTACCGGCCAGGATGCTAGTCCAAGACCGCAGTTAATGGTGCTCAATCTTTTTCTCTTTACAAATAGATGCTAAGGGCTGTGAGGTTGGCTGCAGAGCACCTAAACAATCGCTTCACCATAACGAAAGTCCCTTCGGCCGCTCTTTCGACTTCGGTCGCTGCTATTCAGGCTCTCACGCTTATTTACCAGATCTGATAATACAGCACTTGTCTTGAGCCTTCTTCGATGGAACACCAAGATAGGCAGTTCTTGGGAGTCAGAAGCAAAGTTTACGGGGACCATTTCTAAAAAGAGATATTTACGTTAGTCAGGAACTCGACCTCAGAGACTTCTTCTGGTTTGTGGAAGTATCCGACCGCATTTGTCTTCAAGCTAGAGACGCAGGCAAGAACCGTCCGCCACGACAATGAGACCAAGTGCAAGCGACCTCCACCTTGAACCCTTTGGGCCGGCCAAATCCAAGTTCAATTGCCTTAAGTCCTTATGGCGGGAAGACTCTAAGCATCACTAACAAACGAAGAAAACGGCACTCACCAGAGGCATAGTTTACAAAATCGAGGACAATGACTGGATCCTTGTCGAGGGCAGTAATTTTGCGAAGCAGCCCAAGGTAGCTAAAAATCACTGGGGCGACTCGTTGTCGGTGGCGCGACCAATTCTGCCGCTTGAAGCCGGAGGACGATAAAAAACTGAAGGGCCCGAAGAAACAAAACTTGCAACTCACGAAAATTCTCACTGAGGCAGAGTTTGAGTAAACAGTTCTGAGGAAGCTATTCAAGGAAGGCTTTTAGCCCCGGGCAGATGAACGCGGCAGTTCAGGAAAACTGGTGGGAGGTGAAGCAGAAAGTAATTCGGCGTCTAAGGGGTGAAGAAGACCTTCGGGTGGTCGGGAGCAGCCGCTAGAAAAGTGCGGGTTTTCTAACTTTCCCACCATCATTAGGGCGAAAACCAAGGGGGATGTATGGGCTGTTGATTTCCAGTTCGACTCGAAGATTGCCGGGGAACCGCTCAATGCTCTGTTCATAGTTGATTAACACACCAGGCAAGCGCTTGGCAGAAAAGTGCAGCGTCCCATCACCATAGAAGATCTCATAGACCAGCTTGATGCCCTCATCATCGAACACGTTATGCCGGAAGCCTTCCGCATAAATAGCGAGCCAAAACCCAACTCAACAGCCCGTCACGAACCAGCTATCGAGGAGGATTTGGCGTTTATCCCGTCAGGGCGACCCTGGCGAAATGTGGCCATGGCCCCCTTTAGGGCAGCTTCTGGGCCGAACGTCTCTGTGTCATCCAGTTTTTTAGCCTCCCAGCCATTCGAAAGGCATCTTCGGGGACTGGCAGAAAGGTTACAACACAATCAGACAGCATTCTTCACTTGGTGCTTGGCCTCAACGGATTAGGCCCAACTTTGCACTCATCAAGAAACTAATGACGATCCCCCAAATTTGACCTAAAACATGGAGAAAAGGCCACGAGCACGAAAGTCATTACCAATCGAGAAAACCACACCGTCGGCTACAGCGAAATGTTCTAAACTTTCTAACTTTTGGGATACTTGCCGGAGGTCTCCATACGGAGGACGAAAAAAACTCAATGCCTAGGGCCCGGAACCTAAAAGTCAAAATCTACTCGTTGAGGCGGAGCCTAGAAAGCCGACCTCAATTGGTCGGCTCACATGCATTTTGCGCAGCCGCGAGGCCTGGGTGGGTCGCGATGCAGATCGTACGTAATTACTTATCATCGAGCAAGTTTGTTTTCTCGATTTGCGCCATTCGCCCTTTGAGCTAAGCCTCTTGCAAGGAGAAACCATCCCGACTGGAAACCCAGGACTGGAAACTCTCTCGCAGGCTAAAGAGGATCTCGGCAGAGCTCTCAGGATGATAGCTGGCTGGCAGATCGCAAGATTGTTAAGTGACCTGGCCCAAACTCAAGATCTAGCTCGCGTTAGTGAACTAGCAGCAGGTGTCTTGCGGTTTCAATACCCTTGCAGCTCAGGCAATTGATCCGAATCAACAGCGCTAGTCAGTGCACCCGCGCAACTGATTGAAAATACGCGCAACGATTACTCAAATTTACGTCGGATGATGAGCAGAATGAGACACTTAAATCTATCTCCAGGCTTAGCCAAATGCTATTACAGGGCAGCTTCTCTCCTAGTGAGATGAGTTTATCTGAAATCCACGTCTTACGAGCCTCTAGCCCCCTCCTTTTTTTCTCAAAGATTAGGCTTGTTCTTACCTTGGCGATCAGTTCTAAGCAGGAATCCAGTTGCCATCTTTGTAGGAACTCCCAGTCCCTGACATGCCCCAAGCGAGCTGATACCTGGGGTTCTTAACGATTATCCGATTACTCCTGGGGTGAGATTCAATAGGCTTGCCTTCAGTGGCTGCTAAGAGTCCTAGACCTGATAGTGTTTCGAACGTGGTCTAAAACAATAGATTGGAATTAAGGCTTTGACTATTGCCATTATTGTGCGTGGTTCTCTGAACCACAGAGGGGCGAATGTTGAATCAATAAAGGACGATTACCAAAAAATGCGTCAAATGGCCCCCGGGGTATTCTTTGGACTTGTAACTTCGTCCACCCTAAATCCCGTTTCCCTAGCAGGTCTCTCTGGAATCTTTGACTTAATCGTTACATCTAAGTACAAAGTGGATAGTGCCCTAAGCCCGGGGATGAATTCCATAATTAGGCAGGCAAAACAGGTCGAGGAAATGCTAGCTCAGGTTCCCGATGACATTGGCCACGTTCTGTTGTTGAGGACAGATTTTAGGATATTAAGCCCAGAGGTACTTTGGGCAAAAACCACTAGTCACTTTTCTAAACTTAAGGGTATTGGGGTACTCAACTTCAATGGAGCGAGACTCCCCATCATGCCTATGCCCTACCACATATCAGACTTGATGTTCTTAGCTACTCTCAGTAACTTGCAGCGCCTCTGGGGCGGGGTATCCAAATGGGACACTTCGAAAGAGCAGATTTCTAGATGGAATTCGAGACGGTTACTTTCCTATATTGGCCAGTCTAAGTATTCTGCTGAGCAGATGCTCTGGAGGGCCTATTTCATGGGTTCTCCTTTTCCGCCCAAGGCCACAAGGCTAAGGGGAAGGGAAATAGAAACCGCCTGGAAGCAGACTCAGACTCTTTCTCATTACTCTCTACTTGAATTAGGCCTTAGTGGCCCCTCAGAATTCTTCACCCGCTCTCGCATCGCGGGCTTATTTTATGGGCTCTCCAAGCCGCCTAAAAGTAATTTTATCATCCGTTCTTTTAGTCAAATATCTGCCGTGATAGGAAATTACCTTTTTATTTTTCATCCGCATTGGTTGGTCCCCAGAATCCGCGGATGGAAAAGCGGGCTGAAGGATTAATGTTTCACAATCAGGCAGTAATGTAAAACAAAATAAAAGCCGAAGGATTAGCAAATTCATGCCGACGGCTGAACTAAGTTGTGAATTTCTTTTCGAATACATTCGTCCACTTTGAGAGAAACGATTGTGCCAGATGGGGTTGAGGGCAAGTCGGTCAATTTTCAAGATTACGATTAGTAATCGAAGTTGACCTGAGGATTGAAGAGTAATTAACGGTCTTTTGTTCAAGGCCGGGTCAGTTGTTATTGGATTTAGCGTCTGCAAAAGTTCGGCATTCAGAACTCACTCAATAATATCTCCTAAAACTTGAACTGAAATACTGGGTTCACCCCCCGAGTTTTTTAGGTCGCCCATAGCGGCTGAGACACCCGTGACCAAAGATTATTTGCGAATTGATGCCGTTATTTATTTTGAGCATTATGCGACTAATTTTGCTGAAAGACGTCAAGCTAAAGGCCGCCTATTTTGTTTTAGCGCTATCGCCAAGGAATCCGAGGCCAAGAAGGACTCGTAATCGAACGGGGTTCCAAGGCCAAACATCACTTTCGAAACCGGTCCCAGATCAAAAATACCCACTCGTTTCCCTTGCTTAGCAAAAAAATTATAGACAGGAGCAACATAGCACTCGCCGTTTACGGTGTCCTCAGACATCAAATGCCTGGAGATTCCCTCGCTCAAATCCGTTGGAGCCCTAAGGTAATAGACACCGCGTGTCGCAAGATCTGAAATGACCTATTTTTCTCGCACGTCTACGACGAAACCCTCGGAATTTATCCTTGCGAAGCTCCACTTAGGATCTCGGTCTCTCATAACCAAGATTGACCCGTCAAGAGCTCTGCTTTCAATGTCGACGAGCTATTTATTGATTTCGAAACTTAGGAATTGATCGCTGTTCGCCATTATGACTTGCAGATTCCTATCTAGCGCCTCGAGACCGACTGCAACGGTGGTGGCCGGGCCAGATTTCACCTCGTCAATTTCTGTAAAAGTCACCTTGATGCTCAGTTGATCGCTGACGGCAGAACAAGCCATGAACAGGTTAAATTTTCTGGACGCCACTAAGGACACTTGGCAAAGACCTAGGCTCAGTAAATTCCCAATGACCGTTTCAAAAATCCTGAACTCACCAATTGGGAGAAGTGGTTTTGGGGTGATGTAGCCCGCTTCCTGGAATCTGCTTCCCAGCCCTGCCATCGGAATCACAAGGTTATCGTCCATTATCGTTCAAAACCTTGTCGTTAGCAAAGGTAGGGGCCTTGACAACGACTAGTGTGCAGTTGGTGATTGCTTCAAGGCCTCCTTACTCAAAAGGGTCCAGCCTTAGCATATCGCCAGCGAACAAGAGTTCGCCCGCCAGGCAACATTCCCCGGAAATAACCAGAGTGATTTCCGTCGCGTGCCTTTGATGATGGATCGGCTCAGTGTCTACCTTCGAGAAATATTTCACGTCGACTTCGAACTCCCTGGTTGTGAAGAATAAGGAGTCTAAGTCCCCTATTAACCAGCCGAGTCTGTGTTTCTTGTAGGTGAACCCTAATCACTGATTTCCCTTTTTTTCGATTCAAGGTGAGCCACTGTCAAATTCCTTGTGAAATTGGGGGATTAGGTATCTCGTGCCACGTTGGGCTTCCGCCTAAGTACAAGGAGTAATTCAACGCTGCGAAAACATAAAAATTATTCTCGACACAAGCATTATTGACAAAAAACAACTCCGCTGCTGCAAGGAATCTCTTAATGCTTCGAAAGTAGAAGACACAAGTGGTCGCGAACTCCCCCACCGCTCTCTTTTCTAGGACCTAATTTGCACGCCCAACCGCATTTACGTTTAAATTGGAGAACCTAGGCTCTTCACTTCGAAATACCATGGTTCCCATTTCGACTTGCTCTTTCGAGAAGCGCTCCATGAGTGCCAGTGGCTCGGGTTCAGGAATTCACTGTCCCCGCTGCAATAAAGAGCTCACCGTCGTCTAAGTCCGCAATAGTCTAAGCCGAAAACGCAGAAGCTAGGGAGCCCTTGGTGTTCTTGGCGACACCCAAAACCAGAATGCTGATTGCCGGTGCGAATAGCTCTAGGGACTCTGAGGTGGGGGCTCTCCCTGTCAAACGGTAGCGAGACAATTATCGAGGCGGACAACTTTCTGGAGCTCGCCAAACTCCGTGCAAGGGTCCCCGGCTCGAGTCCTTCTCGTGACGTCAAGAAGTCGGAGACTGCTGTGACTACCAATGTCAGGTTACTCATCTCTAACGGACCCTAGCTTCTCTAGTCGCTTGCCTATGAGGTTCGGATCCAGATCAGAAGGATCAGAGACTTTCAAAACTTTGCAGCCTGCTGACTTAGCTGCTCTCACGGCATTCACGTTGTCCTCCACCACGATTGCACTTTCCGGCATTACGCCCAACTTAGAACATGCCATTAGATAAAAATCTGGGCTAGGCTCTAAAAGTTTTTAAGTCTTCGTTGGTGACGACGTGATCCATAAACTCAAGGACTCCTGCATACGCAAGCATTGTCTGTATAGCACTTCGGATTGGGCTTGTGGCGACTGCAAGATCCAACCCACGTCTTCTCAGCTCCACGAGCATCAGTATGTGTTCGATTCACGGAAAGTAAAGCTTTGCCGCCGCACGCAAGGTGCTCTTTTGCTTCACAGTCTCTATTGTGTGCATCGAATTTTTTGGTGCCCTGCCCCCTTCGGCAAGAGTCGAGAGTTTGGTTTTTGTCGGCAGGCCGTCGAATATCCCCAAATGCTCCAAGTAGGGAATTTTCGCGCCGAAAATATCAAGGGCCTCGTAATGCCAGTCTCTAACATCTATAAGGACGCCGTCCGTGTCAAAAATCACAGTCTTTGTTCTCGTTCGCTTACTGAGGACTCCTCGAAATAGTCTAGGAATTCGTTCGGCAAATTGGTGCAGATGCTTACATCATTTCCCTTCAAGTGCTGGGATGTTAACCAATCCCAGAGCTTTTGAGGATTGCGACCATGAAGTTCTGGAGAAACAACAACCGTTGACTTGCCAAGAAAATCGACACCTATATCGTTGGTTAGAAACCAATCTCCTTGAAAGAGTCTATCCAGACCCAAAAGAAATTGATTCCAGGAATTGCTCGGCAATGGACTCATGCTCGCTGACACGAATCGCAACGGTTGCGGAGGCACTCCGGAATTTAACAGTCTCCGCAGCGGACATGCCGAAGAAGAAATGATTTCCGAACGCTTTTTCTCCAAGAAGACCTAAGAGCCCGTCCGCCTTTACTTTTAGGGCTAACGTTTGCTCACCATCACGACTGATTGCCAGGACGGCCGAGAGTAAGTTGTGCGAACCCGCCGAGTCTTTCGGCGGCTCGTGTTCAACCACAGCCAATCCATGACTGTCGCTTATGTCCGTTTCTACGCTGAAGCCCATACTAAATGCGTTCTATATTGCGGTAATTGAATGGTCTTCTTCGCTTTTTGAGTGAAGGCCTCGATGGGCAAGAATTTTATGAGACGGAAACATCTTTTTAGCTAACCATGGATTAGGAGAATGAGGTCGGAGAGTGTCCGCAAGTGGCTGCCAGGAGCCCTTCCCGTAAAAGTAACGCTTCGTAACAAAGAAATGATTTCCCAAAAACAATGCTTTTGGTTTTTGTTACCAAACAATAACCTTCGGCGAGCGCCGATGCTAAAAACTACCTAAGGAACCCATGTCATTCACCGATGAGCTTCTGGAGAACAACAGAGAATATGCCAAGAACTTTAGCGGCCCACTTCCGCTACCTCCCGCCAAGAACATTGCCGTCTTGGCATGCATGGATGCACGAATCAATGTTTATGGCGCGCTGGGCCTTGAAGAGGGTCAGTCACACGTTATTCGTAACGCCGGAGGCGTTGTGACAGCCGATGAGATCAGGTCTTTGGCTATTAGCCAGCGGCTACTTGGCACCAAAGAAATCATTCTTATCCACCACACCGACTGCGGCATGCTCACCTTTACTGACGATGAGTTCAAAGAAGGCATCCGCAAAGAAACTGGCTTGAAGCCCGAATGGTCCAGCTCTCTTTAACTAAAGTTATGATTTTTTTCATAGGCTTTTTTACTCCGTCCGAGGTTGGTAATAAAGGTTGGTAGAAATGAACAGTGATATCGTCTGTTGCTAACCCAACCGATACCCCATTCCACGACCTGTGTGAATCAGGTCATTGCCGAGCTTTTGCCTTCGATAGCGGCTGTACACATCAACCACGTTGCCGGCAGGAGCATGGCCTAAGCCCCAGACCGTTGGGAGTGACTGCTCTCTAGAAACAACTTGACCAGAGTGACGAAGAAAGAGCTCCAACAGCACGAACTCTCTTGCCGTGAGGTCATGCTGAATGCCTGCGGCTGTGACCCTGCGGGTTAGTAAATAGCGACACCTCACCGTGGCCAAGGGTCGATTCAACCCATTCTTCATTGGGAGACCTAATGTGGCGCGTTTCACTGGTCAGCAGCTCCTCGACAGAAAATGGCTTAGCGTTAGAACGAAATCTTGCCTCCTTAGCCCTAGCCGAGGCACCTTTGCCAGCCCGGAGACCGGCAGTTACGATTCGCACTCAGGCGGTTCAAGAGCACCCCTGCTGGACACAAATAATCTAAACCCTTTCTAGATTGCATCTTGTTTAAGGTCTTGAATTGAGAGTAATCAGGACTGCTTTTTAGTAAAAGTCAAAATTACACAGCCCCGGAAATTTCCGTTCTCACTGACTTGAGTTCAAGGCGCAGTTTTTGCTGAGGTGCTACTTCAGTCTCGGGTCGTTTTCAGGGTTTTTCTAGAACTAGAGAAGTTAATCGATTGCGCGCCACGCGCCATCTTGGGGGCCCAGCTGGAATGAAGGCTTTTTCTGCCCAGCCCTGATAAGCAGTGATAGCCTGCACGCAGGGTGAACGAAAGAAAGGGTCTGAGCTGGTGACCGATAGAGTGGTAGTAGTTTGCATGTTAGACAGCATCCACTCAGCCCGCTGGCTAAGACAGTTCGAAAATAAAAAAATCAACTTCCTGCTCTTTCCTAGTTCAGCACACAGGCGAATTCACCCCGAGCTTGCGAGGTTGCTGTCTAGTTCTGAGGCAGCAAGCTACCGACTAGTCCCACTGGCCCGCTACTTCGCTCTCCCTCTCTGGATCTTAGACAAGTTCGCCAATAACTTTTTTCGTGGGTCACTCTTGAAAGCTGCGATCAAAAGCTTTCAGCCTATTGTTGTTCACTCTCTGGAGCTTCAGAACGCGGGTTATGTGACTCTCAGGGCTCTATCTACTGGAAAACCAAAAGGCCTTAAGTTGCTGGTCACCAATTGGGGCAGCGATATATATTGGTTTCAACGGTTCCCAAAGCACAAAGTAAAACTCCAAAAGCTTATGAAGCTTGCAGACGTTTATTCTGCAGAGTGCGTGAGAGATATCGTGCTTGCAGGAAATCTGGGTTTCTCAGGTCAAGCAATGCCAGTCATACCGAACGCAGGTGGCTTCTCTGAGACCGACTTCGCGATTCCACGACTTGCATCCGCCGAACGCAAGACAATTGCCCTCAAGGGCTATCACGGCTGGGTGGGTAAAGCCAAAGTATCCCTCGAGGCAGTCAGAGAAATGTCAGAAGAACTGCAGGGATACAAGATCATCGTTTACTCGGCCAACCGATCTGTCTTGAAGCTAGCAAAACAAATCTCCAAGCAAACAGGGCTCGAGATCAAGGCATTCGGCAAAGGAGCGATGAGCCACAAGCAGGTACTTGAGATGTTTGCGAAATCAAAGATATATGTTGGCCTATCTGAGAGTGACGGAATCAGCACCTCTATGTTAGAAGCCATGGCAATGGGGGCTATCCCGGTTCAAACCTCAACTGCTTGTTGCGACGAATGGTTTGGCGACAGTGGAGTTGCCGTGCACGAGATCACGGTTCCAGCGGTCAAGAATGCCATCAGAGAAGGCCTTAAGTTGGCCGAAGATCCCGCCCACGCTGAGAAAAACCTAAAAACCATCAAGAGCAGAGCCAGTGCAGAGATGGTCAAGAAAATCGCACTCACGTTCTACTAAGCAGCCTTCCGTTCGTCTCGTCATGAGTAAACCGACGTGCATCTTTTTCAACACAACCGAAATCCCTATTGCGTAATCGCTACAAGTAGCTCAAGAGCTAAAGCGGCCCCGGTCAGAAGACGTTCGATGCGAGAGTTCAACGAGCTTGCGGCCCCGTGACTTGTTCTTTGGACCGGGCATCCTCGGAGAACTCAAGTGGCTCCGCTAGACGGTTACAGTGATAGGATTTAGATGTTCGCGATCTCGATGTTAGGAAAGGGGTCGAATGACAGTTCACCTAGTCGAAAAATTCATTACAGAGACTTGGGCGAACACAGTCGTACTAGTCGCCCCAGGACCCACAATAGAAGACCTTCCTGACTTGAGACTCTACGATTTGGCTTTCTTCATGGGTGACAGCTTCAAGCGAACCACGCAAAGAGCGGCTCGAAATGTCTACATAAGGGCTAACACCGAGTACCCGAAGCTGAATGAGCCAGATCACGTATCCGACCTACTCGCTTTTGACGGGGATTTGCTTCTTGCAAGCTCAGTTCTGGAATCCTCAAGGCCAGTCTCAGAATTAGCACTCACTCACATCCCGAAGAAGAGCGTGTACCTATTTGACCAAAGGCACTTTTCTGGGAAAAACTGCCCTCAAGATAAACCTTGTTGTGACAGCAAATTGACCACAACATTGCAGGAGATGCTTGCACAAGAAGTGGGAATGAAGCATCACTATTCTGAAGGAGCGACAGTACTTCTCCACGCCCTAGCTCTCGCTCTACTAGTGAAAGCAAAGCAGATAGATATTTTTGGGGCTGACCTACCCTTGGTCAGCAAGAGCCATACGTACGGGGGGAAACCTGCTGAAGTTGGCCGAACTTCTTTTCTTACAACAGTGCTCAAAAGGCTGAGAATTGCCATCAGCATTAAGCCTGGGGCTCTGTTTCGATTAGCATCGGAGAGGGCGGGCGCTGCGCTTTTGGGATCGAAGGCTCCTTCAGTTTTCGCCCATGATTTTCTAGACCTGTTTTGTGACTTGCAATACCTCTCAGACTGCGGAGCGATCCTAGGCTGCGAGCTTCGTGCCTTTGGCGCGGATTCGAACTTGATAAAGATTGCGGGCATTAGTCAAATTACTTAATGCCATAGCTTGTGGGCCTTGCAAGAAAACTGATCGACTCGATTTAAGCGAAACTTGTCACTCTTCGGAGGATAGGCAAGTCGTCAAGACCTGTTCGATTCTTTGCTAGGTGGTCCGATTTCGCAGTACCTCGGCATGAACGGCCTTGTCGTCCACGTAATAGTCCCCGAAGGGCTTTCCGAGAATAAGTTCATGAAAAGGTACGCCCCACTTTTCCATCTGCCTCTGAGTTAGTTCTCTCCAGTCCTTACCGGTCGTGGACCCTCGGGCTGTAAAAAGGGTGATCTTTCCCCCATTTTCATGTATGTGTCTCACCGATTCAATGGCATCCTCGAAGGGGACCGCAAGTTCATAGCTTCCGTTGGTGTTTGAACACAGTGTACCGTCAATGTCTATGACGAAGGTTTTGCCATAAATATTAGGAATATCGCTAAAAACATTGGAAGGGCTCATAGAATGAGACTCTAGCGGAGCAGTGAAGAGGAGTCATGACAATTTTTGATGGTTTAGCAGTTCCCAACAATAAGTCCAGGACATTGAACGTTCAATTCCCCAAGTATATTCCCGTGATTGCCGAAATTGGAATCAACCACAACGGAAGTTTAGACACGGCGAAGGAGCTAATCCAAGTGGCCAAAGAGGCTGGTTGCGATGCTGTCAAGTTTCAAAAGCGCGACTTGGATACCGTATACAGTCAGCAGTTACTGGACAGCCCTCGCGAAAGCCCATGGGGAAATACCCAGCGAGACCAGAAACAGGGTCTAGAGTTTGGCACTGACGAGTACAAAGAAATAGACAAGTTTTGCTCTCAGCTGGATATTCTCTGGTCTGCATCTGCATGGGACCTTAAGAGCCTCGATTTTATCGAAGATTTCAATCCGTCTTTCCATAAGGTCGCCTCTGCAATGATAACGCACCCTGAGTTTTTGAAGAAAATTGCTAACCTCAGGCGCCCAACCCTAGTTTCCACTGGAATGGCTACTTTAGAAACAATAGATGCGGCTGTGGCCATATTTAGGGCGGCTGGAACTCCCATCATTCTGCTTCACACGGTGTCGACATATCCATCTCCGGAATCTGACCTTAACCTGACTCTCATAAACACATTCTCAGAGCGTTACGGCTACCCTGTTGGCTATTCAGGTCACGAACCATCGGTGTCGCCAAGTATCGTTGCCGCTTCACTCGGCGCCGTTCTGATTGAGCGCCACATCACTCTAGATAGAACCATGTACGGCAGCGATCAGTCTGCGTCATTGGAGCCAGCGGGGCTCAGAAGCCTTGTTGGGACGCTTCGTAAATTGCCTGGGATGATGGGTGACGGTGTAAAGCAGTTTGCACCAGGCGAAAGAGAAGTTGGGTCCAAACTGAGGTACTGGGAGGCATGAGTCAAAAATTCGCACGAATACTGAAGGCAGAGCTGGCGGAAACCAGGGATTGCTACCGACTTCTTTTTGAGAATTCAGATCAGTACTCGGATGCTCTAATGGCGCTAGTGGGAGAGTCAGCTAAGGCCTTGCAGGACAATAAATTGCTCATCTTCGCCGGTAATGGGGGTTCTTTTGCCGACTCTCAACATATGGCGGCGGAGTTCACGGGAAAACTTAGTCGGCCCCGAAACCCAATGGCAGCTATGGTCCTCGGAGCAAATTCATCTTCCATGTCAGCTATTGGAAATGATTATGGATTCGAACAGGTCTTCGCTCGTGAGCTCAGGGCCTTTGGTGCTCTAGCGGGAGTAGCTATTGGTTTTACGACCTCGGGAGGCAGCTCCAATTTGATTGAACTAGGTAGGGTTGCCAAAGAACTTGGCATTCCTTTCTACTGCTTCACTGGCACGAGCGATGGAGGAGTGGGTGAATTTGCGACCCTTATCCAAGTCCCGTCAGCAAGGACAGAAAGAATTCAGGAGATGCACACGACCTTAGGTCATCTGTTTTGCTTGCTCGTGGAGGAAGAGCTTGCAATTTTCTAGCCTAAAGCTCAGCAGTCTGGGCTTAATGCAGGGAAGGCTTCTTCCTCAATCGTCTCTCGGATACCAAGCATTTCCTTGGGGCGCATGGCAGGAAGAATTTCAACTCGCGGCCGATAGGGGGCTTGGTTATCTCGAGTGGGTTCTCGATCTTCACGATATTCCTTACAATCCAATTCTCGCCGAAACCCAGAGAGTAGAACAAGTCGCACGAAAATCCGGCATCGCAATTCGCAGCCTCTGCGCTGACTTCGTAATGGAACACGAGCCGTTTAATTATTCTTTTGTCATCGATATTTTCCAAAGACTGGCCCCAAAGCTAAAGGTTCTCGGCGTGACCTATGTTGTCCTTCCCTTCGTGGATGCCAAGTCACTCAAAAGCGATCGCATTTCCATCGAAGATGCCAGTAATCTCATCGCTGACCTTTCGGTTATGTTGGAGGGATTCGGGGTAAAATTGTCAATAGAGTCTGATCTTGGCCCTGAGGCCTTCCGAGACTTCATTGGCCAGTTTCCAGCGAGTAAAGTCGGGGTGAACTACGACATTGGGAATTCTGCCGCCCTTGGTTACTCGTGGAGAGATGAGTTCGACGCTTATTGGGACCGCATCAACCTAATTCACATCAAGGATCGTACTAGGGCTGGCGGTTCCGTTCGATTGGGAACCGGAGACGCTGAAGTAGTCGAAATTATGCGTCACGTCATAGGCCATGACTTTCAGGGCCCAATTACTCTGCAAATGTTTCGTGATGCGGAGGGTGTTCATGAATTTGACACCCAAATAGACTGGTTACTGCGTTCACTTGCCGAAGGAGAGGCATGAAATTACCGCACGCCATAGTGGCTGGGGCATCTAGTGGAATCGGAGCCGCGACTGTTCTGCAATTTGTCTCGGTTGGATACAGGGTTTCCGCTGTGTCTCGAGACCGAGGTCGTCTCAAAGCTATGGTTCTCAGATTGCCAGCAGAGCTCCAGAGTAATGTTGCAATATTTGCATTGGACCTCTCAGAATCCAGTTCCGTTAAATCCATCAAGGAGATTGCTGGGCCTGATCTGAAGGCGCTGGTGGTGACCGTAGGAAGCGGAGCTCCTAACTTAATTGAATCACTAAGTGACTCGTTGGAAGCCTCTATCCTTGTGAACGTTAGCCCGGCGCTAAACTCTTGGCAGGGAGCAAGTGACGCACTAGAAGCCTCAAGTGGCTCTGCTGTTTTTGTTTCCTCGATAGCGGCGATGGAGGACATCGGCGCTCCCCTTGAATACTCGATGGCAAAAGCAACCTTAGCGCCTCTTGTAAGACACTTGGCCCGCAAGCATGCCCCCGTGAGGGTGAACTTAGTTGTGCCGGGCAACGTCCTCACAGAGCATTCAATCTGGCAGAGACGCATGATAGAGGACCCAAAGAGTCTGGAAATCTATCTCAGGGGAAATGTACCCTTAAAGAGACTCGCGGATTCTCAGGAAATTGCGCGACTTATTGATTACCTGTCCTCGGATGCGGCCTCCTTTATAACCGGCGCAAATTTCGTGATTGACGGGGGACAAACGAGGAGTTTTTATGTCTAATTTATTTGACTTGACCGGTCACGTTGTTGTGATTACTGGTGGAGCTGGTTTACTCGGCGTTGAGCACGCAATAGCCGTAGCAAGTCATGGCGGAACCCCGGTCTTGGTGGACATCTCATTAGAGAAACTAACTTCGGCCGAACAAAGGCTCAAAAGCCTTGATTTGAGTTGCGAGATCCGAGCACTAGATTTGGCCAAAAGGGACGAAATCGACTCATTGCTTTTGGACTTGATTGAGACCGGATTGGCGCCCACCGACCTTATCAACAACTTGGCTTCCAATCCGCCAATGTCCCAATCCGCTGGAGAATCAGTCTTGAATTTCGAGAATTTTCCTCTCGAGTCTTGGGAGCTTGACATGACTCTGGGTCTGACCACCGCCATGTCTTGCTCACAAGTGTTCGGGGGGTGGTTCGCAAAGCAAGGAGGTGGAACTATCTTGAACATTTCATCCGATTTGGGAATTATCTCTCCTGACCAAAGGGTTTACCAGGATCCAGCGCTGGCTGAGTCCAGCTGGCCAGTGAAACCTATTTCTTACTCCGCTTCGAAATTTGGAATGATAGGTTTGACAAAATATTTGGCCACTTACTGGGGAGAAATACCCGTAAGAGTCAACACTATAGCGCTGGGTTCAGTGAAGAGTAATCAGACGCCGTACCTCACCAAACAGCTTGAGGATAGGATACCTCTTGGCCGGCTGGCGGGTCCAGCTGAGTATCAGGGCCTCGTGGTTTTTATGCTTTCTAATGCGTCTTCCTACTTAACAGGATCTGTCGTGGTGGCGGACGGCGGCAGGTCAGCTTGGTGAATTTCTCGAGCATCACCGGAGTTATACCCGTGAGAGCTGGGTCTAAGGGGATTCCGGGAAAGAACCTAAAACTCTTTTGCGGTAAACCACTGGTGGTCTGGACAATTGAACAAATGCAAGCTGCTGGAATTCAAAACGTAATAGTGACGACGGACTCTCTGGAGATTGCATCTATCGCGAAACAATCTGGCGCCCGAATAGTTATCCGTCCGGACGAGCTGAGCACAGATCTCTCAAGCTCAGAAGGGGCGATAATGCACGCCCTTGTTGAGTGCGAAGTGGAGAAAAGTTCACTGGTGATTTTCGCTCAGGCCACATCCCCAGTCAGACACTTTTCCCATTTCAAGACCGCCATTGAGCTTTTCAGTGAGTCAGACTTGGACTCGATGTTTTCCGCTTGTCGAATTGACGACTTGACGAGTTGGACAGAGGCTGGGGAAATTGTAGAGCTAGACAAGGCGTCAGGAGATGGAGTCAGAACTCCGAGGCAGTTGCGCCCCAGACGATTTGTGGAAACGGGTTCTTTTTACTTGACTATGGCTGAATCCTTACTAAAATCCGGCTCGAGGCTTTCTGGAGCAACCAAACCTTTCGAGGTGCCAAAATGGACAATGAATGAGCTGGACGAAGCGGAGGACTGGAATCTGTGTGAAATTCTAATGAGAGAATATGTGTTGTGAATGCAATGAATAATTTAACCGGTGGTCGACTAGTTTACGTCAATGGCGAGTTTGTTCCAGAGAGCGAAGCAAAAGTTTCTATTTTTGACTCAGCACTCATGTTTGGCGACATGGTCTTTGAGATGACTAGATCCTTCAATAAGCAACAGTTCAAGCTGCGCGAGCACTTGGAGAGGCTGATAGCGGGGACTAAAATCCTCAGGATCCCACTAAATTTATCCATTGATGATCTTGAAAACATCTGCAAACGAGTGGTAGAGGTCAATGAGCCGTTTTTCTCCTCTACCGACGAGCACAGACTCATGATAAACGTGAGCCGTGGCCCCCTAAGTATCTATAAGGACGTATTTGAAAAGATGGGGCCCACCGTCATAGTCGCAGACTTTCCTTTGAAATGGACAGTCGCCGGGATGGGTGAGTTGTACGATCACGGAATCAACGCGGTGATCCCAAGTCAGAGAGCCATTCCAGCAAGCCTGATGGATCCGAAGATAAAAAATAGGAGTCGGCTTTTCTACCAAATGGCCAATATCGAAGTCAGCCAAGTGAAGGGTGAGCGAAACTGGGCACTCTTGTTGGATCCAGAGGGTCGTATAACAGAGGGTACCGGAGATAATTTCTTTATTGTCAAGTCGGGGAAACTAATCACCTCAAAAGGTGAAAACGTCCTCAGGGGGATAAGCAGAGATTATGTTTTTGAGCTTGCTGAGGCCATGGGGCTCCAATGCCTGGAGGAAGACTTTGGTCCGTATGACGTTTACACGGCCGATGAAGCTTTCATGACGGGAACTCCTTTTTCAATCCTTCCAGTTAGTTCCTTGAACGGATTGAAAATTGGACATGCGCCAATGGGACCAGTCACTCAATCTTTAATTACGGAATGGGGGACAAGGGTTGGAGTTGATCTGATTCATCAAATCAAGGAATTCAACAAAGAGGTTACGACGGCGAGTGGGTCATCCCCCTATCGGTTCTCCTCGGAGGACTCCTAAAATCCTGCCTCCTTTCGAAAATATGTTTGTCAATGGCTAGAAAATCCAGCAGGTTGCAACTGAAAATTTGCGGGACGGGACCCATCGTTGGGTACAGCCACAGAGGCATTCGCGCCAGTAGAATCTTGAATTAGGGTTTTGTTTAAGTCTTATGGTGAAAAAATTCTGCCCCTAACAGTTTCTCCCCCACGGAGAAACTTTAGGTGTCATCGTCTGGACACAAACCATCTTGATTGAAATCTCTTTTTTTGCGCCGATGGTTCAAAGGGAAGACACTGGCACTTGTTTGAGTGAATAAAGATGTTGCTGGAATGGGGCGACTCCAGTGTTTCTTGCTGTCGCCTCCGAGTTGGCAGGGATTGTAGCTCATGGAATTGCAACCAGCATCTTTCTTTCATGCGGCGGACAGTTCCTGTAGGCGGCATTCACTTGGTTAATTTCAGAGCGACCTATCGACAGATCTAATGGGTCTGGCAGATGCAATAACAGTCGCTGCACTGTCGTAAGGCGTTTAGGGCTCAAAGAGCACCCTAACCAATAGCCAATGCGGCGAACTGTGCTTATAGGGTCACCACCAGGCTCTTGTCTTAGCTATCGGATTTAGAGATCAACTACGTTGCTGCAGATTCGAACTCAGAAAAGAATCCAGACTTGCAGTTATTAAATTCATACGGCCTCTTGGATTGATTCGAGTTACTTGATTCATTTAGTGGCTTGGGCATTCGAAACTCTTTTTGTTAATTCAGAGTCCACCACCGCAAGATCAAAATTCAATTAGGCCCATGTTAGAAAACTCCCGTTTGTTGAGACAGGGCGTTTGTAGAAAAGTAACGCTTCGTAACAAAGAAATGATTTCCCAAAAACCGCGTTGTAGTTTTTGCTACAACGCAATCAAGTATCGGCGAGCGCCGATGCTAAAAACTACCTAAGGAACCCATGTCATTCACCGATGAGCTTCTGGAGAACAACAAGGCATATGCTGCTTCGTTCTCTGGACCCCTTCCCCTGCCACCCGCAAAGAACATTGCGGTCTTGGCCTGCATGGATGCACGAATCAATGTTTACGGCGCGCTGGGCCTTGAAGAGGGCCAATCACACGTTATTCGTAACGCCGGAGGCGTTGTGACAGCCGATGAGATCAGGTCTTTGGCTATTAGCCAGCGGCTACTTGGCACCAAAGAAATCATTCTTATCCACCACACCGACTGCGGCATGCTCACCTTTACTGACGATGAGTTCAAAGAAGGCATCCGCAAAGAAACTGGCTTGAAGCCCGAGTGGGCAGCGGAGTCTTTTAATGACCTCGCAACCGATGTCCTACAGAGCATCTCAAGGATAAAGACTTCTCCCTTTATTCCTCACACCGATAACTTTATGCCCGTCGATGAGGAGGATTTCAGCTAGAGATGACCCGACAAACTCTGCCCATCCAATCACTAAGTAATTCAGAATTTATCTTCTAGTGTTTTTGACAGCACCCTAAGTACCTTCCTAAAACGAAGTGGGGGCCACTTCGCCCAATGTTAGGCCCGTTCTAGTTCCTGGGCTGGGCGACAATCCAAATCGTGTCCCCAATTCCCTTTTCGATCAAGCCGAGGCCATACAGGTCGCTCGCAGAGTCAGTGACAAATTGACTCCAGATTTGATGCCCTCCCGGCTTGCCCTCACTTAGCCAGTGAAGGTGATTATTCAGTCCGTACCTTTGAACTTGACTGCTGTCAATGACCACATAGCCGGCTTCCTCCAGAGCTTCCTCCAAAAACTTGTTTGTGCACAAGTTCGGATGATGGCTCCAGAAAGTGAAGTCGAGAAACTCATCACACTCATAATGAGTAATTAGGGCGTCCAATGCGTTTGGAGTCTCTATGAGCAAGTATCCGGTCTCGCTGAGTAAGGGCTTGAGGCTAGCTAGGAATCCCGGTATTTCGTAGACGTGCTCAATCACATGGAAAAGGCTGAGAACCCTAAAAGGTTCCGATGGAAGTAATTCGACGCTGGTGACCGCCGCGTTAATTTTCAGAAGGTCCGGCATGATCGCGTCTCCATCAGGATCATAACCAAACGCTCGTGAGTTGGTTTTTCTCATCTCGCTGACCATTGAGCCCGTGCCACAACCGAAATCCAAATAATTCTGGTTGGGTCCGTCTCCTATCAGCCGTCGAATCGCGATAGCCCTTCGTTCCAAGTCCTCCAGAGGTGGGTTTATCTCGCCCCAGCTCTTCGCCCAGTTGTGCATGCTGCCAGATTCATAGGCCACATGGATGGAGACGTCAGACTGATGAACCGTGAGCCCGCAGTCGACGCATCTCTGAACTCCAACATCTGGAAGGTCTCTAAGGGAGCCTCTAATTTCGTTGAAATTGTGACTATGCATTCTACTAGTCTATCCGGACTGGGTCTAAGGCGCGCGACGCCGAGCACCGTCTCGACTCTGTTACTTCAACAGAGTCTTGAGCCTTACACTCGACACGAGGGCACCAGAAGCGAGTTTGGCTTCTGTTCAAGAAGACAAACCTGCTCAATTGGCCGCCAGGCCAATTCAACTCCGGCCTAGCCGGCACTGGCATCGGATGAAATAGTCACGTCGGCCCGCGCAGTAGCTGCAGATCCAAACTTGGACAGGAATCCAGACTTGCGGTTATTAAATTCATACGGCTTCTCGGATTGATTCGAGTTACTTGATTCATCTAGTGGCTTGGTCACTTCAAACTCCTTTTGTTAGTTCAGAGTCCACCACCAGAACCTGAAAATTCAATTAGGCCCATGTTAGAAAGCTCCCGTTTGTTGAGAGAGGGCGTTTGTAGAAAAGTAACGCTTAGTAACAAAGAAATGATTTCCCAAAAACAATGTTTTAGTTTTTGTAGTCAAACAATAACCATCGGCAACCGCCGATGCTGTGCAACAACTACCTAAGGAACCCATGTCATTCACCGATGAGCTTCTGGAGAACAACAAGGCATACGCTGCTTCGTTCTCTGGACCCCTTCCCCTGCCACCCGCGAAGAACATTGCGGTCTTGGCCTGCATGGATGCACGAATCAATGTTTATGGTGCTCTGGGCCTTGAAGAGGGCCAATCACACGTTATTCGTAACGCCGGAGGCGTTGTGACAGCCGATGAGATCAGGTCACTGGCAATCAGCCAGCGATTGCTAGGCACCAAAGAAATAATTCTTATCCACCACACCGACTGCGGCATGCTCACCTTCACAGACGATGAGTTCAAAGAAGGTATCCGCAAAGAAACTGGTTTGAAGCCTGAGTGGGCAGCGGAGTCTTTTAATGACCTCGCAACCGATGTCCTACAGAGCATCTCGAGGATAAAGGCTTCGCCCTTTATCCCTCACACCGAGGCTGTCAGAGGTTTCATCTTCGATGTTGCCTCTGGACTACTGGAAGAAGTTAAGTAGCAAAAGCTTTTAGAACAGCAAGTCAAATGAATTAGCCTGGCCCCGGGTTCGTCTGGGGCTGGGTTTATTCATTCAAGACGCTGCCAATTGGCGCTTTGGTGGCAGTCTTTTAGCAAGGTTCTAGAATCAAAACAATAGGAAAATGTACTGAGCTTGCCAGTACCTACTGGGTCATTGGGCATTGTGGTAATTTTCATTACGAGAGATAATTGCAGTCATGAATTCGATTGTGCAGCAGATCAAGCGTTCTGTCGCTAGGCAGTCCTCTGATGTCGTCCTGCGCAAAGATATGTTGCACTTTGGCTCTAGCGCCAGAGTTGACTTAGCCCTTTCGCAAATGGTCGACGCAGGATCGCTTTATCGCATCGGAAGGGGGGTCTACGCGAAAACCAGGAAAACAGCCTCGGGTAACATTGTCCCCAGGGCCAGCCTCTGGACACTGTCTAGAGAAGCCCTTTCCAAACTTGGGGTGAGCTTCGAGCTACATCCGGTAATCAGGGCCTGGGAGGCGGGTGAAACAGATCAAATTCCAATGCATCTAATCGTGAAAACCGACAAGCGAGTGTCTCGCAAAATGTCAGTGGGTCAGATCAGAATAGAATATGTCTCTAATTTCTGATTCTTACCTGCACTTTATTTTCGATCAGTAAACATTCTCGCAACCTCTTGTGGGTCGCCCAGCTCAAGCAATCTCAACAACGTTTCTTTGACGTAATCCAAACTCAACTTCATCTGCCCATCACTGAGGCGGGTAATTCTCACACCTTGATACTCGACAGAATCGTTGATTATTGGTTTTTTGTTGTCAGGTGATTTGCGGCTTTTTATTAGATTTCAAGCTCACTTGATATTCCAATTCTGAGAAGCGAATTTACTCAAAAATCAACTAAGCGGCCCCGAACGAACCTAAGCCCTACCTAGTAGTAATCAGCTCTCTTCTCAAGAAGCTGCCATTCAGATAAAGATCAACAAAGATGTCATAGCCAGCACCAGTAAACCTGACAAATCGTGAGTAGTCGAAGCTCTTGTACTTAGTAATTGGGTCTTGCACCAACCACTTGCCAGCAACTCTCGCAGAGAGTTTCTGGCCCGAAAGGTCCTTGGTGTAGAGGGCCAGGAACCCCTTAAAGGTTCCAACTGTTACCTTGCCGGTAACGGTGATTGGGATGTTCAAGATAATTTGTCTGCCAGCTGAATCTGTGGTTATCAACTGCATAGTGTGTTCCCCCGGCAAAATGCTTGCTGGCAGCAGCATCTCGCTTGCAAAGGAGCCGTCGGTCAGAGTCTCGACCTCGCCAACATAGGTTGGCTCTGAGA
>Ga0335398_10001997_pt1 | contig 33248 bp, 12 predicted proteins | sample BON03_FD_205742 | JGI IMG/M metagenome (GOLD analysis project Ga0335398, IMG submission 205742) | Freshwater microbial communities from Lake Bonney liftoff mats and glacier meltwater in Antarctica - BON-03 (spades assembly) (version 2) | ecosystem: Environmental > Aquatic > Freshwater > Ice >... | reverse complement strand
GGCGGGGGCGGGGGGGGGGGGGGGGGCCGGGGGGGCGGGGGGGGGGGGTGGGGGTGGGTGGGGGTGGGGGGGTTTTGTTTTGGGGGTTGGGGGGGGGGGGGGGGGTTGGGTTTGTTTTTGTTTCGGGGGAAAAGGCGAACGTCCCGACGTGAGTTTTTTCCGATTTTTTGGGGGGGGCGGGTGTTCTTTCCCCTTCGGCGACAAGAGAGACAAACGGACGCTCTCCTCCCTGATCCTCACCTTGATCGGCTGCCCCACGTCGTACAAGTACTTGACCCCATTTTTCCCCGCGCGCCCCTCTGTCGCCCGCACGACCGCCTCTGCCAGCGCCACCGCGCCCGCGCCCCCGAGCGCGTGGTGCTCGGCCACCACCGCGTCCGCCGCCCCGGCCTCCAAAGCTGATTTGCGCACGGCCTCGAGCTCGGCGGGCGTGTCCGTGGCGAACCGGTTGATCGCCACCACCACGGGCGCCCCGTAGGCGAGCGTGTTGCGCACGTGCCGCGCCAAATTCTCGCACCCCCGCTCGACCATGGCCACGTCCTCCTCGCGGTACGCCGCCGGCAGCGGGGCGCCCGCCGTCACGGGGGGCCCGCCGCCGTGCATCTTGAGCGCGCGCACGGTGGCCACGATCACGGACGCGTCCGGGGCGAGGCCGCTCGCGCGGCACTTGATGTTCATGAACTTCTCGAGCCCGATGTCGGCGCCGAAGCCCGCCTCGGTGACGACAAACCCCCCCGCGCCGACGAGCTTGAGCGCGACCTGGTCGGCGACCACGGACGAGTTGCCGTGGGCGATGTTGGCGAAGGGCCCCGCGTGCACGAGCACGGGCGTGCCCTCGAGCGTCTGCAAGAGGGTCGGGCGCAGGGCGTCCTTAAGGAGAACGGCGAGCGCGCCGCCCAAGCCGAGGTCGTCGGCGGTGACGGCGTCTCCCGCGCGGCTGCACGCCACGATCATGCGCCCGAGGCGCTCGCGCATGTCGCGCGGCCCGTCCGCGAGCGCCAGCACGGCCATGACCTCGGACGCGACCGCGATGTCGAACCCGGTCTCGCGCTCCTGCCCGCGCTCCTCGGCCCCCCGGCCGACGACCACGCCGCGGAGGAAGCGGTCGTTCACGTCCAACACCCGCCGCCACAGCACCGCCTCCGGGTCGACGTCCAGGCGCGCGAACGCCTTGGCCTCGTCCGGGGTCAGGTCGCCGGCGTCGTCCTTGTCGATGCCGAGCTTGGCCAGGCGCCGCCGCATGACGGGCGCAAAAGGGCGCGCGCCGCTTTTGCCCGTCGGAGGGCAGAGCCGCCGCAAAAGCGCGGCGTCCGACTGCGCCTTTTCGTGGAACACGCGCGCGTCCAGGGCCGCCGCCACCAGGTTGTTGGCCGCCGTCACCGCGTGGATGTCGCCCGTGAGGTGCAGGTTCATCTCCTCCATGGGGATGACCTGGCTGTAGCCGCCGCCCGCCGCGCCGCCCTTGATTCCGAAGGTTGGGCCCTGGGAGGGCTGCCGGATGCAGGCGGCGGCGCGGCGCCCCAGGTAGGCGCCCAGGGCCTGGCAGAGGCCGACGGTGGTGGTGGACTTGCCCTCGCCCAGGGGGGTGGGGGTGATGCCGCCGACGACGACTGTAGCGTTTTGTGTGTGTGTGTTGTTTGTTTGGGCGGGGGGGGGGGGGGGGGGGGGGGGGCGTGGGCGTGGCGGGGGGGGGGGGGGGGGGGGCGGGGGGGGGGTGTTGGGGTTTTTTTGTGGTGTTGTTTGTTTGTGGGGGGGGGGGGGTTGGTTGAGTGTTTAAGGTTGTTTGGTGTTTTCGTGAGAGCAAAGGCGTCGCCTCTGCTCGGCTCGTTTTCTTTCGTCGTTTCGAGTGGGCGGTCGCTGGGGCATCAAACGCACCGTATCTGCCGCTGGGGGCGTCCTTGAGGCGGTCGCGCACGCCCAGCTCGATCTGTCGTGTGCGATGCGGTCGTTGCTTGGCGTGGGGTGGCGGATGGATCTTGCGAGTGAGAGAGAGAGAGAGAGAGAGGCGGAGCGGAGGAGAGCCGTTTGCGGCGGCACAGCACACGCCCCCCGATCCGCCGTCGCCGCGGACACGCTCACCTTTGCCTTGGTCCGGCCGTAGAGCTCGTACTCGTCCGGCAGCAGGCCCAGCCCGCCCTCGGCGATCAGCGAGATGTGCTTGGGCGCAATGGACTGCGCGATCTCGATGTCCGGGGGCACCGGCGATTGCACGGGCAGCAGCGGCTTCGGGGCGGTGGGGGCGGTCGTGGTCGCCATCGTCGCTCGCCAGGGAGATGGGGGGAGGAGGCCGCCGGCCGCGCGCCCTGCGCGCAGGAGGCGGAGGGACAGAGGGATCGCCGTCGGGAAGGAGTGGTCGGGTTTTCAATCGGGATCAAAGAAGCTTGGGATCAATCGTCGTCGTCGGTCTGTTCGTTCGAGTGTCGCGCGGGCGTCCGCCTCATGAGCGCCGCCGCCGGCCGGGCGGTTGCTTGCGCGCCCGCCGCCGCCACGGCCGCCGCTGCTGCAGCCGCTCGCCTAAACCCCCTCGTCCACCCCCGACGCGCCAGGCCCAGCCTCGCCCCCGCCCCCGACCCCGCCCCCGCCGGCCAGCACCTCCCGGATCGCCCGCGTGTCGGGGTGCGACGTCCCCAGCAGCCGCTCGTGCGTCGCCAGCGCGCGCCGCAGCAGCGGCCGGCCCTCGGCCTCCTCGCCCGCCTCGAAATGCAGCACGGCCAGGTCGACGAGGCAGTGGGCGGCCTCGAGCGCGTAGGGGCCCGCCCCCTCGTCGGCGCCGCCGCCGTCCCCCGGGCCGCCGCCGGCCGCCCCGTAGGCGGCGAGCGCGCGGCGGTAGCAGGCGCGCGCGCCGGCCGCGTCGCCGTGCTGAGCGAGGGACGACGCGAGCGCAACGGCCGCCTCGGCGACCAGGGGGTGCCCGGGGCCGTGCAGGGCCTCGCGGGCGGCGAGGGCGGCGGCAAAGGGGGCGACGGTGGGGCTGTCCCCGCCGCTGCAGTGGGCGGCGGCGGCGTCCAAAAAGGGGGGCGGCGGCAACAGGGGCGACGGCGGCGGCTGCGGCCACGACTGAACGGCGGCAGAGGCAGAGCCGGCGCCTCCTCCTCCTCCTCCCGCCCCTCCTGCGCCCTCCGGCCCCGGCAGCGACCCGGACGCGCGCCGGCGCGGCGGGGCCCGCGTCATTGTGGCGGCGACCGCCGCCCCCGCCGCCGCATTTGCCCCCGCGGCGGCCGGGGGCGCCGCCGCCGCCAGCAGCGCCGAGTCCAGCTGCGCCTGCAGCTTGGGGTTGCTCCCGCCGCCCTCGCGGGGGATCAGGCGCCGCATCAGGGAGCCGCCACCGGGGCCGAGCGCGGCGGCCGCCGCCGCCGCCAGCTGCACGGCGGCCGCGCGGACGGCGGCGTTGGGGGACGGCAGGGCGCCGCGCACGGCGGCGGCGACCTCGGCCGCCTCGACGGCGCCGCCGCCCGAGGTCGACGCTGACGACGGGTAGGTGACGCCCAGCAGGGGCAGAGCCTCCTCGAGCAGCTGCAGGGACGCGAGCAGGGGGCGCCACGCGGTCGCCGCCGCCGACGACGACGACGTGGCCGTCGCCGCGCCGCCGCTGCCGCCGCCGCCGCTTGAACCAGAGCCGCCGCCACTGCCGCCGCCGCGCCGCAGCAGGGCGAGCGCCACCGCGCGCGCAGCCTGGGGCGACGCCTGCCTCAGGCCCGCGCACCACAGGATGAGCTCGCGCGCGGCCTCGCGCGGGCGCGCGTTGGTGTCGGTCAGGCGGTCGACCAAGGCGGGCAGGGCTTGCTCCACGGCCGCGGCCACCTCTCGAGGGGCGCCGCCGCCGCCGCCGTTTCCGCTTCCGCCTCCGCCGCAGCCGCTGCTGTTTCGCGCGCCGCCCGCTCCGCCCTCGCCGTCTTCCCCGCCGCCCTCTCCCCCGGCCGATCGCCGCCTCGCCCCGGAGGAGGAGAGGGCGGGGAGCTGCAGCAGCGCCTCGACGGTCGCCCGGTGCAACGCCAGGGCCGCGCAGAAGACGCTCGGCGCGCGGTCGCGCATGGCCGCCGCCGCCGCCGCCGCCAAGCCCCTGGCCGCCGCCGCGCGCGCCGCCGGCCTGACCGCCGGCGACGAGGGGGAGGGGTCGGACGAGGCCCCCGCCGACGCCCCCGCGCCCCCGTCTTCCCCCGCCGCCGCCGCCGCCGCCCCCAGCCGCCCCGAGCGCGCGTGGTCCGCCAGCCACCCGAGCGCCGCCTCGCGGAGCGCCACGCTGCCGCGCGAGGCGAGCGCCGCCAGCACATAGGGGCCGCCCTCGGCTGTCTCGCCCGCGGCGCGCAGGTCGCCCGCGGCCGCGGAGGGCGGGGGCGGGTCGGGCGTCGGCAGGCCCAGGGGCCACCCGGGCGGGGGAAGCGGGGAAAAGGGGACGCCGCCGCCCTCGGGCGCGGGCGGCGCGCCGTTGCCGCCGCCGCCCCCGTCCCCTCCGCCGCCGCCGCCGCCGCCGCCAAATGGCGGCGCCCACCCTCCGCCTCGCCCCCCTGCCCCCCGCGCCCGCGGCGACGACGACGACCCTGCGCCGTGGCCCGCCTCGGGAGACGAGGCCGCCGCCGCCCCCCGCCGCGACCCTCCTCCCGACCCATCCGCGCCCCCGCCGGCAAAGCCGAGCGGGCCGTTTGGGTCTGCGTCCGCCGGCAGCCCGGCGAAAAAGTCGCCCGCGCCGGCAAAGGCGCTTGCGGCGGCGCCGCGGGCGGCCGCCGGGCGCTCGTCGTGCGGGACGACGTGCGCGCCGCTGGGAAACTCGCCCGCTCCTCCCCCCGTGCCGCCTCCTCCTCCGCCGCCACCGTCCGCCGCCCGGGCCGCCTCGGCTCTCTGCCGCCGCTGCGCCGCCGCCGTGACGCCGCCCCACGCTCCGCTCGCGTCCCCCCAGCCGCCTCCCGTGCCCGCCCCCTCTGCCGCTGCTCCTGCCGCTCGACCCGCGCCCCCGCCCCCGCCCCCGCCCTCGCTCCCGCCCACCCGCAGCCGCTCGATCTCGCCCTTGATCGCCTTGGCCGCGTCGTAGTCCTCGCGCGCGACCGCCTCGCGCTTCCTCCGCTCCAGGGCGCCGAGCCTAGCGCCCGAGGCAGCCAGCGCCTCGAGCGCCGCCTTGAGTCGCTTGGCCTCGTCGTAGTCCTCGCGGGCCACCGCGCGCGCCTTGAGGCGCTCAAGGTCGCGCATGCGCTCGGCCGTGGCCGAGTCGACGCCGCCGCCGGACGACGGCTGGGGCGGCGGGGGGGGCGACGACGCGGAAAAAGGCGGCGGCGGCGGCGGCGGCGACGAGAGCAGCGGCAGCGGCGAGCAGGGCGACGACGACGCCGCGCCGCCACCCAGGCTGCCGCCGTAGCCGTTGCGGCCGCCGTGGCCGTTGCGGTTGCCGTGCCCGAGGATCGACGGGGACGTGGCGCCGGCCGTCGTCGGTAGGTAGGGGTCGCCCGCCCCCCCCCCCGCGCCAAGGCCGCCGCCGCCGCCGCCGCCGCCGCCGCCTGTGCCAAAATCGAGGCCTCCTCCGATGCCGGCTGCCGCAAACGCGGCCGCCGCCGCCATGCCCGCCGCGGGGTCCGGCTCGCCCACTAGGTTGACCGCCACCAGCCCGACCTGGTTGCCGGCGTTGGGGCGGTTGACGTGGCAGCGCGCGACTGACAGGCGCACGGCGCCGATCGGGCCGGCGGCGGCGGCGGCGGCGGCCGAGGCGGCGGCAGCGGCGGCGCCCGAGGGAGCGCCGCCGCCGTTGGCGCCGCCGCCGCCGCCGCCACCGGCCCCGCCCCCGACGCGCGCGGTCATCAGCTCGCGGGCCGAGTGGCCCGAGCGGTCGTTGGGGTCAAAGGTCAGGTATCCGAGCCGCCTGGGCGCGAGGGCGGCGCCCATGGCCGCGGCGGCGGCAGGGGCAAAGGCCTCGGGCGCGGCGCCGCCCGCGGCCGTGGCGGCGGCAGCGGCCTTGCTGCCGGCGGCGGCGGCCGCCGCCGTCGCCCCCGCGAGGGCCGAGGGGGTCAGGGGCGGGCCCACGAAGATGTCGACGCGCGTGGAGATCTGTGTCGTTTGTGTGAATGTGTGTTTTGGAGGGGGCAAGGGGGCGCGGGGGGGCGAGGGTTCGGTCTCGCGTTGCGTCACCGGCGGCGGCTCAGAGAGAGGCAAAATTTCTGGGAGGGAGGGAGGGAGGGAGGGAAGGAGGGAGGGACCTCGCTCCAGCCGCGCGGCGGCAGCGGCAGCGCGCCGCCCCACGCACCTTGAACTCGTGCGCGAGGATCTGGATCTGCTGGAGGTGCGCCGGGCGCTCCAGCACCAGTAGGAGCTCCTGCGGGAACGTGCAGAACCTGCACTCGGGGCGTTGGTGGGCGGGAAAAGGGGGGGGGGGGGGAGGCGGGGGGGGAGAGGGGGGGGGTGGGGGGGGGGGGGGTGTGGGGGGGGGGAAAGGGGGGGGGGGGAGATGCGTGAGAGGAGAAGGAGTGGGCGGGCGGCGTTGATGCGCGAGCGTAGGCGGGCGAGAGGCGCGGCCAACGAGCTTGTTTTTCTTCGGTCCCACCCCCAAAAGCCTCTCACCTGGCCGAGTGCCAGCCGCGCGTCTGCGGGTTGTGGAACAGCAGCTCCCGCACCGGGTAGTCGGGGTCCTGCGTGTGTGTGTGTGGTTGTCGCCGAAAGGAGGGGGGCGGACGACAGGCGGGATCAGCTCATCCCATCGTTCCGATCGGGGACCGCGGGACACGTGTCCCACTCTGCCCCGCAGGCGACCGCCCGGGGCGTACTCACCTCACTGCTGCACGCTTGTACCGCGAATCGCAGGCGCTGGGGCGCGCGCGGGTCCATGTTGTTGCGCGGATGGCGCGCGAATGGGCGAAAGGCGGAAAAGAGGGCCAAAAATACACTGTCCGCTCGAGCAAACGGCGAGTAAGACTTTCAAAACACGGACTGGAAGGAGTGGAGTCGAGTACGCCTGCCGAAAAGTGAGGGCGCGCGTGCAGGCGGACGAGAAACGTTATGCTGGAGAGCGACGAGTGGCGGCGACAGATGGCGACGTTTGGAGTTTAAAAAAAAATCAATGCTTCAAAACGAAGGATCCCGCCTCCACGGCACATTCTGGTGTTCTACTTCTCTGGGTTGCGCGCGCGCGCACGCTCATGCTGAAAGTGTTTATATGTCGTTGGGTCCGCCCACGGAGGGCGTCCCGTTTTTGTTTTTATGTTTCGCGCTCGTCTCGCATCGGCCTTGTTTCGTTTTCGCCCCCTCTTGCCAAACCCCCGCCCGCCCTTCCTGAACATGCGCGCGCGCGTGCCTCGCCACGCACCCTGCAAGGGCGAAGGCACTGCTTTTGTTTTTTGGAAGGGAAGAGGGGAAAAAGGGGGGCGGGAGGGCCAGAGGCGCAAAGAAGGAAAAGCGCCGCACCACAAAAAAGACGAGTGGCCGCTCGCCCGAAAAGGGACGGGGGGAGAAGAGAAGAGAAAGACGAGGGGCACAAACCGCGGCGCGCGCCCCTCGTGCTCCTTCCTACCCCCCCCCCCCCCCCCCCCCCCCCCGCCCCCTCCCCCCCCCCCCCCCCCCCCCCTTTTCCGTCGAGCGGCCCACGTGCAGTCGTCGTCCCACAAAGAAGACGACCAAACGGCGACGGCGATCAAATCAGAACTGGTCGCCAAAACCGCCGCCGCCCTGGCCCTGGTAGGCGGGCGCGGCCGCCGCCTGGAAGCCGCCGCCCGCGGTGGCGGCGGCGGCCACGGCGGCGCCGCCGGCGGCCGCGGCGCCGGCGTCGTAGCCCGCGGCCTCGAAGCCGCCCGCCCCGCCGCCGCCCTCGTAGCCGGCGGGCGGGGCGTCGCCCCACTGCTCGACCGCGCCCGACGGCGCCGGCAGCGACGCCGCCGCAAAGTCGGCGTCCCCGCCGGCGGCCTCGGCGGCGAGCGCCGCGTCGCCGCCAGCCAGCAGCGCCGCCGCCGCCGCCTCCTCGTCGGCCTTGGCCTCCTCCGGCTCGCGGTAGAAGAACAGGTCGACCATCACGTCCCACGGCTGCGCCGCGGAGACCGTGCCGCGCATCTGCAGGACCATGCGCGCCAAGAGGTAGTACAGGCACCCGATCGAGTGGCGGCCCTTGTTGTTGGCGGGGATCGCCACGTCGACAAACGGCAGCGGCGAGTCGGTGTCGCAAAACGCCACCGTCGGGATGTTCATGTAGGAGGACTCGCGGACGGGCTGGTGGTCGGTGCGCGGGTCGGTCACCACGACCAGGCGCGGCTCCTCGAAGAGCTTCTGCACCTGGTTGGTGAAGGTCCCCGGGGTGTGGCGGCCGGCGAGCGACTTGGCGCCCACGTACTGCGCGAACTTGAACACGGCGCGCTGGCCGTAGGGGCGGGCCGACAGCACGACGACGTCCTGCGGGTTTTCGATGGCGACAATGACGCGGGCGGCCGTCTGCAGCTTCTCCCACGTCTTCTCGAGGTTGATGACGTAGATGCCGTCGGCGCGGCGGGAGGCGGTGTAGCGCTCCATGGCGTGCGTGCAGTTCTTGGTGCCTGTGGTTGTTGATGATGTTTGTGTGTGTTTTTGATCGTTTTTGCGGTTTGGTTCAGTGGGCGGGGGCGAGAGAGCGTGAGAGCTGCGAGCGGCGCCTGTTTTCCGCGGGTTGATGTTTCGCGCTTTTTGCCCCCGGCACCTGGCCTGGAACGCGGGGCTGAGAGGGGGGCAAGCGCGGCGGGCGGGGGGGGGGAGGGGGGGGGTGGGCGGGGGGCGGGGGCGGGGGGGGGGGGGGGGGGGGGGGGCGGGGGGGGGGGGGGGGGGGGGGAGATGCACGATGCGCACGGTGTCCCCCCTCCTCCTCCCCCCCTTCGAGCCCCCCTCGAGGCGGCGCGAGCGAGCGAGCGAGTGAGCCCCGGCGAGCAGAAAACACGACGGCGCCGCCGCCGCCGTCGGTCGCCGCCGCCGCCGCGCTTCCTCTGCGTCTCTCCGCCCGGCTTGGCCTGTCGGCTGTTCCGGCCGCGAGTCGCCGGATCGGCGAGCGCCCTCGCCCGAATCGCGCCACCTGTGGTGTGGCGCGACGCAGAGGCCCGTGCCGACGCAGAGAGAGAGCGGGAGGCTGCAGTCTCTCTCGCCTCTCTCTTCTCTCGCCCTGGCGCTCCCTGCAAAGGACGCAAGCTCGATCGCGCGCGAAAGAAACGCACCGAGATGCACGCCGGCGGCGAGCATCATGGCAATGTCCCTGTGATACGGTTGATTGGGGGGCGAGCGGGGTGCGGGAGGCAGGGGATCAGTGAGCTAGGGGCGCGAGCAGCGATGGGATGGAAAAGGCTGCTGCTTCGAGTCTCCGAGTCGCCCGCGAGTCGCCCCAGGTACGACCGATCGAGCCGATCACGCGGCCAGTACGCCAGTAGGGTGGACCATCACGTGCACGGCTGAGCGCGGGCCTATGAGGGGCAGCAGCCGCGGAGGGGGAGGAGGCGGGTGCAGCAGCAGCCATTTTTGTCGCTCCGCCCGCCGAGCAGGGGGGGAAATGAAGGCACGAACTCACTGCTGCTTCTGCGTCAGCTGCGTCGCCATGGTTGCGACGGTCGTCCTAGACAGAGGAGGGGGGGGATGATGAAAGGGAAAGAGGGAGAGCAAGCGTGAGAGGACGAACTGGTTTTGGCAAACGGGCAAACAGGGAGCCGCCGGCGAGCGCCGCTTCGCCGGCGCGCGCCCGCCGCCGCCCGCCCGCCCATATCCATCGACCGCCCCCTGCCTTCCTGAGCAAAGGCCCTCATTTCACGACCACATAGCGCTCGCTGCAACAACGCGACAGTTAGTACCGGCTTGCGTAAGGCCTCCTCCGCAACACACCGCAAACGCACTCGGAGAGAGGGCCGCGGTCCCTCGGTCGCCTCGTCGCTCGATCCGCATCGCCGTCCAATCAGTGTGGCGCGCGCGATAGTAGCAGACTTCGCATCCATATCCGTTCGATATCCTGACCAATTGGGCTTCGTTCGAGCTCGGCGCTCCTCCCCGACGCCAGAGATGACGACCGCCGAAGCCGCAACCCGACAAGCAGCGCCACCTGCCGCCGCCGCCGCCGCCGCCGCCGCCGCCGCCGACGACGACGAGGCAGACGACGAGGCGGCCTACGGTGCCGCCCAAGCCGGCCCCGCCAACCCGCACGCCCACCTGCGCGACACCCACTGGCTCTACCTGGCGCCGTCCTTCCCGGGCGGCGGCGCGCTGGCCTGGTCGCAGGACGGCCTCCTGGCGGCCGCCGCCGGCCACTGCGCGGCGGTGCTGTCGCCGGCGTGCCTCGACGGGCCGCGGCAGTTTGCGGCGGCGGCGGCGCCGGCGGCAGGACCGGCGTCAGGACCGGGCGGCGGCGGGCACAGCGGCCAGCAGCAGCAGCAGCAGCAGCAGCAGCAGCAGCAGCAGCAGCAGCAGCAGCAGCAGCAGCAGCAGCAGCAGCAGCAGCAGCAGCAGCAGCAGCAGCAGCAGCAGCAGCGCCTCCTTGCGTGCCGGCCCGACGACCCCGACGCCAGCGCCGCGCTCGACCTGTCGTCCGCGCGCCGCATGGTCGGCCCGCAGCGCTTCGGCGGGGGCACGGCCGGCGCCTCCGGCCCCCCCGGCGCCGACGGTGCGGGCGCCCTGCCGCCGGCCGTGCGCGGCGTCGCATGGAGCCCGCTCGGCGCCGACGCCGAGGCCGGCGGCGGGTGCGTTTTGGCGGTGGTGTCCGCCGATCACTCTCTCCGCGTGTTCCGCGCACCTGCCGCGCGCCGGGGCGCGCCCGCGGCGTCGGCCAAGTGGGCCGAGGCGGCGGATCTGGGCCCGGCCCTGCGGCGGGCGCTGGCGGACGCCGGGGGGTGGGAGGCGGCGGCGGTGGCGGCGGCCGTCTCGGCCGCGCCGCCGTCGTCGTCGTCGCCCCTGCCGCCGCCGCCCGGCGGCAGCAGGAGGACGGGCGCCAGCGCCGGCGCCAGCGCCGCCGCCCCCGCCGCCGCCGGCGCCGCGTTGCCGTCGTGCCCCGATCTGTGTGGCGGTCAGGCGCCGCCGCCGCCCGGCCTGAGGCTGCGCGGCGGCGGACGGCGGCAGCGCGCGCGCCAGGAGGACGCGGCGGAGCCAGCCGGGGCCGCTGGCGCCGCCGCCCGCGCTCCCGCACCCGCCGCCGCCGCGCCCGCAAGCCCGCCGGCCCTCAAGCGCGCGCGAGGCCCCAAGGGCCAAGCTGTCACGGCGCCCAAGCCGGAGGAGATGAAAGACGAGGAACCGCCGTCGCCGCCGCCGCAGCAGCAGCGGGGCGGGCGCGGCGAGGGCAGCAAGCGACTGCGCGAACGCGCTCCCGCAGCCGCCGCCGCCGCCGCCGCGCCGACCGCCCCAAAGGCAGCAGCCGCCGCCCCCAGCGAGTCGCCCCACCGCGGCGGCCGCCCTCCGCGGTCCCAGGCAGGCCCGAGCGCGGCCGTCGTCGCCGAGGCAAAGGTCAAACCCGTCGCCTCTTCGCCGAAAGAGCAGGCGCGCCCCGCGCCGCCGCCGCCGCCCGCGCCCGTCGCCCCGCCGCCGCCGCCGCCGCCGCCGCCGCCGCCGCTCGTGCCGCCGCCGACGCCTCAGCTCGCGGCGGCGCTGCGCGCCTTGCTCACGCCCGGGTCGCAGGTCGAGGTGCAGAACGACGAGCAGGGCCTCGTGGGGTGCTGGTTCGCGGCGCGCGTCGTCGCGCACGCCCCGGACCCGCGCGCGGCGGGCGGCGGCGCGCCGGCCGTCCGCAAGCGCGGCCGCCCGACAAAAGAGGCGGCGGCGGCGGCGGCGGCGGCGGCGGCCAAGCAAGAGGAGGGCCAGGGCGGCGAGCAGCAGCAGCAGGACGCGCCCACGACCGCCCTCGTCCTCGTCCAGTACGACGAGCTCAACGAGGGCGAGGCGGACGACGATTCGAAGCTGCGCGAGTGGTTCCCACTCCCGGCCGCCCTGGCGCCGCACTACGCTTGGCACGCGGCCAAAGGCCAGGAGGAGGAGGGGGGGCAGCGGGACGGCGGACCGCCGTCGGCCGAAGAGGCGGCGGCGGCCGAGGCCGCGAGGGCGGCGGCGCCCCCGCCGCAATCCGGGAGACACACTGTCTGGCGCCGCCCGGGCTTCCAGCTGCGCCCGCGCCCGCCCGCGCGCCTGTCCGCCATCCTCCCCGGCGATCTGCCCGCGGCCGCGGCCCCCGGCGCGTCGCTCGAGGCCTTTGTCGAGGGCGGGTGGTGGGCGGCCGTGGGCGCGGGCCGCGCGGCGGCGGCGGCGGCCGCGCTGGAGCAGAGGCGGCGGCAGGACGAGGAGAGGGGCGACGGCGACGGCGGCGGCGGCGACGGCCCTTCGGTCGCCGTCACTGTGTGGGACCAGCCCGGGCAGGTGGCGCTGGTGCCGCGCGCGCACGTGCGCCGCCTTCTGCTGTGGGAACCGGCCGCGGCCGGCGCCGTGTGGGCCGTCGGGCAGGTAGACCTCCGCCCCCTTGGGGAGGCGCTCGCGGGCGGCGGCGGCGGCGGCGGCGGCGGCGGCGGCGGCGGCGGCGGCGGGGAGACGGCGGCGGCGGCGGCAACGGCTGTCCCCGGCGGCGTCAGCCGCGGCGGTAAGGGTGCGGCCGCTGGCGCCAAACCCAAGGCCGCGCCGCCAAAGCGCGGCGGCGGCGCCAAAGTGAAGAAGGACGCCGGCGGCGCTCCGAGCGACGGCGGAGGCGAGAGCAGCGGCAGCGGCGACAAGGGCAGCGGCGACGACGGCGACAGCGACGACGACCGCAGCGACGACGACGGCGGCGCGGCGGCGGCGGCCGGCAAGGCGCGTCGCCACCACAGCGGCTCGGCCAGCGGCACGCCCGAGCGCGGCTTTCCCGACGACGACCCGGAGGAGGCCCTCTTCGACCGCCAGCCCTACGCCCTGAGCCCGGGGACCGACGCGGCGGCCCTCTTCGACGCCCTCGACCCCGCGCTCACAGGGATTGTCCGCGGCGGCTCGCGCGCGGCGCGCGGCGCGGCGCCGCGGCTTGCCATGCTGCGTTGGCTGCAGCTGCGCGACGCCGAGGTGCCCGACCCCGAGCGGCGCCTGCGGTACAGCAAGGGGCGCCACCTGCGCGGTCAGGACGCGCGGCGGTTCGCCCGGGCGATCGCCGAGCTGATCGCGGCGTTTGGGTCAGCGATCGGCGGCCAGGACGAGGCAGCGGCGGCGGCCGCGTCCGGCGGCAGAGGGGGAGGAGGGGGAGGAGGGGTGGGTGGCGCCCCCGGCCGCCGCCGCCGGCCCGCGCCAGTCCTGTTACCGCCGCCGCCCTCGTCGGCCTTCTCGACCGGGCCGCGCGCGACGCGCGACGTCGCCGCCGTGCCTGCCCCCGACGCGCCCGTGCTGCACCTGCGCGAGGTCTGCCGCGTGGCCAAGGGCTTGATCCGCAAGGAGGCAATCCAGTCGTACGACCGGTGCCTGCGGCTGCGGCGCGTGGGCGGGGGCGCGGGCGGCGCGGGCGCGGGCGCGGGCGGCGGCGGGACGCTCGTGCCGGTCGACACGGGCATGGGCGGGCGCGCGGCCCCCTCTCCGGGCGGCACCGGCGCCGCCGGGGCGCGGTCGTGGCAGGGGCCCTCGGGGTTGCAGGGGGCGCTGCTGCGGGCGGCGCGCCGCGCGGCGGCGGCCGAGGAGGACATGCGCGCCGGCGCCGGCGTCGAGGGAGAGGGCGGCGAGGGCGGCGGGCGCGGCGAGGGCGGCGAGGACGGTGGGGGCGGCGAGGGCGAGGCGGCGGCGGCGGCGCTGGCGGCGGGGCTCGACCTGAGCGAGGCCATGGGCGTCCTGCCGCGCGGGCGCGCGCCTTTGGACACGTGGCAGGGCAGGTACATGCGCGTCTTCACGCCCCAGGCCGCCCCGCAGCCGGCCGGCGGCGGCGCCGCCGCCGCCTCCCCGCCTCCTCCCTCGCTGCGCGTCGGCTTTGTCTGCGTTTCAGCGCGCGCGGCCGCAAACGCGCGCCGGCCGCTGCTTCTGGGCCCGGCGGACGACGACGCCCTGGCGCACGCGCGCGGCGGAACGGCGGCCGCGGCGTTGGGCGACGGCGTCCACCAGCAGCCGCCCGCTCGGCAGCCCAGGCGCGCGCGCATGCGGCCCGGCTACGCGGAAGAGAGCGAGGACGAGGACGACGACGACGGCCAGACGGCCGAGGCCGCGGCCGGCGGCGCCGTGCCGGCCGTGCCCGCCGCCCTCTATGACGCCCGCCGCGCTTTTCTTGAGCCGCTGTGCGTGTCGTGGTCCCCCGCGATCGTCTCGACTGCCGGCCAGCGGCACTGCTACCTGGCGGCGGGCACGCGCTCGGGGCACGTCCACTTTTGGCGGTTTGGCCTTTGCGCCGAAAGCGGCGGCGCTGGCGGCGGCGGGGACAGCGGCGGCGGCGGCGGCAGCGGCGGCGGCGGCTCGCTCCTGCCGGCGGCGGCGGCGATGGGGGCGGCCACGGCCGCGCCTTCCTCTCCCGCCTACGCGGGCTCCCTGCGCGCCCACGCGGGCTACGTGACCGCCCTGGCCTTTGCGGCCGTGTGCGGCGGCGTGGCCGGCCCCGTCATAGAGGCGCGCGACGCCGCGGCCGGCGGCGGCAGCGGCGGCGGCGGCGGCGGCGGCGGCGGCGCTGTGCTGCTGGTCACGGGCGGGAGCGGCGGGGAGGTGCGCCTGTGGCGGCGGCTGGGCCCGGACGACGGCGGCGCGCCGCCGCCCTCGCCGCTGCCTCGCCCGCCCTTCTGCTGCGTCGGCGCCGCCGTCCCGCCCGACGGGCGCCCCGTCACCGCGCTCGACGCGACGGCCGCCTCGGCTTGCTGCGCGGCGGCTGGCGGCGGCGGCGGCGGCGGCGGCGGCGAGGACGATCCGGCGACGACGCCGCCGCCGCGCCTGCAGCTGCTCGTGGCCGCGGCAAAGACCCTCGGGACCGTCGCGCTCTGGAGCAGCGCCCCCTTTTCGGCCGGGCGGCGTGGCGGCGGCGGCGGCGGCGGCGGCGGCGGCGGCGGCGGCGGCGGCCCGCCTTCCCCTGCGTCGGCCGGCATCGCCCCCCTGCTCGTCGGCGCCTGCCTCGGCGGCAGCGTCAGCGTGCGCCCGCGCGCGCACGGCATGGGCCCCGCCACGGGCGTGGTGATCAACCCGCACGAGCGCCTGCTGCACTCCTCGGGCGCGGACGGCCTCGTGCGCTCCTGGACGATCCTGCCGCCGACGGTCGCAGCAGCGGCAGAGGCAGCAGGGGGAGCGGCGGCGGCGGCGGCGATCGCGTGCAAGGCGGCCGGTTCCCTCGCCCTTGACCCCGTCCCGCACCCCCTCCAACGCTACAACCCTCGCTCCCGCGGCGCCCACGTCCCCACCTCCCTCCGCGAGGCCCAGGTCCTGCGCAGCCCCGTCGCCGGCCTCGCCTCCCCGCCGCTCAGCCGCCTGGCCGTCGCCGCCGCCCGCGACATCAGCGCCGGCGCCAGCACCGCCACCGCCGAGGCCACGGGCAGCGGCCGGATGGCCTTCTCGCGCATCGCCTACGCGACGCTGCACCTGCTGACGCCCTTTGGCGAGGATGGGGTTGGGGCGGGGGCGGGGACGGGGGCGGGCGCCGTTTCGCCGCTCGGGCGCGCGATGGACGCGGGGGACGTGGCGCGGCGCGCGGCGTCGCTCACCTCGGGCGGCGGCGGCGGCGGGACCGGCGGCGGCGGCGGCCTGGGCGCCATGCCGGCGGCCGCGTTATGGGACATCGCCGCCGCCGTGTCGCGGGCCGGGTGGGCGCGCCTGCAGCCCGCGTCCGCCGCGGCAGCGACGGGCGGTAGAGGCGCCGAGGGTGCCGGCCGCGATGCCGAGGACGCGCAGCAACAGCAGCAGCAGCGAGAGCCGCAGCCTCCAACCCCGCCCTTGCCGCAAACACCGCCGCCGATGACGGGCGAGGGCAAGCGCGCCGCGGCCGCCGCGCGCCGCAGCGTCGCCGAGGCGCGCGCGGTCGGCGCGCTCGCGCTCGCGTGCGCCAGGGCGCTCGAGCGGCCCTTCGCCCGGCGCCAGGCCGAGTTTGGCGCCTCCGGCGCGGGCACGGCCGAGGCCCTGTACGGCGCGTGCGCCCCGCACGAGTGGCGCGGCCTGCAGCTGGGCGCCGCGCTGCGCCGCTCGGCGCTCGCGCTGCTGTCGCGGCGGCCGCTGGCCGGCGGCGGGCTCGCGCCCGGCGCGGCAGAGGCGGTGCGCGGCGACCCGGCGGCGCGCCTCTCGCGCGCGGCGCTGTCCAGGGGCCTGGCCGAGGCCGAGATGGAGCTGGTGCAGCGGCAGGTGCGCGCGCTGCTGGACGCGCACGGCGGGGACAGGTTTGCGGCGGCGCTGCAGCGAGAGCAGCAGCGGCTGCAGCAGCAGCAGCCGCAGCAGCCGCTGCAGCAGCCGCAGTCGCAGCAGCAGTCGCAGCAGCTCCCCCTCACGTCCGCCGCCGCCGAGGCCCTCTGCGACCGCGACCCCCGCTCGGCCGCCGCCCTCCTGGCCGCGGACTGGGTCGCGCTCGCGGCGCGCCACCCGGGCCTGCGCGCGCACGCGCTGCTGCCGCGGGCGGCCCGGCTCTTTGCCGCCGCGCGCCTGGCGCCGCCGCTCCCGCCGCTGGCGGCGGCGCCGCCGGGCCGCGAGCGCAACCCGCTCTTGCCGCCGCTCCATCCTGGTTCGCTCCGAGGGGACGACGACGACGGAGCCGCGGGGGACGAGCTGCCGCGCGTGGCCATGTCTGGAGGCGCGCTGCAGGCGGCCATGACGGCGGCGGTCGCGTGCTGCAACGGCGGAGGCGGAGGTGGCGAGGGCGAGGACGGCGAGGGCGAGGGCGGCGAGGGCGACGACGGCGCCGCCGCGCCTCCTACCGCCGCGCGCCCTCCCCCCCCGCTCTTGCTCGCCATGCCGCGCTGCTCCGCCTCCCTGCGCGCCGTGGCCTCGGACAGCCCCTGCGCGCGCTGCGTCGTGTGCGGGCGCCACTACGCCCCCGACGCGCTGCCTCCGGGGGCGGCCTGCATAGTCTGCGGCATCCGGCCGGCGGCGCCGCCGCACGGCGTGGGCGCGGGCGGCGCGGGCGGGGCGGCGCAGGCGCTCGAGGCGCCCGCGGCGCGCGTGCTCCCTTCGGCCGTGTTCATGCCGACGCTCGGGGCTTGAGGGCAGACGGCGTCTAGATTCGAGCGGCGTAATGTTGGTGTTACAAATTGGTGGTGGTGATGTCGTTTTAGAATTGAGGGATCGGCGGGGGCGCGCGCGCTTTTGAGGGCGGCGGCTGTTGTTCGAGGGAAACGGGCAAACAAGGGCAGCGGGCAAGACAGCCGCTGTCTAGCAAACAAGAGGGGGCGACGAGAGAGGATGACAACGAGGGAGGAGGGACGACGCGCGCCCGCGCGCGAGCAGCCATTGCGGCGGCTCGTGCCGCGGAAGCGCCTCCCCCGGTCCTCGTCGTTCCAGGGGGTGGTTTGTTCTCTTTCTCTCTCTCTCCAAGAGGGTCTGGTGTACCACAAAGGAAGAATGTGCCTGCGGCGGGATTAATCAAGGAAGAGAGGACGAGCGAGCGAACGAAGACGAGGCGGCGCGCCGGCAGGCGGCTGCGCTGCCGTCGGTCTCAGCTCGCTCGCTCTCACTGTCTCGCTTGATTTCGAATCTGACGGTTGCGGTGCGTGTGAGTGTGTGTGCGCGCAAATGGATTGGTGGCGGCAACTGGTGGTGCAAAGACGAAACAGGATTGGTCCTCTTGTTTCGCGGGAGAGGGGGGTCAAATCAGGTTCGGCGGGGGGGCACCCCTTTCTGCGGGCGAACGCGCCGTCTTGCGGGTTTTTCCATTCCTTCAGGCGCCGTCGGTTTTTCCGCCGCTCCGCAAAGCTAGGACGAGGGGGTCCCTGGGGCAGGGGGCCGGGCGACGAGGTCGGGAAGAGAAACAAAGTAGGGCGACGTGGGCGTCAAGAGTGCAAAAGGGGGGGAGGGACGTCGCGCGCACGCGCGCGCGCTCGCAGGGGCGGGGCCGGCCGTCAAACCAAGTCGGTATTGTCGTTGGGTCAGGGGTGGGGGGGGGGGCGGCAGGGGTCAAGGGAAACAAGCAAAGACGTCCCCCGAGTCCGTGCTGTAGTTTTTTTGGGGTGGTCAGGGGACGGGGGGGTCTGGAAAAGCAGCGAAGAGGTCGCTCTTTTTTGTGTTTTGTGTGTTTTGCTTTTGCGCGCACGGGCTGCGGTGGGAGGAAGGTGGCAGGGGGGAGACGCGTGCGGGTGCGGCCTCTGTCTCGTGCTCCTGCTTTGCTCGGCGTCCGGAGAGAGGAAAAAAGGGGGGAGGGAGAGATCAGACGAAAGCGGCGGCGGGCACGGCGGCGGCGGCGGCCGCCGCCGCGTAGGCGGGACGCTGCAGGGGGGCGGCGCCGACGGCGGCCGGCGCCAGCAGCGTAACCAGGTCGCCCGCGCGCAGCGTGAGCGCCTCTGCGGCGGCGCTGCCGGCCTCGATCGCGACGCCGTTGACCAGGACGGCCAGGCGCGGCGGGCGCGCGGGGGCGGAGGGCGGGGGGGCGGGCGGCGAGGGCGCGGGCGAGGAGCATAGCGGCGCGCGCGGCGCGAGCGCCGCCGCCGCCGCCAACCGAGCGCGCTGCTGCTGCGCCTGCGCGGCGGCCGCGGGGCTCACCAGCACCCGCTCGAGCGCCGCGGCCGCCGCCTCGGCCGCGGCCGCGTCTTCCGCCGACAGCAAAGGGCGCGGCGCGGCGGACGAGGACGACGAGGCGAACGGCCCGGGCGGCGACGACGCCGCCGCCGCCGCCCGCAGCAGCTGCGCGGCGGTCGTGCGCGGCGGCAGCTCGACGACCCTCGCGCCGCGGGGGCCAGACACGAGCACGGGCACGGGCCGGGCGGCCGAGTCGGCCTCGGTCACGGGGCGCACGCGGAAGCGCTCGTGCAGGAGTAAGGGGTCGACGGCGGCGGCGGCGGCGGGGCACGTCTCGGCGTCGAGGACCGAGGCGAGGCCGAGCGACCGGAGCGCGGCGTCCGGGCCGCCGCCGCCAAATCCGCCGGCCGCGGCCGCCCCTGCCGCCTCTGCCGCTGCCTGTGCTGCCGCCGCCCCCGCCTCGTCGCCCTCGCCCAGGAGCATGGCCGCGCGCGACTTGCCGCTCTCGGTCGAGAGGCCCAGCTTGTTGGCGACGACCCACCGCTTCCACTGCACCAGGCGGTCGAGCCACTCGGCGCGGTCGGAGCCCTTCGCGGGGCCGTCGCGCGAGGAGGCGCTGCCGCTGCCGCCGCTGCCGCGCCACTGGTGGGCGACGGACGGCGGCAGCGCGGCGGCGGTGGCGCCGCGCCCCCCGGCGGCGCCGGGCGACCCGTCGGCAGAGTCGAGCGCGCCCCCGGCCCCGCCCGCCTCCTTGTACCGCCAGTGCGCCGCCATGCCGTACTCGGCCAGGTAGTGCATTTTGGGCGTGCGGATCTGCACCTCGAAGCGCACCACCGAAGGGGAGCAGGAGGAGCAAGGCGCGCCGTTGCCGCCGCCGGCCGACGTGCCGCCGTTGCCGCCGTTGCCGTTGCCGCCGCCGCCGCCCGGCGCGCCCCCTCCCGTTGCCGCCGCCGCCGAGGGCACCTCCACCACGTAGTGCAGCGACTGGTACCCGTTGGCCTTGCGCTCGCGGATGTAGTCCTTAAACCGCCCCGGCACCGAGGCGCCGGGCCACGCCAGCGTCTCCAGCGCGCGCAGCGCGGCGTAGCAGCCGTGCCGCCCGCCCTTCACCACCACCCGCAGCGCGGCGACGTCGTCCAACGCGCTGCCGCGCGCGAGCTTGCGCGCGGCGCCTCGCGCGTGCTTGACGCGCCCGGACACGTCGACCGCGTCGATCCCGGCGGCGCGCAGGGCGGCGGCCGCCTCGCGCACGCGCGCGGGGAGGTCGGCCGCCTCGGCGCGCGCCGACACCAGCGCCGCCGCCGCCGCGTGCTGCTCCGGCTGCAGCGCCGCGAACGCGAGGTCCTCCAGCTCTGCCTTCACCCGCCAGGCGCCCAGCCGCGAGGCCAGCACGGCGTGCACGCCGGCCGTCTCGCGCGCGAGGCGCACCTGCCGCGCCCGCGGCAAGCTCGACAGGGTGCGCATGTCGGCCAGGCGGTCGGCCAGCTTGACGAGTAAGGCGGCGGCGTCGTCGACGCCCGTGAGAAGGTCGAGCGCGGCGGCGGCGGCGATGGCGTGAGCGTTGTCGCGGTAGAGGCGCGAGGCCTCGTTGAGGCGTTCGACGCGCTCGACGAGGGCGGCGACGCCCGGGGGAACGGAGCAGGACGGGTCGCCGGCGCCGGAGACGAGGGCGGCGGCGGTGGGGGGGGCGGCGCTGGCGGCGGCGTTGGCGGCGGCGCTGGCGCTCGCGTTGGCGTTGGCGCCGGCAGAGGCAAAGGCGGCGCCGGCCGCCTGCGCGGGAGCAGCCACCGAGAGGCTCGAGCGGGGGCCCAGGGCGTCGTGCAGCAGGCCCGCCGCGACGAGGTCCTCGCCCAGGCCCAGCTCAGCCAGGATGGTGGCCACCGAGACGCAGTGCGACAGCAGCGACTCGCCCGACGCGCGTGCAGGCGAGGCCGCGTGCAGCCGGGCGGCCAGCCGCAGCGCGGCGCCGACGCCGTCGGACGAAAAGACCTCGTGCCGCCGCCGCGCGGCCGCAAGCAGGGCCTCGGGCCCGTCGTCCGACGCCCCCTCGGCGGCGCTGCTGGAGAGGGCGGCGGAGCGCGGCCGCGCGCCGCCGTCGGCGAGGTCGACGGTGCGCGTGGCGGCGGCCGCGGCCGCGATGGCGTCGCGGCCGTCCTCGTCGTCCTCGTCGTCCTCGTCGTCCTCGTCGCTGGCGCGGGCGGCGGCCGCGCTGTTGGCGGCCGCCTCGACGGCGGCGTCGAGCGCGGCGGCCTGCTGTGATGAGTTATTGGGGGAGTGTGTGTGATGGCGCGGAGGACAAGAAGGTGAGCCTGGGGTGGTGACGGAGAAAGAGAGAGGAGAGCAAAGCAACAACATCCGATCGCCGCCCCCGCCCCGTCGCTGCCGTCCATCGGCGCGGCAGCTCGTCCCCCCTCTTGTGTTTTTTGCCCGTTTGTCTCCGAGACCCCCAGCCCTCACCTCGCGCGCGAGGCGCGACGACCCGCCCGTGGGGTCCGCGAACAGCGACGTCTTTGGCGACATCAGGAGGGCGCTCGTTGCGGGGCCGCGCGTTGAAGCTTCTCCGAGGGCTGAGGCGAGGAGGCCCCGCGAGGCGGAGCTCCCCAGCGAGCCGGTCGCTAGGGCCGGCATGCGCACGGGCGCCGAGGGCGCCGAGAAGCCGACCGTGGTGGTCGCGGGCGCGGCGTCCGTCACGACCAGCGCGGGCGGTCGGCCGGCGCTGCTGCTGCCGGCGTTGGCGTTGCTGGCGTTGTGGAGGGAGGGAGGGAGGAGGGACGACGACGCGAAGAAGCACACGGCCGAGCTCTTGCTGAGCGAGCGGGCGCCCGGCGTCGCCGCGCTGGCGCTCACGCGCCGCGGCTGCCCGCCCGACGCCGACGCCCCCACGGAGACCGGGGGCGTTGTGGCGAGCGACGACATGAGACTCTCTCTCTCGCGAGTGGAGACTCCCCCTATGACGCAACCCTTTTTTGTTTCTCTCTTTGCCTGTTCTTTCGTGGGAAGAGAGAGGAATGGTGGGTCAAGAGGTCGGGTGGTTGTACAAGTGAGTGATGTTTGCGAGGGTTTGCGGTGCTGACGGCCGGGACAAGGGGGAGGAGAAGAGGCGAAGGAGGGGGCAAAAAAGAGAGAGAAAAAAGGAAATCCACTTGAAAATCGGCGTTTGCTCTCCGGCTTGATCGAGTCGTCGCCCCGTCCGACACCCCAACTCAATCACACTTTGGCAGTCATGCCTCGCACGTAGCCATAAATGGGGGGGGCGGACCCTTTCGGAACCCCAGCCCCCACAAATTTGAAACCAGGATTTGCAGAAAAACTAACTTTTTCGATGGAGCGCCAAGCGCCTGCCTCGCCGAGGAGGAGGTCGCGAAGCCGCAGCCCGGGTACGCGGCGAGGCAGCAGCAGTAGCCGCAGCAGGAGGCGACACGGAGAGGATGACGAAAAGAGGGACCGCCGTCCGCGCCGGCGCGACGCGAACGGCGGCGCGAGCAGCGGCGACGAAGAGCAAAGACGGCGGCGGCGGCGGCGGCGGCGGCGGCGCGACCGGGAGCTTGACGAGGACCCGCTCCTGTCGGCGGCCCTCGACGGCGTCGCGACCGAGTGCTTCGTGGCCGCCGCCCTGGGCGACGCCGCCGCGCTGGAGGCGCTGCTGGGCAGCGCGCCGCCGGCGCTGGCGGCGGCGCTGCTGTCCGGCCGCCGGCGCGACGTCTCCGGCTCGACCCTCCTGCACGAGTGCGCCCGGCACGGCCGGCTGGCCGCGGCCCAGGGACTGCTGCGGCGCGGGGCGGACGCGTCCGCGCCGGACCGCGCGGGCATGACGCCCGCGCAGGTGGCGGCGGCGAGGGGGAACGCAGCGCTGGCGGCGGCGCTGATGTCGGGCGGCGGCGGCAGCGGGGGGGGCGGCCGGGGCGCCAGGGAGGGGGAGGAGGGAGACTGGTGGGGCGGCTACGAGGAGGAGGAGGAGGAGCGGGGGCAGCAGGGGGACGAGAAGGGGCGGGGGGGCCGCGGCGGGTGGGAGCGGCGGCTGTTTGGGAGCGAGGAGGGGGACGACGAGGGGGACGACGCGGACGAGCCGGGGTGGGCGGCGCGCGCGTGGGAGCGCATGGGCGGCCAGCAGCAGCAGCCGCAGCCGCTGCAGCCGCGAGGCCCGGCGCCGGCGCCGCCGCTCGTCGGCGCGGGCTTGCTGCAGCCCGCCCCGGGCGCCGCCCCGCCGCCTTCCTCCCCAGCGGCGACGACGCACCACCAGGCGCCCGCGCCGCAAAGCGACTGGCGCGCGCGCATGATGGCCGAGGTGGCCTCGTCGGGCATGGCGCGCGGCGTCGCGGCCGCCAGACGCGCCGCGCGCGAGGAGCAGGAGAGGGCAGAGGCGGAGGAGCGCCGGCGGCGGGCGGCGCAGCAGCAGCAGCAGCGGCAGCGGCAGCAGCCGCAGCCGCAGCAGCCGCAGCAGCCGCAGCCGCAGCTGCAGACGCCCGCCGCCGCCGCGCTGCGGGCCCGGCGCCTGGCGTACGAGGCGCGCTGGGCGGCGCTCGAGGCACGGCTCGCCGCCGCGGGCGGCGCCGGCGGCGCCCTTGCCTTCTCCCTGGCCCTCTCGGACGTCCCTTGGCCCCTTTCCGTATCGCCGCGGCCGCCTCCCGCCGCCTCGGCGCCCGCGTCGTCCGCCGCCGCCGCCGCCGCTGCCGCCGCCGCGACCGCCGCCGCCCCTCCCGCGTCCCTGCGCGCCGTGCTGCTGCAGGGCGTCGACGGCCCAAAGGCGCTGCGGCGGCGCCTGCGCGAGGAGCTGCTGCGCTGGCACCCGGACAAGGCGCGGGGAGGGTGGCTCCGGACGGTCGCGCCGGCGGACGACGCGCGCCGCGCGGCCGCGGCGGCGCAGGCCATCGCGCGCGCGCTCACGGAGCTTTTGTAACACCCTAAGAGAGAGAGAGAGGGACACGGCTCGCGGGCACGTGTGGGAGGGAGGCTGGCTCTTTTCGCGCTTGTTGCGTGCGCTCTTTTTACAAAACCAAGGGCGCCGCCGCCGAATCCCCCGTCCCCCCCCAATCCAAGCCCGCCTCGACCTCAGCCCGAATACACGCGCAGGCGGCAGCACCCGCCCCCGTCCGGCCACATGAGCGACCCGTCCAGCGACGCGCCCACGCCCTGCGTCGCGTACGCGTCGAACCACGTCGCCGCGTGGCCGCAGCAGAAGCTCGGCGCCAGCAGATCCGCGACGCCCTCGGCTCGGAGCAGGTCGGCCACGCCGCACGCAGAGACCTCGAGCGTCGCGTGATGCTGCCCGCCGCCGCCCTGGCCGCCCGCCGCCGCCGTCTTGCCGTCGTCTGACGCCCCCGCTTTGTCGTCCGTCCCTCCTCCTCCTCCCCCTCCGTCGCTGCCGCCGCGCCCTGCTCCCCGCGCGGGCGGTAGCCGCCCGACAGTCGCCGCGCCCGACAGGTCCCTGCCCAGCCGGTCGAGCGTCTGGCACGCCTGGTCGAAGGCGGGCTGGCGCAGCAGCACGCGCCGCAGCCACGCCGTCGTCTGCAGCGCCGCGAGGAAAAAGGGCGCGTGCAGGCCGCCCATGGCCTCGGCGACGGCGCGCGCCGCCTCGCGCTCGGCCTCGGGCCCGCCGCCGAGCTCGCGCGAGAAGACGCGCTGGGTGGCGGCGGCGAGGCAGGCCTGGCGGAGCTGCGCCCTGGCGCGCGGGGAGGAGCGGGCGAGCTCGGCGAGGCGCGAGGCGGGGTCGGGGGGGGCGGACGGGGCGTCGGCGTCGGCATCGGCGTCGGCCAAGTCCGGAGCGGGGGCCGGGCCGCCGCCGTCGCCGCCGCCGCCGCCCAAACGGCGCGCGAGCGTCGCCTCAAACTCGCGGCGGACGATCTCCGCAATCTCCTTCTCGCGCCCTTTCAGGGCGGGGTATGCGCGGGTGGCCCACACCTTGCACCGTCCCGCCACGCCGGCCATCCACAGCTCGTCGCCGGACAGCATGCCAACCGTCGGCGGCCGGATTTTTGGTGCTGGCGGCGGCGGCGGCGACGGCGGCGGCGGCGGCGGCGGCGGCGGCGGCGGGGCGCTGCTGCTGCCCACGCCGCCGGTTGCGTGCAGGCAGGCGCGGCCCGCAGATGCGGCTCCCGCGCGCCTCGCGACCGCGGCCAGGAGGTAAAGGCTCGGGCGCGGCGCCATCGTCTCACAAGGACGGCGGCAACGGCGAGCGCTCCCTCGTCGTCGTCGTCGTCGTCGTCGTCTCGGCGGCGGCGGTTTGCGTCGTCGGCGGCGGCGGCGCCTTGTTCGCCGCTTGCTGTTGCAGGTCGACCGCTGGCTTGGACGGCAGCAGGCCTCCCTCGCCCGTGTGGATCACCACGCCGTTGCTGAACACGACACCGCGTCCGCGCTGCTGCCGGGGGCGCGCGCCTGGCCTGGCGGGCGTCGCGTTGGCGCGGGAGGAGGAAGACAGAGACGGCCCGAACGCGGCGAGGTGCCTCTGGTACTGCGCCTGCTCGTCGACGCACATGAGCCCCTGGAAGCACTTGTTGCACATCCAGCGACGGGGGTGGTGGTGTTCGCGAAGAGGAATCAAGGGAAGAGGCAATTGGATCAAAAGTTGGGTTCTGCCACGCGCGCCGGGCTGTCTTGCGGCCGCCGCCGCCCGCCGCCCGCCGCCCGCCCTCCCCCCCTTGCCTGCTGCCTCAATTACTCGCCTCTCCTGCTGCCTCGCTCGCCACCAGGCCTCTCGTCCCCGGCCGCCCAGAACGCCAGTACGTCCCCGATCGTGTCCCCCCGCCTCAGAAGCTCCAGCTCCAGCTGCCCACTGCCTCCCGCCGCCCCGTCCGCCGCTGCTGCCGCCGCCCCGTCTCCCGGCGCCGCCGCCCGCTCCGTCGCCGCCCGCTCCGCCGCCGCCCGCTCCGTCGCCGCCCCTGCCTCCCGCTTCCCCGTCCGGTACCCATAGACGGCCGGCGCCTGCCGCGAGTTGTAGTGCGACCACATCGACAGGGCGTAGGCGCCCGCGTCGGCCACGACCACCCAGTCCCCGGGCCGCGCGCGCGGCATGCGGCGCGCGACGGCGAGGCGGTCCCCCTGGAAGCACAGGGGCCCGGCCACGTCCTGGGGCCGCCAGCTGCCGCCCTCTTTGCCGTCGCCGCCGCCGCCGCCCTCTTTGCCGTCGGCGGCCCCAGCAGCGGCGCCGGCCGCGGTCTCTCGCGGCGCAAAGGTCGCGCCGTCGACGACGAACGCCCGCAGCGACCACTGCGCGGGGAGGTAGCACGCGCGCATCAGGAGGTCGGCGCCCATGTGGCACACGGCGATGGGGCGGCGGCGGCGCGGGCGCCCCTGCGCCGAGGATCCTCCGGCCTGCCCGCCCGCCTCCCCCTCCCCCTGCCCCGCCCCCTCCCCCTCCCCTTCCCCCTCCGTCTCCTCCTCCTCCCCATCCTTGTCGTCGTCGTGCTTGACGTACTCGACCCGCGCGGCCGCGCACCCGGCCTTGGCGACGAGCGCCCGGCCGTTTTCTGTGACGAGGAGCGGCGGCGGCGGCGGCGGCGGCGGCGCTCGCCCCCCGCCGCCCCCCCCGCCCCCCTCCTCCTCCTCCCCTTCTCCCGCCGCCGCCCCTGCCCCCCACAGCTCCGGCACCCGCGCCCGCAGCAGCCGGGCGAGCTCGGAAAAAGGCGCCTCACAGGCGTCGGCGCCGTCGGACGAAAAGTCGACCGGCGTCCCCCCGCCGACGTCAAACGCGGCCAGGCGCGTGGCGCCCCCGCCAGGCAGCTCGCGCGCGAACGCCCAGGCGCGCGCCGCGCCCTCGGCCACCGCCTCGAGCGGCACGCCCTGCGATCCCACGTGCAGGTGCAAGGCGCGCAGCCAGCGGTGGCGGCCAAAGGCGGCGAGCAGCCGGGCGCGCTCGCCCCCAGGTCCGATGGGCACGCCGAATTTCGAGTCGTCGGTCGAGGTGGAGAGGGCGGCGATGCTGCCCGCGCCCACCTGGGGGTTGACGCGCACGCCGATGACCGGGAAGGACGCCGGGAGAGGAGGAGGCGCAGCAGGTGCAGGAGGAGGGGGGGCGCCGCCGCGCTCGTCGCCGCCGCGGTTGCCGTCGCCGCCCTCGCCCCCGCCCGCGGGCGCCCCCCCGTGCCCGCCCGCCCCCTCCGCCAACATCGCCCGGCCCCACCCCGTCCCCTCGAGCATCGCCGCCACGCGCTCGATCTCCGCCAGGCTGTCCAGGTTGACCCGCACCCCCGCCCTCAGCGCGCGCCGCAGCTCCCGCCGCGTCTTGGCCGGCGAGTCGAACACCACCCGGCCGGGCGGGAAGGGCGCGGCCAGCGCCGCCTCTAGCTCGCCCAGGGACGCGACCTCCGCGCCGATGCCGAGGCGGGCGAACGCGCGCAGGACGCCCTCCGAGGGGTTGGCCTTGACGGCAAAGGTGTGCAGGGTCTGCGGGGGGAAGCCGGCGCCGCGCTGCAGGTGGCGCGCGCCGCGCTCGAGGGCGTCCAGGTCGACCAGGCAGACGAGGTCGCGCGGCGGGGCGCGGTCCTCGCCGTCGCCGTCGCCATCGTCCTCTGAGCCGCCGCCGCCGCCGGTTCCGCCGTCGCCGCCGCCGCCGCGCAGGACGCCCGCCTCCACCAGCTGGCGCAGCGCGGCGCACCGGCGGAGGTGGACGTCGGTCCGCGCGTCCAGGGCGAGGCCCTCGGGCGTGATGTGGGTGGCCATCAGAGGAGAGAGAGAGAGAGAGCGAGGGCGTGTCGGGGGAGGGGATGGCAGGTCGCCCGGGGATCGACCGATCAAAACTCCTCCTGGGGCGCGCCGCGGCAGAGGGACGCGCGCGGTGATTCCGTCTGTTGTCGCGGTCAATGTAGTAGCAGCGATGCGAGCGCGCTTTGGAATGGAGGATTGCGCGATTGTGTGGAGGGTTTGATGATTGTTTCTTCTTACCGTCTCCCCTCTTCCCCTCCCCCTCTTCCTGGGAGTCGATCGATGATCGATCCACACAACGCGTCCGTTCCTGCCCCAGCTCCAACCCCACAACGACGAACGCCACCTCAATTTTCTCGACCCACACACCGCGCCACATCCCCTGACCAAAGCGCGCGTGCCCGCGGCGCCACAATAAACGACGGCACAATCACCATTTTTCAAAAAAAAACACAAAGAGAGGAGGAGGATGGGCAAGGAGGTGCTCGCGCTCGCGCCCAGGCCGCCAGTGAGTTCGTACCGACAAAACTTAGAGGCACGATCAAGGGCGCCGCGCGCCCGCACAAGCGGCTGCATGTTCGGCCCTGGTCGGGGAAAATGAACGAGCGTCGCCGCCGCCGCTGTCGCGCGTCCGCTCGGCCCGCTCACATCTGTCGCTCACAACAACGCGCTCACAACGGAAACATCTTTTGAACAACAACAACAAAAACAGTCGGCCGCGCGCCCGGGCTACTGCACCGAAGTCAACCGCCGCCTGCTCGACCAGGTCGTGCTCAACTTGGCCGACGACGAGGACGTCGCGCGGTTGCGCCACGAGGAGGCGATGGCGCGGCTACGGCTCGCGCGCTCGGGCGCCGCGGCGCCGCCGAGGCCGCCGCGCATGCTGGTGCTGCTGGCCCTGCGCGCCCTGCGCGAGTCGTTCGGCCCCTACGACTTGGACACGCGCTGGGCGTCATTCTGGGACGTGTTCTTCCAACTCCTCGACAATGGATATGTCGACGGAGGGCGGAACGCGGCGCTGTCGCCGCCCGTCGTGCGCGCGCTGACGCGGGGCCGGCTGATCTCGTGCCGCGTGCGCCGGCGCTTCGAGGCGGCGTTCGGCCCGCCGCAGAAGGACGACGTGAGCAGCGACGACGAGGACGTGACCAGCTCCGGCTTCTACAGCAGCGACGACGACGGCAACAGCAGCAGCTGCGACGACGGCGGCGGCAGCATTAGCGGTTCGAGCGACGAGGAGGAGGAGGACGAGGAGGACGAGGAGGACGAGGAGGACGAGGAGGACGAGGACGGCCGCCGCCGCGGCCTCGGCGGCAATGCCAGCAGCGACGCCAGCCTGAGCGGCGACGACGGCGGCGGCCCGTCCGGCGGCAGCAGCATGGACAGCGGCGCCCTGGACAGCGGCAGCAGCGACACCAGCGGCGGCAGCGGCGGCGGCTCGTCCGAGGCGGGCGGCGACGGCGACAGCGACGGCGGCGGGGACGACGGCGCGGGCGACTCCCCTGCGACCTCCCCGGGCCGCGCCGCCGAGTTTGAAATGGCACGCGCGCGCCGCGTCATGCTGGCTAGCGCGCACCCGCCGCTGCAGGCGCAGCCTCTCCGCCGGCTCTATGACTTTGCGGCGGCAGCGGCGGCAGCGGCAGCCGCGGCTGCGCGCGACGGCGGCGACGAGGCGAGCCTTCCCCTTTCGTCGGTGCTGGCCGCGGCCCAGATGGTGGCGGAGGCGGCGGCAGGTAGCGGCGGCGGCCAACCGCCGCAGCAGCCCCAGCAGCGCCGGGACGACGAGGCCGCGCCACTGCGCGTCCCGACGCCCGTGCCCATTGCCGCCGGCGCGGCCGACGCCGCCGACCCCGACACGGCCGGCACCTCTGCGGGCGGCAGCGGCTCGCTGTCCCCCTCCCCGTCCAGGGAGATGCCTGCCGGCCCTGGAGCCGACGACACAACAGTGTGCGAGGTGCGCGGGGCCGTGCAGGCTATGGGGGCGGCGGCGGCGGCGCAGGCACGGGGGGCGGGGCCGCAGCAGCCGCAGCAGCCGCAGCAGCCGCAGCAGCCGCAGCAGCCGCAACACCAGCTGCTGCCGCAGCCGCCGCAGCAGCCGCAGCAGCAGCCGCTGCAGCAGCCGCTGCAGCCGCAGCAGCAGCAGCCGCAGCACCAGCCGCAGCAGCACCAGCCGCAGCAAGACCAGCCGCAGCAGCGGCAGCCGCAGCAGGACCAGCCGCAGCAGGACCAGCCGCCGCCGCAGCAGCAGGCGCGCGTGCGCTCGCACGGCCAGGCGTTTGCAGAGGCGGCGGCGGCGGCTGCGGCGGAGGGGGGCGGCACCGGCCCGGCGTCGCCCGACCGCCAGCGCCGGCGCCTCGACGAGGGAGGCGCGGCGTTGGGCGGCCAAGGGGAAGGGCAAAGGGCCGGCCTGGCGGAGCCCCAAAGGGCCGGCCTGGCGGAGCCCCAAAGGGAGGAGGCCTCCTCGGAGGAGCCCACCTCGGCCGCCGTCGCCGCCGCGCTCGTCGCGCTCGCCGCCCCCGCCGACGAGGCCGACGCGTCCATGGCGTCCCCGGCCCCGCTGCTCCCCCCGCGCTACCCCGGCCCGCCCGAGACCCTGTTCGATCGCATCCACGCCGCGCTCACCAGCACGGACGAGCCCCTGCTCGCGGCCATCGTCCGCATCGCGCTCGGGCAGCAGCCGATGCCGCCCCGCCGCCGCCGCCGCCGGCACGGCGCCGGCAGCGTTGTCGTCGGCGGCGGCGGCGGCGGCGGCGGCGGCGGCCGCCGCCCCCCGCCGGCCCCGCCGGCCCGACCCACCCGCCCCGCCGCGGCCGCCGCCGTCTGGGGCCTCGGCCTCGCCCCCCTGGCGGACACCCTCGAGCGCCTCGGCGCCGCCGCCGATGCCTGCCCGGACCTCCCGGGCGGCGCCGTGGCCGAGCTGGCCGCGCAGGTCACGGCGGCCGCCGAGGCGCTCGCCGCCAACGCCGCCGCCGCCCACGCCGAGGCGCGCGCCCGCTCGGGCGCGGCGGCGGCGGCGTCGACCCAGGCCGGCGGGGGGGGCGCTCGGGCCCCCGGCGCGTCGGCGGCGGCAGGGGGCGCGGGCGTCCCGGCCTGGGCGCGCCGCTGGGGCACGGTCCTCGGCTCGGGCCTGGGCGGGTCGGTGGGCGGCCTCTCGCGCCGGCCGCCAGAGGGGTTCGCGAGCGCCGCGCGGGCGAGCGCCGGCAGCGGCGCCCCCGTCCAGCCCTCGCCGTGGGCCGCGCCCGGCACCGACCGCAGCGCCCCGGTGCAGGTGTTTGTGCTTGCGTCCGGGTCGGGGTGCCGCGCGCGATCGGCGCTCGCGGCCGCCGTGGCCTTGCGCCTGGCCTCGCCCCACAACAACAGCGGCGGCGGCGGCGGCGGAGGCGGCGGCGCCACGGCGGCCGGCGGGGCGGGCTGGGGCTGCGGCCGCCGCCGCCCCCTGTACGTCGACCTCTTGCGCGCGCAGACCCCCAGGGAGGTCGCGCGCCGCTTCGCGCGCGGCCTGTTTGGCCCCTGGGGGGCGGCGAGCGCCCCTGCGGCCGCCTCTCCTGCCGCCGCCTCTCCTGCCGCTGCCGCCGCCGCTGCCGCCGCCGCCGCCGCCGTCGTCGTCGCGCCCGCCAGCCGCAACAGCCTCGGCCAAGTGATCCGCGACCCCATCTGCCACGCCCCGCTGCTCGGGGCGCTCACCGCGGGCGGCGCGTGCGGCCGCCGCTGCCCCGCGCACCGGGAGGCGGTGCGGCGCGGGCGGCTAGCGGCGGCACGGGCGCCCGCCCGGCCGCCGCACCCGCAGCCGCAGGACCACGCGCTCGGCCCGCTGCTGATCGTCGTCGACAACGCCGAGGCCCTGCTGTCGCGCGCCGACACGGCGAGGGACGACGCGGGCGGCGGCGGCGGTGGCGGCGACCTCGACCGCGCGGCCTCGATGCACGCGGCGCGCTGCCGGGCGAGCAGGGTCCTGTCGGCGCTGCTGTGCGAGCTGCCCGCGGCGCAGGTGCTGCTGGTGCTGGGCGGCGGGGAGGGGGCCGCGCCGCACCTGCGCGGGGACGGCTGGGGCTCGGCGCAGTCGTGGCAGCTGAGGTTTGCGTCGGCGGCGGCGGGGGCGGCGGGCGGCGGGGGCGGCGAGAGGGGCTGGCAAGAGCGGTACGAGGCGGCGGCGGCGGCCACGGGCGCCGTGCGCGGCGCGCGACTCTTCGCCGTGCCCAACGGGGGCGGCGTCGTGCGCGTCGCGCCCTATCGCCGGCCGCCCTCGGTGCAGCGCCGCGACGGCCTGTATTCGGACGACGTCGACGGGCCGCCGAGGTAGTTGCCGTTGCCGCCGGCAATTTGCCGGTGTGCTTCTTTTCTATAATATCCGCCTTTTCAGATTGACAAACATGACAAATATGACAAACAACCAACCCCCCTGATCCCGCGCCTACTTGTCCCAGCCCAGCAGCTTGCGCACCTTGTCGAGGCGTTCGTTGCGCGCCGCCTCGACCCGCCGCGCGCGCGCGGGGGAGTGGTGATCGGGGAGCGGCGTCCGCGTGCGGCGGGACGACGGGCCGCCCTCCAGCTGTCCGAACAGCGGCGCCAGGCCGGGCTTGACCACGTAGGCGTAGACAAACCAGGGCGCCCCGCCCCGCCGCGTGGCCGTCCTGGCGGCGCCAATTTTCGAGCAGCCCAGCGACCGTCTGAGGCCCGAGGGCCGACTCGTCGCGCCAAACAACAGCGAAACAACAGCCAAGCGAAGGTGGGCGGCAACGGCGGGGGGGCGCTGGCGCGAGGGGTCCGTGGTTTGCCGGCGGCACCGGCGAATCAGCCTCGCGCTTTCAAAATGTGGCCCCGCCCGCCGGGATTGTTTGGCCGGCCCAAGTGGTGCGTGAAGAGGGGAGGGCGGCGCGGCCGTTTTGTTGGCGCGCCGGGGCGCCGAGCTGCCGGGCGGGCGGGCGGGCGGGCTCGCGTCTTCTTGGCTTGGGCATGGGGCCGCCTTCCTGGTTGGTGGCACGGATGACAAACATGCAGCTGGCATGGATGGCAAACATGCAGCCGTCGTCCTTCAGGCGCTGTGATGCAGCATCGCCGCTCTCAACACATTTTGTAAAGCAACGTCGTCGACGGACCACCAAGCCAAGAAGCGACCGCGCTTCGGACGACGCTGCGCTGCGCTGCGGCGGTTCGGCTAGCAGCGGCGGCGGCGGCCGACCGCGCGCCCGCACACGGCCGCGGCCGTGCCCCCGGCGGCCGGCGCCGCCTCGGCCGTGCCCCCCGCGGCCGGCGCCGCCGCCGCCTCGGCCGCCGCCGCCGCCTCGGCCTCGGCCGCGGCCGTGCCCCCCGCGGCCGGCGCTGGCGCCGCCTCGGCCGCCGCCGCCGCCTCGGCCGCGGCCCTGCCCCCGGCGGCCGCCTGGGCCGCCTACAAGGCCGCCGCCTCGCACCTCGCGGCCGTGCTGAAAGAGCAAGAGGAGGTGGGCATATTTTGGGGCCGGGATTACAACCTGTTCCCGATGGCGACCCCCTTCTCCCGCGTCCACGCCTTCTTGGACAAGACCATCGTCAAGTCCCTGGCGCATGAGCACTACCAGGCGGCCGCCGCCAAGTTTGGCACGTCCGACCCCTCCCTGGCGCAGGTGTGCGGCTTCGACCCCGCCGCCCTACAAGGTCACGCGCAAGGCCAACCGCCGCAAGCTGCGCAACAAGTACAAGGGCGGCCGCAAGAGCGGGCAGCGCACGCGCCAGCTCCTCAAGTGCGGCGTGCGCCGGCGCGGCCGCGGCAGCCTGCCCGCGGGCGTCACCATCCGCTCGCTCCGCACGGACGGCGTGTCGTGCGCGCTGGCCCTCGAGTTCATGTCGGCCGGCAAGCCCTTCCCGCACCCCTACGGCGACACGACGGCCCCCCCCTGTCGCGTGGACGTTCCCCGCCTACACCGACCCCACGCGCGCGCTCCTCGAGGATCCCCGCCGCGCGCTCGTCGGCGTCGACCTTGGCCGCGCGCGCCCGATCTCGGCAGCGGTGGCGCTGCGCGTGCCCGCCGAGCTGTTCGCCGGCCAGGTCGGCCCCGAGGCCGAGGCCGAGATGCGCAAGTGGGCCGGCGGGTCGACGCACAAGTGCATCACGCGCCGCCGCCTGATCCATG
>Ga0335398_10001989_pt1 | contig 33341 bp, 27 predicted proteins | sample BON03_FD_205742 | JGI IMG/M metagenome (GOLD analysis project Ga0335398, IMG submission 205742) | Freshwater microbial communities from Lake Bonney liftoff mats and glacier meltwater in Antarctica - BON-03 (spades assembly) (version 2) | ecosystem: Environmental > Aquatic > Freshwater > Ice >... | reverse complement strand
TTAAATATAACACTGGAAAATCACTGGCTAGGGGTCAGTAGAAATACACTTTTTGGATAAAAAAGTTAGACAACTTCGTAAACCTTATAATACTCGATAAATAGAACGTAACTTTTTAAGTTAAATACAATAGTTTTAGCAATAAATTGTTAACAAAACTTTTTTGATTTATAGCTTATTTTTCTATTAAATTCACTTATATGCGGAATTCCTCAAACTTGTTTAGTTGTTCTGTAAATTAATTTTACTTTTTCGTATTTTAGTAAAAGAGTAATGTTAGCCATTTTTTTTTTTTATAATAGAAATCAATTTTTTTTTTAATTTGTTTTTTAATAATTTATTATGATTTAGTAGTATCATTTAAATTAATTTATTTTTTCATTCAATGATTGTTTTGTTATTCCAAAACAATTTTGAAACATCGGATTGGTAGGATTTGAACCTACGACCTTCTGCTCCCAAAGCAGACGTAATACCGAACTTTACAACAACCCGAAAATATAAAAAACACTTTTTTAAATTCAAAATATTTTTAATCTTTGCTTTATTTTATTCTCAAACTATAAAATTACTTTTAAAGTGCTTATTAAATACTTTTAAAAGTTTGAAATAAGAAATTTGAAACTACCTAACCGTAAAAAACGTGATAATTTTATTCATTTTTATAAGCCAAATTCTATCATAAATTGATAAGCATTTCTCTTGATATTGATTACTTATATTATTCCACTTAAATTTTTTCTATTAAAAAAATAATAACTAATCTGGACTTTATTTTAAAGCCTATCAAAACAATAAAAAAAACACGTTTTGGAGCAACTCTTTAATTAAAACCTATATTTTTAAGCACCCATTATTTACTTACGAATCCTTTATTGGACTTGAACCAATACTTATATAAAAAACAGATCCTAAATCTGTTGCGTCTACCATTCCGCCAAAAGGACTAATTAAAATCACACGTAATAATAATAAAATTAACCACCTCAAATATAAACAATAATAAATAAACCTAATCAAACAACATCTACAAAATGTCAATATCAAATACCACATTCAAAACCAACATGCTGGCGTCGAGTAAAATGATAATTAATTTGTCTATGTAAACAAACTAATAAAAAAATACTCCCAACAATCACATGAAAGCCATGAAAACCGGTTAACATAAAAAATAATGAACCAAAAATACCATCATTAATAGAAAAAGGGGCGTCATTATACTCATAAGCTTGGATTAAACTAAATAATAAACCATAACCAACTGTATTTAAAGTTCCAATAATTGTAGCTTTTCGTTCACCAGCTAAAATAGCACGGTGAGCGCAAGTAATAGTTACTCCTGAAGATAACAAAATAATAGTATTTCATAAAGGTAAACCTCAAGCACTTAATGTTGTAATGCCAACTGGAGGTCAAACACAACCAATCCCTACACTTGGGGATAATGTTGAATGAAAGAAGCCTCAAAAAAAACTAAAAAAAAACATAACTTCAGAAGCAATAAATAAACACATGCCGAAACGAATACCATCTTGAACTTTAAAAGTATGATGCCCTTCAAAAGTTGCTTCAACTATAATGTCTGAAAGTCATCTAAATAAATAAAAACAAACAATAATTAAACTAATGATAAAATGAGACGCACCGCTTTTATAATAATGGAAAAATGAAACAAAATTTAGAGTTAAACATAATAACGACACCGAGGTCATTATTGGTCAAGAACTTGGGTTTACCATATGGAATGGATGCTGTTCATTATCTTTAACATTATAATTTTTTAGTAATAACATATAGAAATATAAGGATTTAAACCTTAAAGGAAAATAAAAAACTATAAGCCTAGCAGGACTTGAACCCACATCATTACTTTCATGAGAAGTATATTTTACCAATTAAACTATAGGCTTAAAATATTAATTAAAAATAAATGGTCACGTACAAGATAGAGCAAAATTTGTAGCAACTTGTAAAAAATAAGGAGAAACTACAACAAAAAAAATTAAAAAAATTACTATAACTTCTAAAATTAAATCTAAAAAAAAGTTCAATTTAAAAAAATATAATCTTAATACATTAAACTTAACAAATCAAATGTAATGAATGAAATTTAAATAATAATAAGTGCTAACTACACTTAAAAATAAGCTTACAAAAACAATTAAATCTAATTTTGCGTCAATCGCTACTATATAAACAAACAATTTACTAATAAATCCTCCTAAAGGTGGAATTCCCGCCATAGAAAATAAAACAATTGCTAAGTACTTAGCAAATTTTGAACTATATAACGAAAAACAATACAACTCACTTAAATAAATAATATTTTTTTTTGATACTATATGCTCAGTATTTAAAATCAAAGCAAAAAAAACAATACTCATTAGAGCGTATATAAATAGATATAACACGGAAGCAATTAAACCTCCAATACAGCATGAAGCTAAACCCAACATGATAAAGCCCACTTGACTAATAGAAGCATAAGCTATAAAACGCTTTACTCTTACTTGCTTTAAAGCACCAAATGTTCCAACAAACATTGAACCTATAGATACAAAAATTAAAATCGGTTGGAAAACAAATAAAATATTAAATAATACATTATAGAGTAGTCTAAAAAAAAATAAAAATAACGCAACTTTAACAACAATTGCAAAAAAAGCTGTTACTGGACTTCAAATACCTTCATAAACATCAGCAACTCATCAATGACAAGGAAAAGCTGATAGTTTAAAAAAAAAACCAAATAAAATACATATAACAGCCATTTTTGTTTCAAAAAATAAAACAAAATTTTGAGAACTAGTTCCTAAAAAAAGCTGAACTTCTAAAAAATCTAGTGAACCAACAATTCCAAATAAAAAACTAATACCAAATAATAAAATTCCAGAAGAGATAGCACCTAAAGAAAAATATTTAATTGCTGATTCCACAGAAATAATACTTTGGTTGAGAATACCCGCTAAAACATATAAAGTTAAACTTAAACCTTCTAATGCTAAATAAATACCAAAAAAATCGTAAGTAGATGTTAAAAAAAACATAAACAAAACAGAAAAACCTATGACTAAAGGAAATTCAATAGCACAATTAAAAGCACTTTCAGAAATTAACCTGTTTTTTGAAATATACAAAACTATTAAAGTTAATATCAAAATCACAATTTTTGACAATTTTGTAAATCAGCAATTAATTAAGCTAAAACCAAAAAGTAGCGATACTTCGTTATTTCCAGTATAAGGCATTAAAATTAATAAAATGAGGATGCAAGCTAAATAAACACATCAACGATAGTATTGAAAGACACTTAAATGCTTATCATTTAACAAACTAATTAAGCAATACAAAATAAAAAAAAGAAGAAATAATTCTGGAAGTTGATCCAATGTCGAAAAAAAAAAACAAAAATTTTGATAACTAATATAAAAATTAACCATAAAAAAAGTTTCAAGTGTTAGGCTGTTTAAAAAATTAAAAATTAAATACATTTGAGGGAATAGTGGGATTCGAACCCACGATGCTTTATTGCACACCTATTTTCAAGACAGGCACCTTTAGCCACTCAGCCATACTCCCTAAAACAAGTTATATCTTAAAATAATAAATAAAATAAATTATCGATCAATTTCACCAAAAACAATATCTAATGTTCCAATAATTGTAACAACATCAGCAATTAAATGACCTTTAGATATATAATTAATACCTTGTAAATGCATAAAACCCGGCGCACGGATTTTACATCGATACGGAATTTCTGTGCTGTCTGAAATTAAATAAACCCCAAACTCTCCTTTAGGAGCTTCAATACCAATATATGTTTCTCCTTTAGGGACAACTAACCCACTACTATATAGTTTAAAGTGATGAATTAAAGATTCCATAGAGTTTTTAGTTTTTTTTCTAGTGGGGGGAACAATTTTAAAATCTTCTATTTTAATATTTCCGTGAGGAATTTCATTAATCACTTGCATAATAATCTGATTACTTTGATATAATTCTTGAATCCTTAATAAATATCGGTCATAACAATCTCCATACTCACTAAACGGAACTTTAATATTTAATTTAGAGTAAATTTCATAAGGAACCGCTTTTCTTAGATCTCATTTTATGCCAGTGGATCTAATTTGAACACCACTAAACCCAAAACTCAGTGCTGACTTTGCGGAGACAATACCAACATTAATTAGACGTTGTCGTCAGATACGGTTTTTTGTTAGAATCTCTTCGATTTCATTAATACGTGAGCCATATTGACTCACGAAATTATAAAGGTCTTTTAAGAAACCTAAAGGTAAATCTTTGCCAACTCCACCAGGTCTAATATACGCTGCATGCATTCGGGCTCCTGACACTCTTTCATAAAATAACATTAATTTCTCACGCTCTTCAAAACCTCACAAAAAAGGAGTTAAAGCACCAACATCTAAAGCATGTGTTGTTAAAGACATTATATGGTTTAAAATTCTGGTAATTTCAGAAAACAATACTCTTATATGTTGAGCTCGTATAGGCACATTACAAGAAAGCATTTTTTCCATAGCTAATGAATACGCATGTTCTTGAGACATCATTGAAACATAATCTAATCTATCAAAATAAGGTAAAGACTGAATATAAGGCTTATATTCAATTAATTTTTCAGTGCCTCTATGTAATAAACCAATATGCGGATCACAGTATAAAATACGTTCACCGGCAATTTCTAAAATTAAACGAAGAACTCCATGAGCAGCTGGATGCTGAGGTCCGAAATTAATATTTAACACCTTAATTTTTTTTAAACTAAATTTCTTCATGTTTAGAGTCACTTAATAATTTATTAAAATTTAATTAAAAGATTGATTGGCTAATCCATAATGTCTTTTTGTAATAAAGTTATTTACAAAACTTAGCACATACCTCGGACATTCATTGGTTTCACATTACCTCAGTTAATCTTAAATATTTCCTTCAAATTTAAAATCACTCCCGTCTAAAAACCATTGAAAAAAACTAACTTCGTCAACTACTTGAACAACAATTGGCATAAATGAATGATTAATCCCACAAATCTCACTACATTGACCGTAATAAGTTCCTCTTCGATTAATTCATAAAGCTACTTGATTTAATCTACCAGGGCAAGCATCCATTTTTACACCTAATGATGGAACCGCTCAGCTATGTAAAACATCTGTAGAAGTAATAAATAATCTAATCTGTTTCTCTATTGGTAATAATAATCTATTATCTACTTCCAATAAACGTAACCCATTAGTCTCTTTTAAATCTATTTCTGGTATCATAACACTATCAAATGATTTTTCAAAACCATTTCCGGGAAATTCGTATGTTCAATATCATTGGTTCCCAATGATTTTAATACTACTTTCAATAGTATTAAAATCTTCAATAGCATATAATAAAGAAAATGATGGGATTGCAATTAATAATAAAACAACACAAGGCAATAAAGTTCATACTATTTCTATAAAAGTATTGTGCTGAATACGAGTCGGTAACACTAATGTAGAAATATTTCTTAATTTAAAAGCTGTATCTGCTAGATAAAGATCGTTGCCAGTCATTAACGAAATAACAGAACTGTTTTTAGTCCCTTTAACAATTTCAAACATAATTCAAATAACACCAACTACAATTCAAATAATAAAAAACATAATATCGTGATGTAAATCAATAATACCTTCCATAATAGATGTAGCTGGGTCTTGGAAACCTAATTGTCAGTTTTTAGCAGAATCAGAAAATAAAAATAAAAATAATCCTTTAATAGTTACTGAAGAAATCTTTTTTGATTTCACATTTCTTTTATTATTTAAAAATAAAGCACATAATTGCATTTGTGTCACTACATTAATAGCATAAGGTGCTTTTCTACCTTGTTCACCATAAACTAACATATCGTAAACTACATAAAAAAAAATAAATGTAGCAAACAAAGAAACAGTAGAACCGAAACTAGCCAATTGATTTCATCCTTGATAAAAATCAGGAAAATCAGCAATTCGTCTTGGCATTCCTGCTAAACCTAAAAAATGCAAAGGCATAAAAGTAACATTAACACCCACAAAAAAAACAAAAAAATGAATATTTGCAAATAAATTATTATATTGTAAACCGATAATTTTTTCAATCCAATAATAAAAACCTGCAAAAACCGCAAAAATGGCACCCATAGACAAAACATAATGAAAATGAGCGACAACATACATTGTATCGTGGAAAGCAATATCTAAGCCAGCATTTGATAAAATAACACCAGTAACCCCTCCAATTGTAAATAAAACAATAAAACCTAATGTAAACAATAAAGGAGTTTTAAAATTCAATCAACCACCTCAAATTGTAGCTAATCATGAAAATATTTTAATTCCTGTAGGGACGGCAATTACCATAGTTGCAGCTGTAAAGTAGGCACGAGTATCCACATCTAAACCAACCGTAAACATATGATGAGCTCAAACTAAAAAACCTAAAATTCCAATAGAAATAATAGCCCAAACCATTCCTAAATAACCAAAAATACTTTTATTAGTCAAGCTTTCTAAGACTTGGCTAACAATACCAAAACCAGGTAAAATTAAAATATAAACCTCAGGATGACCAAAAAATCAAAATAAATGTTGATAAAGAACTGGGTCACCGCCACCCGCAGCATCAAAAAAAGTCGTGTTTAAATTTCGGTCTGTTAAAAGCATTGTGATAGCACCCGCTAAAACTGGTAATGATAATAACAGTAAAATAGCGGTAATTAACACAGTTCAAACAAATAATGGTAACCTGTTAAAAGTCATTCCCCTGCAACGCATATTTTGAATGGTAACTATGAAATTAATTGCCCCAGCAATTGATGAAATACCAGCTAAATGTAAACTAAATATCGCACAATCTACACTAGCTCCAGAATGAGCAAAAACACCACTTAATGGTGGGTATACTGTTCAACCTGTCCCAACACCTGCCTCAATTAAACTAGATAATATTAATAGAAATAAAGCTGGTGGTAATAATCAAAAAGATAAATTATTTAGTCTAGGGAAAGCCATATCGGGAGCTCCTAACATAATAGGAACAAATCAATTACCAAAAGCACCAATTAATAAAGGCATTACAGCAAAAAAAATCATTACAAAGGCATGTGCTGTTACTACTACATTATACAACTGAGTATTACCTGCTAAAAATTGATTACCCGGATTTGCTAGTTCTAACCTAATAAACATTGATAACCATAAACCTAAGATACCAGCAAAAGCTCCAAATATTAAATATAAAGTTCCAATATCTTTATGATTTGTTGAACAAAACCACCTAATAAAAAAATTACTCATTTAAATAAAAATTATTGGGAAGTGTGGGACTCGAACCCACAACAGCGTGAGCTAAAGGAATTACAATCCTTCTTCATACCATTAGAAAAACCCCCCTAACGTTCAAGAGGGGAATCGAACCCACTAACCCAGAAATTAACAGTTTCTTGCTCTACCAATTGAGCTACTCAAACAAATTATATCTTAAAATATATTTAAATACGACTAGTGCTCTTTTCGATATACGCTAAAAAAGGTAATATCAATAAAAAGTACATAAAATAAAAAAAAGTCGCAAGCTGACTAAACAAAATATAAGGAGGCTCAACAACACAAGCACCTAATCAACCTAAAAAAATTAAATTAAAAACAAACCCCCAAAAAAAAATTTGAGATGATTTTAAAAATTTACTACTTTGACATTTAAATTTACCTAAAAAGGGTAAAAAAAATAAAATTACAATAGCAGAAAACATAGCTATTACACCTCCAAGCTTATCTGGAATAGAGCGTAAAATCGCGTAAAATGGAAGGAAATATCATTCCGGAACAATATGCTTAGGTGTAATTAAAGCATCAGCTCTAATATAATTATCAGGATGACCTAATACATTTGGATATCAAAATACAGTAAATACTATGAGCGTTCCAAAAAGAATAATAACGCCAAAAATATCTTTAGTTACGAATTTTGGGTAAAAACGAACCATATCTATTTTTGAACAAATACCTAATGGATTAGTTGAACCATGTTCATGCAATAAAACTAAATGCGTTGCTGATAATGCAATTAATACTAATGGTAATACAAAATGAAGCACAAAAAAACGTTTTAAAGTAGGATTATCTACAGAGAAGCCTCCTCATAACCAAATCACTAAGTCTTTTCCAATCATAGGAATTGCTCCAAAAAGATTTGTAATTACTGTTGCCCCTCATAAACTCATTTGTCCTCATGGTAAAACATAACCTAAAAAAGCTGTGGCCATCATACATAAAAAGATAACTAAACCTGAATATCATAAATGAATTTTTCTATAAGATCTAAAATAAAGACCGCGACCAATATGGATATAAACAAAAATAAAAAACATAGATGCACCACCACTATGACAATAACGAATTAATCATCCGTTAGGCACATCACGCATTATATGCTCGATACTATTAAACGCTAAACTAACTTCTGGACTATAATGCATGGCAAGTAACACACCAGACAGCACTTGTCAAACCAAAAGTAAACCAGAAATACTTCCAAACCCTCAAAAATAATTTAAATTACTAGGAGCTGGGTAAGAAATACCATGACCTGCTACAATGGATAAAAGTTTATGATTTATAAGACGAACCATAAGCGGGTGCTGGATTCGAACCAACTCTTTTAGGGCATGAGCCTAACATACTTCCAATATATGAACCCACTTTTTGGAGGGAATGGGATTTGAACCCATAACCTTGTGTATGCAAAACACCTGCTCTACCAATTAGAGCTACACCCCCATTTATTTTTTGTCTATTCTAGAGATTCCATATTTAGAACGTGCTTTAAACCTATCGTAGACACATTTCAAATCAAATTTACCTCGAATAACCCTATATTTAACTCCAGGTAAATCTTTTACTCGACCACCTCTAATTAAAACAGTTGAATATCGTTGTAAATTATGCTTAATACCAGGTATATGACATTGAGTTTGTTTTTTTGTAGATAAAAGTGCTATTTTCACTACTTTTCTAGAGGCTGAATTAGGTTTTTTTGGGGAAGCTGTAAACACTTTTAAACAAGTTCCTTTTTTTTGAGGGCATTTTTCAAGAATTAATTTTTTTGTTTTGTTTTTTTTTATCTTTCTAATTTTTTTAAGGAGCAATTGAATTTTGGTAGACATCTTTCTGAGGTAAAAGGATTCGAACCTTTGCGTATCGATATCAAAAACCGATGCCTTAACCACTTGGCAATACCCCAATTTACCCATTATGGGACTTGAACCCACTAACTCTGTTGTGAAAAAACAACGTTTTGCCACTTAAACTAAATGGGTAAAAAATTTATCACTTAAACCGCTTTGTTGCTTTAAACATAACAGCATATTTATAATACTCCATTTTTTTCTTCAAACTTTCACCAGAATTTAAAACATTAATAAAATACAATTCATTAGATACTTTAGATTTTAAAAATATTTCAAAACGTAATTGAATTGACTTCGAAAGTCAAAAGATTGCTTTTTTATATTGTAGAGGCAATGTTGCAAAAAATGGAATAGCTATTATTTTAACAACTTTTTTTTTTTTATGCTTTTTTTTATAGAGTTTTAAACTAATAAAAGGTTTGATTTTCTCTAAAGCTTCAAAAAAAAAGTAGACAGGACAACAATTCAATTTTTTTTTTAAAAAATAAAAACTCAAATAAAATAATTTTTCAGCCTTGTAATTATTACCTGAAAAAAATCAATGATTAATAAATTTTGAAAACCATTTAGAACGGAAAATACCTTCAAGATACATATTTATTATTATTAATTTAAACGTAAAAACCGAAAAAAAAACAAATTAAAAAAATAAAACGTATAAAAATAACAAGTATCTACTATAATAGGATAATCAATTAAAGCTCCATTGTTTTTTGAACTTACTAAAGATATTATTGGTATATTCTTATTTTTAGCTTCTTTTAATAAATAATCATTTTTTTCTAAATTGAAAAAAAAAATTGCCTTAGGCAACACTTTTAAAGCTATATTATTCATTGTGTAGAAACTTGTTATTGAAAAATTTGAAAATATTCCGGGATTTCCAGAAGTTAATTGATGCGTTAAAAAATTGTAGTTCGAAATAGTTTTTGAATATAAAAATCGGGTTCCAATGAATAAAAAATCATTCTTAGTTTTAATTATTGAAGCAACACACGGAATTAATCGTTTTATAGAAAAAATTAATAAACGTATATCAATGATAAACCTGCTGGAATAAACTGCATTTAAAAACATATAATTTATTTTAAAAACACCTAAAGTTTTACCACAAAAAAACACCCAATATTTTTTTAAAGTAGTTTTTTTTAATAATTTTTTATAATACATAAAAATAATATACAAACCCAGAAACCGATTTAGTTTAGAAACGAAACTAACAACAATTTATGCTAAATCTATAACCAAAAATTGAAATAATAAATAAAATAAACACTCTGGATATACAACCACCGTTATAATTTAGAAACCAAATAAAATTAAAAAAGCCATCATTAAACCAAATAAAGCAATTGCTTCAGTTAAAGCAAAACCTAAAATTGCATAGGCAAATAATTGCTTCTCTAAATTAGGATTTCTTGAAAGAGATAAAATTAGTGCTGAAAAAACAGAACCAATTCCCACACCTGCACCTGCTAAAGCGATAGTCGATAAACCTGCACCAATAAATTTACTTCCCATAAAACACATTATCAATCCAAAATTAAAAAAAATATTACTGAACGATGATTTTTTGGATTTAAACCCGATAATTGAAAGACTTGAATTCCTATAGAGCCAAAAAGAAAATAATAAGAAAGCACCACTAAAGCGTGCAACCTATAATAGATTTTCGTTCATAAACAAATAAAATGCCACCAAAATTAAAAAAATATTACTCCAGATTTTTTAAACCAACGAGAATAGGAAGACTTGAACTCCCACTAATGATTTTGAAGACCATCGCTCTACCAATTAAGCTATACTCCCATGAACTAATCAAACTTTCATGTTGATTTAAAATTAAAATTACGATATTCTTGACTTAATGATAATTTTCTATAACAAATTTTTTTCTTATTATCATCATAGTAAGTATCGATATAACCCGTTAGTGGAAAATCTTTTCGTAATGGAAAACCTTTAAAACCATAATCATTTAAAATTCGGCGTAAATCAGTATGTTCAAAAAAAAACAATCCATAAAAATCAAAAACCTCACGCTCGGACCAATAAACAGAACGATATAAAGAAATTAAGGACAATACCTGACTGACAGTTTCTTGTATTCGTGATAAAACTCTTATCCTTGAATTAAATTTAACACTTAATAAATTATATACTAAAGAAAACCTGTATAACTTACCAGGAACATCATAACAAACAATATCTACCATTGTTTTAAATAAACATAAGCTATGCTTATTTAAAAAAAAAACTAATGAGTATATATTTTTTGATGGAACTTCTAACTCTACTTCAAAACCACTAACTACTTGAATGTTTTTCACCCCTCAACCAAAAATATTATTTAAAAATGGAACAATCCCATTTAAATAAATAAACCAAGCTTTTTTTAAGTAGTTATTATTTTTTTTATTCACAATTACACTCATTTTAAATTGCTATTAAAATACACAAACACAAACACATACTAAAAATTAATAAAGACGCAGAATGATAAATATAACCTAGTTTCTGATAACTTAAAATTAAAGCTATTTTATAGGTAATACTACTTAAACCTTGAATACCACAAATCTCAATAAAACCTTTGTCTATTAATTTATAAAAAGTTTCGTAACTATGTTTTAAAACAGAAAAACCTATATAATAATTATAAATGTAATCAAAATATCATTTATTATTTAAAAACCATAATATTTTTATAGTTCAAAACAAAAGTTTATTTTTAAAAAACTCTTCATTTTTTCTTAAAATAAACCCTTTGACTATTAACCCGTCAAGACTATTGCTATAACTAAAAAATAATTTATTGAGAACTAACGCTATAAAAATATTAAAAATACTAAGGATTAATGGTAAATTCTTAAAAAATAAAGATATAAACTCACAGTCAAAATGGGAACTGTTTTTAGATAAAATAAATATAGAATTACCTCAAAAAGTAGAACCTACACCAACAAATAAATCTTTTAAAAAATAACCAGAAAACACACTACCTACTACTAAAATAAATAATGAAAAACCCATATTTCATGGTAATTCGTGTATATTTTGGACATAATACTTAAAACTCATATTTTCCCCTCAAAAAGTTAAATAAACTGCCCTAAAACTATAAAAGGCAGTTAAACCTGCGGACAAAGTTCCTAATCAATAGACAAAAAAACCACCTACAGTATAGCTAGAAAAGGCAATCTCTAAAATCAAATCTTTAGAATAAAAACCAGATAGAAAAGGTAAACCAGCTAAAGCTATTGAACCTATTAGCATAGAACTATACGTATACGGAATGAAATTAACTAATTGACCATATTTTCTTACATCTTGTTCACCAGACATGGCATGAATAACTGAACCAGCACTCAAAAATAATAATGCTTTAAAAAAGGCGTGATTAATTAAATGAAACATACTTAAATTATAATAAGATAAACCACAAATAAATACCATGTAACCCAGTTGACTACAAGTAGAGTAAGCAATTACTTTTTTTATGTCGTTTTGAGCCACCGCTACTGTCGCTGCAAAAAAAGCTGTTAAACCTCCAAGAATTAAAATAACAAATAATACCAAAGGTGAGAATTCAAACAATGGTGAACAACGTACAATTAAAAAAACGCCTGCTGTAACTAATGTTGCAGCATGAATTAAAGCGGAAACTGGTGTAGGACCTTCCATAGCATCTGGTAATCATGTATGAAAACCCATTTGTGCAGATTTACCTACAGAACCAATAAATAAACAGAGGCAAATCGCGTCTAAACAAGCAACATCTCAGAACAAAAAAGAAAATGTTGCGTCTGTAAAAAAAGGTGCTACAATAAAGATAATAGAAAAGTCAACACTTCTAAAAAAATAATAAACTAAAATTAATCCACATAAATACCCAAAATCTCCAACTCTATTCATAACAATGGCTTTTAACGCAGCTTTATTCGCTTGAACCCGCGTATTTCAAAAACTAATTAATAAATAAGAACATAAACCAATACCTTCCCAGCCTAAAAATAATTGTACCAAATTATCCGAAGTCACTAAAACAAACATAAAAAAAGTAAATAAAGACAAATATGACATGAACCGTGAAAGGCTCGGGTCTAATTTCATATACCCAATTGAATAAAAATGAACAACTCCAGAAACGATACTCACCATGATTAACATCGAAATGGAAAGACTGTCAAAAAGAAAACCTCAATTTACAACAAATAACCCACAATTAATCCAAACCCCCAAAGTAAAATACTGGACACCCCCTAAAACACAAATATTTCAAAAACCAATTACACCTAAACAAATAATAATAATGTACGAATGCCCTATTAACAATAAAGCGTTTCGTTTACCTAAAATTAAATCTAAAAACCACATATAAAAAAAATTAAACAAAGGAATAAACACTAAAAGTAATAACATTTCATGTTAAGCGGGTTTAAACCGTTACATTTGCATGAAAATAATTTTTCTATACTAAACTTTAAAATCATTATATAACCAAAAAAATTATGCTACTTTTATTTTTGAAACACTTTGATAAAAAATGCTAAACAAACACTAAACTAATAAAAAATAAAGAATTATCACTTTGCAACATATTCTAAACGATAGAGGGAACACTGATAAAATAAAAATATTAATATAAAAAATAAATTTTTTTTAACATTCCAGAAGATAAAATTTTTTTACTCTTACCAACTAAAACTTCACCAAAAATAGGTTTCCGAAGAACAATACCAGTTAAAGCTTTATAATTAATTTGTAGATAATTTAAAGATAAAACTATTTTTGAGAACCAAAAAATTCTTGGAAAACTTAAAGAAACTTTTTTTTGTTTTTGATGGTTCCGTCATTTGCGCCATAAAAAAAACCCCCATTTTTTTTTAAAAAAACGTTTTTTTTTTGATAACAATAAAACTCTTTTTTTTTTAATAATATCGCCAATACAAACCAAATAATTTTTTTTTTTCAAACGACCATTAATTGAAATAAAACCTTTTTCTATCAAAGAATTAGCAATCATTAGCTTTGACGCAAAACGTATTCTTAATAATAATACATTTAAACGCAATTCCAGAAAACTAACAATAGAAAAAAAAGATTTACCAAATGCAAAATTGCTTTTAATTTTTTTGAAAAAGAAATATTTCATCTTTTTCCCATACAAATTAGAAAAATGATGTCAAATAATACGATTTTGATTAAAAACCCACTTTATTTTTAAAAAATAAGACAAAGATTTTGCCCTTAAAAAATAAAATTTGAACGAACGCCAAAATCTTCATTTTTTTTTTAATTTAGACTTTTGTTTAAACTGTAAAAAACTATTAGACCGTAAAACTTTTTTAGTAGTATTATTTAAATAAAAATTTATATTTGTATTAGTAATCATATTCAAAATAGAATATAGGAATAATTGGACTTGAACCAATAACCTTTCGCTTATCAAACGAATGCTCTACCGCTTGAGCTATACTCCTTTATAATCTACAAAGTAAATACCCAGAAATATTTAATTTTAAACACTTATTGTTAGAAAAAATGCCTTTCGACGTTAAAATTAAATAAACACTATTTTTATTTAATAAAGATAAAGACTTTATTTTTTTTGTGGAAATTTTTTTAACCTTTGTAAAAACCAAACTTGAAAACAAACCTAAACCTATATGAAAATACTTTAAAAAAATAATCAACTTTAAATTTTTTTTACGATAACCATAAATAAACCCCTCTTTTCAAAGGAACTCTAGTAAGTGAACAGATCGTTTTTTAAAAACAAGCACAATTAATTTCTTTTTTTTTTTTTCTGCTACTCAAAGCTTCGATAAAATATTTATTAGATTACCACCCATTAAAACTTAGATTTCTTACTTGTTAATTTAATTTTTACAATAGAACCTTTTAAAAAAACTCCTTTTTTTTTATACACAGATTTTTTCTTTAAAGTTGTAAGATAGAACATAGCATCTTTTAAAGTAGCAATGTTACGACTTTTTAATATCATTGATTGCCTTATTAAATAAATAAAAGAAATTTCTTTTTTTATACTAAATAAAATTCGATGGCTATACCCTAACTTTAAAATAAGCCCTTTTATATGAACTAGAGATTTAAAACCCATACCTTTTAATTTTAAATAGTAATAATAGTTTTTAAATAAACCCAGAATAACATTTGAAAAAAAACAAGAATAGACTTTCGAATAAAAAAAAGTTTTAAACGAGTTATTCGTAGATATTTGATTGTTAATTAATTTAACTATACCTCAACCTTGTGAAATACTTAAAACCAACAAAAATGGATTCTTTTTATTTTTTATAGTGTACGTTGATAACTCTTTTGAAAAAAACATTTTGATTTTTTTTAATAAACTCCTTAAAACGAAAAACGTTTTACGGTCATAATAATTATTTGAGCAAACAATAAAATTAAAATAACAATTAAATCTAAATTTATTTACTTATATTATCACAGTTCAAAATGAACGTAAAAAACTATTTGGTATCCTTTATTGGACTTGAACCAACACTCTTATAAAGAAACAGATTTTAAGTCTGTTGCGTCTACCATTCCGCCAAAAGGATTTTTAAACTAATAAAATAGATTTACATTAAAAAAAAATACAAATAAAACATTTTGACTTAAAAAAAATAAAAATAAAACTTTAAAAATAAACCATACTACTTTTAAAACAAAAACGGTAAAAAAAAAGAATTATGTCGTACAAATAAGTTTACTCAAAAAATTTCTATTAAACTAATAGTTATATTATGATTATCAATATAAAAAGTATTGATTTAAAAAATAACTATACAACATATAAAAAAAAAATAACAATTTCCCACCAAATGACAAAAAAACAACAAAAAAGTTACAAAATAAAAAAAACTTTTTTTTTTTACTTCTATTACAGCTTTATTACAGTTTCATAGACTTTTTGACAGGGTTTAAATTAGTACAGATATACGACATTATTTTAATCACGCTGTTCTTAAAGTTACTCTTTTTAAGTTAAATATAACACTGGAAAATCACTTTATTTTTAGATAATAGTTGTAACTGAGTGCACGAGGGCTCGAACCTCGAACAAATAGGTTAAAAGCCTACTGCTCTTCCATTGAGCTATACACCCTAAAAAAATTACTTAGAACTACTTTGATGAATGCATAAAATAATAGAACCAACCATTGAAAACAATAAAATAACGCCAATTAAAATAAAAAAAAAATATTTTTGAGTAAAAAGACTTAAAAATATAATAGAATCACCACCAATCATTAAAGGTGATACCAAAGAATAACTAATATCATAATTAAACATAATTGTTTGGTATGAAAATAAAGAAATAAAATTACTTACTTTCATATTAAAATAAAATATAAAAACAAAAAGCTTAAAACCAAATAAAAAGTATAAAATACCATCAGCTGACAAAAAAGACATTTTAATCATCTTTGAATCATTTTTATTTAATTGTAACATTACAACTACGAATAAAAACAAAACAGAAATAGCACCAATATACAATAACATAATAACAAAAGATAGGAATTCAACTTCTAACACTAATAAAATAAATGCACTGGTTAAAATAAAAAAAACTAAGCTCAAAATTGAATATAAAACACTACTTGAAAAAATAACCATTACCGCAAAAAAAATATTAAGCCATACTAAAAATTTAAAAAAAAGCATTTAAAAGATATTTACAAAAAGTTATGTGATTTTGTATTACATGGAAACCTATACATCCGCAAAAGAATATCGCCTATAAAAAAAGTATTTTTTGGCACCTTGACGACAATATCTAATTGAAGCTTAAAATTACTAATAAAATCATAAATTAATTCAAAACTTTCATAAATTAAGTCCAATTCGGAAATTGCTGGAAAAGAAAAAAAATTGAATCTATAAAAACAAATATTATATAATGATTCCTGTCTTTTACTGACTGTTGTTTTATAAACATTTTCAGAAGCATTTAACAAAGGTAAATAAAAATAAATAAAAGACTGTAAAAAAATAAACATTTTTTTTTTGTTAACAGTAACTTTAAAAACCGTTAGTGAACCTGTTGTTTTTTTTCTGACGAAAGAAACTCCACCAAAAATTAAATTTATAACTAAATAAAAAAGTAATAAATTTTTTTTGTACTGCTTTATATTAAGAAGAAAATATAAAAAAAAACATTGCAACTTCGGATAATTTTTTAAAGATTGAATACATATTTTTGAGATTATGATTGAATTAAATTTATTTTTACAATAATTTTCTAAAACTCCCATTTAAAATTGTTTTGTTTTTTCTAAAATTAAAGACACAGAAGGTAATATTAGCTCAAAAACAAAATGAGGTGCAAAACCTAAAAAAATTGTAAGAGTAACTAAAGGGGTCATAATAGCCATTTCTTTATGAGTAATATCTTGATAAACTGTAATATAATTAACATTGAGGTTACCAAAAGATAATCTGTTAAAAAAGAATATAGAATATAAAACTGATAAAATAACACCAGTAATGGAAATCATAGCAACTAAAAAATTTCTATCAATTAAACCTACAAAAACAATTAATTCACCGATAAAATTACAGGTTCCAGGTAACCCAGTGTTGGCTAGACATAAAATTAATAATTTAGCTGAAAGTAATGGCATAGTTTGCACTAACCCACCATAATAATAAAGTAAACGAGTATGGTATTTATCGTATAAAACACCCACTAAAAAAAATAAACCGGAAGAAACAATACCATGAGCAATCATTAAAAAAATAGCACCAGATACACCCTGAACATTACCTGAAAAAATACCTAACACTCCTAAATTCATATGGGCAACAGAGGAATAAGCAATAATACGCTTTAAATCTACTTGTCTAATACTAACTAAAGAACCATAAATATTACTAACTAAAGCAAACGTATCTACTAACGGTAAAAAAAACAAAACTGCTTCTGAAAAAATAGGTAGTAATACTCGTAAAAAGGCATACCCACCTAATTTTAAAAGTAAGCCCGCAAGGATTACAGAGCCCGCTGTAGGAGCTTCTACATGTGCTTCAGGTAATCATGTATGAACAGGTATAATTGGTATTTTTACTGAAAATGAAAAAAATAAAAATAATCATATAATAATTTGTTTGTCGTAATCTACAAAAGTTTTGGATAGAACACTGATACTTGTTGTTCCAGTATCGTAGTAGAGTATTAATAAAGAAAAAAATAAAAAAATAGAACCAAATAACGTATATAAAAAAAATAAGAAGGACGCTCGGACACGACGTTGCCGTGACCCTCAAATACCTATAATAAAAAACATAGGAATTAATACACTTTCAAAAAAAATAAAAAAGGTAATAATATCTAAAGCTGAAAAAGATAAAATTAAAAATACCTCCAAAAGTATAAAATAAAAACAATAATCAGAAACTAATTTAAAATCTTTTTTCCAACCAATTAATAAGCATAAAGGAATTAAATATGTACTTAAAAGTATAAAAAATAAAGAAATTCCATCAATACCAAAAATAAAACTATGTTTAAAAAAGGGAATTAAATCACTGCCTAAAATAGCAGTTGAAATAAACTGATAGGAAGCATTACTTCTATCAAATAAAATCAAATATAATATAGATAAAAAAAAGCAAAACATAGAAAAAAAAAAAGTAATACTTTGTATACCTTTTTTACTTACTGAGTAAAAACCAGAAATTAAAATCAAAGTTAAACAAATAAACAGAGTTGCAATCAAAATTCAAAATAGCATTAATATAAATTCTAAAGTTACTAAAAGGGTTCTCAATGGGACTTGAACCCATATTTTTTGAGTCACAATCAAATGCTTTACCAATTGAGCTATGAAAACCTAAAACCAATACCAATATTTAACTATTTAAAAAAGAAACAACAGCTGATTTTAAAAACATATTTAATACATAATGATTAATTTTATTAGTTATAATAAAACCTTTTAAGATATTTGTATTATACATATAGCTAATTAAAAAACTTTTAAATTTAACAACTTGAGCTAAAGTTAGTTTGTCTAAATATCCTTTCATTCCAGAGTAAATCATAATAATTTGAATATTAGCAGGTAATGGAGAACCCTGTTTTTGTTTCAACAACTCGATTAAACGAACACCTCTAAATAGGGTGTGCTGAGTTGAGGCATCTAGCTCAGACGCGAAGGAAGCAAATGATTCAACTTCACGATATTGCGCTAGTTCTAGTTTTAAAGTCCCAGCAATTTCTTTCATAGCTTTTACTTGAGCCGCTGAACCAACTCGACTAACAGATAAACCAACGTTAATAGCTGGACGAATTCCTTCATTAAATAACTTACTTTCTAAAAAAATTTGACCATCAGTAATACTAATTACATTGGTAGGAACATACGCAGAAACATCACCAGCTTGAGTTTCAATAACAGGCAAGGCAGTTAAAGAACCACCACCGTAAGCGGGAGACAATTTTGCCGCACGTTCTAACAGGCGAGAATGTAAATAAAAAACATCACCTGGATACGCTTCTCGTCCTGGAGGTCTACGTAATAATAAAGACATTTGACGATAAGCAACCGCCTGCTTACTTAAATCATCATAGATGATTAAAGAATGACAACTATTTTCACTTAATCATTCTCCAATAGCACATCCCGAATATGGAGCTAAAAATTGTAAAGTTGCTGGCTCAGAAGAAGTAGCAGAAACAATAATAACATTACTCATTGCACCAATTTTTTTAAAAAAAGTAACTATTTGTGCAACGGTTGATTTTTTTTGACCTACCGCCACATAAATACAATATAAGTGACCATTTTGCTTTTGATTTAAGATAGTATCTACAGCAATAGTAGTTTTACCGGTTTGACGATCACCGATAATTAATTCACGCTGACCACATCCAACAGGAGTAATTGCATCAATAGCATTAATACCTGTTTGCATTGGCTCACGAACAGATTGACGAGGAATAATACCTATTGCCTTAGTATCAACTTTTCGAGTAATAGGGCTAACGATTTTTTTCCCACCATCAATAGTATTACCTAAAGCATCGATTACCCGACCAAATAACTGTAAACTTAATGGAATACTCATAATTAAAAATGAACGGTAAACTAAATCACCTTGTTTTAAATAAGTATCATTTCCAAAGATTACAATACTTACAGTGTTGTGTTCTAAACTTAATACCATTCCTTTAATTTTACTAATACCTAAGTAAACCATTTCACCTGATAAAACGCCAAATAAACCGCTAACTTTGGCAACACCATCTTTTACTGTGGTAACTTTCCCTGTTTCTAAAGCTCCTGTATAAAATTTAAATAAAGCCAAAGCTTTATGTACAATATTTTTTTGATTAAGCATTATCCTTTACTGGATTTGAACCAGTACTTGAAAAAAAAATGGTTTTTGAAACCACTGCGTCTACCATTCCGCCAAAAGGATTTTTAAACTAATTTAAAATCTAATGGAAAATGAATTAATAAAGTTATAAGAAGTTCCTATCCGTGGTAACTGAATTATATCTAAACAACCTAAAACTAAAAAAATGGACGCATAAAAAAAGACAGCGCCTAGAGTTACTGGTAGAAAAATTTTTCATCCAATAAACATTAGTTGGTCAAATCGAAATCTAGGTAAATTAGCTCTAATAAAAACAAAAGTAAAAGTAACTAGAATAACTTTAAAGGCTAAAAAAAAATCATATAAAAGAGTTGCAATAAACGAGTTGCAATTAAAAAAAACTTTAAATATTACTAAAGTTCCATAGTCACCACCACCAAAAAATAAAAGTACAAATAAAGTTGACATTATCAAAATATTGGAATACTCTCCTAAAAAAAAAGACGCAAAAGTGAACGCAGAATACTCTACATTGTAACCAGCAACCAGCTCAGCTTCCGCTTCAGGTAAATCAAAAGGAACCCTGTTAGTTTCAGCTAAAATAGAAATAAAAAAAATAATCGCTAAAGGGAATAAAGGAAAAAAAAATCAAACGGTTAAGATTTGGATAAAAACGATTTTACTTAAACTCAAAGAACCGGAGAGCAAAATAATAGGGATAACTATTAAACTAATAGAAACCTCATAAGAAATCATTTGTGAAACAGAACGAAGAGCACCGAGTAAAGCGTATTTTGAATTACTCGCCCAACCGGCTAATAAAATACCATAAACACCAAGTGACGAAATAACAAGAATATATAATAAACTAGTGTTTAAAACTAACAATGGATTAAAAATATTAAAAGGAATAGCGATCCACCCAATTAAACTTAAAAATAGAGTAAGACTAGAACCTAAAATAAATAAAAACTTATTTGCTTTATTAGGAATAATAATTTCCTTGACAATCAATTTCAGCCCATCCGCAAATGGTTGTAAGAAGCCCCAAATACCTACAACGTTAGGACCTTTACGACGCTGTATTGACGCCATTGCTTTTCTTTCAGCTAGAGTAAAAAAAGCAATAGCAACTAATAAAGGAATTAACCCTATAAACGTGTAAATTATAAAATCTAAATAACCAAAATAATATTCATTTTTAAATAAAAAAAGATTCTTGGGAGTAATAAACATAAAATCTAAATAACCAATATAATATTCATTTTTAAATAAAAAAAAATTCTTGAGAGTAATAAACATATTAAAATATAATAAATAGTCAATAAAACAAATTCTACCTTAAAATAATAAATAAACTAACCAGAAACGGAGGGATTCGAACCCTCGGTGCCTCACCAGCACGTTAGCTTAGCAAGCTAATGCCTTAAACCGCTCAGCCACATTTCCTTAAAAACCTAATTCCAATTAAATTTTTTTTTTAAATCCACAATTTTTTTGTTTTGAAATTTAACTTTTTTTGAATAAATAAAAAAAAAAAAATTACTTATATCAAAACGTAAATAGATAATTTTTTTAGAGTATACGTAGAACCCTGCCATCACTATATTATTTAAAAATATTAAAAAATTTCATTTTTTATACAAAAATATTTTTTTCATTTAAACAATTAATGACGTGTAAGAAAAAATTTTATGGAAATGTTTTTTTTCAGTATGAATATTAGTCTTAAACTTAACTTCTTTACTAATAGCTCCGTAAATTCGAGTGCCTAAGTATTTATATTGCCTATTAAATAATAAAACTTTATTGGAAAAAAATTTAAAAAAAGATCCATCATTACGACAAACTCACGCTTTAACACCAGCGATTAAACCTAAATATACCGTTCTTTTTTTAACTTTTTTTCTATTCACAAAATTACTTAAAGTGACTAAAATTAAATCACCGGCATTTCCAACTAATGATTTACCTATAACCTTAATACATTTAGACCATTTTGCACCTGAGTTATCAATAACTTTTAAAGATGAGAGTTTAATAATCATAACAGTGCCTAGAAGTGGATTCGAACCACTAACACAAAGGTTTTCAACCTTTTGCTCTACCAATTGGAGCTACCTAAGCAAAAAAGATTAATTTAAACGATAAATAGCTCTTGACACAACAATAACTTTTAAAGGTAATCTTAAACCCGCTGTTTTTAAAGAACTAATAGAATTACGTTCATTAACCCCACTAAGCTCTAAAAGAATCATACCTTTTTTTATAATGGCAACTCACCCTTTAATAGGTCCCGATCCTTTCCCCATCCGACTCATTAATGGTTTTTTTGTGATAGCTAATATAAAAAATACTCTAATAAAAATTTTTCCAGTTCTTTTAGTTTCCCTAGAAACTACTCGCCTAGTTGCTTCTAATTGTTTAGAAGTTAAAATTCCAGAAGTGACCGCTTTAAGACCAAAAAAACCATATTTAACATCACTTGAAGTTTTATTTGATATAGAAGATATTTTTATTTTATGTTGCTTTCGATAAACAATAACATTCATAATTACTATAATAGTCAAACTTTAATTGAAATTACACCAAATTTAGTAAATGATGGGACCAAACTGTAACTTAAAAAATGTTTAAAGGTTTGTAACTTTACTTTACCTAATTTATAATGATATTTACTTTTACGTAATTTACCACCCAGTTTACCTGTTACTCTTAATTGAAACCCCGACAAGAATATAACACACGAAAAAAAAACTCGCTCAAAAAAATCCGTGAAAGTTTGTAAATTTTTTCGGTGTTGTTTACCATTTTTTATCATTTCAGCTAAATAAGTTGCTAAAATTAAACTGTTATTATAAACTATCGACAAAAAAATAGTAAAAAATTTAAAACGAAAATCTGGTTTAATAGTTTGATTTCCAAAAAATGAAATTCTCGGTAAACCTTTTTGTAAAAAAACATTATTTAATTTAACATTCATTGGAAATTTTTTTAGTCTATAAATTAAATTCTCTAAATCTTTCGAAACAATTTTTAATTTTAAGAAACCATTTGCTTTTTTTAAATTAAAATTTGAGTTAAAAAAATAAATAGGTTTTCCTTTGATAAAAACACGAGTTTTCGAAAAAATAAAAATTCAATTAGTGAATAAAAAACTATTAATAAAACTATTAGGAAGCATTGAAAATTTAACTGTCATAAATAATAAACGTATAAAAAATAATTTATATAATAAACAAAATAAATTATAAAAAAATAAGCTTTTGAAACTGGCTTTTAAACAGAAATTTATTTTTAAAATATTATTTGTTAAAAAAATTCATTTTAACTGATATTTAGCAATCCCAAATCTTTGGATTACCAATTCTACGTTTAAAATTTTTTTATAATATTTGATAATTTCAGATTTGAACTTATCATCAAAAAAAAATTGGTTGTATAAAAACACGTACAAAAAATTGGCTTTATATCGTATATCGAGTAAATTCATATTTTTTTTTTTTAACCAAACACTAATTAATTTGTCTAACTGTAAAAAAATTTCAATCATTACATGAGAGGAACTTTTATTTTTTCATAAAGTATTAATACCATATCTAATTAACAACGAATTTGTTTTTTTTGTCATTTTTTTTATTCATACATACACACACAACTAAAGTCACGAGGGGATTTGAACCCCTTTAATTAAATTTGCAGTTTAATACATTAACCAATTATGCTACATGACCTTATTTGGAAAACTATTTTCTAAGTCTACACCCATTAAATGGAATTTTATTTATATATTTAAAACCAATAAGAACTATGTTATTTTTTTTCAAAAAAAGAATAAGATGCTTATATATTTCTTTACAAGCTGTTGCTTTTAAACCTTCTAATTTTAAAAATAAGTATCGTTTATTTAACAATAAAAATTCTTTTAAACCTACTTCTAAAAGACTATTCAAAGCTTCAATACTACGCTTTTGAATATTGATAAAACCTAAGCTACCAGAATTTTTTGTAAAAATTACTTTACCAAAATAATCGGAAACCACGAAAAAAAAATTACTTTTATAAACCTTAATATGCACAGAAATAATAGAATTTTTAAACATTACCAACTAGCTTTTTTTAATCCAAAAAAAAGACCTTTTGAACCTAACTCTCTAAAACATATTCTGGAAACACGCATTTTTTTATAAACACCTCTAGAACGACCACTGACAACACAATAAGTTTTAATACGTGTTTTAAAACTATTTTTTAAAAGCTTAAAGAAAAATATTTTGTAAATAATTAAACTGACCGAAGATTTAAATGTTTTATATAGACTAATTACCTTTAATATTTTTTGTAATACTTCCGTCTTTTTATAGAGGAATCTTTTTTCGTTATCTTTTAAATATCGACGTTGCTTCATTTCAAACTATAACCAATCTAAAGCACCTTTTTTTCACTCGTAAATAAAACCTATTGTTAATAAAATTAAAAAAAATAAAACAATTCAAAACGAAAAAATAGATAAGGTTCCTAAATATAACGCTCAAGCAAATAAATAAGCCAATTCTAAATCAAAAATCATAAATAAAATGCCGACAACAAAATATTGAATGTTAAAAACTGAATGTGCGTCTCCACCAAAAGGCTCAAACCCACATTCATAAGGAGATCCTTTTTCAAAAGACATAGATTTTGAAGATAAAATAAACGAAACCAAAAACAAAATACAAGTGAGCAATAAACTTAATAGCATGAACACTAAAATAAATAAATATTCTGCGTCCCAATAGCTATAATAATGAGCCTGTTGCATTTCAAAACAAACAACTAAATAACTTAAAGCTTTCATATCAATAAACAGAATCAACTTTGTAATTAAAATCATACGAAAAAGATGGGAATCGAACCCACAACTGTTAGCTTGACAAACTAAAACTCTACCGATTGAGTTACTCCTTCTTGAATAAAAATTATGCAATTTTATTTATTTTTTTTATAACTTTCATATTCAATTGTAATAAAGACTCTAAACTATAAAAAATACTTATCTCAATAAAATCTGAAACTACAAAATTAGTTGTATAAAAATGTGTTTCAAAGTTGCCTATATAGTTGTTAAATGACAACTGCTCTTGTGAACTTTTGTAAACAAAAGGTGACCTTAACACGCTGTATTTTGTTTGTTTTTTATAAAAGCCATAAAAATTAAAACTTTTAATAATTTTTAAACTTTTTATAGTATTAAGCATTTCAATAAGGATTAAATTAAAAATAACTTTACTTGGTATTTTTAAATTAAAAATTAAAGAGTATTTGACTTTAACCAACCCCGTTATAGAAAAACGGAATTGCTCTAAAATTAAAAGAAAGAAAAAATTTACTCTTTTTTTCGTAAATACAGAGTATAACAATCAAACATCTGCTTGATAAAATTGAATTGTTTTAATTTTTTTTTTTAAAAAAATTGCGTGCAAAAAAATAATAGGAAATAACATAAATATTAAATAGAAAAAATTAGCCTCGTAATGTAATTAAAGAATCATAACTTATTTTATTGCTTAACCTATAAGAAATAATAATTAAACTTAATCCTATAGCCGTTTCGGCAGCTGCACTTGTAATAATAAACAACGAAAAAATTTGTCCAGTAGCGTTATACGAATAAACCGAAAAAAACACAAAATTTAAACAAATAGAAAAAAACATTAATTCAATACATAACAGCATAATTAAAAAATTACGTTTGTTTCAAACTATACCAACCACACCTAAAATAAATAAAATCGACGCAAAATTTAAGCACGTAATCAAAGGTATAACATCTCGATTAAAAAAAAAAATTAAAGAAAAAAATTGCATTTAATGCGTGTGAATTAAATCCTGTAAATAAATAGTAATTAAAACAATAAAAACGTATGCTTGTAAAAAAGCTATCGAAACTTCTAACCCCACGACGGCAAAAACGATTCCAATCGGTAGGATATTTCAAAATCAATGCACCATGTTAGAGGAAACAATAGCTCAAATAAATGAAATTAAAATTTTTAACAAAATATGTCCAGAAAGCATATTAGCAAATAACCTAATAGCTAAACTGAAAATTCGTGATATATAAGAAACGTACTCAATTAAAATTAAAAATGGCACAATCAATAAAGGCACCCCCTCCGGCAGAAATAAAACAAAGAAAGATTGTTTATGATAACAAACCCCAATGATATTACTGCCAATAAAAAAAGCTAACGAAAAATAAAGTGTTAGCACTAAATGGCTAGAAACTGTCATGCTATAAGGAAGCATCCCTAAAATATTACTTAAAAATAAAAATAAAAAAGTAGTATATATCAATAAAATAAACGAATATTTTTTAATAGAAATAGAATCTTTAATAATATTTGTAACAAAAAAAAAACTAAGTAAAATAAGTTTCTGAAACTTATTCGTAACAAAAATAACTCTTACGCTATAAACACATAAGATAAGTAATGCAAAATTAAAGGCAACCATTTTAGTAATTGATGTTGAAGGGACTGTTAATAAAGTCCAAGAGCCTTGCTGAAAATTACAATGTCGGAATAAGGAAGAAAAAAAACTTGAAAATACTTCAATGGAAAATTGTTCTAGTGGGTCAAAATAAAAAAATTGTTGCATAAAAAAATATAAAATGTAGTTTCAATACGTTAACGACGAAATTGAAATACTATGGAAAATCATTAAATCCATTAATCGGCTGAAAAAACTAAACGATTCAAACCAAAAAAATTCAGCTAAAATAAAAATATACTAGTCTAAAATAAAAAGTCAAGGTTTGTAAAACTGCTAAAATTTTAAATAATAATGTGTGTGAATGAATGATACCAATTCCCAATAAAGTTTAAAAAACAAAAAATGACAGAAAAGTTAGAAAATAAAAAAAACTTTTTTTTTCTACTTCTATTACAGCTTTATTACAACTTCGTAGACGTTTTAATACTCGATAAATAGAACGCAATAATTTAAAAAATGTGGCCCTTAAGTTACTCTTTTTCATTAAAAATGACAGTTTTACAAAAAATTCCACAACACATTATAAACAAAGATTTTGCTATAATATAATAAAAATTCACAATCCAAATAAAACAAGCGTTAATATAATAAACACAATAGGAATATAATCTTAAAAATCAAACTTACTAAATCATACAAATAAAAAAATAATTTGCAAGAAGATTACTCTTCTTTACAAAGAAACTTTAATATAACATTTAACTAATAAAAACAATAAAAAAATTTTTCTTGCTTAGATGCTTTCAGCAATAATAAAGTATAAGTTTAGCTTTTCAGCGTATTACTGCATAATAACTAATTAACCACTTACTTACATTTGTCGGTCCTCTCGTACTAAACTCAAATTTTTTTCATGCTTTTTTTATGGCAGATAGGAACAAAACTGTTTTACAACGTTTTAAACCCAGCTCATGTATCATTTTAATTGACGAACAGTCAAACCCTTGGAGCCATCTTCAACCCCAGGATATGATAAGCCGACATCGAGGTGCCAAACGTTTCCATCGATAAGGACTCTAAAGAAACATTAGCCTGTTATCCCTAGCGTACCTTTGATTCGTTGATCGATAATCTTATCTTTAAAAAATATCGGTTCACTATGATAGACTATGTGTCCTTGTGTTGTTTGTCAATAACACAATCAAGCAAATTTAAATCATTATATTTAAAGAGTAACAACTGCTACTTTAATTTACATATTATACACCATCGTTACTTTTTAGACGGTGACCGCCCCAGTCAAACTACCAAATATATACTGTCTTATAAATTAGTCCTAATAAATATTTTAGATGGTATTACACCGGCATTTATAAAATTATCTTTTTAATAACATTCATAAATTCCCACCTATTCTATATAAAATATAACTAGAAACAATATATAATTATAGTAAAGGTGCATAGGGTCTTTCCGTCTAACCATAAAATCCCCGCATCTTCACGACAAGTTCAATTTCATAAATTCAACATTGGAGACAGTGAAGGGGTCGTTATGTCATTCATGCAGGTCGGAACTTACCCGACAAAGAATTTTGCTACCTTAGGACCGTTATAGTTACAGCCGCCATTTACAATAGAATATTTTTAGTGCTAAACACCTCCATTTAACTAAAAGCACTGGGCAGACATCAAACCCTATACGTCATTTTAAATTTGGCAGAGTTCTGTGTTTTTATTAAACAGTCGCACCTTCTTATTTAGTGCCGCCATATTAAATGGCTCTCCTTTTCCCGAAGTTACAGAGTCAATTTGCCGAGTTCCTTCAATATTGTTATACCACACTTTAGTATTCTCTACCTAGCTACCAGAGTCGGTTTTAGTACGATTTAATTTTTCCAGTAATTCTATTACCATTCAAAAAAATTGCTAATGATTTAATACGATAAGTAAAACATTTGTGCTCCATCAAAACCCTTTCTTAAAATTATTTTTAGAAATCGAAATTACCCTTTGAATATTACAATGTTACAAAGGAAACCTTTACTCTAAAGCGTCACTTCTTAAATCTACCTTTTTTTTCATCCGAACAAATCAAAATTAAAAAATTGTAAGCTTTCTTTCACTTTAGATTATAAGTGAAATATTACTCATATTAGCAGTATCTATATTGAATTAACAAAATATTTTGCTACCATTATTTCAAAGAAATAATCTATGTTTTCGGTATTTTAATAAATAACCATACATTTTAAAATTACAAATAACACACTTATATCAGTTTTAAGAATAAATAAAACACTTATATCAGTAATCTAATAATCTGTTACGATTTTTTTAAATGATAGCAGACCCCAAGCGTACATTTTATTTGTCTTAATTAAAGTAATTTTTTATCTTTAAAAAAATTTGGGCACCTTATACAATAGTCTGGGCTGTTTCCCTTTTGATTATAAACCTTTTAACATATAATCTGTCTGCTAACCTTTGAGTATTTGGAGTTTCAACAATACAAGTAACTAAAAATAGTTTTTTATAATAACAGCATCCTCTACCACCCATTTTATAGTTAACGCACTGCTTTCACAGCTTTCGCAAAAAACCAGCTATCTCTAAGTTCGATTGGCATTTCACCCCTAATCTCAGATCATCTTTGTATTTTGCAACATACTAAAGTTCGACCTAAACGTCTGTCCAAGATTAGATCACTTAGTTTCGGGTTTAATTTTAATAATTTTAAATTAATTTATAAAAAATGCTTGTTTTAACCTTTCTGATCAGTTATCTTTAAAACATAAAAATACGTCTTAAAAAATATAATACTCCTTGTTATTGCAGCTCACTATTAAAATTAACTAACTAATCCATTATACAAAAGGTATATTGCCTAAATAATTAGTGCAACTGCTATTAAAAGGTAATTTTAGTTTTATTTCAAATACATCTAAATATACTTTTTCAATCTTTCCTTCACAGTACTAGTTCACTTTTGGTAGTATATAGTTATTTAAAAAATTTAGAGGAAGACACCCCTTATTCAAACAAAAAAAACATTCTATTCAAAAAGGCTAAAAAAAAATACATAGGCCATTCACCTTATTTTGTCATATTTTTTTAAATATTTCAACAATAATTTATAAACCTAGTTTGAAAAAGCAGCGTCCTACTTTTATATCCCAGTATTATTAAATTGATTGTTTTTTTTAATACCTTAAGAATTAACTAACGTTCATTCCCAACTACTAATTAGATCTCTATTGATTTATATTTTTAGGTAGTAAGATGGTTCAATTCCCTAAATACGTAAACATAAAAGTTATCAATTGTAGTAGATATGTTTATTTAAAAACGCTTTTGCATAATCTTCATTTTACAAAAACCTATCAAAAAAATGTTTTAATACATACTCCTAGATTTTTTTTACCTTTACTCTACTGTTTAGTAAGTTTAAAAGAATAAACACGTTCTACCATTAATTTTTGAAACACTTTGATAAAAATGCTAAAAAAAAACCTCCAGTAAAAAAAAAATAGATTCACTCTGGTATAGAATTTAAAAAAATTCAACAATTAATTTTTTTTTCTGGGGTCCTAACCTCACCAAAAAAAATAAACTAAATCAAACTCAAACTATAATGAAAAAAGATTCCTAATTGAATTAATTTCTCTGAGGCAACAACCTTACCAAAAAAATTATAGACTACTTTTATTTTTGAAACACTTTGATAAAAAAAATGAACTAAGCAAACACCAAACCCAAAGGTTGTAATTAAAAAAAGACTCCGAATTAAAATAAAAAATAAAGAATTATCACTTTGCGACATATAGGCTATGATTTTAAAAAACTAAAAAAAAAAATAGATTCACTCTAGTATAGAATTTAAAAAATTTCAACAATTAATTTTTTTTCTGGGGTACTAACCGCACCAAAAAAATTATAAACAGTTTATTTTTTAACCTTTAATAAAAAATGAACTAAACCAAACACCACAAAGGCTGTAATGACAAAAAGACTCCGAATTAAAATAAAAAATAAAGGATTATCACTTTGTGATATACCTGATAGATTTAAAAAACTACAAAGAAAAAGGAAAAGAAAAAAAAATTCTCCAGCGACAGATTCCTCTACCGCTACCATGTTACGACTTCGTCTCCGTCATCAATAAAACACACGAAAATAAGTTTTTAAATTAAAAAATAGAATAAAGTAGATAACTTTATTTTCTTTACGTAAACCAACTTCAGAAACGTGACGGGCAGTTTGTGCAAGATCTAAGTACATATTCACCGCAACATGCTGATTTGCGATTACTAGCGATTCCTGCTTCATACTTTCGAGTTTCAGAAAATAATCCGATAATAAAAATTTTTATAGAATAACTCTAGCTCACGCTGTTGTTTCTTATTGTAATTTTTCTTGTAGCACATGTGTAGCCCTTCCCATAAAGGTCATGATGACTTAGCGATTATCCTTTTTCATTTAACTCGTCATTAAATATTTTTTAGTAAGCAAACTTGCTAGTATAAAAAAAAAGGGTTTCGTTCGTTTGTCGGACTTAACCTAACATTTCACAACACGAACTGATGATAGCCATGCAACACCTGTATTACCATATCCCAAATTAGCCACAGACTACAGAATAAATAATATCAAGGGAAGGTAAGGTTTTTTGCGGGTTATCTAATTATAAAACACATGCTCCACCGCTCGTATAAATCCCCGCCAACATCGTTGAGTTTCCTTCTTGCAAACATACTACTCAGGCGAAACATTTAATGCGTTAGCTACAACTCTACTTTAAAGTAAAATTTAATGTCCATCATTGACTGTACAGACTACCAGGGTCTCTAATCCTGTTTGCTCCCTGCACCTACGTATCTAAACGTCAGTTACTGATTGATAGTTGCTTTCGCTATTGACATTCCTTCTAGGATCGAAAAATTATACTTTTACCTTAGAAATTCTACTATCTTATTAAATAACTCTAGTTCTACTTTTCAAAATTACCTGCTCTAAGTTGTATACCCAGACTTTTATAAAATTTAAAAAAAACGGTTTACTTACCCTTTACGCCCAATAACTACGAATAACGCCTGCCCCTCCTGTTTTACCGCTACTGCTGGCACAGGGATTTGTAAGGACTTCTTACCTCTAAATACTGTCATTGTCATCTTTAGCCGAAAGAACTTTACAACAAAACGCCTTCATCATTCATAGAACATTTCTGGATCAAGCTTTCACCCATTGTCCAAATATTCTCCACTGCTGACCTCCGTAAAAGTTTGGACCTTGTCTCAGTTCCAATGTGACCACACATCCTCTCAGATCGGTTAAGCGTCTAAAGCTTGGTAAGCCATTACCTTACCAACAACCTAAACTCTACTAGCTTACTTAATTGCAATTAATTTTTTTTAGTGTTAACTTAACCTCTCGATAATATATTCTAAACAATTAACTAAATTCTAATAATATACTCACCCGTTCGTTACTAATTATTTTAAATAACTAGTTTGACTTACATGTGTCATAAAAGCCCTTAGCGTTCATTCTGAACCAGAATAATTCATAAACTTTAAATAATAAACTAATAGAATAGATTTACATTGTCAAACAAAAAAATAACAAATAAAAACATTACCTTACTCGTAAATACTATTATAAATAAATTTTTAAAAACAAAAAAATGACAAAAAAGTTAGGAAATAAAAAAAATACGACCTAAATTACGAACAAATAAAAAATTCCACACCGCATTACAAAAAAATAACAAATAACCCACAATTAATCCAAACACCTAAAGTAAAATACTGGACAACCCCTAAAACACAAATATTTCAAAAACCAATTACACCTAAACAAATAATAATAATGTACGAATGCCCTATTAACAATAAAGCATTTCGTTTACCTAAAATTAAATCTAAAAACCACATATAAAAAAAATACGACCTAAATTACGAACAAATAAAAAACTCGCACAAATTACGACCTAAATTACGAACAAATAAAAAACTCGCACAAATTACGACCTAAATTACGAACAAATAAAAAACTCGCACAAATTACGACCTAATTTACGAATAAATAACAAAAAACTTAGAAAATAAAAAAAACTTTTTTTTTTCTACTTCTATTACAGCTTTATTACAAGTTCGTAGACGTTTTAATACTCGAGAAATAGAACGTAATAATTTAAAAAATGTGGCCCTTAAGTTACTCTTTTTCATTAAAAATTACAGTTTTACAAAAAATTCCACACCACATTACAAACAAATATA
>Ga0335398_10001988_pt1 | contig 33344 bp, 25 predicted proteins | sample BON03_FD_205742 | JGI IMG/M metagenome (GOLD analysis project Ga0335398, IMG submission 205742) | Freshwater microbial communities from Lake Bonney liftoff mats and glacier meltwater in Antarctica - BON-03 (spades assembly) (version 2) | ecosystem: Environmental > Aquatic > Freshwater > Ice >... | reverse complement strand
TCCGAAGTTGAAGCGCAACTTCTCTAGGGCCGGTGATTTTGATGTAGCCTTTGCTCTTATTGTTCCAGGAGCTGTTATTGCTGTTTCGCTCATAGGAGATTTTCAACATATCGCCTAGTGTTACAAATACGATATCCTGATTCGATTCATTGGACTCAAGATAGGCTTCCACATTTACCTCGGTACCTGAACCGCCCTCATAAGTCACATCCAGCCAACCGCCATTGACTTCGACTGTTTTGATGTTGGAGTAAGATTTGTTTGCATCGACGATGATATTCTGAGCATTGGAGATAGTGGCAATAAATAGCAGACTCAGCCCCAAGGTTATGATTTTAGTCAAGTTTTTCATAGTAGATTTTATTTATTTAAAGATTAGACCGAAGCTGATTGCATTGATTTCCGGGCCTTTTCCGGCCTCAAATACGTCATTTAAATCATAATTGAAGAACATATTGAAATCCGAAATCCCGATTTCCACTCTTCCTCCGTATCGGAAGTTGTTGGCGTACATATTTGACTTTTCGTAGACTTTTTGCCTGTCTCCATTGACATCATCGTACACGAATTTGCCCCGGCCACCCAATCGAATGCCGGCGTAGCCACCGATTCCAAGTCGAAGTTTCCCATTATTAGTCAAGACTGTAGGTACCAAAGTGAGGTTGGCGTAGGAAGCTGAGATTTTTGACTTGGTTCCTTCCCCTTCTGTAAATTCCTCAAAGGAGATTCCTTCTGGGTTTTTGACTGCAATCAGGTCGGTATCTTCCAGTTTGAAATTGTACCAACTGACTCCCAATCCTGTTCTCAAATGGAAGTTTTTGGATGCTTTGTAAGTGCTTACCATGTTTAGATTGACATTCCAAGAGCCCCAAGGCTTCACTTGAGGAGCAATATCAGTAGGGGACCAAAGGTTCATTCCCAGATCCACTTCCAAGTTGGAGGAGAATTTAGACAGCTTTTTGTTTGACTGATTATTATTGTAATCCTCTGATTCCATTTCAAATGAGGAGGTTCCATCCTCGTATTTCTCATAGTTCCAGGTTTTGCCAAACATGGTATAAACCATCTTTTTCTTCACTTTGACACTGTCTGTTTCCTGTGCCATGACTCCCTGAAAACTGAGCAGAAAGAGGCCGGCGATAAGCAGAAAATTTTTCATAATAGTTGGTTTTATTTAGCTGTTAAAAAAGAGTTTAATTCTCTGTGGGTTTAAAATACTATTCCAAATGTAATTGGATTCAAAGCTGGACCTTTTCCTTCTTGAAAAAGCTCATTCAAGTCATAAGTAGAAAAGAATGTCACTCTGCCTACTCCGACTTCTCCACGCAGTCCATATCGGAAGTTTTGTAGGTAAAGCCCAGTGTTTTGCTTGTCTTTCCTGCGGCCTGAGCCACCTAGCTCTTCATAGACATACTTTGATTGGCCTCCAAGTCGGTAGCCTACATAAGGTCCAACTGCCACCCGAAGTCCATTTCTTCCATTGTCATTCATCTTACCAAAATCTAATTCGAGCATGGTCATGGCAGTGACGTATGAAGCAGAAATCTTGCTTTTGAAACCATCTACATCATTTCGCTGCAAAAACTCGATTTGATCATCACCTCTAACAGCTTGGAAATCCCGGTTTTCAAATTTGAAATTGTAGAATTGAAAGCCAATTCCGAAGTTCCAGTAGAAGCCTTTGGAAATTCGCTGTGCGGCCATCCAATTGAGGCCCACATTCCAGCTTCCCCAACCTTTTACCGCATAAGGATTATCGGAGGAGGGAATTCCACCATCTGCATCGAGAAAGTTATTCACACCAAGATCTACGTTGAAAAAGGTATAAAATGGCGGATCAGCTTTTTTCTTTAGCCCCGATTCGATTTTGACTTTGGTATTATTGCCAGTTTCATCCACAAATACACGAAGTCCCCCGATGAATACCTCTGTCTCTGAACCATCCTCATTCACTCGGACAATATCCTTGGATGTGCCGTCTTTTTTCTGAATTTGGACGATGGTCAACTCGCCACTGTCGCCGTTTTGCTTCAAGTCAAGCTCCCGAATGATCTCATTGATATTCATGGACTTCAGTTTTTCGAAGTCTTCTTTATTATTCACGATGATGACCACTTTTCCGGATTTTCCGAATTCCACGATGACTGAGTCGGAATTTATCTTATGGTCAGGTGAAGACAGATTATTGGATGCAAATCCGATCTTTATGATAGCCATTAGGCAGAACAATAGCAGGTATTTTTTCATGATTAATTCTAATTATAATGGTGGGGTAAGGTTGGTTTAGGGCTTTTCAGCTACTTTTTCTTTTTTGGTGATCAAGGCGGTAAAGAAATTGTTTTTTGCATCCTGCAGGTCTGCAAAACCCTGATCTACTTTTCCGATTAGTCCTCCGACTTGATCTACTTTTTTACTGATCCCTTCTATCAGGGACTTGTCCTCTTTTATTCCATCGGAGTAGATTTTTACCCGATAGGCTGGCTCCTCTACTTCAGGTTTTTCAATCACCTCAGCCACAGTCTGATTGACTTGGAAATTTGTAAGTGCCAAAGTTGGTAGTTCAAGATCATCCACAAGAGGTGTAAGCTCTACTTTCCGGTCAGGATTTTGTACATCAGGCATTTCTTCTGCCACAGCGATTAAGGTGCTAGCTGGAGAATTAACCTGGATTGAGGCAGGTTTTTGGGAAATGGAATTAGTTGGTTTAGTTTTCTTTATGATTGTGGATTTTTCTTCAGGTTGTGCGGATAATTCCGGACTGATTTCAGTTTGGATTTCTTCAGTTTGTTGGATTACTTCTTCAATCTGATTTTCTTCCGAGCTCGCTAAGATTGGTTCTACAGTAGGATCAGAAGAAATAGTAAGCGCGAAATATCCTACCACGAAGAGTGCTGCAACAGATGCCGCTACCGACCACCAGATTACTGGAGTCTTTGATTTTTCTTGCCGTGGGAGTTGACTTTCCAGTCTATCCCAAGCTAGATTGCTTGGTTTGATGCTGTCTTGGTTGAGTTTTTCTCTGAAAAACTGATCCAAATTATTTTTTTCCTTAGCCATTGATTCGTCTTGTATTAATAGTTTGACTGGCAATTTTTTCTTTTAAAGTATTCCGAGCCCGATTGAGCTGTGACTTGGATGTACTTTCGGTAATTCCGAGCAGATCGGCTATTTCCTGATGGGAATAGCCCTCGATGGCGAAGAGGTTGAATACTGTCCGATAACCCACCGGAAGATTTTCGACCATATCTCGCAGATCTGCTACTTCAAGATGATTGAGTTCGTAGGAGTGATCCTTAAAATCAGCTTCATTCTGCAGATTGACTTCCATCATTAGATGGCGGTGACTTCTCAGCGTCATGAGTGCTTGGGTGACGATGATTCGTTTCATCCAACCTTCAAAACTTCCGCTTCCCTGATATTGCGGGAGCTTGTCGAAGATTTTCATAAAAGCCTCGATCATCACATCTTCTGCGTGTTCCCGATCCTTTAGATATCGGATGCAGATTGCCAAAAATTTTCCCGAGTAGGTGTCATACAACTGCCGCTGGGCATTTCGATCGCCTTTGAGGCAACCTTGAATTAATCCTGACTCGTTTGAAAAATTGGTTCTGCTGAACATTGATTTACGCTTTCAATTAGATAGATGCAAAGGTTTGAAAAATGGTTGCACGAGCTGTGAAAAAAAGTTAAAATTATTTTTATTTGGATTGCTTATCCTGTGTCCTACGACGAAACACTCAGTCAGGAAAATTTAGAAAATATTCAGAAAGGCGATTAAGGCATCTGCCGATTCATTTGTGGTTTTTCGACTAATATCCGTGCAGCTTCTTCCTCGCCATGAATTGCGAAGGTAATTTAAGGATTTTCACCGAAGCCCTCTGCCCATTCCATCAATTCACCTTGGTCTGTATGGGCAAATAGTCTGTCGATGCTATATATTTTTGCTTTTGCCTGAGCAGAATTCCTATAAATCTGTATTTGAGGTTCTCCATCCACCAGTCTTCGCCAGCGTGTTCCTTCTGCATGAAAGCCACCAAAGATGACTCCGTTACGCTCATGGTGCAGATGATGAGATAAGTGATGTACGACTCCTCCACCGGTTATAATTCCTTTGGCAGATAGAATTATAGCATTGCCACAGTATTGGTCTTGTTTTTTGATAGTAATGCAACTGAGGATGCTGAAAAAGGTTGTGATCTACCTCATCCGACAACGCTGAGGGTTGGTGGTCATTGTGAAAATCTTGGTAAAGCTTCGTCACACTGGTAGCCATCGGCGAATCGACAAAAATCAGAACTTTGGAGATCTGTCCTTTTTCCATGAGTTGAAATAAATAATACATCATCATCAGCTGCGTCCTGCTGACCGAGAATTCAGGAATAATCACTAAACCGTCTCGGTCAAAAGTGTCTAAAATGGCAGTTTTCAATTCTTCTGATGCTTTCACAAGTGGTTGGATTCGATCTCCATAGTTGGATTCGATCCATATGACGTCTGCTTTTGGAATCAAAGGTGGAGGAAAGAGAATCGGATCGTAGCATATTCCCAATTCACCTGAAAAGACCAAAGTTTTGGTTTGATGTTTATTTTGACAGAAGCTGCATCCAAAAACTTTACGGTTACATCCATTGTGCTTGAATTTATAAGAGAGATTATAAAAAAAGAAGCGCCCAACTGAGCGCTTCATGATTATTGGTTTGTGGCGTCGGTGTTCCGATAGGGGATTTTACTGAGGCTATCCAGCTTTTCTTTGTAGAAAGCAACCGAGTCTACGGCTGCTGCTTCATTGTCCTCGTCGAGCTCATCGTCAATTTCCTCAAATCTCCGTTTGCAGGTCAGGCAATTCAAGCCTTTCTCATTGAATGTCCATACTGTGGTCTCGGAAAGATCAGAAGATCTGTAGCCATTTTTATAGATGGTATTTCGCAGAATTTCCAGTAGGGATCTCTCCATAATAAAAGGTTGGCCGTAGGGAATCTCCATGATCAAATTCACTCGCTGATCGTGAAAGGAAGCAATAGAATTCAACTCAAAGCCTTCGTCAAACCTCACCAATGAATCCAAAACAGTAAATCGATAGTTCAGCATTTTCGCATTCTGCATTGCTTCAGCTTTTGTTTTCCCTCTTGAGAAAAACTCCTCCCGAAGTAACACCAAGCTATCTTCAGTACCTTCCAGCTTTAGATTTACCTGATTGAAAGTAGGTTCATCCCCGATTGGATTCAGTTGCAGGATCATAGTTTTGCCTTTCACGGGGATGATTTCTTCTGTTTTATGCCAATTTTCCTCTTTGAATTCGACTAGGATATTGGGGATTTGAAAAGCACAGATACCCACACACAGTAACCAAAGTCCTAGAGCAACCAGTCCAAATCTTTCACCGATGAGGCTTTTTTGCGCCAGCACGCTCAGGCCGAGCATGATGATAATGATCCCTGGGATAATCATCAGAAACGAAGCACCAATCACCAACCACACAGGAATGAGATTGTTGAAGAGCTCAAATGGAAATTCAGAAATAAGCAACGCTATATTTTCATTGGTAGAAAATCCGAAATAAACCAGAAGTGCTAAAATGGGCGTTACGGTTACAGATAATCCTAGGAAAAAGACTATAAGTCCAAAAATCACTCGGATTACGATTAGTAAAAACGTGCCTAATGGGCCCAAAGCGGCGCCGATTGCTTCGATCACTTGCCCGATCACACGGAAGGGAGTCAGGAGAATCGATTTGGTGCGAGACTCTGGCAATGTTGTACTTGGCTTGAGGTTTTCCTTCAAGGTGGAGTCGATATTGTCAAGTGTGATCTCTCCGCCTTTCATTCGGATCCGCTCTGTAATTGAGCTCGCTACCGGTGTGATGATCCATAAGATCAGGTAGATTAAAAATCCTGAACCGCCCGCAGCGATCAGAAATACAAAAGCCAATCTGACGTATAATACTTCTATATCAAAATAAGCTGCCAATCCACTGGATACTCCACCCAGTACTTTGTCATCGGGATTTCTATAGAGTTTCTTGATGTTTTTATCTTCACCCAGGTCGTACGAAACCGGAAGAATGATCCAAAGGACGATGTACGCAATTGCTGCGAAGACCCCGAAACTAAGATTGAGTCGAAAGTCATCAAAAGGCAGGATGTCGAATGTGCCTAAATTAAACTTTAGATTTCCACTAAATAATAAGAGGATTGCAACGAGTCTAGTCCAGAGCGGATCAATTGCAAAATAATTGGCAAAACCGGCACAGACACCGCCGAGAATCTTTTTGTTTTCCAGTCGAACCAGCTTTTTGTAGCCGCCTTTTTCAGAGTTTGGTGGGGTTACATATTTATAATAATCCTCTTCCTTTTCTTCAGAATCAAGGTTGATATTTTCATCTGATTTCTCTTCTTCTACCGCTGCAAAATCAGCGATGGTCCCCATCTTTTCGATGAGTTTCTCCACATTTTCAGCAGTGATGACTTGCTTGTTGTTTTTTAGATTGCTTAGAAAAATCTCCGCAATCCGGTTTTCAATATCAGAGATGATCTCCTGATTATCCGAGTAGGAAGAAAAATAGTTGTTAATCGCATCAAGGTATTTGCGCAGCTGATCGTAGCCGTCTTCTTCGATGTGGAAAAGAATCCCACTGATATTAATACTTATCGTCTTTTTCATGTGTGTGTCATTTTAGATTCGAGCGCAGTCATTGCAGGGTTAATCATGACGAAAGGTTTTTTTGCGAACGATTTCAGGGGTTCAATTCCTTTCTTTTTAAAATATGCGACTTGTAAATTTGATTTCTGAGTAGGGAAATTTTTCGTGGCAAGCGAGTACGAATTTTCGATTCGAGAATGATTTAGCATTGTTTTTATTCATGATTAGCACCTGTTTTAATAGGGAAGTTTAGTCGAGATATTAGCTGAAACATAATCACCACTCCGCTGTCCATAAGTGACCACGTCTTTGATTATTTTTCCGTCATAAATTATTTTTGCTTCTATCATATCATTTAGTGTATTAGCCTTAATTGATATGGAAACAGAATCGCCTATTTCCCCATTAAAGGATGTTGTCCAATCATTTGTAATTAATGTTTTCTCAATGTATTCCCCATTTCCATCTAAATAAGAAATGGTAAAATTTTCATTTTGAGTGGTGACCTCATAAGTAACGGTTGGATCAGTAGCTTCATTTTTACAGGATGCCACCATAAAGATTATAAGAAGGAAGAATATGGTAGAGAAAGAATTTTTTTTCATGTCGTTGTAGATTTTCTGTTTCCGTTTTTATAGTGTCTGGTCTCTATGGTATTTTTTAGTGAACTGGCATATTGGTTTAACTATTGGATGTAATTGTTAATGTGGAGTTGACCAGCGAAGACCAAGTTTCTGAGAGTGTCACTTTGAAATCCTTCCCTGATTCTGTGATTGTGTAATATTTCCGTGGAGGTCCAGCCTCAGATTCCACCCAGCGGTATTCGACGAGTTCGGCGTTTTTCAGTCTGTTTAGTAAGGGGTACAGTGTCCCTTCGACTACGATCATTTGAGCTTGGGTCAGCTCCTCAATCAGGTCGGAAGTGTATACCTCGCCCCGAGAGATGATATGCAGGACGCAAAACTCGAGTAGACCTTTGCGCATTTGGATCTGTGTGTTGGCGACATTCATTAGCAGGTGATTTGTATTTTTGAGGAAAATTCTATATTCCTATCTCCATTCTTTAAGAAAAATGATACCAATCTTTTCCAAGCTACCTTGTATAACCTAATTCCATGCGATATAGTGTGGTGAAACGCTTTCCCAACCAAAAATATATGCCTTCATTCAGTCTAGTAGTGCTTTTTCAAATATTTGACTTTTTTGAAGAAATAAATCAAGCTGTACTTCAATATGATCTTAGGTATAAAAAATTCTAAAATGCGTACATTTTAATGTCCAAAATCGTACATACTAGGTATAAATAAATAAGATTTCTCTTGATCATTTAATTAGCTGGGTGATTTTGGTTTATTTTGGAACTGTGAATAAAAGAATCCTCGGTGTACTTATTATTTTCTTGGGCTTTTCTCCATTCTGGGATGAAGTAAATCCTGTTTTTGCCCAAGACTTAGCACCCAAGTATTCCAATGAATTTCTGGCAATTGGAGTTGGTGCGAGAGCATTGGGCATGGGTGGAGCTCAGGTATCTGCTGTCAGGGATGTGACTGCTGCCTATTGGAACCCGGCCGCGCTGATGGGGATCAAGCACAAATATGATTTTAGCCTAATGCATTCCGAATACTTTGCCGGAGTGGCTCAATATGATTACGCGGCATTTTCTACACCAGTCAAAGGTGAAGGCCAGGTTGCGGTGTCTTTGATTCGATTTGGAGTGGATGATATTCCGGATACAAGATTTCTTTACGATGCCAATGGGGCGTTGAATTATAACAATATTCAGTTCTTCAACGCCGCGGATTATGCCTTGTTGTTGAGCTATGCTAGAGATCTTTCGGATCATTTCAAAGTTGGTGCAAATGTTAAAATTATCCATCGGAACGTAGGCAAATTTGCGCAAGCTTGGGGTTTTGGATTGGATGTCGGTGGAATCTATATCAAAGATAAACTCACGCTGGGTCTTATGGTCAGAGATATTACTACCACATTCAATGCGTGGTCTCATAATGCCGAGCTTGTTCGTGATATTTATTCCCAGACTAATAATGAGGTGCCGATCAATTCGGTTGAACTTACACTGCCGAGAGCGATTTCAAGTGTTTCCTACAGTTGGAATTTTGGTGCCAACTTCAGTTTGCTTACCGCACTTGATCTGGATATGACTTTTGATGGTAGCCGAAATACGCTAATCAGTTCAGACAATATCAGTATCGATCCGAAATTCGGATTGGAAGCAGGCTATCAGAATATTGCATTTCTGCGAGCTGGAGTGAGCAACTTTCAATATATCAAGGATTTTGAGGGTGCGACAAGCCTCAATTTTCAACCGAGTATGGGTATTGGTGTCTTTCTCAGCGAAAGATTCCAGATTGATTATGCACTATCTGACATCGGTAACGTGTCGGAAACTCCATATTCACATGTATTTAGCGTCAAAGTCAGTCTGGAGCGACTCGCTCCGGATTTTAGGAAGTTTAAAAGTTGGGAAAATCAATGAGTAAAAAGCTACTGTTCCTCGTTCCTATATTTACTTTCCTGATTGGGGCCTTGCTTGCACAGCAGACGCCTTGGTATTCTTACAATCAAAATTATTATAAGATCCCAACTGCCAGTAATGGGATTCATCGGATCTCGGGATCGGTGTTGACGACCTCTGGACTGAATCTGAATGGGCTTGATCCTGCCTCGGTTCGGCTTTTCCATAGGGGAAAAGAAGTGGCGATTCACATCGAAGGAGCTGCCGATGGGCAATTTGATCCTACAGATTACATTGATTTTTATGGTATTCGTAATGATGGGACGCTGGACCGATTGCTCTATACTGAATTTGATTCCTTGCCCAATCCATATTTCAATACGCACACCGATACCACCGCTTTTTTTCTATCCGTTACGCCAGGACAAGCAGGCAAGCGAATGGTTGAGCGAACTGCGCCTGAGGGAAATCTTCCCTTAGCTAATCAATATGAAACTGAAAAGCTTCAGGTTTTTTCCGAACAATATTCTCTGGGAATAGGCTATACTTTTGATTTTCGACTATCCAAATACGACTTAGGACAAGGCTGGGCAAGTGCCATCATCACCAAAGGAGTCACCCGACAAGTTATCTTTACTGGGTTGGGAACTCTTCCATCTTCGGGTCGGGCCAAGCTCGAAATCGGACTAGTCGGAAGATCTGCCAATGCTCACGTCACTCGCATATTTGCCGGAAGGACAGCGGCTACGCAGCGGCTGATCACCTCGGTGAATTATTTGGGCTATAGCTATACATCTTTGACCTTAGACTTGGCGATGTCTGATTTCAATCCTGACGGTAGCATCTTCATTGGAGTGCAGTCATCGGGACCCGAAAACGTAGATAATACTTCTGTAGCTTACAGCAAAATCACTTTTGCAAAAAATATTCCTACAGGGAATTTCAACAACGAACTTTTTGTACTTCCTTCCGGAAATCAACGAATTCAGCTGAATGCCTTGACAGAAGCATATTTCGGGCTAGATATCTCGGACCCTACCAATCCCGAACGCGTCAGATTTGCGACGGCAGGTCAAAATCTAGCTTTCCGCGCAGCGGTACCCAATGACTCCAGCAAAATCTGGATTCAAAATCAACAATCAATAGTTCCCATACAGCGATTGGAACAGGTTCAATTCAGAAATCTCCTAGCTCAGTCTTCCAATTACATTATTATCAGTCACCGTGAGTTGGAAAAGCCCAGCGCCCAATATCCGAACCCGATCAAGTCCTATGCTGCTCACCGTGCCTCGCCCGAGGGCGGTGGCTTTGACACGCTGGTAGTTCGGATGGAAGAGTTGGTCAATCAATTTGGATATGGAGAGCATTCGCCAGTTGCGATTTTTGAGTTTTTGAGGGCTTACTATCCACTTCATAGGCCTACTCATTTGCTATTACCGGGTCGATCGTTAGCGATCTATTCTACCGCAAGATCAGATGGAGCGACTTTTTTTTATAGAAACAATCCTGCTGCGTTCGCTTTCAGGGATTTGATTCCGCCGGGCGGTTATCCCTTTTCGGACAATATCTACACGGTGGGACTTGATCCAGCTTTCCCTGATGCACCGGCGATGGGAGTGGGTAGAATTCCAGCCAGAAATGCCCAGCAACTTGCAGACTACCTCGAAAAAGCGATCGAAAAAGACGCGGTGGGCATCTCCGAACCTTGGCAAAAGGAAATGACTCACCTGGGTGGAGGAGTTTCTGAGTTTGAATTGGATCGCTATTTCAATTGGCTGAATAGTTTCAAAAGCATTGCTGAAGGCCCTTTTTATGGAGCAAATGTGAAGACCTATCGCAAGCGGTCAAACTCCTCCATAGAAGTGATCGACATCACCGGGGATCTTAATGAAGGGCGCTCGATGGTGACATTTTTTGGGCATGGAGCACCTACGATTATAGATATTGAGATTGGTTTTGCTTCGGATCCTACGTTGAATTATCAAAACCGAGGGAAATATCCCGTCATGCTTTTCAACGGTTGTGATTATGGAAGTGCTTTTGGAGCAGCTTATACTCAAGGGGAAGATTGGGTAATTACACCGCGAAAAGGCGCGGCAGCTATTCTTGCAAATTCCGCTATTGGCGTAGACGTCTATCTTCGAAGGTACTCGGATACCTTTTATCAAACTGCTTTTGCAGATAGTACCATGATCTATCGTACACTTGGAGAGGTGAAGCTGGAAACGGAAAAGAGGTTTATCGAACGGTACGGCGTGGGTGCACTCAACGTCTCACATATGGAGCAGATGATTACTTTTGGAGATCCTGGACTTCGCATCTTTCCAGCCGACAAAGCTGATTACATTCTGAATTCTGCGGAAGTATTCGTAGACAGTTTCGATGATGATCCGATTTCTGTGCTTTCTGATAGCTTGAAGTTGTCCTTTGTGCTTCGCAATATTGGTCGGGTTGATTTGGATTCGATTACTTACAAAATCAGCCGTCAGCTTCCCGATGGCAGCGCAATACCTTATCCGCAGGTAAGAATAGCCAACATCCCACGAGCGGATACACTTCAATTTTCCATTCCAAATGTCGGATTGAACTCAGCGGGTGAAAACATCTTTTTTCTGGAAGTCAATCCTCAGAAAGAGGTAGCGGAAATGACATTTGCAAATAATGCCGTCAGCTTCACCAAATTTATTCCGCTGAGTGGCACATTGAATTTATTCCCGGTGGACTTCGGGATTGTCAGCAGCCTTGCTACAATGCTGATCACTCAGGTGCCTGGCAAAATAGTGGAGGACCGTACCGTGATCTTGCAGTTGGACAGTGCTGCAAGTTTCAATTCTGCTTTTCGAAAAGAGATACGAATCACTACCAGAGGACTTGCAGAGTGGCCAATCACGCTTCCAGGTGGAAGCGATAGTGTGACCGTCTACTGGAGAACCAAATTTCAGGATGCTAAACCCGGAGAAACGGATTCTTGGACCAATTCATCCTTTTCTTACATTTCCAATGGGCCAAATGGTTGGACACAGCGGACAGTGCCTCAGTTGGAAAAGAGTGAGTTGACGAATTTGGATTATAACTCGGCTAAAAAATCCTGGAAATACCTTGAAAAGAAGATTGGTCTTGAGGTCTTCACAGTGGGCGCAGGAGTGGATTCACTTTCTTTTAGAAATACCCAGTTCTACCTAAATCAGATTCCTCAGATCCTCGACAATATAAACAATGCCAATAGCCGAATATGCCCAAATGGCTCCTTGGGATTGGTTGCTTTTGAGCAAAAAAACCTGATGCCTTACTTGGCTATTCCGGTTCCCGGTTTTGATATTCTGGACTCCAGAGCTTGTGGGCGTGTTCCACAGATGATACAAAGTATTCAAAACGCATGGATTACTACTCCCGGACAGCGGATTTTAATAGATTATGTGAATAATGTGAAGCAGGGCGATTACGTTGTGATTTTCTCTGTGGGTAATGTCACTTTTGAGGCTTGGCCTGATATTGCTTTTGAAAAGTTGAAAGAGTTTGGCGCAACGGAGACTACCCTAAGAGCTTTGAAAACTGGTGACCCGTATATTCTTTACGGACGAAAAGGGATGCGCCCAGGCGAAGCAATAGAAATAGTAGGGAATAAAATTTTGGAAGCGTCCGCACGTCAGCAAACACTTTCATTTAATACGGATCTGGTTGGATATCTGACCTCAGGTACGATTTTGACTCCAAGAGTGGGGCCTGCTTCAAATTGGCAGCGATTCTTCCAAAATGTGAATGCCAGAACCTGGATCAACGAAGAAGAAAATACAGAATTTGACATCATCGGTGTCAAGGAAAATGGTGAAGAAGACGTACTGGTTCAGCAGGTGTTGGATTCGGAGATTGATTTGTCATTTATAGCGCCGACGACCTATCCGTATTTGAGGTTGAGGTACGCTATGGATGATCCGGAATCAACCGCACCTGCCCAACTTGATAAGTGGCAAGTAAACTTTACCGGTGTGCCTGAAGGAGCGTTGATTCTGAAATCAGCTCGGGATCAAGTATCCTTGAAAGAGGGTCAAACCGGAAATGTCGAATTGCAGTTTAAGAACGTGTCTCGCTTTAATTTTCTGGACTCGATTCAGGTGGATTGGAAATTGACAAATTTGAGCAATCGCAAAGTCGAGAATTTCAGTAAAAAATTCCCAGCGCTAAAAGCCGGGGAATTATTCGATTTTGTGATTGAATTCAACTCTATTGGGAAATCGGGTGAAAATGAATTAGAGATCTTTGCCAATCCGAGAATTCAGATGGAGCAGACCTTCCGAAATAATCAAGTTGACATGGGTTCCTATTTCTTGGTGGACGGCGATCGTTCTACTTCGCTGTTAGATGTCAACTTTGATGGGATTTATATTATGGATGGAGATATTGTCTCGCCAAACGTATTGATCACTGCATTATTGAAAAATGATCAAACACTGATCTACAAGAAAGATACGGTTGGAATGGAGATTTTCATCAAGCAAAACTGCCAAGGTTGCAATTTCTCCAGAGTCAACTTCTCCAATCCAAATCTGACTTGGACCCCGGCTTCCGAGGATTCTGATTTCAAAGTTTCGCTGATTCCAGGTCCATTGGAGGATGGGATATATACGATACGAATCGCAAATCAAGATTCGGAGCAGCCTTATGAGATCCAGTTTGAAGTGATCAATGAGTCTCAAATCACCAATTTCTACCCCTATCCAAATCCTTTTAGCACAAGTGTACGATTTGTATTTACGGTGACGGGGATGGAGATTCCTGACGAAATCAAGATTCAGATCATGACGGTGACAGGAAAAGTAGTGAGAGAGATTCTGCAGAATGAACTTGGTCCGATCCGAATCGGAAATAACCTTTCTGAATATGCGTGGGATGGCCGAGATGAGTTTGGCGATCAGCTCGCCAATGGAGTTTATATCTACCGTGTGCTAATTCGTAAAAACGGACAGTTCATGGAGCATCGACCAACTGCCGGTGACAAGGCCTTTAAGAAGGGGTATGGGAAGATGTATTTGTTAAGATAGAAATAGAGTATCTAGACAAAAGTACTTAGACATTAGCATTATGAGAGTATTTAGTATCAAGACTGGTAGAACCAAGATTTTAGAGCTAAGAGGAAAGTGGCTGGTATTGAGATGATAGTATAAAGATTTTAGAATTAATTGATATAGAATTAAACAGAGTATTCGTGATAAAAACTATGAAGTGGTAAAACGATTCATAGCCCTTGGTAGAGCTTGCGAAACCGGGGGTTCCATGATCAAATTCCAAACTTCCTCCCACAGGAACTTTTGCGGGAACTAACAGGTGAGTTTGGAGAGGGTGGAAATTAGTATTAAGAGAGAATCTAGTAGCTAGATGTTAGTACTAAGACTGGCAGAACCAAGATTCTAGAGACAAGAGTCTAGATTTTAGGGCTAAGCGATAAGATTTCAATATCAATTATCAAATGAATGCCGATCGCCAATAATGGCAGAAAAATAGTGTCATAAATGCTTAAATATTATACTTTTAATTTTAATGCATGAACTAGAAAGGCGTTTTTTACCTTTCTTACAGTGTATTGAAAAACAGATTCTGAATTCTCCCTTGTTAATTCAGACCCATTACCTTGATTTTTATTAGCCACAAAAAAATACTTTCTAATGAAATTTGGCACAAAAGCTATTCATGCAGGTGTAGAACCTGACCCAACTACAGGAGCGATCATGACTCCGATTTATCAGACTTCGACCTTTGTGCAGGATGGTTTGGGCAATCACAAAGGTTACGAATACGCCCGAAGCCAAAACCCTACGCGAACAGCCCTTCAGATTAATCTTGCAGCAATCGAAAATGGGAAACATGGTATTTGCTTTTCGTCTGGTCTTGGAGCTATCGATGCTGTGATTAAGCTATTTAATCCTGGCGACGAAATCATCTCTACCAATGATTTGTATGGCGGGACTTATCGGATTTTCACGAAAGTATTTGAGCGCTACGGTATCAAATTTCACTTTGTGCCAATGAGCGATCCTGCCGGGATCGAGCCCTTCATCAATGCCAATACCAAAATGATCTGGGTAGAGACACCTACTAATCCGATGATGAATATTATTGATTTGAAGGCAATGGCAAAAATCAGCAAGGATCATAAAGTGCTCCTGGCAGTTGACAACACCTTTGCTTCGCCGTATTTGCAAAATCCATTAGATCTAGGAGCAGATATCGTGATGCACTCAGTTACCAAGTACTTGGGTGGGCACTCTGATGTAGTGATGGGAGCTTTGGTGATCAATGATGATGAGCTTGCTTCACGTCTGGCTTTCTTACAAAACGCCTGTGGTGCTATTCCTGGGCCTCAGGATTGTTTCTTGGTTCTTCGCGGGATAAAAACTCTGCATCTAAGAATGGAGCGTCACTCCCAAAATGGTAAAACCATTGCTGCTTATCTCAGAAATCATCCTAAAGTCGAAAAGATATACTGGCCGGGATTTGAAGATCATCCAAATCATGAAATTGCCAAGTCGCAAATGCGTGATTTTGGAGGAATGATTTCATTCACTCTAGTTGGGAATAAGTTAGAAGATGCTCGCACGGTTATGGAGAGCTTTGAACTTTTCGCTTTGGCGGAGTCGCTTGGCGGAGTGGAGTCGCTTTGTGGTCACCCAGCCACTATGACTCATGCCGGTATTCCTAAAGTGGAGCGGGAAAAGATAGGTTTGGTGGATTCTCTAATCAGGCTTAGCGTTGGTATAGAAGATGCAGAAGATTTGAAAAACGATTTGGCTAATGCCCTATCGAAGATTTAATTGGTGTGATGGCGATCATAACAATAAACATATTTTCTTGGAAGTGAAAAGCCGATGAAGGAAGTCTCGGTATGGCGATGGAGGCGAAATTGATTAAACTTAGTTTTTTTCTCTTAGAGATTAATCCTATACGGAGAGGAAATATAAGTTGAAGAAAATTTTATGGAATAGTCGTATTGATTTATAAGCAGCTTATTGTTTTTAGGAAGAACTGTAATTCTATAAAACCCGTGAAGCAGCAATGGAGTAATCCGACTTTATTTTGCCTAAAATCAACCCGATTCATTTTGTTATATTAATTCTCTGAGGGTATCGATCTTCATGAAAAAGATTAAATCAAATCTAGCGCAAGTTTTACGGCGATTAGAAAAGTTGAAGGAGATCTTGAAATAATTTGAGAGTGAAAATAAAATAATTTTCATTGACAATAAACTAAAAATATTAGGGTCAAAAGATATTATTGGATTAAGAAATATGATCGTTCACGCGTATGATTCAAGTGATCCTACAACATTCCGGAAAATTATAATTAATGATTTTCCATGCTCAAATCAGAGATTTTTGGTTCTACCACGATTTTAATGGAAAAATTAGAAGTCAGGTATTTTTTCAATTTAGTTGATTTTCCTAAATCGCATTAAATCAGCCAATACATGGTTTCAGCAAAACACGCGTTTCCTATATTAAGTCACTTTATTTATATGTTCCACTAACTTAAGGTAGAACCAGATTTTTTATAATAAAGTAGTATGATCATCCGCAATGATACCAGTAAAGGGATGAAGGCGATATAAAATTTGGTAAAACGTGATCTTAATTAAGAATTGATAATCTCGTCTTTAAGTGGCTCTGAAGGAGCTAAACCATTCATAACCCTGTACGCAGTGCAGGGAAGCGAATAAATTACTACCCTGTAGCTCTGAAAGGGAGAAACTGTGAAGTTCCGCCCTTCGCGATAGTAATCGGGATAGGGCTACTCTTTGGTTCTATATGCTTTACCTCCGTCCCGTATAGCTATCGGGGCCGAGGGTCATGAATTGTTTCAATCCTTCGGATCTATTCTTGACGGAACTAAAACCATACAGCTGGAATTCCTAAGAAAATTAGGCTGCTGGTGTAATTGCGGATATACATAAAAAGCAGTTATAAATTTTTCAACTCAAATCTGAAAGGTTGAAATTTATTAAGATAGCTTTTTCAAGTTAGAATCTTCCCGAAAAGGACTTTGGACTGCCGCTCTGCTTGGATACTCAGTCGCTGCTTTTCTTCTCTAAGCTCCTTAGCCCACTTTAGATATTTTTTGGAGACTTCCTCTTTCTCCGCCAAAAAGCCTGATAGGGATTGCAGCGTCAAATGATTGGCATACCAAGGCTTGAGGCTGTCTTTCAGCTTTTCCATTTCCTCGTGGATCGAGGAGATAAAAATTGGATTGAAGCCTAAGTGAATCAACAGATTTTCGAAGATTATAATCTTTCGCGAGCCCTCGAAAATATCCCGCAGTACCAAACTATCCAATTTCCCCTTGACATCGATGGTGAAGTACTCCAGTTCCTCCTGAATAATCTGATTGATCGCTGTGTTGATCATCAGTGGCTTCATGCCGCGGCTTGCTCTTTCGGTTTTAAGGTAGAAGTCTTCCCATGATTTCAGCGTGCTGCCCACGATCATGTCGAAAGTTTGGATGTAAAGTTGCTTTTTCCGCAGTCCAAGAAAATTGCGAAATCCACCATATGTCAATCCTGCGTTACTTTCCTGATGCGAAAGTTGCTTCTCCACAAGTTTAAAATGGTGGATTTTGTGAAGATTCTTTTTCAATGGTTTAAAGTCAGAGAAAATATCGAATTCCAGCCCTTGTTTCTCATAATGGATCTTTGCGAGCAGCTCTGTGTAGACTTCCAGAAAGATCATTTTAGCGGATAAAGCGATTGACTTTTTTGATTTTACTTGCTTTCCCATTGCTAGAAATAGGTCTTTTGCTTCAAAAAATTGCAGCTCAAATACCTGAAAAACGGGAGAAAGACTTCCTCGCATGGGATTAAGAGATTCGTACAAGAGTGGCTCCGTAGCCCCAATTATCCTTTTGTGTATCCTGAAAGTACTTAATATTTTGGATTTGACTGAGGCGAGTATGTATTTCTTTTCTAAGGACACCATTTCCTACCCCATGAATAAACGTAATCTGATCCATACCTGAAGCAATTGCTTGATCCAAATTTTTCTCAAATACGCCCAGCTGAATTCTTATGATTTCCGAATTGCTCATTTTGGAGGCGTCCGGAACCAGTTGTTCGATATGCAAATCGATTGATTTGGGAGGTCTTTTGGTCTCAATGATCTTGGTTTTATTTCCCGCTTCATTTAATTCAGCATTCAAGGCACGGATATCGAGTTCTTTGGTAGTCTGCTCCAATGCAAATAGATAGGCATTTTTGTCCAGTCGGGGTGCCTTGCTGAGATGCTTGAAAAATTGGGTAGGCTTCATCCGGAATTGCCGTTCAAAAGCAGGGATGGCTTTCTCCAACCTTGTTTGTATTGGTACAAATCGAAGGAGAAAAGCGGGCCATTCATCCATTTCTTTCAGCAGGCGGTCATCGAATTTTTTTGCATCTCCTGCTTGCAGTTTGTCCGCAAAAAGAGTTCGATGATTTGAGCCAAATACTTCTGAAACATGAGCCAAATAGGGTTGATTGCTATCATTAATCAGATAGAGACTGAGACTTTGATCGTTGATCGAGAGAAATGCCAAATAGAGACCTTGATCTTTAGGAGCAGAAATTGGAGTCGGCGTATCTATCTGATTATCTTCTGCTTGCTTGGTTCCGAAGTATTTTTTCTCCGTTTCATTTACCGCTACCAGTTCGTGCTTTGAAGCTGGAATGATAAATCCGTCCTCAATCTCTATCTCAATTCTACCGCTGGAGGAAATTCTTTTGATGATTCCTTCTTCGTTTCCGTGGAGAAGTCGTACTCGGTCGCCGATATTCATGAGTTAAGTGCTGATTTATACGTGTCGATTGCGCGTTGCCTTGCAAATTTATGATCTACGATTGGTTTTGGGTAGTCATTGCTGCCAAATTCAGGCACCCATTTTTTGATGTATTTGAGATCCTTATCAAATTTCTCTGTTTGTGATTCAGGATTAAAGACTCTGAAGTATGGTTGAGCATCTGTACCGGTACCTGCGGCCCATTGCCAGCCGCCATTATTGGAAGATAATTCGTAGTCCAATAATTTCTTGGCAAAATAAGCCTCACCCCATCTCCAATCAATCAAAAGGTGCTTTGTAAGAAACGAAGCTACGATCATTCTGACTCGATTGTGCATAAATCCGGTTTGATTTAATTCTCTCATACCTGCATCCACAATAGGATAGCCCGTTTTTCCCTGACACCAAGCATCAAATTGTTCTTCATTATTGAGCCAAGGAATCTGATCGTAAGCGGGTTTGAAAGCCTGGTCGACCACTTGTGGATTGAAGGCCAGAATCATCATATAGAATTCACGCCAAATCAATTCGGTTAGGTAGGTATCATTGAGACTTGCTGCTTTTAAGGCGAGTTCCCGGATTGAAATCGTCCCAAATCTTAAATGGATTCCCAACCTTGAAGTGCCGGGTTTTGCGGGAAAATTTCGATTTTGATCATAGTGACTAATCAGTTCTTCGTCTGCCGTCTGGGTCGGGATCTTGATTTTAGTCTTCTCAAACCCCATTTCACTTAGTGAAATCACTGGCATCGGGTCCGTCGGAAACAAGTTTTTCCAGTGGAAATAAGATAAAGACTCGATGTTATCCTCTTTGAATTTGCTTAGCCATACCCGACTAAAAGGTGTAAACACTTTATAAAATCCGCCTGATCCGTTGAAAATCTCTCCGGGTTCGTAGATCATCTGATCTTTGAAAGTCAGGAAAGGGATCTTCTTTTCACTCAGAAGCTTGTCGATGGCACTATCACGATCTTTTGCATATGGCTCATAGTCTCGATTGACGTAGACTGCGGTGATGTCGTATTCTGCCATCAAATCTTTATGAATCTCAACAGGGTCACCGTACTTCACCAGGATCGAGCTCCCTTTATCCGCTAGCTCGCTGCTTATTTTTGTGATTTGGTCATGGATAAACTCCACCCGTGCATCTGCTTTGTCCTCAAGCTTATCGAGAATATTTTTGTCAAAAATAAACAGAGGTAAAATATTTTCTTCTTGCTGCAGTGCATAGTAAAGACCCGTATTGTCATTTAATCTCAGATCTCTTCTAAACCAAAATAGGGTAATTTTTTTCATGATCTTTTTTATGAAAAAGGTATAGTCATCAAAATTGTTTCAAAATCTTCTTTCTCCCGAGGGAATCAGGCACTGCGATAGGAGCTGGCGGACTAAGATTGAGTGAATCCAAGCGATTCTCCACAGGAGTCAAATCAACGGGACTCCACTTGTCTCCATTCTCATAATCATAGCGAAGAAAATCATCATTGTCATTCATTCGAAGTTTTTCATCTGTTCCACGGGTAATCTTTTTGAAAAGCTCCGAAAATGAGTTGAAGGAGACATTTTGAGAAAAGGATGCGCCGTAAGTAGCCACATTTCTGGACAGAGAAAGGGAGGTAAAAGTATTGAAATTATTGCGATTGAATATACGTAGGCGATACACGCCGTCCTCTGTGAGCAAGTACTCGGCCTGCCAGTCACCGATGATGGATGCTGCTTGAGCATTGCCCCGATTGTCTGTGAATCCTCCATCGCGTGATACACGAAGCCTCCCATCCAGAAAAGTGTAGGCCACGCTGAGTTGGAAGGTTTCCAGCGTACTCTGATCCAGCGAAGCGAGATCAAAATTGACTTCTAGGTTTTTGTCCACCTGCCCTAAGAAGTTATTCAGCTGAGCGGATAGCAATTGACCCAAGCTGGAGGAAATGGTGGAAATCCCGGAGAACTGCCCTTCGGGTGAAAAACCTCGAGTCATAATCACCGAAAATACTTGCCGATTCATCTCTTGTTCATCGTTTGCAATTCGGTTTTGAAAAGCTGAGATTGTCGTCTGCACATCCCCGCTGGAGGGAAATTCTGTAAAATCAAATCCGAAGGTGATATCAGGTGAAAGTAATTCCCCATTTAGATTCATGATTACCGAGACTGGATATCTCCTAGTCGAATTGGTATCATCAGTGATAGCTGTGGTGGTCAGTAGTGGCTGTATGGATACATTTTCCGTGTATTCGGCAGTTAGATTCATTACTCCTTGATAGGGGTCTCCATACCAAGTGATTCTGCCTCCGGGTTTTACCGTGAATTTTTTCTTCAGCACATTGTAAAGTGAGAAATTATATTCGCCCTCCGAGATCACGTAGGTACCTTCCAAATTAAAATTGCCCTGCGTATCGATATTCATAGTCAAAACTCCAGTCCCTCGACCACTGATTCCTTCTCCTGTTTTTGGATCAATAATGATCTCTGCATAGGCGTCAGGAGTCAGATCCAGTACAAAGTTCATGCGAATATTCTCAATAGCGAGCCGATTGATATCCTCTGCGATTTTCTGGATTCGCACAGTATCCTGAATATTGATAAGGTTAATAAAGTCAACTTGAGTTTGCTCATTGGAGCTTCCTAGCGGAATGTAGATTCGAGTGTTGCGCTTGCTGGTTGCTCTGGCGTTCACATCCAAGTTGGAAGTGGTGCCTTTGACCGATACTGAGCCAGTCACAAAAGCCTGTCCGTAAAAAACCTCAGAATTGCGCTCCGTGGTATTCAATACTTGAAAGTCTGTCAGTCGTGAGTTGATATCCATCACGATATCATTGAATCCCCGATGGTTTAGCCCGCCACTTAGCGTAGCGGTATTGTTGAACTGATCTTTGAGGCTGACTTCCTGAAGGCTGATCTGCATAGGCTTGAAAAGGATATTTCCATTCAGCGTATAGGAAGTATTTAGGTAATTTACCTTGATTAACCCATTGTTGATCCGACCTCGACCGTCAAGTTCAGGTATTGCAGCCGTCCCGCCAACTTTAATATTCCCGGATACTGACCCGCCAAGTTCGGATAGATAATTGGACAGGAAGGGTTCGAAGATCACCAAGTTAGCATCTGTCAATTGAGCGTTCATGTCAAGCTCTTGGGATTGGATTGCTATTGAACCATTGATATCGATGGATTTGGCTCCATTTAGGGTATTGGTGAGTGAAAGCAGGATTTTCTCAGGGCCCATATTGATATCAGCAGCAAGATTCCCAATTGGGAATTGGTTTATTGCAAACTCATTCATGGTCAGGTTGCCAGAAATTAGTGGCTCGGTATACAGCTGCTTCAATGTGACCAGACCATTCGCCATGCCTTCAAAATTTTGGGGTAAAAGCGTACTCATCAAATCAATATTCACATTGTTGACGCTTAGATCTAATTGATCCTCTTCGGATTGACCGATTTTCCCTTCCAAAGCAATAAATTGATTTTGGTTGAATACTCTGACATTGTCAAAAGTCAATTGTCCGGGTACAATGGTGATCAGATTTTCTGAGTCAAACTTCCACTCTCGATCTAATACTTTGAGAGAAGATGGGGCAAAGGAAAATTTGGTATTTTCTGTCGAAAACCTAGCCGTAGCGTTGATTCTGGCGGCACTTTGAGTAGAATCCTGATCCAGTGAAAAGTCTAAATCCATCTCGTTTTCATTCCAGATCCCTTCAAAGCCTAGATTTGTGAACTCAAGCTTATTTTTGAGAATTTGCTTTTTGGAAAAAACATAAAATGACGCAAGAATATCTTCGCTGTTGATCAATTTGGAAGTATTGAAATCAATATTGGTTTGATAAGCAGTTCGCCCTTGGTAACTCAGACTATCAATACTGGCGAATAAGTTGAAAATGGTGTTTTCTGGAGTTTGATAGAATGCACCTTCCAGAATTGTGTTTTTGGATAGACTCCATTCAGGTTCGAAAAGCTGGATGATTGGATTCATATCGATTATTTTCAGATTTAGATCCAAGTTGTAAGTCTCCGAAAAGTTTGTCTCCAAATCAGCGATGGGCTGTTCTTCATTGAGGATAATCGAGGAATATTGGGCAAGGAGAATTTGTAGATCGCTTCCCATTTGCTCGAGATTAAACTGACCCGAAGCTGCTGCAACTAGGTAGTCTGAGTTGAGTGATAGTGTCCGAGTACCGCCGGCAAAAAGCGATTGAAGGAAGAAATCTCCTAAATCCAAGAATCGATCTTCGTAACCGATTTTGAGATTTTGGACTTTGGCGATTCCTTGAATATCATCGATTTCGATCCCTTGACTGTCAATTTTGAGATTTCCGCTTATAAAATTTAATTTAGTCGACAAATTCAGATTACTGATCATAGCCGTGTCTATGTCCAGGTTGAGCCTGATTGAGTCCGTGACAGCTTTCAGATTTGCTACTCCAGTTGCGGTGAGCTTTAGATTTGGATCATTAATTTGGAGGTTTCCTCTAAATAGCTCCAGTCCGTAAGTGGCATCCGTATTGATATTGGTGTAGTTGTAATTTTGGATGCCGATCTGAGAGATTTGGGCATCTATTTCCAAAAGGAGATTTTCTAGACTGTTTCCATTGGCATTTACGTTTCCACTGAGACTGATTTTTTGAAGCAGTTCCTGATTTCCAGTTAGAACCCCTAGATTAAGATTCGCTATGGTGACTTTGGATACGATGCTAGGGAGCTCTTTGACCAAGTCGTAATTGATCCTCCCTGCTAGATTCCCGATATTGGTTTTAAATTCTCCAGTAGTAGTGAATCGGTTGAGTAAGCCTACGAGATCCGCTGTAAATCGAATGGTATTGAATTTTATAATTTCCTTTTCAATATTTTCAGGAAGATAAGACGCTATATCTCGTGCAAACAAGGTGGAGTTTTTGAGAGAAAGGTTGATATAGGTCTCGTCGATATCGGGAAGACCATCAAGTTGAAATGCTCCAAACAAAGCTGTTTTTTCACCAAACCGAATCAAAAATTCATCTGATTTAATATCAGAAACCGGCCCGGTTACTTTTCCTGAAAGGAAGATTTCATCGTTGATATCCGGGAGTGTCGGGGCAAAAAGCCTGAGCTCTTTTAAATTAACTTTTGACTCGGTCAGATTTGCAATAATGACTACCTCATCCACAAAATTTGAAAATGCAGCAGGCGAGGCATATTCAAATCTCAGGTAATCTGTGATCGCACTATTTTGCGTTCTCAGGCTCAGCTGTTTAAACTCCATGAATTCCGGAGAATATTTAAAATTTGTTTTGAGCTCTTGAATTCGGAAATCTCCGCTGCTTTCTATTCCGGTAAGGATTTTTAGCTCCAGTGAAATTTCGTCCCCATTGATACTGAATTTTTGAGCATTGGCAGTGATTTCTTTAAACCGTAGCCTGTTGTAGTCCAAGCCCTCAGTGATCTTTTCGGTGTTGTAATTCACCAGTGCAAATTCGGATTGCCGCATTTCGATAGTGCCAATATCGAATCTGGGTTTGACTCCTTTGGAACTGCTACCAAAACGATCATTTAATTCATCCACCCACCTGTTGATATTTATTGAAGAGTCGCCTAGATGAGTCAAGAGATGCACTTTGGCAGACTCAATCCGAACTTGATCAAGGGCTGGAAAACCTGGAGGCAACAAAGATGAAATCTGGAAATCTACAAGTATCGCATCTGCGGCAATCATCGTACTGTCTCGATGATCCGTAATTTTAACGCCTTTGAGCTCGATTGAATCCCACCAATTCAACTTGATTCTGTCGATCTCGGTGTGGAATTCGGAGTCAGTGTTGAGGTAATTTGACAAGCGATCGATTGCCCAGTTTTGTATCAAATTGATTTGCAGTCCAAGACTAACCGTAATCAAGAGCATGACTAGTGAAAATATCAACCAGGCAAGCACTCGAAACGCTTTGTGCAAAAAATCCGTAACTTTCGAGTTCTTTTCCAATGGGTACCAACAATATCGTTATTCTAGCAATCGAGTCTTCCTGCGACGAGACTTCAGCCTCCGTAATAAGGGACGGCAAAGTACTTAATAATATCGTCGCCACACAATCAGTCCATGAAAAATACGGTGGGGTAGTCCCTGAGCTGGCTTCACGGGCTCATCAGGAAAATCTTATTCCTGTGGTTCAGGAAGCCATTATTTCTGCAGGAATCGATAAAAGTGAACTGAGTGCTATTGCATTCACTCGAGGCCCGGGATTGATGGGTTCGCTTCTTGTTGGAGTTAGCTTTGCAAAAGCTTTTGCTTACGCAAGAGGCATTCCCTTGATAGAGATCAATCATATGCAAGCTCATATTTTGGCGCATTTTATCGATGATCCTAAACCTAACTTCCCTTTTATTTGTCTTACTGTGAGCGGAGGGCATACTCAGCTGGTTTTGGTGAAAGATCATCTTGAAATGACCGTGATCGGAGAGACGCAGGATGACGCGGTAGGTGAGGCTTTTGATAAGACTGCAAAGTTGCTGGGCTTGCCTTATCCAGGGGGCCCGATGATAGATAGACACGCAAAAAATGGTAATCCTAAAGCATTCAAATTTCCAATCACTCGGATGCCGGGGTTGAACTATTCGTTCAGCGGAATTAAGACAGCGGTTTTGTATTTTCTACGAGATCAATTGAAAGAAAATGCGCAGTTTATAGAGCAAAACCGAGTCGACCTTTGCGCAAGCATCCAATATTCGCTGGTTGAAATGTTGCTGATCAAACTCAAAGAAGCAGTAAAAGATTCTGGTGTGAATGAGATTGCGATTGCAGGTGGAGTCTCGGCAAATTCAGGTCTTAGAAATACACTGACCGATCTGGCTGCTGAAAAAGGTTGGAACCTCCACATTCCAAAATTCGAATACTGCACCGACAATGCGGCGATGATTGCCATGGCCGCACATTATAAATATCTAAAAGGAGAGTTTTCATCACTTGATGTCACTCCCCTTGCTAAAATGAAACTCTGATCCATGGCCAAGGATTCCAAATTTGACAAAATCATCAATATCAAGAATAAGAAAGCAAGCTTTCAGTTTGAGTTTGTAGACACTTACGTAGCGGGTATGGTCTTGAAAGGAACCGAGATCAAATCCATACGAGAAGCTAAGGTGTCGCTGACCGAGTCTTTCTGCCTTTTTATGGATGGAGCACTATATGTGCGGCAGATGCATATCTCCCCTTACTCTATGGCGGCAAGCTATAACCATATTGCTGTGCGCGATCGCAAGCTTCTTTTGAGTAAGCGCGAGCTCGAAAAACTCCAAACTAAGTCTCAGGAAAAGGGGCTTACAATCATTCCTGTTCGTATATTTATCAATGACAGAGGATTAGCCAAAATGGAAATTGCCTTAGGTCGTGGTAAGAAAACACACGACAAACGACAGGATTTGAAGGAAAAAGATGCAAAACGAGAAATACAGCGATTGGCCTTTAACTGATGTTTTTGGGATCTGTCGCCAAACAATCCTTCCGATATACCGACAGCCGACCTACGACTCGGCTTTAGTCACACAACTTTTGTTTGGGGAATGTTATCAAGTTGTCACTAAAACCATTGATGAGAATTGGTATGATATAATCGCTGAGGACACTGGATTGCGTGGATATATTCCTGCGAAGTTGCTCAAGGAAATCCCTTCCACAGATTATCAAAAATACCTTTCCAACGATTTCCAGATTGTCACCAGTCCAATCGCAGCAATCGAATACATTGGAACTAACCTCTATCTTCTGCCTGGAAGTAAGCTCCACTTTTCTGATTTAGAACTTTTCAATTGGCGTGATCACATCGGATTCTCAGGTTCAGTGCGAAGTCATGCTGTGAAAGCAGACCGAGGCCAATTGATCGATATCGCTGCCAAATATATCAATGCCCCTTTTCAACCCGGAGGAAGAAGTATATTTGGAATGGATGAGTTACAGGTTTTCCCATTGATTTATTCGATTGCGGGCTATGTTTGGAAAGTTGGTCAATTACCAGGCAGAATGGTGTCTAATGAGGATGTATTACCCGGTGATATTATGATTTTGACGGAGTCAAGTACACGTTTTCAACAATTTGCAATTTATATGGGAGCCGAGGAGGTGCTTTGGATGGACAATCGAATACGGGTTTCGAACGTTGAAGAATGGCTCTCTCTTTCAAAAAACATTCCTGGTAAACAGCTCGTTTTGAAATCTGTCATAATATTGAATTAGCATGGAACAAAGAGTTTTGGTACTCAATCTGGATCATTCCCCTGTAGCAGTCATTTCGCCGCAAAAAGCGATTGTGCTTTTACTTCTGCAAAAGGCCAGCTGCCTTTCCATTTATGAGTTGCTCCAGATTCGTACTGTGACTAAAAACTTTGATTACCCAGCAGTAATCTGTCTCAATCACTACAAGAATATCCCTTTTCGTGGAGTGCTTTTAAATAGGAACAATCTATTTAGAAGAGACCGTGGCGAATGTCAATACTGTGGTAGTAAAAAACAACTCACGATTGATCACGTTGTCCCAAGGTCGAAAGGCGGTAAATCCAACTGGATCAACTTGGTCACTGCATGTCATAGGTGTAATGTAGTCAAAGGCGATAAATCTCCCGAGCAATCAGGAATGCATCTCAGAAGTTTTCCTTTTAAGCCTTCTTTGGCATATTTTTTAGCTGAATATGCGGAGCGTCAGGCTTCAGAGTGGTTGCCGTTTTTGGAAAGTAGAATAGCTCAACAATAAATTTTTTGTTGTTTGCAATATTGAAATTGCTTTCTGTGAAGTTTTTGCTTAAATGTCAAATAGATGTCGTTTTTTAGTGAAATAATAGTCTAAAATCTTTGTATGAATTTATCCTTTATCTATTCACTTCTTTTTGCTTTGATTCTTGGTGGTGCCGAAATACAAATACAGCAACTTCTAGGAAAATGGCAACTTGTACATTTTGACGGAATCGAGCGTGTGAAAAAATCCCCGGAATACCAGACTTCCAGCTTTGCCATGCGGGCAAATATTGAATACAAGATTAAGTCCAGATTGGAGAACACCATCTATAATTTCATTCCTGGTGATAGCCTCATTTACACTGATTATGTGAATAGTACCATAGTGATGAAAAAGGCCAAAATAGATTTGAAAAAAGACAATGTGCTTACCATTTTTGACGGTAAGCAAATGCGTGAAGCCAAAATTATAGAACTGGACCTGAATAGAATGGTTTTAGAACCTATTTCATCCAGTACCTATAGCGGAGGAAAGTTAGTTTTTGAGCGTATCATTGAGAATGAGAATAAGTAGATTTTTTTTCCAAGATATATAAGCTATCATCAGCAGTCAACCGATAGTTTTTGGATTTTTAAGGACAATAGTTTTTTAAATTTTCTTTGTATTTCCGAAAGGAGGAGTCCCCATATTCTACGCCTTTGTAAAGGATAACTTTCTTAAACGAACCCGATGGAAATATGATCCTTCTCCAAATGGCTATCTGGATAGCTAACAATATTTCGCTCTTCAATCCCAATCGGTGATAAATCGAATACCCAAATCAGATAATGTACCTTACTGCGCATTATCTATTTTAATTCAATTTGCTGCTACCTATATATTGTCTCGACTAGACAAGGGTAATGATAATGGATGGAGATAAATATTCGGCTAACCAGAATTGGTGGTATCGCTGCGGAAGTAACAAGTATCGTAAAAATCATCTATTATATTTTCGTGGTGCTCTTTGTATTTTCATTAGTGGTGAGTCTGACAAATAAAAGCTGGAACTTTATTAAACCAATAGAGATGAATATTTTTTTGGGTTTTTTGCACTTTAACCATGCAAAGCAAATGAAATGAGGCAAAGAAGCTATGTTAAAGATCGGGAGCGTGGATATAATTTGCATACTATTTTCCAAGGGTTTCTGTTTTTGCTCCCACCGACTATAATACTGATTTTACTTTTGCGTATTTTTAATTTTATTTTTGATTTGGCAAAACCGCCGAGCTCCTTCTCAGATCATGGTAACGAAGAACCTCGCTGGGGGATCAATTTAATCTCACGGATGATTTTTTTGCTAATCATTTTTGCGATTGGCGTGCTAATCCAAAATAGCTTGGGAGAATATTACTTCAAAATTTTCGAGAAAAAATATCTTTCCAAACTTCCGTTTTATAATTTGATTCACCAGACCGTTTATTAGTTTCTCCACCTGAAAGAGCTACCCTTTTCACAGGTACTTTTATTTGATCCATTTCAGTCAAGTATACTTATGACTGGATTTGTCACTGATCAGATCAAGAATGAATTATATACTGTATTTGTGAATACCGCTCTCAGCCCTAACATTAGCAATAAGTTATGTGCCTAAAAAGGTATTTACCTTCCGCGAGGTTCCCCTCCAGGACGCTATGCAACCGATCATTGGAATGGGAACCGAACGTATCAAAGTGATAAGTGGAATGATAATTACGGACACTGAACTATAAAGCTGAATCACAAAAGAATTTATACTATCCGGGAGTCTTATCCCCGGTCGTAGACCTAGAAATTGATAGGAAGCGTGTTATTGAGTAGTTTAAAGCTCTTGCGATGCCATATGCAATCGCCAAACTTTGCGATCCCTTCTCGATGTAATTTAGTGGGATATCCTACGTTGCGTTCCCAAGCATATTGTGGGAAATCCAGAGCTAATTTCTCCATCAAATCATCACGATAAACTTTGGCTAAAATCGATGCTGCTGCTATGCTCGCATATTTCCCATCGCCTTTGATGATGCAGGTATAAGGAATCATCAATTCCGATCTGAATCTATTGCCATCAATCAATAAGTGCGCTGGATTTATATTCAGTGATTCCACCGCCCGAGTCATGGCCAAAAACGAGGCGTTTAGAATATTGATTTGATCAATTTCCAATACCGTGGCTTCGGCAATTGCCCACGCAAGCGCATTTTCTTTAATTTCGTAGATCAACCCTTTGCGTTGGGTTTTCCCGAGTTTTTTAGAATCGTTGATCCAGGGATTGGAATAGCCCGTCGGCAGGATTACTGCGGCTGCGACTACCGGACCCGCAAGGCAACCGCGGCCTACTTCATCACATCCTGCCTCCAGCCGATCAGCTTCTAAATAGGGTTGTAGAGTCATTTGGCAAAAATTCACTTTCCTTATAAAATTTGAAAATCATCTCTGATACTAATCCTGTCCATCCTGTCTGATGTGAGGCTCCGAGACCTTTGCCGGATTCACCATGAAAATATTCATAAAATAGAATATAGTCCTTGAAGTGTGGATCTGTTTGAAATTTTTTATTATTGCCAAAGACTGGTCGATTCCCCTCTTCATTACGCATAAAAATCTTCATACATCGCATCGAAAGTTCTCTGGCAATCAGATCCATCGTCAGGAAGTTGCCCGAGCCGGTTGGGTATTCGATCGAAAAATCTCCTCCATAATAGAAGTCAAACTTTTTCAATGACTCGATGATCAAATAATTGATTGGAAACCAGATCGGACCTCTCCAGTTGGAATTGCCACCAAACATACGAGTATCCGCCTCACCTGGAGTATATTTAATAGAGAGGGATTCACCATTTATTTTCATAGTATAGGGATTCTTCTCGTGATATTTTGATAGGGATCTGATCCCGTAATCACTCAGGAATTCGTCTGAGTTTAACATTTTTTGTAATACAGATTTCATTCGATGCCCCCTGAGCAGCGAGAAAAGGCGTCGTTTACGATAGCCCGGCTGAATCCAGCTGGACACTAATGCAGCTAGTTTTGGTTTTTCTTTGAGAAAGAAATCCAATCGTTTTTTGAATTCCGGAAGCTTGTCGAAAAGCTCCTCGCGAATTGGTTCTACGGCAAATAGCGGGATCAATCCCACAATAGATCTCACTTTTAATTTTTTAGATTCTTTCCCTTCGAGGTGAAACACATCGTAAAAAAAGCTATCCTCATCATCCCAAAGTGAGATTCCCTCATTAGAGATGTTTTCCATGGCTCCTGCGATGTAAAGAAAATGTTCTAGGAATTTGGTGGCCGTGAATTGGTAGACCGTATTAAATTCGCAGAGATCTAAAGAAATACGAAGCATATTTAACGAAAACATCGCCATCCAAGAAGTAGCATCGGCTTGCTCCAACTTACCTTTATAATATTGAGCGTGACTTCGATCAAACAGTGAAATATTATCCAAGCCTAAAAATCCACCTTCAAAGATGTTTTTCCCATCCGAATCCTTCTGATTGACCCACCAAGTGAAATTGATCATCAACTTGTGCAATGCCCGTTCTAAAAATTCTTGGTCGCCAACTCCATTATTGGCTTTCTTATCGATCTGATAGACCCTTTGAACTGCGTATGCATGAACAGGCGGATTTACATCGGAGAAGTTCCACTCGTAGGCCGGAATCTGACCGTTTGGATGCATATACCATTCATTGAGTAAAATTAGAAGCTGGTTTTTGGCAAACTCCGGATCCAATCTGGCTAATGGGATAGTGTGAAAAGCTAAGTCCCATGCTGCGTACCAAGGATATTCCCACTTATCGGGCATGGAGATGATGTCGTAATTCTGAACGTGCTTCCAATTTGCGTTTCGTCCTTTCTTTCTGGCTAATGGAGGTACGTATCGGCCGGGATCTCCTTCTAGCCAGCGCTCCACATCGTAATAGTAAAACTGCTTGGACCAAAGCATCCCAGCCCAAGCTTGGCGTTGAATTCTTCTAAGGTCGTCATCTTTGACTCTTTCTTGCAATTCATTGTAAAACTCATCTGCGTCATCTATTCGTGCTTGAATACACAAATCGCAGCTATCCAGCGCTTTGTCTTTTACCTGATGCTGTAGCCTGAGTTTTATCTGGTGACTTCCACCTGCCGGGATCGTAATTTTGTAAATAGCAGCTGCTTTTGTACCAAAATCCTCAGGATTTACCGAGGAATCGTCCCCCGTGATGACGTAGTCATTGATGCCATCTTTGAGGTAGTTACGTTCGTTGTTGATTCCATACAACCGTTCCCGGTTAGTTTCATTATTACAAAATTTTATTTCAGGATTGCCATCGAAGGTGATATTGAAGTTGCCGGATTTTGGGTTAAAGGCTTTGATCGAATTATCGGTACGCTTGCTGAGTTTTGGCATAAAGGGCTCATGACCGGTAAACCAAGTCTTACGAAACCAAAATGTTGGCATCACCCAAATGGTGGATTCTTCCGGTCCTCGGTTGTGAATCGTGGCTACGGCTACGATATCTTCCGCATCGTGCTTTCCATATTCAATAAAAATATCAAAATACCGATCCTCATCAAAAATCCCGGTGTCGATCAATTCGTATTCGGGGTCACTTTTACCTCTTCTTTGATTTTCATCTATTAGAGCCTGATAGGGATATTCGGACTGAGGATACTTGTACAGCATCTTCATGTAGCTGTGTGTCGGTGTGGAATCGAGGTAATAATAAATTTCTTTTACATCTTCTCCGTGATTTCCCTGATTACCAGTCAGTCCAAACAGCCTCTCTTTGATAAATGGATCTTTTCCATTCCAGAAAGCCCAAGCCAAGCAAAGTTTTTGTTTGTAATCGGAGATTCCGGCGATTCCCTCTTCACCCCAACGATAGGCTTTGCTTCGGGCATCGTCATGAGTCACATTTTCCCATGCAGATCCATCGGCACTGTAATCTTCACGAACAGTACCCCATTGTCTTTCAGTAAGGTAGGGTCCCCATTTTTTCCAGTGTTTTTTGTATTGACGGTCCTCTTGTAATCGGATATATTCAGCTGACATGTACTATTATGGGTATTGAGAATTGGCGAAATTAGACTTTCCTGAGGTTAACTCATAAACATGAGTGGAGAGTTTAAGAATAGCTCCAAAAACTTCCAACCCATCTTTGACCAATATTGACAAGATTTTTACGTTTACGGGAAAAAATTTTCTCGAAAAACGCAGTAAAATAGTGGATTGAGAAGGCTATAGTTTTATTTTCACCACTGGAAAATATGCCTTTGAAGTGTTGAAATAATTTTTTTGGAAATTTTTAATTATAAACTCCGAAGAGCAATTATCTATGAATTGAGAGGCGAATTTTCAACCTTTCTCGGGCTTGGGTTCCAAGTCTGGGAAATTACTCTGATTCAAATCAAGACCCTTTTTCCCGTTAGAAATTGAATATTACGCACCATGCTAAGAACCTAAGAAGCCTAATTCAAAAACATTTTTTGTTAAAATTTCTATTCTACACTTGTAGAAGTCAAAATCAATTCTACATTTGTAGAATAACATATTGTATTTATGAAACTGTCTAAAACTGAAGAGGAATTGATGAATCATCTCTGGGAGCTAAAGAAGGCTTTCATGAAAGATCTATTGGAAGTATATCCAGTTCCGAAACCAGCGGCCACGACTGTTTCCACCCTGTTGAAGCGGATGCAGGATAAGAATTTTGTAGGGTATGATTTGGTGGGAAATATGAGAAAAT